>ENA-OQIR01000495-OQIR01000495.1-human-gut-metagenome-genome-assembly--contig:-NODE-495-length-16913-cov-3.599249_pt1 | contig 16913 bp, 23 predicted proteins | sample MGYA00242580_ERZ504745 | MGnify/ENA primary metagenome ERZ504745 (study PRJEB26092, sample SAMD00036214) | human gut metagenome | host: Homo sapiens | study: EMG produced TPA metagenomics assembly of... | reverse complement strand
GTCTGATGGTCGGCGAGGCCCTCGAGGCCGCCGAGCAGCTCGCTGCCGAGGGTATCGACGCCGAGGTCATCAACATGCACACCATTAAGCCCATCGACTCCGACCTGATCGTCAAGAGCGCCACCAAGACCGGCCACGTCGTGACCGTCGAGGAGCACTCCGTGATCGGTGGCCTGGGCAGCGCCGTTGCCGATGTCCTGTGCGAGCAGTGCCCGACGCCGCTCAAGAAGATCGGCGTCAACGACACGTTCGGCGAGTCCGGCCCGGGTGCCGAGCTCCTGCACAAGTACGGCCTGGACGCCGCCAACATCGTGGCGACCACCAAGGAGTTCTTGGCATAAGGCAAGGCGGATCTCAAGGACTGCTTCGCCAGTACTATGGAAACCCGGCAGGGGCGCTCTCTTGGAGGGCGCCCCTGTTTCAGTTGCGGTGAAATAAGGACTGTTTTGCCAGCCTAAAGGCTCAATTAATCCGCATTTCACCGCAACTTCCGAAGGCGTTCCCGCTTGTGCTGGCTCCATCGCGACGATTGATTGCGGCTTGGCACAGTGCGGCGACATCGGGGGCATCGCCGCCTCGGTATGTCATGGCGAGCAAAGCGGCATCATAGATTTCGTCATTGGTTACATCGGCGGCATCAATGGGGCAGAAGGTGAGAATCGAATCCTGTTCTGCAAGCTCGGCCAGATCGATCGTTTCACCCATGGCAAAGGCGTCATCGAGGACGAGTGTGGCACTCGTGCATGGAATTTGATAGATCGTGCCGTCCGCAGCGATAGGGGAACCTGCTGCCTCGAGCGTGTAGACACCTTGTTTGAGATTGATGCCAGAGCCATCGGAGGCGACGAACTCAATCCTGTCGACCGTTATTCCGTCGATGGTCTTGCCCGTAATGTGTATCGGAACGCGCGGTGCTCCGTTATCGGTGTTCCAGCTCGCAGCCGCGACATCCAGCACAATGGCGTGCTCCGAATGGGCGGATACGAAGTGCGACAACACCTGCCGCAGATGAAGGCCCATACAGCTACCGCCGACAATGCCAATTACCAGCATGCAGGTAAGGATGACCGCAACGTGGTTCCGAGGCTTTACCCGAAGCCCAGAATCAGCAGAGATGCCATTGACGGCAACCCCGCACGCTGTGCAGTACCTCACGCCATCGCGCAACTCAGCTCCACAATAAGGACAATTCATACTGGCCCCCACAACCATAGGCGTTCCCATCGAGGCCACTGTAAATCGACAATCCAAATCCGAGTTGCGCAACAATCAAATCAAGCCCATTTCAAGCAAGAGCTTCCTCCGGGAAACGGGCCCATCCCAACAAAGTGCAATTCAGACCCTCCCAAGCATGCATTTGCTGCACCTAATAGAAACGCGGCGACTCCTTAGTAGTCGCAGGCCACGCGCAGGGTTACCTCCCAAATCTTTCCGCAGGACGGAGGAGTCCCCGCAGCGCGAAGCGCACAGCGGGGACTCCGACATGTCCGAGACGATTTGGAGGTAACCTGCGCGCGGCCGGTGAGACCAAAACCCCGCCATGCTTCTTATGTGCAGCGAAGCTAATGCTGCTAAAATACAAAGCGCTCATGTAGTTTAAACGCACGACGATAAGGAGCACCAGTGGGTAACCACTTCCGTACCTCCGGTGCGGGCGATGACGCCCCCAAGACGCAGCCAGGCGCCGCGGGCACTCGTTTCGCCACCCCGGATTCAGAGGATCAGCTGTTTAGCCCGATCCCCGCACAGCCGGCAGATCAGGCACAGCCGGCATCAGATCTTTGCCTACAATCCCACCAATGATGTCGAGCTTTCCGAGGCCGCGGGTTTTGAGCCCGTGCAGAAGGTGACCGCTCGCGTGGATCAGCCCCAGGCGGACGCTGTCGCGCCGCAGCCTGTCATGGCCGGTATTCCCGATCCCATGGCTCCTGCGACTCCGGCGCACAGCCTGCGCAGTCCGGTCTTTTTGCCGGTATTCCCGATCCTACGCAGCCCGCGGCTCCCGTAGTCGAGAGCGATCAGGCCGCCGAGGTCGCAAGCCTCGACAATGCGCTCAACAACCCCGACTTTACGTCGGTGTTTGCGCCCATCGATCCGCAGGCCAGCCGCAAGAAGATGGCCAAGCAGGCCGGTGTCGAGCCCGTCATCCTCATGGAGCACGTCACCAAAATCTACCCGGCACAGCCCAACAAGCCCGCGCTCGACGACATCAACATCGAGATCTATCCTGGCGAGTTTGTCTTCCTGGTCGGTCACTCCGGCTCGGGTAAGACCACGCTGCTTTCGACGCTCAACCGCGACGTCAAGCCGACGAGCGGCCGCATTTTGGTCGCCGGCCAGGACCTCATGAAGATCAAGAACCGCAAAGTTCCGTTCTTGCGTCGCCAGATCGGTGCCGTGTTCCAGGACTTTAAGCTCCTGCCGCAGAAGACCGCCTACGAAAACGTGGCGTTTGCCCTGCAGTGCATCGGCAAGCCCAAGGGCGTCATTCGCAGCCAGGTGCCGAGGTGCTTCGCCTGGTCGGTCTGGCCGATCAGATGGACTCTCTGCCCGATCAGCTGTCCGGTGGCGAGCAGCAGCGTGTCGCCGTTGCCCGCGCTATGGTCAACCGTCCGCCGCTGCTTATTTGCGACGAGCCCACGGGCAACCTCGACCCCGCGATTTCGCTGGGCATCATGAAGCTGCTCGAGCGCATTAACCGTACCGGCACCACCGTGATCGTCGCCACGCACGACCGCGAGATGGTCGATAGCATGCACCGTCGCGTGATCGCCCTCGAGGGCGGCCACGTAATCCGCGACCAGGAGAGGGGAGGTTACGGCAACTATGGCACCAACTAACGTGGGCTATTCGCTCAAAGAGGCTATCAGCCACTTCTTCCGTAACTGGACCACCTCGCTCGGCGCCGTCATCACGATCTTCCTTTCGCTGTTTATCATCGGCCTGTTCATTATGGGTTCCGCGATGCTGAACTCCGTGATCGGCACCGTCGAGGATCAGGTTGTCATCAATGCCTTTATTAGCGATGACGCCGATCAGGCAGATGTTCAGGCCTTTGAGGCCGAGCTCAAGACGTGGAGCAACGTCAAGTCCGTGACCTATAAGGATAAGGACGACGCGCTGGCCGAGTACACGAGCAAGATGTCGGGCAACGCCGACGCCACCATGAGCGCGCTCGACGGCCAGAACCCGCTTCCGGCCTCGTTTGCGATTGAGATGGACGATCCGTCTCAGGTCGAGAGCACGGCCAAGAAGCTCAAGAAGAACGCCGACTTCCAGAAGATCGCGGACGACGGCGACGTCAACGCGAGCGTACTGTATGGCCAGGAGGAAGTGAGCCGCCTGTTCCAGGTGACCAACTACATCCGTATCGCCGCCGTGGTGCTCGTCGGCCTGCTGACCTTTATCGCGTTCATCTTTATCAACAACACGATTCGCCTGTCCATTACGGCGCGTCGTCGCGAGATTGCGATTATGCGCCTGGTGGGCGCCAGCAACGGCTTCATTCGCGGGCCGTTCATTACCGAGGGCGTGTTGCAGGCCATTCTGGGCTCGCTGCTTTCCATCGGTGTTTTGGAGCTGCTGCGCAATCTGATGATTCCGCGCCTGCAGGCGAGCGTCGGCTGGATGTCGTTTGCGCTGCCGATGCAGTACTATCTGGTGACCTACGCCGCACTGATTCTTGTCGGCGTGCTCATCGGCCTCTTTGGCTCCGCCATCGCCATGCGCCGTTATCTGCGCGTGTAAGCGCTGCGGATATGCTGCCTGCAACGGGTCGTCCCTTTTCGGGGGCGGCCCGTTTTTTGATCCCCTGGGGACGGAGGAAAACGGATCACTTAGGGGGTCGGTCGATTCGAGTGATCTGCAATCCTGCCGTTCCCTAGGGATCATTTGGGTAGACTCTTGGGGTGTAAACGGCTATCGATAGTAAGGAGGCGCCATGGGGCGCAATAACAAGCATAAGCGTAGCGCACGCAATAAACGCGGGCCGGTGCGCAGCGAGCGTCGCCCGAGCATGACTGGCCGCGTTCAGCTCCATGAGCACAGCGCTTATGTCGTGACCGACAACGGCGATTACAAGGTCATGGGTCGTGGTAAGCGCGAGATTATGGACGGCGATACCGTGGCCGTGAGCATCAAGGCGGGACCGCGCGGGGATCGTCGCGCCGTGATCGAGGGCGTTGTCGAGCGTGCTGCCATCAGCGTAGTGGGTACGTATCAGACGGCCGGCCCGCTTGGTGTGATCGAACCGCTCGATTCGCGTCTCAAAGCCGATTTCTTTGTTTTGCCCGAGGACACTTCGGCGGAGCGCCTGGGTGTGCATCCTGGCGATGCCGTCGTCGCGCGCATTCTGACCTACCCGACGCGCTTGGAGTCGGGCACTGTGACTCTTGAGCGCCGTATCGGCGGCGACGATGCGCCCGACCTGGGCGTCCAATATGTTATGGCGCGCTATGGCTATACCGACAGCTATCCCGAGGCGGCGCTAGCAGAGGCAGAGGCGCTTTCGCTCGATGTGACTGCAGCACTTAAAGACCCGCTTCGTCGTGACCTGCGCGATCGCTTTGTCATCACCATCGACCCGGTTGATGCGCGCGACTTTGACGATGCCATCTCACTCGAGCGCACACCCGAGGGCGGCTATAAGCTGGGCGTGCATATCGCTGACGTTTCGCACTATGTTGCCTGGGACGGACATATCGACCTGGAGGCCCGCCATCGCACGACGTCGGTCTACCTTGCCGACCGTGTGCTTCCCATGCTGCCCGAGCGCCTGTCTAATGACCTGTGCTCGCTTCGTCCCGACGAGGATCGCCTGGCGTTTACCGTCGACATCGAGCTTGACGCGCAGGGCCGCGTGCGCCATTACGACCCCTATCCCAGTGCGATTCGTTCGCGTGTGCGTATGGACTACGACGGCGCCGAGGCGCTGCTGGTGCGTGCCGGCGCAGTTGAGTATTCCGTGTTGGAGGGCGCTGCGGAGGATGTCGCTGCGGCTGAAGCCTCGCGCGAGGAAGCACTTGAGCGCGGGCTTGCGTGCGAGGACACTGCTCACAGCTGTAACGTTGACCTGGCCGATTTCCTGGTCGCCGCAAACGAACTCGCGGAGCTTCGGCGTCGCATACGTCGCGCACGCGGTTCGGTCGACTTTGATACGGCGAGATTCGCGCGCTGCTGGATGAGGACGGCGTGCCCGTGCAGATTGTGGCACGCGAGCGCTCCTGCGCAACATCGCTTATCGAGGAGGCAATGCTGCTGGCTAACGAGTGCGTCGCCGAGTGGCTGGCCGACCGCGATATCGAGGCGTGCTATCGCGTGCACGATGACCCCAGCCCCGACAGTCTGCACGGTGCTGCTGCGGCGCTGGCGCAGCTCGGTATCATCGATGATCGCCGTGCGGCGGGCATTGCCCTGGGAAGTCCTGATGAGTTGCAGGCGACGGTTGACGCCGCTGCCGGCACGGCTAACGCGCCACTCGTCAACACGCTCCTTTTGCGCAGTATGCAGCGTGCGTTGTATAAGCCTCGCAACGAGGGCCACTTTGCGCTCGCCGCGCCGTGCTACTGCCACTTTACAAGCCCCATTCGCCGTTATCCCGATCTGGTGGTGCATCGCGTACTCAAGCTGCAGCTGGCATACGAGCAGCTGGGTGGAAAAGACGCCTTGGTGCGTACGCCGAGGCTGATCGGAAAAGGCCGAGAGTCGCTTCCGCGCATCCTGCCGCAAATCTGCCGCGCGTGCAGCGATGCCGAGCGTGCGGCCGACGCTGCCAGCCATGCGACGCAAAAATCAAGATTGCGCAGTACTACGAGGATCGCCTGGGCGAGCGCTATGCCGGAACGGTCTCATGGGTCAGCAGCATGGGGCTATTTGTGCGCTTGATCTAACGCAGGTCGAGGGACTGGTTTCCATTAAGAGTTTGGGTAACGAGTGGTTTGAGTTTGACGAGGACGCGCTCGCGTTGACGGGTGCCGACACGGGGCGTCGTTTTGAGTTGGGGCAGCGCGTGATTATCGAGGTCTCGCGCGTCAACACTACTCGCGGACATTTGGACTTTAAGCTCATTCATTAACCGGCACCGAGTGAGTATCGGCAGAGCGTAGAGGGCGGTCTTTCGGGGCCGCCCTCTTTGCGTGTCTCTTGATTACCCTGCCATGAGCTCGGCCGCTTCTTCATATGCTTTTGGGAGATAGGACCTACCAAAACAAGCCTGTCCCTTTTTGGCAGGTTTACGAGAAAGCTGGGATGTTGTGGCAACGGTGTATGGGTATGCGCGGGTGAGCTCGCGTGATCAAAATTTGAATCGCCAGTTGGATGCGCTGAGCGCCTATGGCGTGGAGCCGGCGAATGTCTTTGCCGACCGTGCGAGCGGTAAGGACTTTGATCGCCCGCAGTATCGGGAATTGCTTCATGCCTTGCTTCCGGTGATGTGTTGGTGGTGCTTTCCATCGATCGGCTGGGTCGAAACTATAGCGAGATACTCGAGGAGTGGCGTCGTATAACCAAGGAACTTGGTGCGGCCATCGTTGTGCTGGACATGCCGTTGCTCGATACGCGTGCGAGAGATTGCGGCGGATCGGATGTGACCAGCACGCTGATCGCCGATATCGTTTTGCAGCTGTTGAGTTATGTGGCGCAGGTGGAACGAGAGAACATCCACCGTCGTCAGGCGGAGGGAATCGCGGCGGCGCGGGCGCGCGGTGTGCGTTTTGGTCGGCCCCGCAAGCCGTGCCCTCCGCAATTCGAACGAGTGCGCGATATCTATGAGGCGGGCAATATTACCCGGAGTCAGGCGGCAAAGCGCCTAGGCGTGTGCGTGGGGACCTTCGATCGCTGGATGCGCGAGACGGAGTAGGGCTGTCGGGGACGCGGCTCAACGGCTACCGTCGCCCATCCAGACCCACTTGCCCCCGTTTGCATGTGGATGGGCACCAACATCCGTCGTGTCGCCCATACCGTAGAGTTCTTCTTTGTTGGGCTGTTTGTCTCGTTGGCGGCGGTGTGCTTGGATAAGCGCACGACCTGTCCCATTGGCGCCCACGCGAGACGCTGTTAACAACCCTGTTACGAATAATGCGACCTTGATGAATCATTTTGTGTCGCGCGTATTTCCGAGCGGTCGGATTTGAGGGGCGAGTGGTAGAATGCCCGCCCTTTGTGCGCCATGATGCGGCACAATGTACCGTAAAAGCTGTTTATATCCGGTACGAATCGTTCGTTGGTCTTTAATTCTTCTCAACGGAGGTGTTTGAGATGGCAAACGGATTGCTTTTAAGGCTTCGCGAGCGTGAGCTCAGCGCAAGTCCGGCGGAGCGCAATGTCATCGCATACGTGAGTGCTCATCCGCATGAGGTGGTCGGGCTGTCCGTCCGCGGTCTTGCCGATGCCACGTTCTCCTCGCCCTCGAGCATTTTGCGCTTTTGCAAGCGCTTGGGTTTTGCGGGCTACAAGGAGTTCCAGCGCGAACTGATTGCCGAACTTGCGCTCCTGGGCGACAGAAAGGACGTTGCCCTCGAGGACATCTCCGTGGATGACAGCGTCGAACGTATCGTGGGGAAGGTGATGAAAAGCAACGTGCGCACGATCGAGGCGACGGCGCGAACACTCGATTACACCGTTTTGGAACGATGTGCAGCCTATCTTAAGCGGGCGCGCATAGTCAATCTGTTCGGTATTGGTGCTTCTCGCTTGGTTGCACACGATCTGGCACAAAAGCTCATGCGTGTCGACAAGGAATGCCATCTGTACGATGACTGGCACGACCAACTCTTGTGCGCCAAGAACATGCACGAAGGCGATATCGGCATTGCTTTTAGCTACTCGGGCTTAACGCAAGAAGTGCTGGACTGCACCGCCGAGGCCCAACGCCACAACTGTCCCGTTGTGGCCGTGACCAAAGTAGATGGATCGTCCAAGCTTGCCACCATGGCCGATGCCGTGCTCGGCGTTGCTGCAAGCGAGCCCTTGGTCCGCAGCGGTGCCATGGCCTCGCGTATGGCTCAGCTTATGGTTGTCGATGCCCTGTACGCTGCTTACGTTGCCAGCGACTACGAGCGGGCGACGCATGTCATTAAGCAAAACTACATCGAGAAACAGGAAAGATGAGGTGAACAAAATGCTCGATTTAACAAAATTCACGACAGAACAGCGAAATCAAAAGTCAATGGACCTCGATACGATGACATCGCTGCAAATCGTCACGACGATGAACGATGAGGATCTTCGCGCCGTCCAATCGGTCACGAAAGTGTTGCCCCAGGTTGCCACGGCAATCGACTGGCTGCCGAGGCGCTCGAGCGCGGCGGGCGCGTCTTTTATATGGGCGCGGGCACGAGCGGTCGTTTGGGCGTGCTCGACGCGTCGGAGTGCCCACCCACGTTTGGCGTATCGCCCGATCTGATCGTCGGGCTCATTGCCGGAGGCGAGACGGCGTTTATCAAGGCTGTCGAGGGCGCCGAAGACAGCGAGGAGCTTGGCGCGAGCGACCTGCGGGAGCGTGGACTCTCGGATAAGGATCTTGTCGTTGCCTGGCGGCAAGCGGTCGTACTCCCTATGTGGTGGGTGGCCTTGTGTACGCCAAAGCAACCGGGTGCAAGACCATCGCAATTGCCTGTAACCAAGGGTCGAAGATCGGGGAGAGCGCAGATCTTGCCATTGAGCCCGTGCCCGGTCCCGAGGTGCTGACCGGCTCGACGAGGCTCAAAGCGGGAACGGTCCAAAAGCTCATTCTCAATATGATTTCGACCGGTGCCATGGTCAAGATTGGCAAGGTGTACCAAAACCTGATGGTCGATGTACAGCAGACGAACGAGAAGTTGGTGGTGCGCGGCCAGAACATCGTGATGGAGGCGACCGGCTGCACGCGCGAGCGCGCTGTTCAGGCGCTTGCAGATGCCGGCGGCCACGTTAAAACCGCTATTGTCTCGGTGCTGCTGGGCTGCGATGCCGAGCAGGCTGCGGTGGCTCTTGAGCGGGCGCGCGGCCATGTCCGTGCTGCGGTGAGTGGCCATGAGAAGAGCAATGCCGATGCCCAATAGGTGCACGGCGTGAGCGGATATGACATCAAGAAGAGATACCCAATACAAGGAGGAGTTATGACGAACAAAGAGCTGGCTCAAAAGCTGCTGGACCTTTTGGGCGGTAAAGACAACGTGCTGGCAAACGCGGCGTGCATGACGCGTCTGCGCGTGACCGTCAAAGATACGGGCAACGTCGACACGGAGGGTATTAAGGCACTCGATGGCGTAATGGGCCTGGTCGAGGACGACACGATGCAGATCGTGCTGGGTCCGGGCAAGGTGAATAAGGTGCTCGAGGAATTCTCCAAGCTCACCGGCCTTGCGAAAGGCGTTGCCGACGAGAGTGTGGTTGACGCTGCGGCCACAAACAAGGCCGCGCAGAAGGCCAAGTACGAGTCCAAGCCGGTTCAGGCCTTCCTCAAGAAGATTTCCAACGTCTTCGTCGCCCTGCTTCCCGGCATTATTGCGGCTGGCCTTATCAACGGTATCTGCAACGTCATTAATGTCTCGACGGCCGGTGCGCTTGCAGGTGAGTGGTGGTATCAGGGCATTCGCTCCATGGGCTGGGCCCTCTTTGCCTATCTGCCCATTTTGGTGGGCTATAACGCGGCGCGCGAGTTGGTGGCTCCGCTGCGTTGGGCGGTATTGCCGGTATGATGTGCATCGCTAACAGTGCTATGCCTCTGCTCGCGCCTGGCGCCGCCGATCCCAGCACCGCTATTCTGCTGCCGCTCACCAATGCACAGTACAATCCCGCCGCGGGCGGCATGATCGCAGCTCTCATCGCAGGCGCATTTTTCGCCTGGATGGAGCGTCAGATTCGCAAGGTCATGCCCAACGCGCTCGATACGTTCCTGTCCCCGCTGCTGGTGCTCATCATCGGCGCCTTTGCTTTGATGCTTGTCATCCAGCCGGTTGGCGCTTGGCTGACGACCGCGATCTTTAGCGTCCTCACCTTTATCTTTGAGAAGCTGGGCGTTCTGGGCGGCTATATCCTGTCGGCAGGCTTCTTGCCGCTGGTGTCCGTTGGCCTGCATCAGGCACTTACGCCGATCCACGCTATGCTCAACGATCCCGACGGCGCTACCAAGGGCATCAACTACCTGCTGCCCATCCTTATGATGGCTGGCGGCGGTCAGGTCGGTGCCGGTCTGGCGCTGTACTTTAAGACCAAGAACGCCAAGCTTAAGAAGTATGTCGCAGAGTCCATTCCCGTTGGCATCCTGGGCGTTGGCGAGCCTCTGATGTATGCCGTTACGCTGCCGCTTGTCCGCCCGTTTGTGACGGCCTGCCTGGGTGCCGGATTTGGCGGTGCGCTCGCGGCACTGCTTCACATCGGCACGGTTTCTCAGGGCGTTTCCGGTCTGTTTGGCCTGCTGATTGTCGTTCCCGGCCAGCAGCTCGGCTACGTTGCCGCTATGCTGCTTGCCTATGCCGCCGGCTTTGTCCTGACGTGGTTCTTCGGCGTCGACGAGCAGAAGATCAACGAGTTCTTTGGCGAGTAGCTTGATGCTGCGCGCTATGTCATTCGAGCGTCATGACGTGCCGCAGATCTCTTGATGCTATGGTTGTGCCGGCGGGGCTAACTGCTCCGCGGCCTTTTTTAAAGGAGAATCGAAGCGTGAGAACGGGTATTTCTGTCTATCTTTCCAGTCCCCTGCAGGATATCGAGCGGACGATTGAACATGGTGCCGCGGCGGGTGCGCGCTATGCGTTTACCTCGCTGCATATTCCCGAGGATAGGGGAGCGGCATATGCCGATAAGGTTCGCCAGGTGCTGTCGCTGCTTTCCGCTCGCGGTATTGCGCTCATTGCCGATGTGGGGCCGCGCACGTGCGATTTGCTGGGCCTTGAACGCATGGAGGATTTGCGCGATCTGGACTGGAATACCTGCGCCTGGATTACGGCTTTAGTGCCCAGCGGGTCGCGGAGCTGTCCGGTGTATTTCGCATTGTGGTCAATGCATCGACGGTGAGTCCTGATGAAATCGCATCGTGGCGAGAAGCCGGCGCGACGTGACTCGTTTCGCCGCCTGCCACAATTTTTACCCCAAGCCTTATACCGGTTTAGCTCTTGAAGATGTTGCTCGGACGAATCTTCGTCTTGCGGCGCTCGGCTTTGAAATCATGGCTTTTGTGCCGGGCGATGCCAACGTTCGTGGGCCGGTATTCGAGGGATTGCCGACGGTTGAGGCGCAACGCGGTCGCGCGTCAAAGGTTGCCCTCAACATGCTTGAGCTCGCACATGGCGCCGATTGCGACATTGTTTTGGTCGGCGACCCCGATCTTTCCGAAGCGGGTTGGGCGCAGTTTGCCCAGATTTCCGCGGGGTATGTTGACATGCCGTGCCAGCTCGACCCCGGATACTCCTATTTGTTGGGTCAAGTCCATCACGATCGGCCTGACTCGAGCGCCTTATTTTTAGGTCTCAGGAGTCGCGTACGTCGCTTAAGCCGGATTCCGTGCCGACGGATGCCGGTGCAGGTCTGCCGCGAAAAGCGGGGTCGATTGCTGTGAGCAATAGCGGCTATGGGCGCTACGAAGGCGAGCTTGAGATTGCGCGGGTCGATCTTCCCGGTGACGAGCGCATGAACGTTGTAGGCCATATAGCGCCCGAGGCGATGGAGTTGCTGCCGTTCGTTAAGCGAGGCTTTGGGGTGCGGTTCGTTTAGCGTGTGGCGCATGGACTACAATTGCCCCATTGCGCGAATGCACCACGTTTGTCGCGTGCTCGCATTGGCCGATCTATATTTGGAGGATTCTCATGACCGTGCTGTTTGTTGAATATCCCAAATGCTCGACGTGTAAAAAGGCCAAGGCCTGGTTGGACGAGCATGGGGTTGAGTATGTCGATCGCGATATTGTTACAGACAATCCTTCGGCTGAGGAACTTGCGACCTGGATTGCTCGTTCGGGGTTGCCGGTGCGACGCTTCTTTAATTCGTCGGGCATGAAGTATCGAGAGCTTGGTTTGAAGGCGCGCCTGGACGCGGGGATGACGGATCAGGAATGTTACGAGCTGTTGGCGACCGACGGCATGCTGGTTAAGCGTCCTCTGCTGGTGGGCGATGACTTTGCGATTCCAGGCTTTAAGGAAGCAGACTGGGCCGAGGTGCTGCTGTAGCAACTGCGGAAAGTGCATCCCGTTCTGAGTGCAGATTCCGGGATGCGCTTTCGTCGGCAGGTCCGCTCCGGTCAGTCCTCGAACTGTGCCACTTATGCGGGTCGTAGATCTTTACCTGCTTGTTGGGCTTGCCGCTCCAGTACTCTTCGTCCATAAAGGGCAGATATGTCTGAATGCCGGGGCAAATGAACGGGATTCGCTGCGCTTGCAAACGGTCGCGTTGGCATTGCTCCAAATGGGTCTCCGAAATCACGACGGGAATACCGGATAGCTCCACGAGGCTTGCCTGAACTCGCTTGAGGTCGGGTAGCGTCGCGTGCCATGCCATTCGCATCATTAAAAATGAGGCGCCGCGATACGTTGCCTGCATGACTGTGATGGCGGGGCGTAGCGTGGGATGAATTTTGTGCCGATCTGGCCAAGGTCTGGCGGATATCTCGAGGCCCAGGGTCTCCCATAGGTAATCAAGCTCTTCATCCATGTCGCCTCGATGTCCGCGCGATAATTGGCATCCTGATTGTGTCACTATTGACGGCGACCAGAATGCAGCAATCTGCCAACGGTAATTACGGTGCGCTTACGGCATTTGCCCCTTGCATGCGGTCTGGCTTCACAGGTCCTTCATGGGTCGGAGCAAATTGGCCGATTTTCAAAAAAGTTAAAAATGGGGCTTGCGTCACCGTAGAACTTCCCGTATATTTCTTTCTTGCGCAAAGGCACAGCCGAGCGCAGCGATGCAGTCATTGGGATGTCGTCTAATGGCAGGACAGCGGATTCTGGTTCCGTCAATGGGGGTTCGACTCCCTCCATCCCAGCCATTGCATTTGCTACATATGGCCCGTTCGTCTAGCGGTTTAGGACGCCGCCCTCTCAAGGCGGAGATCACCAGTTCGAATCTGGTACGGGCTACCACAAAATGAACGCCCGGGCCTCGCAAGAGACCCGGGTTTTGTGTATACGTCGCATGTGTGGAATGAGCCGCGTTTCACCCGGACCGAGGAGTTGCCATGGACCTGCCCATCAGCCTACAAGACATTACGTATGCCGAGAATTACCTGGCGCAGGGAGACTTGGCCACGGCGACGCCGCTGTTGGAGCGTTTGGTTGAGCTCGCCGAGGAGTATATCGATGCCGAGTGCAAGACAGAGGAGAACCGCCAGTACTTTAGCTTCGATAGCAAGTTTGAGCGTCTGGCCTACCGTCGTGTGGAAAAGGATCCGCGCGAGCTGGTGCAGGTCGAGGTGCCCTTTGATCGCCTGTATTCCGACATGGCGTTTGCCTACATTCGCCAGCAGGATTATGTGAGTGCTCGCAACGCCTTGATGCAGGCCGTTCGCTGGGACCCCATGAACTGTAACTACCGCCTGGATCTGGCAGAGCTGTTCCGCGCTCTCGAGGACAAGCAGGAGTGGGCATCGCTTTCGTTTTCGGTGCTAGAGCGTGCGAGCGACGGCAAGTGCGCCGCCCGCGCCTACGCCAACTTGGGCCAGTATTTCCTTGAGCCCGAGACCGAGAACGTCTCGGCGGCTGTAGGTTGCGCGCGTCTGGCGCTGCGCTTGGCCCCTGGCGACGCGCATACGACGCGCCTGCTCAACAAGATCCATACTGCCTATCCGGATGCCGCCGAGGAGAGCGACGAGCATGTGATGGGCGAGCTGAGCCTGCAAGGCGTGCCGACCTCGCCTTCGGCCGAGATTGCCATCTGCCTGATCATGTGTGCGACCGATGCTGCAAGCGACGGCGACAAGCAGGAGGCGACGCGCCTGACGGTCCGTGCCCGCGACCTGGTGGGCGAGGAGGCATGTGCGGCGATCATTAAGCTGGTGCGCGAGAGCGATGCCGAGCTCAACGCCGAGCGCAAGGCAAAGCGCGCAGGCGCCGACAAGGGAGCCGACGGCGTCAAGGAGGCCGGCGATGCCCAGTAAGCGCGAACGCAAGCTCATTTCCAAGAATCGCTCGGCGCATCACGAGTACTTTATCGACGAGACGTTCGAATGCGGCATTGAGCTGAGCGGTACCGAGGTCAAGTCGATTCGCGAGCGCGCCTGTCAGATCACTGACACCTTTGCACTGATTCGCGGCGGCGAGTGCTGGCTGGTGGGCCTGCACATTCACCCTTACAGCCACGGTGGCGTGTGGAACCGTGACCCCGATCGCCGTCGCCGTCTGCTGCTGCATCGCAAGGAGATTGATTTTCTTGACGGCAAACTGCGCAACCGCGGCTATGCCCTGGTGCCTTTGGAGCTCTACTTTAATACCGATGGTCGTGTAAAGCTGCTGCTGGGCCTGGGTCGCGGCAAAAAGCTCTACGACAAGCGCGAGGATATGGCCAAGCGCGACGTTCAGCGCGAAATCGATCGCGCGCTCAAGGAGCGTAACCGCTAGGCGCTCTGTATAAGTTGCGGTGGAATACGGACTGTTTTGCCTGTTTGAGGGGCTATTCAGTCCCTATTTCACCGCAACTGCGGGCGTCTCATCTCCCTTACTGTTCTGACACATATGTTTCAAAGGCGGCGTCCGGTATGGGCGCCGCCTTTTGTGGGTACATACTTCCGTGAGGTCCAACCCGGGTTAGGGGAGTGGTCGTTATGGACAAAACTGCGTTCTTTACGATGCCGAGCGGCCTGTATGTGGTGAGTGCTGCGGCCGACGGGCTGCGTGCCGGCTGCGTCATCAACACCGCGGTGCAGGTGACGTCCATGCCGCCGCGCATTTCGGTTGCCGTGAACAAGGAAAATGTCACGTCTGGTGTTATCTCGTCTGCCAAGCCTTTGCGCTGACCGTGATCGATCAGACGGCCGATATGCTCTACATTGGCAACTTTGGATTCCGTACCAGCAGCGACTATGACAAATTTGCCAAGTACGAGACGCGCGAGACCGCGCTGGGCATGCCCTATGTTCCCGAGCATGCGGCGGCCTTGTTTAGCTGCCGTTTGATCGACACTGTTGACGTGGGCACACACCTGCTCTTTATTGGTGAGGTCGAAGATGCCGAGCGTCTGAGCGGCGAGACTCCGTTGACCTATGACTACTACCACAAGGTGCTGAAGGGCAAGACGCCGCCCAAGGCGTCTTCGTACCAAGGGTAGAAATGCTGCAAAACTACTTGCATTATATTATTGAGAATATATACTAATAAGCAAGTACACCAGCAGTCACGTTCGAGAGGAGAACATCATGGCTGAGGAGAAGAAGACGTATAAGTTGGTTTGCGTCGTTTGTGGTTACGAGGTTGAGGTCGATACGCCCGAGCTGCCCGAGGATTACGTGTGCCCGGTGTGCGGCGTCGGCCCCGATCAGTTTGAGCTCGTCGAGGAGTAACTCGCAGGCACACGGCGAAAGCCGAACATAGCTCTGTCCAAGGACCCCGGTCGGATATCCCGGCCGGGGCCCTTTTCCTCCGTCCCCAAGGGATCACGGCTGCTGTTAGCCGATCCTGTCTGTCGTGAGTCCGGCCGACCTTTGGTCTTAATCTGTAACATCTAACGGCTCAAAACGGGTCTTTCTGTTACAGATTGAGACAAAAGGTTGGAGCTGAAGAAATGTCTCGATCCGTAACATCTAGAAGTGGAAATTGGGCCCACTTGTTACAGATCAAGACAAACCAAAACCGTCCGGCAGAAGATCTCAATCTGTAACATCTAGCAGTGAAAACGGGGTCTACGTGTTACAGATTGAGACAAACGGAGCTGTCCCTCGGAATGATCTCGATCTGTAACATCTAGACATCAAAAGCGTGTCTAGATGTTACAGATCGAGACGTTTGCCTGGGTAGGTGCCCCGCCCCATTACATCCCTGTCAACAACACGATATCGAGAGCCGTCACGATGGTACCGATCCCTACGAGCAACGCGTTAAGCGGGCGCGAGTTGGCGTATTTGCCCATGACGCGGGGCGAACTGGTGAGTCGTATGAGCACAAAGACCGTAATCGGCAGCTGAAGCGACAGCAGTGCCTGACTCCAAATGAGACCCTCAAAAGGATTCGGGACGACCAGGCACGCCGCTACTGCGCCGGCGAAACAGGTCGCCACCCCGATCGAGGAATGTCGGTCGTGGATGTCGTATTCCTCGTCGAACATGCCCGCGGTGATGGTGCCCGCCGCCATGCCCGCCGTCACACTACTCGATATGCCCGCAAACAGCAGTGCCACCGCAAAGATGGTCGAGCTTGCCGGGCCAGAATGGGGGAGAGTGTAGCCGCTGCGACGGCGAGGTCGTCTACGACAATGCCGTGCGCAAAGAAGGTCGTTGCGGCCAGGATGACCATGGCCGAGTTGATTGCCCAGCCCACACCTATCGAAAAGAGCGTGTCGAAGAGCTCGTAGCGCAGACGTTCTTCGATAACCTGCTCGCCTTGGCCTTCGAAGTGCATGGATTGGATGACCTCGGAGTGCAGGAAGAGGTTGTGGGGCATAACGACCGCGCCTAGGACACTTACGATAATCGCGGCCGAGCCGGTGGGCATACGGGGCGTGAACCAACTTGCGGTGGCTTGCGGCCAGTCGACCTTGACCAGCGCAAGCTCGGCCAAAAACGAGAGTCCTACCACGCCCACGAAGGCGATGATCCATCGCTCGGCGCGTTTGTAGGAGTTCGTCATGAGCATCGCCATCGATACTGCCGCCACGATGATGCAGCCGCAGCGCACGGGCAGTCCAAGAGCATCTGGAGTGCGATCGCGCCGCCCAGGACCTCGGCCATGGCGGTGGCGATGGTCGCGAGGTAGGCACTGGCGAGCACCGTGCGCCCAACGAAGCGGGGGAGA
>ENA-OQIR01000493-OQIR01000493.1-human-gut-metagenome-genome-assembly--contig:-NODE-493-length-16958-cov-2.645535_pt1 | contig 16958 bp, 23 predicted proteins | sample MGYA00242580_ERZ504745 | MGnify/ENA primary metagenome ERZ504745 (study PRJEB26092, sample SAMD00036214) | human gut metagenome | host: Homo sapiens | study: EMG produced TPA metagenomics assembly of... | reverse complement strand
CGGTAGTGTCAAGGATTTTTCGCAAAAAGGTTTGCAGGCCCTGGCGTGAATGAAGTCAGCCGGCGATGGAGGCATCCTCAAGGACCGCCTCCAGGTGCTTCATGTTCATGTACTTCTTATTGCCCCACTGGGTTCCGGCCACATGGCGAAGTCGGGCACAGACCAACATAAGGGCGGAGTTGCCGTCTGGGAAACTGCCCACCACACGGGTGCGGCGGCGAATTTCCCGGTTGAGCCGCTCAATGACATTGTTGGTCCGGATACGTGTCCAGTGTTCACTTGGAAAATCGCAGTAGGTCAGCGTCTCCTCAATGCCATCCTCCACCTTCTTGGCAGCCTCTTTCAGCTTCATCGAGCGCAGACCTTCTACCACAGCTCGGGCTTTCTCCCGGGCAGCTTTCTTGTTTTCCTGGGCGTGGATTGCCTTGAGCATCTTGGCCACCAGTTTCACCTTGGAGCGAGGCGTTACAGAGAACACATTGCGGTAAAAGTGGACGGTACAGCGCTGGTACTTGGCTTCTGGGAATACTTCTCCCACAGCTCCAGCATACCAAGGCACTTGTCGCCAACCACCAGTTTGACTCCATCCAGACCCCGACCGCGCAGCCATTGAAAGAAGCTGATCCAGCTGGCCTTGTCCTCCTTCATACCCTCTGCGGCACCAAGAACTTCACGGTATCCGTCCTCATTCACCGCAATCGCCACCAGAATGGCTACATTTTCAAACTCTCCGCCCCAGTTGCGGCGCAGGTAGATCCCATCCACATAGACATACGGGTAATGCCCACCTTGCAAAGGGCGGTTCCGCCAATCCTCAATGTGGACATACGCTTTCTTGTTCAGCTCACTGATTGTGGCCGGAGACACCTTGCTGCCCCACAGAGCTTCGGTAATATCCTCCACGCGTCGGACGGATACTCCGGCCAGGTACATCTCAATGAGCGCTTCTTCTACACTGCTTTCCCGGCGGCGATACCGCTCAATGATGGCGGTCTCAAAGGAGATCCCCTTGAGCTTGGGCACCTTCAGGGTAACATCCCCGGATGTGGTGGTGAGGTTGCGGCTGTAGCGGCCGCTGCGATAGCCCTGCCGCTGCTCATTGCGCTCGTACCGGGCAGCTTGGGTCAGCTTTTGAGCCTCGGCCTCCAGCAGTTCGTTGAGGCTTTCCTCTACGCTGCCTCGTACCAGTTCCTTGAGTTCGCTCTTGATTACGGCCTCATTTAGTTGTACAATTTTCTCGGACATGGTTTGCTCTCCTTTCAGAATGGTGTGTCACGACTTCATTCTACCAGAGTTCTGCAAACCATGTCTTCTTTTATCCTCTTTTCAATTTGCGAAACTTATTCTACCTTATCTCCTTCCCACTCATATAATTTCCTCAGAATTTTCCTGCCTTCCGTTTTATCTCCCGGTTCTGACGAAGAGGATTCTCTTGCTAACAGCGATAACACAAACCGGTCCGCCATTATAATGACGAACCGGGTTAAACAGATTACTTTTCTATTTTCACAGGTCATAATCGATAGCGATGCTGCTTTCGGCTGCGGCGTGCATATGTTTCTTCACTACGGATACATGATAGGCATCCTCTTGATAATCATTCAACGCTTCCCGATTATCCAACGTGACCTGCAAAATCAGGTCATAAGAACGAGGAGAATGAAGAAAATCAATTCCCACAGAGATCTCTCGCACCAAAGGGACATTATCTTTCATGGATAAAAGGATATCCCGAGCTGTCTCGCAGGCTTCCTCACTATGATCCTTGAGCTTAAAACACACAATATGACGAATCATGATAGAGATCCTCTCAAAATAGAATAGAAAGCGACCTTATTCCTCTACAGCAGGAGCTTCCTCAACTGCCGGTTCTTCTTCCGCAGCGATATCAGCTTCTGTGGAGGCGACAACCTCATCAGGAGCATTAGCGGCTTCCTGAGCTTTTGCCTGGGCCTCTTCCTCCAACAGCTTGCGGATAGACAGCTGATACGCTTCTTATCGAAGTCAATATCGGTAATAGCAACCTTAACCACGTCGCCTATGGCCAAAACATCCTGAGGCTTCTCAATCCTATGATCGGCGATCTGAGAAATATGAATCAGCCCATCAATACCAGGCAGGATTCTTGCAAAAGCGCCAAAGGTAGTCATACCGACTACAGTAACCTCCACCACAGAGCCTACCGGATAATCTCTCTTCAAAATCTCCCAAGGATTATCCTCTGTTTTCTTATAGCCCAAGGAAATCTTGCCCTTTTCGGGATCGAGATCCTTAATATAAACCTCAACCGTATCGCCTACATTGACAATTTCAGAAGGATGCTTGATTCTGCTCCAGGAAAGCTCGGAAATATGAACCATGCCGTCAATGCCGCCCAAATCTACAAAAGCACCGTAAGAGGTCAAAGATTTTACTGTTCCGGTATATACCTTGCCAATTTCTGCGGTTTCCCAGAATTTTTCGGCCAGCTTCTTTCTTTCATCTTTCAGAACAGAACGAATGGAACCGACAGCGCGTCTGCGTCCGCGGTTAACCTCAATAATACGGAATTTCACTTCCTGCTTCAGAAGGTCCTCCAAAGAATCGCCTCTGGAAGCGGTAGCCTGAGAGGCGGGAATAAATACGCGAACGCCATTGGTCACGGCGATCACACCGCCCTTAATAACCTCCGTGACAATACCGGTGACAACCGTTTCATTTTCATTGGCTTCAACAATCTCTTCCCAGCCTTTAATGGCATCCAAGCGCTTCTTGGAAAGCATAATGGTGCCTTCCTGGTCATTGGTGCGCATAATCAGGAGATCCATCTCGTCGCCAATCTTCACAAGGTCCTCTGCTTTAGCGTTGGGATCCGCGGAAAGCTCAGCGAGGGGAACAAATCCAGCTTGCTTTCTGCCGACATCCACATAAATCTCATTCGGAGCGATACCAACGACTACACCGTGAACTTTTTCATCTGTAGTAAAGCTTTTCAGAGATTCTTCAAGCATCTCCTCGAAGTTCATTTCTCCTTCATTAATCTCAGTCATTTCTTTGTTTTCTAGAATATCCGTCATGGTTTCTAGTGCCTCCTTTATAATGCTGGCAGGTGTGGATGCACCCGCGTGATTCCAATGGAATACGCCTGCTTGATTTCAGATACCGGCAGCTCCTTCGCTGTCTCAATTAAGCAAGTCCTGCAAAAAGGCTCGCACACGCTTTTCAGCTTTGCCGTGTTGGAGCTCTGCCTGCCCCCGATAATAACCATCAGGTCTTTCTGCTTTGCCAATCTTACAGCTTCAGCCTGCCGTTCTGATGTAGCATTACATATTGTATCAAAAATTGCGGCGTTTGTATATACTCTTTTCAGAATTTTCAAACAATTTTCCCATTCTGATACACTAAAAGTCGTTTGAGCTACTACAAAAAGCTCTTTTGACTCTAAATTTGGGAAATCTTTGATCAGATTTTTAAGCTCATTTTGATTGCGGAAAACATAGCTTTCGCCCTGACAATGTCCTCTGATTCCCCGCACCTCCGGATGATCCGGGTCGCCGGCAATTAAAACCGGTACTCCTTTTTCTGAAGCAGAAAAGACGATTTGATGAATTTTTCCTACAAACGGACAAGTCGCGTCGGCATATTCTATGCCAAGCCGTTCAATCTCGCGCAGGATGTCAAGAGAAACGCCATGGGAGCGGATCACTAAAATTCCTCCTGGCTGAACCTGGCCTGGCTGGGAGACAATCGTCACGCCTCTCTGCTCCAATGCGGCCACCATTTGGGATTATGGATAATCGGTCCCAAGGTATAAACCCTCTTTCCCTGATCCAGAAGGCGGTTTACAATTTCGATCGCACGGTTTACCCCAAAACAGAAGCCGGCGGTTTTCGCTACTGTAATGTCAGCCATTTACACTCTCCCTTTTAAATATCCTGCTGCCGCAAAGCGCTGATCAACTCCATGATTTTACGGCTCGCTTCCCGGAATTGAGGGCCGGTCCCCTCAGTAATTCCCAATTCCTCCGGGGTCACTGTTTGACCGCAGCTGATAGTCACCCGATGAAACAGCTTTAGCAACCCGCCGCCCTTAGTGGAAATGGAAACCGGCATAACCGGAACCTGGGCTTTATAAGCAAGCATCGCGGCTCCGGATTTGGGTTTTAACAAATTTCCATCCTTGGACCGGGTTCCCTCAATAAAAATCCCCACTACAGCGCCTTGCTTCAGATATTCCTCCGCCAAATTGATAGCGCCCTCATCATGCTTTCCCCTTTGAATGGGAAACGCCCCCAGCGCAGAGATGATCTTTGACACAAATTTATTCTGAAACAATTCGCTTTTTGCCATATACCGGATCATACGCTTTTGGGCAAGTCCCAAAAAGACAGGATCCTTCATAGAAATATGGTTACAGCATACCACACATCCTTGTCCTTGCGGCAGACTGTTTTTATTTTTGACCTTATAGAAATAGAGAGGCTTAAAAATAATAGGCAGCAGCCTTTGGCAAAGTTATAAAACGGCGTGTTTTTTGTCAGGTCACCCACAAGAAATTCTCTCCTTTATTAATTCAGTTACCTTGTCGACCGATTGCTCTAAATTTAAATCCGAGGTATCCACATAAACGGCGTCTTCGGCCGGCTTGAGAGGAGCGATTTCCCGATGGGAATCCTGATAGTCACGCTGCTTGATTTCCGCCAGCACCTGATTATAATCTGTGGCCGGGTCTTTCGCAATAAGCTCGCGGAATCTTCTTCTGGCTCTTTCCTCAGGGGAAGCGGTCAGGAATATTTTTAACTGGGCGTGAGGCAGTACCACGGTACCGATATCACGGCCGTCCATCACCACATTGTGAAGCTTTGCCAGAGATTGCTGCAAGTCGAATAGAAACTCCCGAACGGCAGGAACCGCGGAAACCTTAGAGGCCATCATAGAAACCTCAGGCGTGCGGATCAAATCTGAAACGTCGCTGCCGTTTAACAGGACGTGCTGCTCCCCATTTCGAAATTCCAGATTTATTTTTGTATCCAAAAGAAAAGCTTTCAGCCTTTTGGAATCTTTCAGGTCAATTTTGTATTCCATTGCGGAAAGACCGACCGCCCGGTAAAGAGCGCCGGTATCCACATAAATAAATCCCACATTCTTCGCGGCACGCCTTGAAATTGTGCTTTTCCCGGCTCCTGCGGGACCGTCGATAGCAACTGAAAACATCTGGTTACCCCCAAATAGAATTTCCGGCTAAATAGCCGGTAGAAAAAGCGATCTGAAGATTAAATCCGCCGGTGTAGCCGTCAACATCCAGCACCTCGCCCGCAAAAAAAAGCCCCTTCACCAGCTTGCTTTCCATCGTTTTGGGTGAGAGCTCATGGACCGATACGCCTCCCGCCGTAACAATGGCCTCCTCAATAGGGCGAAATCTGGAAATTGTCACCGGCAGAGATTTCAGCAGCCTGCCAAAATTCATTCTTTCCTGGCGGGAAATTTGATGGCATTTCTTTTCTCCAGGGATTCCGGACAGGTTCACCGCTACCGGAATAAGTTTTTTAGGCAGAAGCTCCTGCAGGGAATTACTAAAATCCCGGTTTTGGAATTTCTGAAAATCCCTCTGAAGCCGCAAATCCAATTGTTCAAAGTTCAAGCCTGGCTTTAAGTCGATGTGGATTTCATACCGTTCCGGAGCCAAATCCCTCATATGAGCGCTGGCGCTTAATATGACCGGACCGCTGACGCCAAAGTGTGTAAAAAGCATTTCTCCGAAATCCCGGTAAATTTCTTTTCCTTGTTTCCGATCTATCACCTGAACCGCAATATTCCGCAAGGAAAGGCCTTGCAGCTCCTGGCACCAATTTTCCCGGCAAACCAAAGGCACCAGGGAGGGCCGGGGCGGAACGATCGTATGTCCAGCCTGCCTCGCTAACCGATATCCGTCTCCTGTTGAGCCGGTTCCAGGATAGGACAGCCCGCCGCAGGCTACGATAACGCTGTCCGACTGTATTCTTTTTCCGGAAGCTGCTTTCACACCCTTCACGGCTCCATCTTTTATTATAAGAGCTTTTATGTCTTCCTGCAATACATGAACGCCGGAAGCTTCCACATCTTCTTTCATCGCATCCACAATATCGGCAGCCCGGTCGCTGACAGGAAACACCCGGTTTCCCCGTTCTGTTTTCAGCGGCACATGCAGTCCTTCAAAATAATCCATGGTATCCAAGGGGGAAAACAGGTTGACCGCACTGTACAAAAAACGCCCGTTTCCCGGTATCGCACCTATAAACGACTGAACATCACATTGATTACAGACATTGCACCGGCCTTTGCCGGTTATCATCAGCTTTCTGCCCAGCTTCGTGTTCTTTTCCAACAGCACCGTCCGGGCGCCCAGCTTCGCGGCGCTGGCGGCCGCCATCATTCCCGCCGGACCTCCGCCTACTACAGCCACATCAAACTCAAGCTTCAACCGGATCCTCCTCAACCTTTTCATAAACCTCGTACTCATCCCAAATCTCTTCCAGGTTTTGGAAGGTCTTTGAAACCTCATCCTTTTTCTTTAAAGCCGTAGCCACGATCATTGCGTTAATCAAGCTTAACGGGGCCACCAGGCTGTCCACAACAGAGGCCATGTCGCTTCTGGCCAGCAATACAAAATCCGCCTGCTGTGCCAGCGGAGACAAAAGGCTGTCTGTCAAAGCAATCCCTCTAGCGCCTTTTCTTTTGGCGAAATTCATCGCGCTGACCGCCTGCTTGGAATACCGCGGGAAGCTGATGCCGATAAACACATCCTCTTCATTAATGCGGAACATCTTTTCGTAAATCTCCGTTTTACTGGTTGTAGTTACCAGCTCGACCTTATCGAAAATCAGGCTGAAGTAATAGTTCAGGAAAATTCCCAGAGCGGAAGCGCTCCGGGCAGCTAAAATATAAATCTTTCTGGCCGAAACGATAGCGTCCACCGCCTCGTAAAAATCCTTATGGGAGGTTTCCTCCAGAGTTCTGCGGATCTTATCGATATCCTGGTTCAGCACACTGTCCAGAACATCCGCGTCGCCGATCCGGTTGCTGGTAACCTCAATCCGCTGCACTGAAGTCAGCTTGTTCCGAATCATTTCCTGCATCGCCTTCTGAAGCTGCGGATAGCCGTCGTAGCCCACCTCGGTGGCAAAACGCACCACTGTGGATTCACTGACTCCAACGGTAGCGCCCAGCTTGGATGCGGTCATAAACGCGGCCTTGTCATAATGGTCTTCAATATATTGAGCGATGCGCCGTTGGCCCTTAGAAAAGCCCGGCATCATTTTCTCGATACGGGACAGCAAATGTTTCACGCCTGGTCCACTCCTTATTGCTATTTTCCAGCCAGCAGTTTTTAGTTTATTTTCATTCTGTTGTAAGCATTCCGAATCTTTAGATTCTTAATCCTAACATTCATAGTAAAACTTAATCCTGCAAAAATCAAGTGAAAAATAGGGAATTCAGTGTTTTTTCCTCATTGTTTTGCAAGTTTATTCCCTAAAAACGCAAAAACACACCCGAAAGTAAAGCGTGTCTTTATCATTCGGGCGTGTTTATTTTAAAGTTTTTGTTACTCTATGATGCAGCTTTTCAACATAAGTAGCCACTAAGCCAGACAAGGCGATGTCGTAAATCAGGAACACAGCATTGCCAAGAATCAAAAAGACCCACGCAAATAAATGCCAAATACAGTAAACGAATCCTCCGGAAGCTGCAAAAAGTTAACAGCTAAAAAGAAGCAGGCCACCACAGCCACGTTGAACACCGCAAATTTGCTGATCCAGGAAAGGACTTTATTAGAGATCCGTTCTAAAAAAGATTTTAAAACCGGATAATACCCAAAGAACAATACAAACAAGAGCGCCGCCTCTTTATCCGCGGCAAACAGCAGCGACAGCACTGCAACCGCGGCATAGATCATCCACGCCCATTTCGCCCCTATTTCGATCACCGCCACAATCAAAAGCACTCCAGCGATAGCAGGCAGCGCATAGGTGCCGATCGGTATCAGTCCAGTGAGGAACATCAGCACTACTCCCAGCGCCGTCAGCAGACCTCCCAGGGCTATTTTTCCACTTTTACTCAAAAGGAAAGCCTCCCTTTTATGGTTAACAGCAGGAAATCAAGTCCCCGCCCATACATTCGCAGCAACAGTCGGCGCAAATCAGGATGAGCACATATCACAGGCGTTGCAGCCGCCGGCAGCGGGAGCCGTGCGGTTATATCCGCCATAAGCGCCGTTCCTCTGATTCTGACATTGGTTCATCGCCGCCCGGTACTCCATATTGCCGGGATCCATGTTACAAGCGGTGGAGAAATTGTTGTAGGCTTCCTCCATCCATCCTTTTTTATACAAGCAGGTTCCCTTCAGGAAATACCATTCTCCGCCTCTGCGGCCGGCGGGAACCCCATCTAAAATCTGCTCCGCATCCGCAATTCTCCCGTTCATCAGCAGATTGCGGACATCGCTGTATTCTGTGCTTCTTCCATAGGAAGCGCCCGACTGGTAGCCGCCCTGATACCCGCCGTAGCCGTTCTGCTGATACCCGCCGTTATTAGCGCGGGCCTTTCGGTCGTTCATAATGGTATCATAGGCCTCGTTGATCTCTTTCATCTTTTCGGACGCGAGATCCGCCAACGGGCTTTCCGCGTAATTATCCGGATGATATTTTTTCGCCAGCTCCCGATACGCGGTTTTAATTTCATCATCGGTAGCGTTTGGCGATACTCCTAATACTTTGTACGGATCTGACATTGTTACCTCCAATGGGTTTGCCCCATAAAAATTGAGAGTGCGCTTTTAAACTTTTTCCCTTTTCGCTTTCCTGTCATATAGAACCAATTTTTGCATGGCCGGAAGGCCCTGGGTTAAAATATTTGAAATCACTGTGTCAAAATGACGCAGCGACAACAGTTGATAGGACAAAATAATTTGAGAAAGGGTTTGATTTAACACACCGTTGCAATAATCCGCCAAGCTTCCCCTTCCAAAGGCTTCTCCCTTTCACGGATTAATTTTTTAACAAAAGGATTGAAGTTGTTTTTCTTTTGATCCTTTTCTATATCATCCGCCGCATCAATCAAATAAATCCACCGACCCAAAAAATAACCTAATTGGAGGAAAATGGCTTCCCGTATTTGATCCCCGCCGGCTACCGGCATCAAAACCTTACGCAGCATAACCGCGGTAGGCTCTGCGGCGGCGTCAATGCCTGTTTGAGGATCCTGTTCCACCTTTGACTGTGCTTGTATATATTCATAAACAATAGAGTCTAACTTTGGATATCTTTTTCTCGCTTTGTGATACCTCGTACGGCAAAGGGCAAAAAACAGACAGAACGGAGCTTTCCCCAAAATCCGGAGTCCTTAATATCATCCTTAATCTTATAGTAGGCGGTCAAAACCGAAACCGCGCCAGCATAGGCATAGCTTTCCTCGTGGCCAGTACAGTAAGTGCATCGTTTTGCCGGGTTTGCCACACATCGTCCCGCTTCAAAGCCCGGGCAATCATCCCGGAGCGCCATGGAGAGCATTGCCAAAAACGTGCCGTCATAGCTTAACGCAAGACGGGAAAGCCTGCCGTAGTCCTTGCCCATCCGTTTGCATAAGCCGCAATAAGCGCTTTTATATAGGTCGTATTCCTTGACCAACAGCTCGGGCTTATTGGGCCGGATGTAACCAAACACAGCGATAACTCCATTTCCACAGCGTCGTCTCTTTAAAATAACAACTGTATTTTACACTATTTCCCACGGGGTGCATTAACTAATTGTAAACTTTTTATTTGTAAGAAATATGATTTTTATCTTGATAACCTGTTATGGTTTCATGCGCGAAAGCCGATAGAAGCCGGCCCTCATGAAGCCAATAAAGCTCGCATCGCTTAAGTCGATGAAAAAAAAAGCCGCCTGTTTTTTCAGACGGCTTTCTGCTCACAGCATTTTCTTTAAATAACGTCCTTGTATAGGAGGCTCTCTACTTTTGCGATTTCCTCCGGAGTTCCTTCCGCGACGATAAAGCCGCCCTTATCTCCCCCCTCCGGACCTAAATCGATAATGTGATCAGCGGTTTTAATTAAATCCAAATTATGCTCGATCACCACAACGGTATTACCGGCGTCTACCAGCTTTTGCAGTACGTCAATCAAACGATGCACGTCGGCAATGTGCAAGCCAGTGGTCGGCTCGTCCAAAATATAGATGGTCTTTCCGGTAGAACGCTTAGAAAGCTCTGTGGCCAGCTTTACTCTCTGGGCCTCTCCTCCGGAAAGCGTAGTGGAGGATTGTCCGATCTTCACATATCCCAAGCCTACATCCTGAAGCGTCTGAAGCTTACGGGCAATCTTTGGAAGAGAGGCAAAGAACTCCAACCCCTCGTCTACCGTCATTTCCAGAACATCATAGATGTTCTTATCCTTGTATTTGACCTCCAGGGTTTCCCGGTTATACCGTTTCCCTTTGCACACCTCACAGGGAACATAAATATCCGGCAAAAAGTGCATCTCGATTTTTAGGATACCGTCGCCCTGGCAGGCCTCGCACCGGCCTCCCTTTACATTAAACGAAAATCTTCCGCTGTTAAAGCCCCGCATTTTCGCTTCCTGGGTGGAAGCGAAAAGGTCCCGGATATCGTTAAACAGCCCCGTATAGGTGGCGGGATTGGAGCGAGGCGTTCTGCCGATGGGCGACTGGTTGATGTCGATGACCTTGTCCAGATATTGCAGCCCGGTGATCTTATCGTGTTCGCCAGCCCTGCATTTGGCACCATTCAGCTCAGACGCCAGATGCTTATACAAAATCTCATTAATCAGCGAGGATTTTCCGGAGCCTGAAACTCCGGTGACACATACCAGCTTTCCCAGGGGAATTTTTACATCGATATTTTTTAAGTTATTTTGTCTTGCTCCAACAATTTTTACGGTTTTTCCATTTCCCTTTCTGCGCTTCTCCGGCACCATCACCTGCTTTTTGCCACTCAGGTACTGCCCTGTGATAGAACGCTCGCAGGCCTTGATTTCGTCCACCGTGCCCGCACAGACGATCTCCCCGCCCTTAACACCGGCGCCTGGTCCCACATCTACCACATAGTCGGCGGCGTACATGGTATCTTCGTCATGCTCCACAACGATCACAGTGTTTCCCAAGTCCCGCAAATGCTTTAGGGTTCCAAGCAGCTTGTCGTTATCCCGCTGGTGCAGGCCGATGCTGGGCTCGTCCAAAATATACAGAACCCCCATTAAAGAGGAGCCGATCTGGGTGCTAGACGGATCCGCTGGCTTTCACCGCCGGAGAGCGTCCCGCTCGCCCGGGACAAGGTCAGATATTCCAAGCCTACGCTCTGCAGAAACCCCAGCCGCTCGGTGATCTCCTTTAAGATCGCTTTTGCAATCATCCGCTCCCTGTCTGTCAGCTGCAGATTTTTGACAAACTCCAGCGCGTCAGAAACAGACTTTTCACAGAAATCGCTGATATTGATCCCGCCCACCGTGACGGACAGGCTCTCCGGATTCAAGCGCTTCCCATGACATTCATCACAAGGAATTTCGCTCATAAAGCCCTCGATTTCTTCCTTAATCCAATTGCTGGAGGTTTCTCGGAATCGTCGCTCCAAATTATTGATAATTCCTTCAAATTTTGTGTAATAGGTGCCGCTGCCGTACTCATTTTTCCGGACAATTTTGATTTTATCCTCCGCCGGCGTTCCATACAGCAGCAAATGAACAATTTCAGCCGGCAGATCTTTGATCGGGGTATCCAGAGAAAAGTGGTATTGCTTCGCCAGCGCCTCAAAATACATGGAAGCGATGGTGCTGCCTTCCATAGCCCATCCGCTCGCCTTAATTCCTCCCTGCCGGACGGAAAGCTCCTTATTAGGAATCACTAAATCCGGATCCACCTTCATAAACACGCCCAAGCCGGTGCACTTTTTGCAGGCGCCGAAGGGGTTATTAAAGGAAAACATCCGGGGCGTCAGCTCGTCGATGCTGATTCCATGCTCAGGGCATGCGTAATTTTGTGAAAAGGTGATATCCTTTCCATCCACTACATTAATAATGGTCAATCCGCCGGTCAGGCTGGAGGCTGTTTCAATGGAATCAGACAGCCGGGAACGAATCTCAGGCTTAATCACCAAACGGTCCACGACAATTTCGATGGTATGCTTTTTATTTTTTTCCAATTTGATCGTCTCAGACAGGTCATAGATCAGGCCATCCACGCGAACCCGTACATAGCCGCTTTTTCGGGCAGCCTCGAACTCTTTTACGTGTTCGCCCTTTCGTCCTCGAATGACCGGCGCCAGCACCATAATTTTAGAGCCTTCCGGCAGGGCCATTACCTGATCTACAATCTGGTCTATGGTTTGCTGCTTAATCTCCTTTCCGCACACCGGGCAATGAGGGATCCCGATTCTGGCATACAAAAGCCTGAGATAATCATAGATCTCCGTTACGGTGCCGACTGTGGATCTCGGGTTTTTCGAGGTGGTTTTCTGATCAATGGAAATAGCCGGAGACAAGCCTTCGATGTAGTCCACATCCGGCTTTTCCATCTGCTAGAAACTGGCGGGCATAGGAGGAAAGAGATTCCACATACCGCCGCTGCCCCTCGGCATAAATCGTATCAAACGCCAGCGAGGATTTTCCGGAGCCGGATAATCCCGTGAACACTACCAATTGATCTCTGGGAATCTCCAAATCAATATTTTTAAGGTTGTGCTCTCTGGCGCCCTTAACAAAAATATTTTTACTAGACAAAATAAGCTCTCCTTAATTTTTAATCATGTCATTTGCCGGACTGCAGCTTTTTAATTCGGTCTCGCAGATATGCGGCGTGTTCAAATTCCAGAAGCTTTGCAGCGGCCTTCATCTCCTTGGTAAGCTGCTCGATCAGCTGCTGGCGTTCCAGCTTTGTCAGCCGCTTTCCGGATTTTTTGTCATCCTTATGGCTGGAAATTTCTAAAACCTCTGCTACTTTCTTAACAATCGTTTTCGGCGTAATGCCATGCTCCTGATTATACCGCATCTGGATATCGCGTCTTCTCTGAGTCTCTCGAATCGCAGTTTCCATGGAGGGCGTAACCTGATCCGCGTACATGATAACCTGGCCTTCCGCGTTTCTGGCGGCACGGCCTATTGTCTGAATCAGGGAACGGTCGGAACGCAGGAAGCCCTCTTTGTCCGCATCCAGAATCACCACCAAAGACACCTCCGGGATGTCCAAGCCCTCTCTCAGCAGGTTAATACCGACCAAAACATCAAACTCACCTAAACGAAGGTCTCGAATGATCTCCATCCGCTCCACCGTATCGATGTCGTGATGCATATACCGAACCCGAATCCCCATTCCCTCTAGGTATGATGTGAGATCCTCCGCCATTTTCTTAGTTAATGTGGTTACCAGCACCCGGTTGCCTTTAGCCACCCGAAGATTGATTTCTGAAATCAAGTCGTCGATCTGTCCCTCGGTCGGCTTAACGATAATCTCCGGATCCAACAGACCTGTTGACGAATTACCTGTTCTACAATCTGGGTGCTCTTTTCCCGTTCCAAATCTCCCGGAGTTGCGCTGACAAACACCGCCTGGTTGATTCGCTGGTAAAACTCGTCAAAATTCAGCGGGCGGTTGTCGTAGGCTGACGGAAGCCGAAAGCCATATTCAATCAAACTTTCCTTTCTCGCCCGGTCGCCGGCATACATTCCGCGCACCTGAGGCAGCGTCACATGGGACTCGTCCACAAACAACAGGTAGTCTTTTGGAAAATAATCCAAAAGCGTAAACGGCGCGCTGCCTGGTTCCCGTCCCGCCATGACTCTGGAATAGTTTTCAATTCCCTTGCAAAAGCCGATTTCCTGAAGCATTTCAATATCATACCGGGTTCTTTGCTCAATACGCTGGGCCTCCAGCAGCTTTCCCTCCCGGCGGAAATATGCCAGCCGTTCTTCCAGCTCCTGTTCGATTTCTTGAATAGCCTCTTTCATTTTTTCCTTGGGGACGATGTAGTGAGACGCCGGGTAAATAGCGATATGCTTCAGATCCGCTTTGATTTCTCCGGTCAGCGGATTAAACTCGCTGATCCGGTCCACTTCATCACCGAAAAACTCCACCCTCACTGCCGTATCATTGGACTGGGCTGAAATATTTCCACTACATCTCCTCGTACCCGGAACTTGTTTCGGATAAAGTTTATATCATTTCTCTCATATTGAAGCTCTACCAGTTTCTTTAAAAGCTCGTCTCGGTTTTTTTGCATTCCCGGCCGCAAAGAAATAACCATGGTGCGGTAATCAATCGGGTTACCCAAGCTATAAATGCAGGAAACGCTGGCCACAATAATGACATCTCTGCGTTCGGACAGGGCTGAGGTCGCAGAATGACGGAGCTTGTCGATTTCGTCATTAATCGCAGAATCCTTTTCAATATAAGTGTCTGTCGTAGCGATATAAGCTTCTGGCTGATAATAATCATAGTAGCTGACAAAATACTCGACTGCGGATGTTGGGAAAAATTCGCGAAACTCGCTGCAGAGCTGCGCCGCCAGGGTCTTATTGTGCGCCAAAACCAGTGTTGGCTTCTGTACCTGCGAGATAATATTCGCCATAGTAAACGTCTTACCGGAGCCCGTAACCCCCAGCAAAGTCTGCTCTTTATCCCCTCTTTTGATTCCCTCCACCAGCTTGGCAATCGCCTCTGGCTGATCTCCGTAGGCTTATAGGTGGAAACCAATTTGAATAATTCTTTATCATTTTGATTGTTCATACACGATTTCCTCTATTGATGATAGCTACTATTGGCCCAAATATGGATTTTTACAACGTCCTGTTTTTCCAGCAATTTCGACCAATCGAGAATTTGCTCACTAAAAATCCGCGATTCCATAAAAGCCAATCCTACAATGCTTATGCTGATGGTTTAGTATACCACAAAATCTCGTATTTTTCAATTCTAACGATATACATGATACATTTATATCCTAGCTGAGCATCCGTTTTCATTCTCTATTCTAATGCCTGGATATTGCGGCGGTTTTTAAGAGCGGAATCAAGTCTATATGGCATTAAATCTATCATTGTGTGTCTCTAATCCTATAATCTTATAGGAATACTCCTTGTGTCTTTACTGAATGACCTGCAAAACGGGGAAGCATTTCTAATACTGTCTTATGAGTGTTGCTCTTAAAGCACTTCTGTTTTTTGACGATACAGTTATATTCGCAAAATCAGAGAGTTGTTTCTAAAATGCTCCTATGCTATAATTTAGCCTGTAGAAACTTTATTGTGCGTGCTTGAGGAGGAATTGTTATGGAAAAGTCCAGGGTTTATTTTACTGATATGCGAACCACAGAAAACTCTAATTTACAGAAAAAGCTCGCCAGACTTATCAGGAAGGCTGGCATTGGCGGCATCGACTTCGAAAAAAAGTACGTCGCGATTAAAATTCACTTTGGGGAACCAGGGAATCTGTCTTATTTGCGGCCTAATTACGCTAAAACCGTAGCGGACACAGTAAAAGATCTGGCGGAAAGCCTTTTTTGACCGATTGCAACACTCTCTATGTGGGAGGGCGCAAAAACGCGCTGGGATCATATCGACACCGCTTATTTAAATGGATTCTCCCTTTTCCACCGGTTGTCATGTCATCATTGCGGACGGGCTAAAAGGAACCGATGAGGTTTTAGTCCCGGTTTCCGGCGGAAAATACGTAAAGGAAGCCAAGATCGGCAGAGCCGTTATGGATGCAGATGTTTTTATCAGCTTAACCCATTTTAAAGGCCATGAGATCACAGGGTTTGGGGGCGCCTTGAAAAATATCGGAATGGGCTGCGGCTCTCGTGCGGGAAAAATGGAAATGCACAGCGCAGGCAAGCCTTACGTAATTCAAGAACAATGCGTGGCTGCCGTGTATGCGCCAAATCCTGCGCACATGACGCTATCTCGTTTACCGACAAAAAAGCTAATATTAACCACAGCCTCTGCGCGGGCTGTGGAAGGTGCATTGGCGTATGTCATCGGGATGCAATTAAGCCGCTGATGATGAGTCTTTCGACATTTTGAATCAAAAAGTGGCGGAATATACCAAAGCGGTCGTTGACAAACGGCCTTGCTTCCACATCAGCCTGGTTGTGGATGTGTCTCCTCAATGCGACTGCCATTCGGGAAATGACGCTGCTATTGTACCGGATGTGGGGATGTTTGCCTCTTTCGACCCAGTAGCTCTGGATGTAGCCTGTGCCGACGCGGTAAACGCTCAGCCCCCGATTCAAAACAGCCAGCTTAAAGAGCATTGGAACGAATCCGGGGATCATTTTCACAAGGTCGGGCCCAATACCAACTGGAAGGTCGGTATCGCTCATGCCGTAGAGCTTGGAATCGGCACTACAGAATATGAATTGATCCGTGTATAAATAAATTTTTTTGAAAATCCGAATCGCGGCAAATTAAGAACGATAAGAAAGGCGGAAGAGAGTTCTCTTCCCGCCTTTCTTATCGTTCTTAGCCTGACCAGTAGCTCCATTATCGCAAAACATGATAAATTATAGTAAGTGAACCAAATACGCTGACAAAGCATTAGGGTATCAGAGATGATTTACCTTCAGGTCATCTGCTTCTCCATAGAGAATTTCCACCTTGGTTTCCAGCTTGCCGCTTTTAGGGTCACGCTTCTGAGAATAGACGCCCCAGTTTTTGGCGTTGGAAAAGAAACACCGAAAATCGTCCTGATGGATCACCGGTGCAAACCCGATGATATTATTTACCAGGTCAAACTGATAGCCGCTCAGAGCCACCAGCACAGACCAGCTCGCCATGCTGCGGACATAATGGTTGCCGCATTCCACCTCGTTCCAGGGATTCCAATCGTAGCCGTTATACCGTTCCCGAACCGCTTTCACAACGGCCAGGCCTTCTTCCACAAAGCCCTCAAAATCAGGTGGGCTGCCACCTGGTATTCTATGCCCGGACCCATCACTTCA
>ENA-OQIR01000492-OQIR01000492.1-human-gut-metagenome-genome-assembly--contig:-NODE-492-length-16970-cov-2.550971_pt1 | contig 16970 bp, 20 predicted proteins | sample MGYA00242580_ERZ504745 | MGnify/ENA primary metagenome ERZ504745 (study PRJEB26092, sample SAMD00036214) | human gut metagenome | host: Homo sapiens | study: EMG produced TPA metagenomics assembly of... | reverse complement strand
CGCGCCAGCGCTCAAACTCGTGCGGCGTGGCAGCACGCACTCGATCACGCCCATGTCGTGCCCGGGCGCACGACGCACCGCCACGCGGTCGCCCACGGCGGGCAGCAGAACCTCGTCCTCGCCACGCGACTTGGCAAACCCCACGGCATGCTCGGCACGAAAGGTGTCATCGGCAGTCGCCACCAGTGGAAACCCACGATCCAGGCGCACCACGGCACCAAGCTGCATCTGCTCGGGCTCCTCGGCCCGAGCACAAAAATCATCGAAGGCAGCCCGCTGAGCATCATCGACCGGCAGATCGTCGAACGCCGGAACATCCTGCAGCGCATCGAGTCCCGGCACGCTTGCCAGCAGCTCCTCGGCAGACGCGGGAGCTTCGGTCGCAAGCTTCCGACGACGATCGCGCTTAGCCCGCGCCCCCGTCGTCTTTTTCTTCGCCTTAGCCTTCGCCTTGCCCACAAGCGCCTCCCAGCACCACAAATCACAACTGAGCAGGTATTTTACCCACAAAAAGAGCTGGTCGAGCAAACGCTCGACCAGCTCACATACTTTCCCTTAGCCAATGGTCCCGAGAGGTTATCCGAGGCCCGCCCGCCGGGAGGGGTTTCTTCTGAGCGATCCCGCAGCGCGAAGCGCGAGGACCAGCGAAGAAGAACCCGCAGGCGGTCGGACCGGTGGGAAGGTTGACCTTTCGACCTACTCCTTCTCCACTGCGCGCATGATCGCCTTGTAGATCTCCATCAGCGGGATGATCAGGAAGGCCAGGCCCAGCGCGGCAAGAACGCCCTTGAGCTCAAGCGTCACGGGGCCAAAGAACATCTCGGCAAGCGTCGGCTGCACGGTCACGATCACCGTCAGCACCAGTGCCAGCGCGGCAGAAGCCCACAGCCACTTGTTCTGCTTCTTCATGGTGAACAGCGACGCACGACGGCTGCGCATATTGAAGCAGTGGAAAATCTCGACCATGTTGAGCGTGATGAACGCCATCATCACGCCTTCCTCGTCGGCATTGCCGGCGATCATATCGACGATGTGGATGTAGCCCATGTCAAAGTACACGCCCACAAAGAAGCTCGCCAGCACCAGCACGGTGATGATCAGACCCTGGACCACGCAGTCCAGGCCCATGTGACCGGCAAAGACACCGTCCTTGGCGTTGCGCGGCTTGCGCTTCATGATGTCGCCCTCGGCGTCCTCCATGCCCAGCGCGAGCGCGGGGAAGCAGTCGGTGACCAGGTTCACCCACAGCAGCTGCACCGGCTGGAAGATGGTAAAGCCGATGAGCGTGGCGATAAACACCGAGAACACCTCGGCAAGGTTGGCCGAAAGCAGGAACTGGATGACCTTGCGGATGTTGTCGTAGATGCGACGGCCCTCTTCGCAGGCACCGATGATGGTGGCGAAATTGTCGTCGGCAAGCACCATGTCGGCAACGTTCTTGGTGACGTCGGTGCCGGTGATGCCCATACCGACGCCGATGTCGGCGCGCTTGATGGACGGGGCGTCGTTGACGCCGTCGCCGGTCATGGCGACGATCTGGTCGCGCGACTTCCAGGCCTCGACGATGCGCGTCTTGTGCTCGGGCTGGACGCGGGCGTACACGCCGTAGTCCTCGATGTGCGCGTCGAGCTCCTCGTCGCTCATGCGGTCGAGGTCGGCACCGGTAATGGCATGGCTGCGATCGGTGACGATTCCCAGCTGCTTGGCAATGGCCACGGCGGTGTCGATATGGTCGCCCGTGATCATGACGGTGCGAATACCGGCGTCGTGGGCCTCGCGGATGGCGTCGGAGACCTCGGGGCGGACAGGGTCAATCATGCCGGACAGGCCGCAGAAGACCAGGTCGTGCTCGAGCGCAGCGGGGCTGCAGTCGCTCGGGACCTCGGTGTAGGTGCGGCTTGCCAGCGCCAGCACGCGCAGGGCCTCGTCGGCCATGGCCTTGTTGGCGGCCACGAGCTCGGCGCGACGCTCCTCGGTCAGCGGAACGACCCTGTCGCCGTCGTAGATATGGGTGCACAGGCCGGATCACCACGTCGGGCGCGCCTTGGTGTACTGCTCGTACTCGCCGTCCAGGGTCTCGACGACCACGGACATCATCTTACGGCCCGAGTCGAACGGGGCCTCGCCCACGCGCGGGTGCTCGGCAGTCAGGCCAGTAAGACCAGCCTTGCCGGCATCGTTGACGAGTGCACACTCGGTCGGCTCGCCCACGGCCTCGCCCAGTTCCTCGTCCCACTGGGCATCGGAGCACAGTGCCATACCGGCCAGGAACTTCTCCTTGGGCGCAGCGAGCTCGTGCTTGACGACGGTCATCTTGTTCTGGGTAAGGGTGCCGGTCTTGTCGGAGCAGATGGTCTGCGTGCAGCCAAGGGTCTCGACGGCAGAAAGCTTGCGGATGATCGCCTGGCGCTTGGCCATCTTGGTCACGCCGAGCGAAAGCACGATGGTCACGACGGCGACCAGGCCCTCGGGGATGGCGGCGACGGCAAGCGAGACGGCGACCATAAAGGTGTCGAGCAGGGCAGTCGGGTCGGTAAGGACGTTGCCTACGCCGTGGCGGAGGATATCGACGCCAAAGATCACGACGCAGATGACGATCACATGATGGTAAGGATGCGGCTGAGCTCGGCGAGCTTCACTTGCAGCGGCGTGAGCTCTTCCTTGGCCTCGGCCAGGGCGCCGGCGATCTTGCCCATCTCGGTGTTCATGCCGGTGCCGACCACGACGGCGCGACCACGGCCGTACACGACGGTGGAGCCATATAGCACATGTTCTTACGGTCGCCGAGCGGCACGTCATCGGTGCCCGCAGCGAGCTCGATCACGTTGGCGTGCTTCTCTACGGGCACGGACTCGCCGGTGAGCGCGGCCTCTTCGATCTTCATCGTGGCGCTCTCGAGCACGCGGCAGTCGGCCGGGACGGAGTCGCCCGCCTCGAGCATGATCACGTCGCCGGGCACGAGCTCGGCGCTCGGCAGGTGCACGAGCTTGCCGTCGCGCAGCACCTTGGACTGCGCCGCACTCATCTCCTGCAGGGCCTCGAGGGCCTCCTCGCTCTTGGCTTCCTGGACCACGCCCAGCACCGAGTTGACGATAACGACGAACATGATGATGGCAACATCGGCAAAGTCGGGCTCGCCCTTGACCATGCCCGTGAGCGCACTGATGACGGCGGCAACGATCAGCATGATGACCATGGGGTCGGCCATCTGCTCAAAGAAGCGCTTCCACAGCGGCGTCTTCTCGGCTTCCTCGAGCTTGTTAGGGCCTGTCTTGGCGAGGCGCGAAGACGCCTCGTCGTTGCTCAGGCCGAGGTTCTCATCGACACCTTGGTCGCTGAGCACCTCCGCCGCGGCGGACAGGTATTCCTTTTGCATATAGAGTCCCCTCCTGGGATTCGGGCCACTCAGCAGATTGATGCCCGATCATAATTCCCAGGAGAAGGGCAAGGGCTCATCAAGGCTGCCGTGCTGAGCGGCAGTTGATAGTGGAGCTATGGTACCCCAAAGCGACGCGTCTAGCCAAAACAATCGGTTTGGAAATATGGTCCGCACGCAACGGTGCAGACCGTGTGATGCTCAACATTGGTAAAACGTTTTTTCTTCGGCACATCGCCAAACTGACATATCTCCCAGATAGTAGCGGTTGGAGTGGTTGGTAAAGATTTTTCATATACCGTTTTTCCCGCAAAAAATGAACTTCCATTTCGGCATACGGTCGATTTTTTGGGGTATTCGGTCGGCATTTCGTTATAATCATCTCGGTTTTATTTCTTATGGTTTATCTATCAGCGCAAGACGATGTCAGATGGAGGTCTGAATGTACAAGCGCACTAAGATTGTATGCACCATGGGTCCCGCCTGCGATAGCGACGAGACCATCCGCGAGATGATCAAGGCGGGCATGAACGTCGCCCGTTTTAACTTCTCGCACGGCTCCTACGACGAGCACCACGGTCGCATCGAGCGCGTCCGTCGTATTTCCAAGGAGCTCGGTATGCCCGTCGGCATCCTGCTCGACACCAAGGGCCCCGAGGTCCGCACCGGCCTTCTGGTCGATGGCAAGAAGGTTGCCGTCAAGACCGGCGACAAGATCGTCGTCACCGCTCAGCCCACGACCGAGGATTTCCACGGCACCGCTGAGCACATCTCCCTCGACTACCTGGCTCTGCCCTCCGAGGTCGAGAAGGGCTCCCTCATCCTGATCGATGACGGCCTGGTTGCCCTCGAGGTCGAGTCCGTCGACGGCCAGGACATGACCTGCGTCGTCAAGAACGACGGCCTGATCGGCGAGCGCAAGGGCGTCAACATGCCCAACGTCAACATCTCGCTGCCCGCTATCACCGAGCGCGATCGTCAGGACATCCTCTTTGGCCTGACCGAGAACATCGACTACATCGCCGCTTCCTTCATCCGTGACGGCGAGTCCGTCCGCGGCATCCGCGAGCTTTGCCGCGAGAACGGTGGCGAGCACGTGACGATCTTCCCGAAGATCGAGTGCGCCTGGGCGTCGAGAACTTCGACGAGATCCTCGAGGCTTCCGACGGCATCATGGTTGCCCGTGGCGACCTGGGCATCGAGATCAAGCCCGAGCTCGTTCCCCACATCCAGAAGGAGATCATCGCCAAGTGCAACGCGGCCTACAAGCCCGTTATCACCGCTACGCAGATGCTCGACTCCATGCAGCAGAACCCGCGCCCGACGCGCGCCGAGGTTGCCGACGTTGCTAACGCCATCTACGACGGCACCGACGCCGTTATGCTCTCTGGCGAGTCCGCTGCCGGTAAGTACCCGGTCGAGGCCGTTAAGATGCAGGCCAGCATTGCTCTCGAGACCGAAAAGTACCTCCCGGCTCACGCTCCGCTCGAGGTTCCGGCCGATGCCACGGCACCCGTGTTGTCAACAACGTTGTGGGTATGTCCGCTGTGAACATGGCTACCACCGTTGGCGCCAAGTGCATCACCGTGCCGACGACCACCGGCCGCACCGCTCGCCTGATCTCGCACTTCCGTCCCAACATGCCGATCTGCGCGTTCTCCCGCCACGAGTGGGCCGTCCAGCAGATGATCATGTACTGGGGCGTTATCCCGCACCAGGCCGAGATTACCCAGGCACCGTCAACGGCACGATCGTCAAGGCGATCGAGACCGCTAAGGAGCTCGGCTACGTCGAGGCCGGAGACCTGACCGTCGCTACCGCTGGCGATCCCCGCATGAGCGTCCAGCTCGAGGACAAGGTCTCCTCGACCAACGTCGCTTACGTCGCTCAGGTGCGCTAAGTCGTACTTGCAAGCACACTTGCATTGCAAAGGGCCCGGAAGGCAAAGCCTTCCGGGCCCTTTTTCTATGCCAATGCCGGCGCACAGCAAAACACGCACTCATTTCTTTACCAAAAGTGCGAAATCCACCCTTCGAGGCCCAATGAATAAAGTCCCAAGCGCTAAAAGTGTTCGCCCGGTGGCAAACCCACACCTTAACCGACGCTGATAAATCGTTTTAGCAAGAGCCAGATCGACCTGGTTTTCGGAAGTGCGGGGAAAAATTGCTTACCTCCGAGTACAAGCCCTTTTATTTCAACAAAACCCCTGATAAAGTTGGCTCAAATACCGCTTGTGGTTTGCCTGTTTGTCTTTTTCCCCGCACTTCCGAAACCGATAGCTTTTCTAGCCCAAACTACGCTCAAACGATCGGATCGCCATGTCATTTCTTGCCTGCGGACCCACGGCTTTTCAGTACTATCGCATCCCGCCCCAGATACTGGGACTCTATCCGGCAATCCTGCCGCCCGACCATGACCATCGCTTGGTACACTACTCAAAACAACCAGTATTTAAAGACTTGCTCGGCACACCAGTTTGGAGATTCGTGGGCGAAAGAAAACAGCGCGCGAACGGAAAGCTATTTCATAGCCGTCTGCTAACCCAAGAGCCGCCTCCTGGGTCGTTTAGGCAGACTGAGCATGGGTTTGATGTCACTTCACCGGAGTTCACGCTGCTCAGCCTTGCCACGCAGGTCTCACGCAGCCAGTTACTCATGGCTTGCTACGAGATGTGCGGCTCCTTTGCAGTGTTTAAGCCCTGCGAGCGAACGCAACAACAACTCGATGAAGCTATTTCGCTTAAGCTCATTCCGCCCAGCTGCGGCTGGGAGCGAGCTAACGACACCAAGGGCAATGACACCAACTTGTGGAAGCGCACGCCGCTTCTTACCGCAGCGGATATCGCCGCGTTCGCCAAGCAGGCCGCAGGCCTGCGCGGCGTTAAGCAGCTCCGCTGGGCCGCCGAACGCATGACAGGACAGACCGCCTCGCCCTTTGAAGTCCAGACGTCAATTCTCATCTCGCTCCCCCGCGATGAGGGCGTCTGGGCATCGACATCACCAATAACGCGCGCATCCCGCTCAGCGAAGCCGCGCGTTCGCTGTATGACAAAACCTGCTGCTACGCCGATATCCTCATCGAAAGCGCCACCGACAGCATGGGCGTCATCCTTGAATGCCAAGCCGCTCCGCCCACGACAGCGAAGCCGCGAGCCTCTCCGATGCCGAGCGCGCCACCGCACTCACAAGCATGGGCTACGACGTCATCCAAATTACCTATGACCAGATCAAGGAGAAGAAGAGCTTCAACCACATAGCCGAGCTCATCCATAAAATGGCTGGGCTTCCCTACACCCCAAAGACTAAACAGGAGCGCACTGCCGAAGATGCCCTGCGGCAAGAGCTACTTGTCGATTGGGTTGAGCTATTCACTGCCGGGCCGGCCAGCTAGCAGCTAGCAATCAGGGCAGCGCAGACACATCGGGCGATTCGACACGGGCGGCAAAACCCGCCTCGGTTAGCTCGACGACCTCGGTAAACGTTGCATCGAAAAACTCCTCGGTTAGCAAGCGATACGGCGGATGATCGGGCTCGCCGGGGTTTTCGCGTACAATCTCGTGCATAACGCCGATGGTCTTGAGCACATACTCCTTATGGATGGGATACTGACCAAAACGCGTCGCCGCAGTATAGAGGCGATCGGTCGCGCGCGGAATCGAAACAATGCTGAGCGTCTTGCCAAACCAGTCAAAGTCGCCTTGCTTTTTAATGCGGAATTCCTCGCACGGCTTGCCGCCGTGCGCCTCCAGGTACTGGTTCACGCGGGTATTCCACACAGTATCGGCCACAAGGTGAGACCAAACGCCCAGCGTCAGATCGAGCAGCGACTGCGCCACGTCATCGGGCGCGAGCGAAAACTCACAGGCGCCGGGACCGGCAACCGGCTCGGCGTCCTTGTAACGTTGGGGATAATGCACCCGATTGAGTCGCTCGCGCTCCTCGACAATCGAGGTGGCCTCAGCAGGTTCGCCCGCGGGTGCGCCTTTAAGCAGCGGCGCCACATAGGTATCCCAGAACTCGTGCTCGCGCGGCTTAGGGATAGGCTCGGGCTTTGCAAAGTGCGTAATGCGGTACGGGATGGGATCGGCGATGCCAGGGACCATATAGCCCACGAAGATATCCGGAACCACGCAGCCAAACAAAAAGGCATTGCGGTCGCGCACGCTATTGGCAAGCGCACCGGTGCGCTCCAGCAAACGCTCCGTCTGAGCGATATGAATGTTCCAGCTTGGCATAGCCACCCCCATAAAAACCTGGATAACTATACCATCACGGCAAAGCCGCGCGGGCGGCTACGCACGCTCTACGCAGCAACTATTCCGCAGCGCCGCTCTCGGTTCCATACGACGACACCGGCGCCTCAACCACATGGTGATATCGATCAATATAGATGGCGCGGGCACCCAGGCGCCGCACCAAATCCTGATGGTGTGTGCTCATCAAGACCGTCTTGCCAGCAGCAACATAGGCCAGTAGAAAGTTGACCACGATGTCGCACGAGTCCTTGTCAAGTCCGTTGGTGGGCTCGTCGAGCACCAGGATATCCGGGTTCATCGACACCACCGCAGCCAGCGCAACGCGCTTCTTTTGCCCGCCCGAGAGCTGATAGGGAGAGACGTCGGCAAGATCGGCAACCTGGAACAGCTCCATGGCATCGCGGACGCGGCGCTCGAGCTCGTCTGCCGGCAGCCCCATTTGAGCCGGGCCAAACGCGACTTCCTCGCCGACCGTGGCACAAAAGAGCTGCGCATCGGCGTTTTGGAACACAAAGCCCACGCGCTGATGGAACCGCTGGGCCGTCGCGGAATCCTTGAGATATGCCGCATCGACCGCATGCCCGTCGAACAGGTACGCACCCGCGTCCGCAAGCTCAAGGCCGTTGATAAGACGCATAATCGTCGTCTTGCCGCAGCCGTTGGGACCGAGCAGAGCAACGAGCTCCCCACGGTTCACCTGCAATGAAACACCGTCAACCACCGTATGACCCGCATAGGAAAACACCACGTCGCGAAACTCGATGAGCGGCGTGACCTCGGCGCCGGCAGCACCGCTCGCACCCATCGCGTTATTCGTATCGTTTGCCAAAACGTCGCCCTTCCCTATTTGCATCCCCAGCCGAAACCAGCAGTGCCTACAGCACGGCGCACAACACTGCCAGCAGCGCCACGCCGGCCGCATAGACCGCATCGCGCCAGCCAAACCCGGCGCGCGCGGGAGCGGATACGCACCGGCAAAGCCACGGCAGAGCATGGCCTCGTCCATCGCGCGGCTGCATTCCATCGCCTTGATAAAGGTCATGCCCATGATACCCGCGATCGAATCGGTACGCGAAAATCCCTCAGGCGCACGGCCAACGCTGCGCAGCATGACCGATTCGCACAGACTGTGCGCCGTGCGACCCAGTACCTCGATGTGCTTGAGCGCCATATCAAACGTAAAGATAACTTCGTCGGTAGATGCAGCATCTTGAGCGCCGCCGACATGCGACTCCACGTGAGGGTCCACGAAACGCCCAGCACCAGCGACACATTAATAAACGTCTTGAGCGCGATCTTGAGCATGGCGCCCGTGGCAGAAGCACCCAGCAGCAGGGCAGGCAGTGCCAGAACCACTGCAAGCCCCGTGGCGCCGAGCGCCGGTACAAAGGTCGTGCGCAACCCGCGCACCGGGCGCACTGCGACCAGCACCAGCGCGATAGCCGCCATCAGCATCAGGTACAGCGGGCTTTGCGTCAGACACACGCACAGGACGCAAACGAACATCCCCACCAGACGCACCGGAGCCGAAACGCAAGAAAGGGCGCGGTCGACCATCGACCCGCCTCGTGCGCACCTCCACCCAGGCGAACCCGCTCAAGCAGGCTCGCCAGGTGCAGGACATTCTTTTGCATCACACGATGCCGAAACCCCGCGGGCTCGTATCGCTCCTCGCCGCAAGCCAGCTAGGCAGCTCGCTATTGCCATGAGCACCGCTTTCCTTGACCGTCAGCGAAATCAGGCGGAATGCGATGGTGAGCACCGCCACGCCAATCACACCGGAAAGGATATACATGGCAGCCTGGCCGGCAAAGCAAGGCCCTGTTCCTCGGAATAGGCCTGCAGGTAATCACCCGTGGGCAGCGCGTCGGCAAAGGTCGGGGTATCGAGGCCGACCGAAGCTGCAGGCTGTCGTCGCCAGCCTCCTGAACGGCAGTTGCGGCGCCCTCGGCGTCCCACTCACCCCAGGCGTCACCGGTGGCAAGCAATCCCAGCGGCGTGGCCACCACGAGCACGGCGACCAGAATGAGCGTGGGAATCAGGGAAGTCTTCTTGGCGGTACCATCGGCGGCAAGCTGGCCATCGACGGCCTCGGGCCCGACGATAATGCTCGGCGCCGTCTTCTTAATGAAACCGTAGATCGCAGCCGTCGCCACGCCCTCGACCACGCCGGCAACCAGCATATGCGGGATCAACATGGCCGGAATAGCCACGGACAGCGGGAAGGGGCAGTACAGCGGCGCGCCCGAAGCATTGGTAAAGAGCATCGGCTGAATACCGAACTCGACCGCCGCGCACAGGGCCGCCAGGCACAGGCCAACCCAGCCGCTTACGATGGCAGAAACCGAGGTGCCCCAGCTCTTGTCGTGCAGACGGCTGTTGAGCGCACGAAACACGATAGCAGCGACAAACGGCAGCACAAAGGCCATGTTAAAGCAGTTGGCGCCAAACGACAGAACGCCGCCGTCGCCAAATAGCAGCGCCTGCAGCGCTAGCGCGACCGAGACGGCAATGGCAGCGGCCTCGGGGCCAAGCAGCAGCGCGATGAGCGCGCCGCCAACGGCGTGACCAGTGGTGCCGCCGGGCAGCGGCACGTTGAACATCATGAGCAAAAAGGAGAACGCGGCGCAGATGCCCAGGAACGCCATATGCTCGCGATCGAGCGTGGCGCGCACCTTTTTGATGCAGTGAACCCATACGGGCACCATCGCCACCGCCATGACGGCATCGGTCTGCGGGGACAGGTAGTTGTCTGGAATGTGCATATACGCCTCCCGGTTATCGGCGCGCGGAATTGCAACGCCGCTAAAATCACCTTGTCAGTGTTACGTAATGTCAGATTCGTAACACGCCGCGGGCTATCATAGCAAAACGGCGCACTGCCGACAAAGCAGCACGCCGTTATGTAATGCGCGTGTCATATATGCAGGCTCAGCAGCGCCTTATATCGAGCATAGCAGTCACGTAGGACTCGGCGGCAGCCACCGCTGGCCTATACCCAGCGCAAATCCTAGCCGCGGACCTCGCCGTTTACGCCCTTGCACACCTTGGTGACGATCTTCTGGTGTGCCTTCTCGACTTCTTCGCTGGTGAGCGTGTGGTCGTCGGAGCGATACGTAAGCGCAAAGGCCATGGACTTCTTGCCCGCTCCGATGCGGATGGGATCGCGGTAGACGTCGAACAGGCGCACGCCCTCGAGCAGCTTGCCACCGGCGCTGGTAATGCGGCGCTCAAGATCCTCGCAGGTCACGGAGTTATCGACCACGATAGCCAGGTCGTGCTCAACAGCCGGATACTGCGAGAACTCGCGGTAGTTCTCCTGGTTGCGAGCGCCCTTGATCAGCTTGTCCAGATCGAGCTCAAAGGCAACAACGACCTCATCGATGCCCATCGCCTCGCGCGCCTCGGGGTGAATCTCGCCGACCCAGCCCAGCACGGTGCCGCCGGACAGGACCTCGGCGGCGCGACCCGGCTGCAGGAAGGCATAGCCCTCGCCCTCGACGGGACGGAAGCGAACCTTCTCGATGCGCAGCTGGGCGAGCAGCTCCTCGACAATGCCCTTGCCAAAGAAGAAGCGCAGCTTGCGGTACTTCATGGTCCAAGACTGCTCGCTCCACTGGCCCGAGAGCACGCCCGCCACGGACTTAGTCTCCTTGGGCAGGCTGGCGTTCTCGCGGCCATGGAACAGGCTGCCGACCTCGTACAGGTGCACGTTGGGCGTGCCGTGGGCCTCGTTATAGGCCACAGACTGCAGCAGGCCCGGCAGCAGCGAACGACGCATCTCGGTCTGCTCGGCTACCAGCGGGTTCATGAGCACCACGGGGCAGCCGCGGCCCTCGGTGGACATGCCAATCTTCTCCAAGTCGCCCGGGGCGGCAAAGCCAAAGGTCGTGGTCTCGTTGAGGCCGCAGGCGCGCAGGATCTCGCCGACCTTGCGGGTGAGCTTCTGCTCGCGGGTCAAGCCGCCGATGTGGTTCTTGGCAGCTGGGATGGTCGCCGTCACACGGCCCATGCCCCACAGGCGCAGGACCTCCTCGATCAGGTCAATCTCGCGCGGCAGGTCGGGGCGGAAGCTCGGCGGAGTGACCATAAAGTCCTCGCCGTCGCGCTCGACGGTGCAGCCCAGGCGGGTGAGCGAGCGCTCGATAAAGTCAGGCTCGATGTCGGCGCCACAGATGGCGTGCACGCGGGCCAAGCGCAGCTTGATGCTGTCGATGGTCTTGGGCGCAGGGAACACGTCGACATAGCCGGGAGCAACCTCGCCGCCGGCGATCTCCTCGATCAGCGCGCAGGTAACGTTGGCGACATCCACGCAACCGGTCTCATCGACCTGACGCTCAAAGCGAATGGAGCGTCGGAGATCAGCGACAGATCGCGGCTGGTGTGCGAGGTGCGACCGGCGTTGAAGCAGGCGCTCTCGACCATCACGTCGACGGTGTCGTCCTCGATCTCGGAATCCATGCCGCCCATAACGCCGGCCAGCGCCACGGGACGCTCGCCGTCGGTGATGAGGCCCATGCCGGCGTCGAGCACGCGCTCCTCGCCGTCGAGGGTCGTAAACTTCTCGTCCTGTTGGGCGGCGCGAACCACCACGCGACGCCTGCCCTCGCGCTCGGCAAAGGTGTCCAGGTCAAAGGCGTGCAGCGGCTGACCGGTGAGCATCATCACGTAGTTGGTGATGTCGACGATGTTGTTGTGCGGGCGCACGCCCAGGGCGTTGAGGCGCTTGACCATCCAGTCGGGCGAGGGGCCGACCTTCACGTTGCGCACGATGCGGGCGACATAGCGATCGCACAGGCCCTCGTCGGCAATCTCGACCGAAAGCTCGTCGTCGGTCGCGCGGCCGGTCTCGGCCTTGATGGCGGGCAGCTCAACGTGGAAATCGCGGTCGAAAATGGCGCCGGTCTCGCGGGCCATGCCGATCATGGACAGGCAGTCGGGACGGTTGGGCGTGATCTCGCAGTCGAGCACGGTGTCGCTCGAGCCCACGTACTCGGCAAACGGCATGCCGCAGGGCGTATCCTCGGGCAGGATCATGATGCCGGAGTGGTCGCCGCCCAGGCCGAGCTCGCGCGCGGAGCAGTTCATGCCCATGGACACGACGCCGCGAAGCTTGCTCTTCTTGATCTTGACGTCGCCGGGAAGCACGGCGCCGATCATGGCCGTGACGATGTGGTCGCCGGCCTCGAAGTTCTGCGCGCCGCAGACGATCTGCAGCGGGGCGGGGTTGCCGTCGGCGTCGAGGTTCTTGTCGCCCACGTCGACCGAGCACACATACATGTGGTCGCTATCGGGGTGCGGGGTCTTGGTGAGCACCTTGGCAGTCACCACGTGGTCGAAGGACTCGCCCACGGTGTCGATTGCCTCGACCTCGGTGCCGGTACGGATATATTCGTCCGAAAGGGTCTTGGGATCCTCCGGAATATCGATCATGGTCTTGAGCCAGTCGTAAGAAACGCGCATCTAACTGGTCTCCTTTCATAAATGCGGCTTTGAGCCGGAAACTGCAACTAAGAAGAAAGCGTTCTAGAACTGGTTCAAGAACCTCATGTCACCAGTCATCAACGTGCGCAGGTCGGGCAGGTCGTAGCGCAGTGCCGCGACGCGCTCGGCGCCAATGCCAAAGGCGAAGCCGGTGTACTTCTCGGGGTCGATGCCGCAGTTAATCAGGACGTTGGGGTCGACCATGCCGCAGCCCAGGATCTCAATCCAGCCGCTGTGCTTGCAGAAGTTGCAGCCCTTGCCGCCGCACACATGGCAGCTCACGTCCACCTCGCAGGAAGGCTCGGTGAAGGGGAAGAAGTGCGGGCGATAGCGCGTCTTGCGGTCCTCGCCAAACATGCACTTAACAAAGTAGTCGAGCGTGCCCTTAAGATCGCCAAAGGTGATGCCCTCGTCGACGACCAGGCCCTCGATCTGGTTGAACTGCGGCAGGTGGCAGGCGTCGGCCGTGTCGGGACGATAGACGGTGCCCGGGCAGATCATGTAGATGGGCGGCCTCTGCGACTCCATGGTGTGGATCTGCACGCCCGAAGTCTGGGTGCGCAGCAGTACGTCGGACTCGCCGTGGGCGTGAGCCTCGGGGTGCGCGACGCTGCCGGGGTTGTTGTCGACCACGTAGAAGGTATCGCGAGCCGAGCGGCTCGGATGATCCATGGGGCATTGAGCGCGGTGAAGTTGTAGTAGGAGGTGTCGACCATGGGGCCGGACTCGACGGTATAGCCGATACCGCAGAAGATGTCCTCGGCCTCCTCGATGATCTGCTTGATCAGGTGCTGGTGACCGATCTGCGGTCGGATGCCCGGCAGCGTGATGTCGACGGCCTCGTGCTCGAGTGCGTGCTTGAGGCGGCGGCCTTCATCTCGGTGGTGCGCTCGTCGAGCATGCCCTCGATCAGCTGGCGCATCTCGTTGGCGCGCTTGCCCATCATGGGACGATCCTCGGGGGCGAGCTTGCCCATCATGCGCATCAGGCCGGTGATGCGGCCCTTGCGGCCGAGCAGCTCAACGCGCGCGGCCTCGAGCTTTGCGGCGTCGTCGGCGCCTGCGACGAGCTCCTTGGCCTCTTCCTCGAGTTTGACCAGATCATCAATCAGGCTCATGTCTTCCCTTTCGTCTCTCGCGCTCCCCGCTTGCCGAGGCGCTGCCGCCGTCTGACATTGCGAAAACGCGGCCCGGTTCGGTAACAAAAAACCGTCCTCGGGCATGTGCATTGCCCAAGGACGGTTGAATTCCGCGGTACCACCTTGTTTGACCCGACGGATGTCTGGCCCGCCGCGCCCACTCTTTGCCCCTTGTCGCGAGGCTCACGGCTTCCCTACTGGGGACATCGCCGCCGCTGGCCGCGCGCCCGTTGAGGTCGCTGCTCGGGAGTGAACGCTTGGCCCTTGTCACCGCAGGAAGCTTGCAGCCCATGACCTTCCCTCTCTTGCCGGCGACGCGGCGGGCAAAACCCTCTCCGTCAACGCATTGGGCTATAGGATAGCACATTCTGCGTGTGCATCGCCGCGTTCCGTTTTGTTCGTGCTGGGTACAAGGCAGGTAGCTGTGCAAACTGGCCGCGCCGCCGCGTGCGACGGGCGACCTGCGAGATCAAGGATATGGTATGGGAAAGAAGCACGATAAGAAGGCCGAGCCCGCAGCGGGCAAGACGCCCAAAGGCATGAAGTCGATAAGGCCGTCAAAAAATTCCGCAAGCTCGAGGGCAAGCTGTGGACCCGCGAGTACCTGCTCAAGATTGCCGAGTTTGACGGCGCGACCATTGCCCCCGCCAACGGCGCCGCAGCGCGCGCCGACGCCATGGGCACCCTTGCCGGCGAGCATCATAAGCTCCTGACCAGCGAAAAGTCTGTCGACCTTGTGCGCTCGCTGGCACGCGAAACCGTCGCCGGCGGCAAGATCGACGACCCGCAGCTGCTCGACGAGATCCGCGTACTCGGCCGCGACCAGCGCGAAGCGAGCGTCATTCCCACCGAGGAGGCCGAGGCCTGGACCAGGCTCACCTGCGAGGCCGACGCCGTGTGGCACAAGGCCAAGACGGCCAATGACTGGGCGAGCTTTGAGCCCTATGTGGATAGAATCGTCGGCCAGCTTAAGCATCAGGCCGAGCTCATGGACCCCAAGCGCGACCCATACGATGTTTGGCTTGACCAGTACGAGCGCGGCCTTTCCGCCAAGAGCTTCGATGCGTTTTGCGATGAGGTCAAGGCTACGGTCGTGCCGCTCGTGCACGCCATCGGCGAGCGCGGCCAGCAGCCCGCTGCCGACTTTTTGCACGCCCGCGTGCCCGAGGCTGCCCAGCGTGCCATGAGCTTCGATCTTATGAAGCTCGTCGGCCTGGACCTGAACGACACCACGCTTGCCTTTACCGAACACCCGTTTAGCGAGGCTTTGCCGTGGGTGACGCGCGCATCGCGACGCACATCTATGAGGACGACTGCATCTCCAACGTCTACAGCATCATCCACGAGGCCGGTCACACCATGTATGAGCTGGGCGTGAACCCCGCCTATGCGCGCACCTGCCTGGAGGGCGGCACCTCCATGGGCATCCACGAGAGCCAGAGCCGCTTCTTTGAGAACACCGTGGGTCGCAGCCGCGCCTTTATGGGACCGCTGCTCGAGGTGCTGCGCCGCCACGCGCCCGAGGTCTACGGCAACGTGGACGAGGACGCGCTCTACCGCGCCGTGAACATCGCGCAGCCGTCGTTGATCCGCACCGAGGCGGACGAGCTCACCTATCCGCTGCACGTTATGGTGCGCTACCAGATCGAGCACATGCTGTTTGCCGGCGAGGCCACGGCCAAGGACATCCCCGCGCTTTGGAATCGCTTTATGAACGAGTACCTGGGCATTCCCGTTCCCGACGACACGCACGGCTGCCTGCAGGATACGCACTGGAGCGGCGGCTCGTTTGGCTACTTCCCCACCTATGCGCTGGGTAGCGCCTACGACGCCATGTTTGTGCCGGCCATGTGCCGCGACGGCGTCGACCTTACCGATGCCTGCGCGAGCGGCGATCTGGCGCCCGTCCGCGCCTGGTGGGCGAGCACATTTGGCAGTGGGGCCGCGCCAAAGACGCGCCGGAGCTCATCAAGGCGCCTGCGGCATGGACTTTGACGCCCGCTACTACTGCAGCTACCTGCAGGACAAGTTCACCACGCTGTACGAGCTGTAAAGCTTAGGCAACACGTCAACGCAAAGGAGGCGCCGCGGGATCTATCCCGCGGCGCCCCCTTTTTCACCTAGTCATTGGGGCCGTTTGCAGCGTCGAGCAGTTACGCGGTTTGGTAAAATCGCGTAACTAAAGGGCTTCCAGAGCACTTGCGATGCGCTTCATGGCGGCGTCGGCGGCGGCTTGGTCGGGGGCTTCGGCCAGCACGCGGATCACTGACTCGGTTCCGCTCTTGCGCACGAGCACGCGGCCCTCACCCGCCAGCGCGGCCTCGGCCTCGGCGATCGCATTCTGCACGCCCATGTTCTCGAGCGCGGCATCTTTGTCGGCCACGCGCACGGCGACCTGAGCCTGCGGCAGCAGCTTGCACGGAGCCGTGAGCTGCGAGAGTGTCTCGCGCTCAGCGCGAATCACTTCCATCACGCGCAGCGAGGTCATAATGCCGTCGCCCGTGCGCTCGATATCGCCAAAGATCGTGTGGCCCGTCTGCTCGCCGCCCAGGCTGTAGCCGCCTCGCGCATCTTGGCATACACATGACGGTCGCCCACGCCGCTGGTCACGGCACTCAGACCGGCAAGCTCCAGCGACTTGACCAGGCCAAAGTTGCTGGCGATCGTCGGCACCACGGTACCGCCCGAGAGGCGCCCGTGCTTGTTCAGGTACACGC
>ENA-OQIR01000490-OQIR01000490.1-human-gut-metagenome-genome-assembly--contig:-NODE-490-length-17007-cov-4.371623_pt1 | contig 17007 bp, 15 predicted proteins | sample MGYA00242580_ERZ504745 | MGnify/ENA primary metagenome ERZ504745 (study PRJEB26092, sample SAMD00036214) | human gut metagenome | host: Homo sapiens | study: EMG produced TPA metagenomics assembly of... | reverse complement strand
AGACAACAAAATGAAACAGCAGGTACTGGATTGTTTTGCAAAACTGTTCGGGGGAGAGGGCGACATCCGCACCTACTTCGCACCTGGACGTGTGAACCTGATCGGTGAGCACACCGATTACAACGGAGGCCACGTATTTCCATGTGCACTGACCATCGGAACCTACATGGCAGCAAGAAAACGTGACGACAGAAAGCTTCGTTTTTACTCTATGAACTTTGAAAAGCTCGGCGTGGTAGAATCTTCCCTCGATGAATTTCAGATGGGCAAAGAAGGCAACTGGACCGCATATCCGAAGGGAATGATGTGGCATTTTGCCAGAAGGGCTTCCCGGTAGAGCAGGGCTTCGATATCGTGCTCTACGGAAACATTCCGAACGGCTCCGGCCTTTCCTCTTCCGCATCCGTTGAGACCGTAACCGGCGTAATGCTGCGTGACATGTTCGGCTACGACACCATCTCCATGATCGACATCGCTCTGTACGGTCAGTTCTCCGAGAACAACTACAACGGCGTCAACTGCGGTATCATGGATCAGTTCGCCATCGCCATGGGCAAAAAGGACTGTGCGATCTTCCTTGACACCAGTGATCTGAAATATGAGTACGCACCGGTTAAACTGGAAGGCGCAAGAATTGTCATCTCCTGCAGCAACAAGAAACGCGGCCTTGGCGACTCCAAATACAACGAGCGCCGCAGCGAGTGCGAGACTGCTCTGGCTGAGATTCAGAAAGTCAAAGACATCAAGAGCCTTGGCGAGCTGACCGGGGAAGAGTTTGAGACAGTGAAAGATGCCATCAAAGATCCGGTCCGCCAGAAACGTGCAAAACATGCTGTTTACGAGAACCAGAGAACCGTTCAGGCCGTTGCAGCTTTAAAGGCAAACGACATCGCAAAATTCGGCGAGCTGATGAACGCATCCCACGTTTCCCTGCGTGATGACTATGAGGTAACCGGCATCGAGCTGGATACTCTTGTGGAAGAAGCATGGAACTGCCCGGGTGTCATCGGATCCCGTATGACAGGCGCAGGCTTCGGCGGATGCACCGTCAGCATCGTAAAAACAGAAGATATTGACAACTTCATCGCAAAAGTAGGTGCAGCTTACAAAGAAAAAATCGGCTATGCCGCAGACTTCTATGTCGTAGACATCGGAGACGGCGCAGGCGTATTAAAATAAGAAATAAAAAAGCTGGATCGGCAGCAGGGAGGAAGCTACAGTGATTAACGAGAGTATTGCAAAACTGGTAAAATATGGAGAAAATGCCGGTCTTGTTTCGGGACTGGATAAAATCTATGCGACAAACCGGATTCTGGAAATCATGCAGATTTCCGATTACGAAGAGCCGGAGCAGATTCCGGAGACCCCGGATCTGGAAGAGACTTTAAATGAACTGCTTGATGATGCAGCTAAGCGCGGTCTTCTCGAACACAACAGCGTCGTTTACCGCGATCTGTTCGATACGAAACTGATGGACTGCCTGATGCCGCGCCCGGGAGAGGTGGTAAAGAAGTTTGAGGAACTCTATGCGAAGAGCCCGCAGGAGGCAACCGATTACTTCTACAAACTGAGCCAGGATTCCAACTACATCCGCAGATACCGCATCGCAAAGGATATCCGCTGGAGCGTACCGAGTGCCTACGGCGATATCGATATCTCGATCAACCTCTCCAAACCGGAGAAGGACCCGAAGGCGATCGCGGCTGCAAAACTGGCAAAACAGAGCGGTTATCCGAAATGCCTGCTCTGCAAGGAGAATGTGGCTATGCGGCCGCGTCAACCACCCGGCGCGCCAGAACCACCGCATCATCCGCTGACGATCAATCAGACGGAGTGGGGATTCCAGTACTCGCCATATGTATATTACAATGAGCACTGCATCGTGTTCAATTTCCAGCATAACCCGATGAAGATCGAGCGCGCGACCTTTGTGAAGCTGTTTGACTTTATCAAGCTGTTTCCGCACTACTTCATCGGTTCCAATGCGGATCTGCCGATCGTGGGAGGCTCCATTTTAAGCCACGATCATTATCAGGGCGGCCACTATACCTTCGCAATGGCGAAAGCGCCGATCGAGCGCCATTTTACCATCAAAGGATACGAGGATGTGGAAACCGGCATCGTCAAATGGCCGCTGTCCGTCATCCGGATCCGCCACAAAGATGAGAAACGGCTGATCGATCTGGCAGAGCATATCCTGAACTGCTGGAGAGGTTACACGGATGAGGATGCGTTTGTATTCGCCGAGACTGACGGAGAGCCGCACAACACGATCACGCCGATCGCAAGAAAAGTGGGCGATACGTTCGAACTCGATCTGGCACTGCGCAACAACATCACGACGGACGAATGCCCGCTCGGTGTTTACCATCCGCATGCACAGTATCATCACATCAAAAAAGAGAACATCGGCCTTATTGAGGTTATGGGACTTGCGATTCTGCCGGCGCGCTTAAAAGATGAGCTGGAAGAGCTTTCCAAATGCCTCGTAGAGGGAAAAGATGTCCGCGCTGTCGCAGAGCTGGAGAAACATGCCGACTGGGTAGACGAATTCCTGCCGCGCCATCCGGAGCTGAACAGCGAAAATGTGATGGATATCCTGAAAGAGGAAGTCGGAAAAGTCTTTGTCGGCGTACTCGAGGATGCCGGCGTTTACAAGTGCACCGAGGAAGGCAGAAGTGCATTTGCAAAATTCATGGAAACGTTGTAGAATAAACTAAATGAACTAAATGCTTCAATTAACCCGCTGCGGCAAAAATGCAGCAGCGAAGGAAAACATGGAGGATACCAAAATGAAAATCTTAGTTACTGGCGGTGCAGGCTATATTGGAAGCCACACCTGTGTGGAACTGCTGAACGCAGGCTATGACGTTGTTGTCATGGACAACCTTTACAATGCAAGCGAGAAAGCCATCGAGCGTGTAGAACAGATTACCGGAAAGAAAGTAACCTTCTACAAAACCGATATGCTGGACCGCGAAGGCGTAAAGAAAATTTTCGACAACGAGAAAATTGACGCTGTCATCCATTTCGCAGGCTTAAAAGCAGTCGGCGAGTCCGTACATAAACCGATTGAATATTATCACAACAACATGACCGGAACCCTGATTCTCTGCGATGAGATGAGAAACCACGGCGTAAAGAACATCATCTTCAGTTCTTCTGCAACCGTATACGGCAATCCGGCACAGATTCCGATCACTGAGGAGTGCCCGAAGGGAACCCCGACCAACCCATACGGCTGGACAAAAAGCATGCTCGAGCAGGTTCTGACCGACATCCACACCGCAGATCCGGAATGGAATGTTATCCTGCTTCGTTACTTCAACCCGATCGGAGCGCATAAGAGCGGCCTTATCGGAGAGGATCCGAAGGGCATCCCGAACAACCTGCTTCCGTATGTCGCACAGGTTGCCATCGGAAAACTCGAGTGCATCGGCGTTTTCGGTGATGACTACGATACTCCGGACGGAACTGGTGTCCGCGATTACATCCATGTTGTTGACCTGGCACGCGGCCATGTAAAAGCTATCCAGAAACTGGCTGACAACGAGGGCGTTTCCATTTACAACCTCGGAACCGGCAAAGGCTACAGCGTACTCGATGTGATCCACGCATTCGAGAAAGCATGCGGCCATCCGCTGAAATACGAAATCAAACCGCGCCGTGACGGTGATATCGCAACCTGCTACTCCAAATGCGACAAAGCAAAAGAGGAGCTTGGCTGGGAGGCTGAGTACGGCATCGAGGAGATGTGTGCCGATTCCTGGAACTGGCAGCAGAAGAATCCGAACGGATATAACGACTAATGTAATGTGAGTGTTATCTGGCGGTCCGCCGATACTTGAAAGAGTGTCGACGGGCCGTTTTTGTATAGATAAATTCAGTCTTTTTTCACAAAGTCCGGCTTGCTAATTAAGAGGGAATCCGATATAATGTAAGAGTTAAAGTGTCCGTAAAAAAAGAGGGGCGGTTTGACATACAAGGAGGAAAAGCATGGACGATAGAAAAAATCAGAACCGGGAACCAGAAAACGGCTCCGGGGGAGGACCGAAAAACAGACAGACGATACTCATTATCCTGATCTGCCTCCTCGTCAGCCTGATGGTGATGGGACTTCTGAACAATGCCCTTGGGGGAATTACTTCCGAGGATCTTGACTATAGCAAATTCCTGGACATGGTAAACAACGATGAAGTGCAGGAAGTTGTCTTGAAATCGGGAACACTGACCGTAACGCCGAAAGACCAGAAATCGGAGGGAATCACCTATCAGGTAACGATGATGGGAGATGAGCAGGAACTGGTCGATCTGTTACAGGAGAAAGGCATTACGTACCACAAAGATCCGCCGGATTCTACCGGAACGATCATTTACACATTGCTGACCGTCATTCTGCCGGTTGTGATGCTTGTCGCTGTCATGGTATGGGTGATGCGCAGCATGAACAAAGGCGGCGGAGTCATGGGCGTAGGAAAGAGCAGAGCAAAGGCCTACGTACAGAAAGAAACCGGCGTGACATTCCGCGATGTTGCGGGACAGGACGAGGCAAAAGAATCGCTCCAGGAGGTTGTGGATTTCCTGCATAACCCTGGAAAATACACGACAATCGGTGCAAAACTTCCGAAAGGAGCGCTTCTTGTAGGCCCTCCTGGAACCGGAAAAACACTGCTTGCCAAAGCCGTAGCCGGTGAGGCGCACGTACCGTTTTTCTCGATGTCCGCTTCGGAATTTGTCGAGATGTTCGTCGGTGTCGGTGCATCGCGTGTGCGTGACCTGTTTGAGGAAGCAAAGAAAAACGCACCGTGCATCATCTTTATCGATGAGATCGATGCGATCGGAAAGAGCCGTGACAACAGCTACAACAGCAACGACGAGCGGGAGCAGACGTTAAACCAGCTCCTCGCCGAGATGGACGGATTCGACAGCTCCAAGGGTATTCTGATCCTTGCGGCCACAAACCGCCCGGAGGTTCTTGATCCGGCGCTGCTGCGTCCAGGCCGTTTTGACCGCCGGATTATCGTAGAAAGACCGGACCTGAAAGGCCGTGTGGAAATCCTGAAAGTACACGCCAAGAACGTATCGCTCGATGAGACGGTTGATCTCGACGGCATCGCACTTGCGACATCGGGAGCCGTTGGTTCTGATCTTGCAAATATGATCAACGAGGCAGCGATTCTTGCGGTCAAGAACGGAAGAAAAGCCGTTTCCCAGAAGGATCTTCTCGAGGCAGTCGAGGTTGTCCTCGTCGGAAAAGAGAAGAAGGACCGCATCTTAAGCCAGGAAGAGCGAAAGATCGTTTCCTACCACGAGGTAGGCCACGCACTTGTTACTGCACTGCAGAAGGATTCCGAGCCGGTACAGAAAATCACGATTGTGCCGCGTACGATGGGTGCGCTCGGCTACGTCATGCAGGTGCCGGAGGAGGAGAAATACCTCAACACGAAGAGCGAACTCGAGGCGATGATCGTCGAGTGCCTCGGTGGAAGAGCGGCAGAGGAGATCGTATTCGGCAACGTGACAACGGGAGCTTCGAATGATATCGAGAAAGCGACGAAGATTGTCCGCGCGATGATCACGCAGTACGGTATGTCGGAGAAATTCGGTCTGATCGGTCTTGCGACCCAGCAGAATCAGTACCTCGACGGAAGAATGGTCTTAAACTGCGGCGATGCCACAGCAACCGAAATCGACCACGAGGTCATGAAGATCCTGAAAGAGTCGTATGAGCAGGCAAAAGAACTTCTGGCAGCTAACCGCGATGCGATGGATGAAATCGCAGCTTACCTGATCCAGAAAGAGACGATCACCGGAAAAGAATTTATGGAGATTTTTCATCAGGTGATTGCAAAACGGAATGGAAATGCGGAAGAAGCGGTTGAAAATCCAGAAAATACAGAAACAGAAAATACAGCACTTCCGGAGGCGGATTTTACCGTAAATCCAGAAGTATAAAAAGAAAGCGAAAAGGCCCGGCGGGAGCAGAGAAAACGATCTCTGCACGCTGGGCATTTTCAACATTACAGTCCCAAAAAGAGGAGGGTCATATGGCGTTTGATATCCAGGAAGAACTGAAAAAACTGCCGGGGAAACCCGGCGTCTATCTGATGCACGACGCGGACGATACAATTATCTACGTAGGAAAGGCGATTTCGCTGAAAAACCGTGTCCGCCAGTATTTCCAGACGAGCCGCAACAAAGGGCCGAAGATTGAGCGGATGGTCACGCATATCGCCCGCTTTGAGTATATTGTGACGGATTCCGAACTGGAGGCGCTCGTGCTGGAGTGCAACCTTATCAAAGAGCACCGTCCGAAATACAATACGATGCTGAAAGATGACAAGGCGTACCCGTACATTAAGGTGACCGTGAACGAGGATTTTCCACGCATTCTGTTTTCCCATCAGATGAAGAAGGACAAGGCGAAATATTTCGGCCCGTACACGAGCGCCGGAGCTGTGAAAGATACGATCGAACTGTTGCGGAAGCTGTACGATATCCGTTCCTGCAATAAGAGCCTGCCAAAGGAGATCGGCAAGGACCGCCCGTGTCTTTACTATCACATCCACCAGTGTAAGGCGCCGTGCCAGGGATACATTTCCAAAGAAGAGTACGGCGAGCAGATCAAAAAGGCGATCAGTTTTCTGAATGGAAATTACAATGACATGATCAAAGAGCTGACTGGAAAAATGACGGAGGCGGCTGAGGAGATGCGGTTCGAGCAGGCGGCGGAGTACCGTGATCTGATCGACAGCGTGCGCAGGATCGGCGAGCGGCAGAAGATTACGAACAGTGACGGCGAGGACAAGGATGTCATTGCGCTTGCGATGGACAAAGAGGATGCGGTGGCGCAGGTCTTCTTTATCCGGAACGGAAAGCTGATCGGGCGGGAGCATTATTATCTGCGGATCGGCGAGGAGGAGCAGAAAAGCGAGGTGCTGCTCACGTTTATGAAACAGTTCTATTCCGGCACGCCGTTCATCCCGCGGGAAATCATGATTTCCGAGGAGATTGCCGAGCAGGAGCTGATGGAAGAGTATTTAAGCAGCAAACGGGGCCAGAAGGTCCGCATCCGCGTGCCGAAAAAGGGCAGCAAGGAAAAAATGGTGGAACTGGCAGAGCGGAACGCACAGATCGTTCTCGACCAGGACCGCGAGCGGATCAAGCGGGAAGAGGGTCGGACGGTCGGTGCCGTAAAAGAGATCGCCAGATGGCTGAACCTGCCGTCGATCGACCGCATCGAGGCGTACGATATCTCCAATATCAGCGGTTTCCAGTCGGTCGGCTCGATGATCGTCTACGAGAAAGGAAAGCCAAAGCGCGCCGATTACCGAAAATTCAAGATCAAATCCGTCGAGGGACCGAACGATTACGCCAGTATGAAAGAGGTCTTAAGCCGCCGTTTTCTGCGCGGCATCCAGGAGGACAGCGGTTTCGAGCGGCTGCCGGACCTGATCATGATGGACGGCGGACGCGGCCAGGTTAACATTGCGCTTGAGGTGCTTGAAGAAATGGATCTTGCGATTCCGGTCTGCGGTATGGTAAAGGACGACAAGCACCGCACGAGGGGTCTGTATTTCCGAAACGTGGAAATCCCGATCGACCGGAACAGCGAGGGCTTCAAACTGATCACACGCGTGCAGGACGAGGCGCACCGCTTTGCAATCGAATACCACCGCCTGCTGCGGAGCAAAGGCCAGGTCCACTCGATTCTCGACGACATCCCGGGCATCGGGCCGACAAGAAGGAAAGAACTGATGCGCCACTTTCAGGGAATTGATGATATCAAGGCGGCAACCGTGGAAGAACTTTCCGGACTTCCGGGCATGAATAAAAAGGCAGCGGAGCAGGTTTACACATTCTTTCACGCACCTGCACAGGAGGAAAATGAGGATTCGTCAAAATAGTTAAATTTCTAGGTTGCCCGTGATGCTTTATTGTGCTAAAATCATAGAAGAGACGGATTTAAAAAGACGTCGAATGAATCGGAGGACAGGAAAATGAAAGAAATTGAAATGACCAAAATGGTGGAGGAAATGGATCTCCGCAACCTGACACCAGAGGTTGATATGACAGATCTTGTCATTGCCACACCGGATATCAACCGTCCTGCACTGCAGCTGACCGGTTACTATGAGCATTTTGCCAATGAGCGTGTGCAGATCATAGGTTATGTAGAGTTCACGTATCTGCAGCATCTTGAAGAGAGCGAGCGCGTCCGCGCGTTTGAAGAGTTTGTAAGCCGCAAGATCCCATGTGTCATTTTCACCACGAAGATGATTCCGGGACCGGAAATTCTGGAGCTGTGCAATCGTTATCAGGTACCGGCCTTTGCGGTAGACAAATCGACTTCCGTTTTCATGGCTGAAATCATCCGCTGGCTGAATGTCCAGCTTGCCCCGATGATCTCCATCCACGGCGTGCTGGTCGATGTATTCGGCGAGGGCGTTCTGATCATGGGCGAGAGCGGAATCGGAAAGAGCGAGGCTGCACTGGAGCTGATCAAACGAGGCCATCGTCTCGTCAGTGATGATGTGGTTGAAATCAGCCGTGTCAGCGACATTACGCTGGTCGGAACGGCACCGGATATCACGCGTCACTTTATCGAGCTGCGCGGTATCGGTATCATCGACGTCAAGACGCTGTTTGGTGTCGAGAGCGTAAAGGATACCCAGTCTATCGACCTTGTTATCAAGCTTGAAGAGTGGGACAAAGAGAAAGAATACGACCGTCTGGGCTGGAAGAAGAGTATATTGAGTTCCTTGGAAACAAGGTTGTCTGCCATTCCCTTCCGATCCGTCCGGGCCGTAACCTGGCGATCATCGTAGAAACCGCTGCTGTCAACCACAGACAGAAGAAGATGGGCTACAATGCCGCACAGGAGCTGTACCGCCGTGTACAGGCTAACTTAGTGAAAAAAAGAGAGGAGAAGTAAGAAAATGGCAAACTATGTATTTGGAATCGATGTTGGGGGTACTTCAGTAAAATGCGGACTGTTCCAGACAGACGGAACTCTGTTGGAAAAATGGGAAATCCCGACCCGCACCGAAAACGGCGGAAGCGAAATTCTGCCGGATATCGCAAAAAGCGTAAAAGCAAAAATGGCTGAGAAGGGTATCGCAGCAGATGATGTTGCCGGTGTCGGCATTGACGTACCTGGCCCGGTTAATGACAAAGGTGAGCTTTCCATCGCAGTCAACCTGAACTGGGGATATAAAAATATCGTAAAAGAGCTTTCCGACGAACTCGGCGGAATGGCAGTAAAAGCAGCAAACGACGCAAACGCAGCAGCTCTCGGTGAGATGTGGGCAGGCGGCGGAAAGGGAAGCAAGAACCTGGTTATGGTTACCCTTGGAACCGGTGTCGGCGGCGGAATCATCGTGGACGGCAAGATCGTAGCAGGTGCTCACGGCGCAGGCGGCGAGGTTGGTCATGCATGTGTTGATCCGGAAGAAGAAGCGGTCTGCAACTGCGGAAACCACGGATGCCTCGAGCAGATGACATCTGCAACCGGTATCGTTCGTCTGGCAAAGAAATATCTGGCATCCCATGATACTCCGTCTTCTTTAAGAGAAAGAGGAGAGACCATCAGTGCAAAAGCTGTCTTTGATGCATTAAAAGAAGGCGATGCAGCAGCAGAAGCAATCGTTCAGGAGTTCTCCGAGTACCTCGGAAGAGCACTTGCAGTATTCGCATGCGTTGTTGACCCGGAAGTTATCGTAGTCGCGGCGGTGTATCCAAAGCAGGCCAGATCCTGATCGACGGCGTAGCTAAATACTACCGTGAAGCAGCATTCATCGCATGCAAAGATACCCCGATCGTACTCGCTTCCCTTGGAAACGATGCTGGTATCTACGGCGCAGCAAAAATGCTGATTGACTAATTGATTCAGATGGAAAAAGAAGTATAGAAAAACCGGTCCTGCTGGCATATGCCAGAGGGCCGGTTTTTTGTGTATAGACTGACTGAAAAAGTTATTCGGAAGAGCCGCTCTCTTCGGACTGCAGCTGTACTTCCGATATCTCCGCCGGGGTATCCGGTTCTGACGGTGCATCAGGGGTATCCGGTGTGTCAGGAGTCTCCGGTGTATTAGAAGGCGGATCGGCAGGTGTTTCGGTCGGAGCCGGAGTTTCCTGCGGTGCCTCCGTCGGTGTCGGGGTTGTCTGCGGAGTTGATGCTGCAGAAGGGGTTCTGGTCGGCGTCGGTGTTGAGGCCGGCGCGGTGTAGTGGCCCTTGCAACGCTCGGTCGGCAGATCGGATACCGCAAAGTATTCGGTGATGGACGGGCAGCTTGAGCGGGCGAGCAGGCCAGTCTTCGTACAGATCGTTGCCTCCTGTACTGTTGCGGAAGTCTCGAAATCCATATCGGCAAGGCTTCGTGGATTTCATTCATGACCTTTGCCCAGAGACGTTTGTGGAATTCACGGTCGCTCTCCGGAAACTCCGCGTGTGTATCATACGTTGCCCAGATGGCAGCGGTATAATACGGCGTAAAGCTGCAAAAACAAGATCCTTGGCCTCGTTCGTCGTACCGGTTTTTCCGGCTGCGTGCATATTGTCGAGGCGGGCGGCAACACCGGTACCTTTTTCCAAAACATCCTCCATGGCATTGGTGAGGAGGGAGGCAGTGCTTGCCTTGAAGACCTGCGTTGCCTTGTTTTCTGTGTTGTCAATTAAAACATTTCCTTTGCTGTCGGTAACCTTTGTGTAGAACACCGGCTTGCGGTACTGGCCGCCGTCTGCGATTGCCGCGTAGGCTGCCGTCAGTTCGAGATCACTGACACCGTAGGTGATACCGCCGAGAGCCAGCGGCTGGATCACATCGTATTCCTCGGAGAGTTTGGAAAAACCAAGCTTCTTCAGATAATCAAAGCCGACCTTCGGCGTAAGCTCGGTCAGTACCTTGACGGCCGGGATATTGATGGAATTGATGATCGCCTGGCGGACGGTAACATCACCATGGTAGGTAAGATCCGAGTTCTGCAGCGGTGTGCCGTCACTGTAGTTGAACGGCTCATCCTTAATTACCGTAGCGAGTGTAATCTTTCCAAGGTCGAGCGCCGGTCCGTACGCGGAAAGAATCTTGAACGTGGAACCCGGCTGGGAATAATTATCGGTTGCGCGGTTGAAGGTAAGACTTGCTGTTTTTTCGCCGCGTCCGCCGACGATGGCTTTCACGTAACCGGTGCGCTGGTCCATAACGGTCATGCACGCCTGCGGCTGCGGGGTGAAGCTGCTGCGCTCGGCAACAATCGTATCGCCCTCCTGCATGATAGCGGCTTTGTACTGGTCGATATAGCTCTGTGCCTCCTCCTGGGAGTCAAAGAGCAGATCGAAATTCGGATCGCTGTTGCGGAAGTAGAGCTGCAGCATCTCTTTGCTGTAGTTCTGTACCTCGCCATCTGCCTGCTCTACGGTGAGCGCCCAGTCGAGACCGATCTGCGTGTTCGCCGGGAAGTTCTCCGGATTCTGGAATTCCGTATCGAGGATTGACTGCATGTAGGAATCCTGTGTGGTATAAATTTTGAGGCCGCCGCTGTAGACAACGTTCTTTGCCTGCACTTCGGTGTAGCCTTTCTGTACCATCAGATCGTTGATCAGGTTGGTGATGACTTCATCGATAAAGTAGGAGTACGGCGCGCTCTCCGCCTGGGACTGCGTGTGCATGGCGATGCGGTCGTAAACGTTGTCGTTCATGGCAATGGTGTATTCTTCTTCGGTGATGTAGCCCTGCTCTTTCATGTTGTTCAGGATCTTGTCGCGGCGCTGCTGGTTTTTCTCCGGGTGGTTTTTCGGATTATATGCCGTCGGCGCCTTTGGAATTGCGGCAAGAACGGCGCATTCAGAGAGCGTCAGATCTTTTGCATCCTTTCCGAAATACGTCTGCGCTGCCGTCTGGACACCGTAGCAGCCGGAACCTAAGTTGATCGTATTCAGATAATTTTCCAGAATAACGTCTTTGGCGTTTTCACCCTCTGCGGTCAGTGTTTTTCCAGCTTCAGCGCCAGGTACTGTTCCTGGATCTTCCGCTTGAAGCTCTGAATCCGCGTCTCTTCCATCCAGTCAGTGAAAACATTGTTTTTTAAGAGCTGCTGTGTGATCGTGCTGGCGCCCTCGGTAAAATGAAAGCCATGCTGACGCCGACAACGAAAGCACGGATGATACCGCTCGGATCGATGCCGTTGTGCTCATAAAAACGGGCATCCTCAACCGCGACGATCGCGTGCTGCATATCGAGCGGAATCTCCTCAATCGAAATCGAGACACGGTTTCCCTGAGCCCCGGTCAGCTTCTGTACCTGGTTGCCGTCAGCATCGTAGATAAACGACGCGTTGCCGAGCGGCATGATATTTGCCTCCGAGATATCAGGGGCACTGTCAATCACGCCGCGGACAGCGCCGATCACAAGCCCGGCACCGCAGACGAGAACGACAAGAAGAAGACAGAACGCGATGCGCAGCGCCGTCACGCCGGCCGTCTTTTCAATCTTTCCGTAATGGGACCGCAGATCTTCACGTTTGTCTTCCAGATGACTTTTTCCAAAGTGCATATAGAAAATCCTCCTTATGTCATGTTCCTGCAAAACTGATTTAGTTCAGTAATCAATGGTGTTCCTGCCCTGCAAAAAGCAGGGTATACTTATTTTTATTATACCAAACAAAGGGCTGGAATAAAAGTATTTCTGAAAAGAATGCTGATTTTTCAGAAATGATATGGTAAGATAGGTACATATTTGGATGAAGGAGTAAGGACATATGATCGATCAGTTTCGGACGGTTTACCGGGGTGGAACCGGGGAAATCGTGGAGAAGAAATCACGTTTTATTGCGACGGTGCGTCTGGTGGAATCTGAGGAGGAGGCACTTTCCTGCCTGGAAGCTCTGCGGAAAAAATATTGGGATGCGCGGCATAACTGTTTTGTGTATATTATTGGAGAAAATCAGGAGACGGTGCGCTGCAGCGACGACGGGGAGCCTTCCGGCACGGCAGGGCGGCCGATGCTCGATGTGGTACAGGGAGCAGGCCTCCGCAATGTGCTTGTTGTGGTGACGCGGTATTTCGGCGGTACGCTGCTGGGAACGGGCGGCCTGGTGCGCGCGTACTCGCAGGCGGTGCAGGAGGGGCTGGCAAACAGTGTTCTGATTGACGAGATCTGCGGCGTGCGGCTGTTGATTGAGACGGATTACAACGGCATCGGTAAAATCCAGTATCTGCTCGGCCAGCGGGGGATTCCGATTCTGGAATCCGAGTACACCGATCAGGTGAAAATCCGCGTTCTCGTTCCGAAAACGGAGGTGGACCGTCTCTGCGCGGAGATTACCGAGGGGACGAACGGAAAGGCAAAACTGGAAAAAGAAGAGGAGCTGTACTTTGCGCAGAACGACGGAGAGCTGATCTTCGGGGATGCGCTGACGCAGTATAAGAATCTGGAGGCAGAAGAATTAGGATAAAGGAGGATGCGACATGAGGTTTCCGGAAAATCTGAAAAAGGGCGGAACGATCGGCTTTGTGGCACCATCGTTTGGATGCACAACAGAGCCATACAAGTCCGCGTTTGCAAATGCACAGAAAAAATGGAAAGAGATGGGATATCAGCTGGATCTTGGGCCAAACTGCTATGCAGAGCACGGCATCGGAATCAGCGCGGCACCGGAGGAGTGCGGAAAAGAGCTGACGGAATATTATGTCAGTGAGAAGAATGACTGTCTGATTTCCTGCGGCGGCGGAGAGCTGATGTGCGAGGATCTCGATTACGTGGATTTTGAAAAGATCAGAAAGGCACCGGCGAAATGGTATCTCGGCTATTCTGACAATACGCATTTTACGTATCTTCTGCCGACCATCTGCGATACGGCGGCTGTTTACGGTCCGTGTGCGAGTGATTTCGGCATGGAGCCGTGGCATAAATCCGTAGCGGATGCGTTTGGCGTACTGACGGGAGAAGTGCGTACCGTCCGCGGCTATGAGGGATGGGAAAGAGACGATGCGAAGGGCAGAAGCGAGGAAAATCCGTATCTGCCGTACCAGATTACAGAACCGCGCGTTCTGCGCCGCTTCCCGGATGCGGACAGTGCATTTGAGGGACGACTCATCGGCGGCTGTCTCGACTGTCTCGTCAATATTCTTGGAACGAAGTACGACGGAACGGTTGATTTTGTGGAAAAATATAAAGAGGACGGTTTTGTCTGGTTTCTGGAAGCGTGCGATCTGAACGTCTTTGCGATCCGCCGCGCAATCTGGCAGATGGAGCACGCCGGCTGGTTCCAATATGTGAAAGGCTTTCTGATTGGCCGCCCGCTGCAGTTCGGACAGAAATTCGGGGAACTCGACCAGTACCGCGCCGTGACGGATCTGCTTGGAAAATACAACGTGCCGATCGTGATGGATCTCGACATCGGACACCTTCATCCGGCGATGCCGCTGATCGTCGGAAGTTATGCGAAGGTGGCCGTGGAAGGAAATGAGATTGAAATTAAGATGGAGTGCCGTTAGAACGCTTTTGAAAAATATTTTCTCGAGCGGCAGGGCAGAGCCTGTGGGAAAATGTTTGCGCGCGTAGAAGAACTATCGGCGCATCCGGCAGATGCCGCGGAGCTTTTTGACATCGAGAATCGTGACCGTGCCGCGGGAGAGTGCGACGATGCCGTCTTTCTCGAACGACTTTAAGGTGCGGGAAACGACCTCTCTGGCACTGCCGAGGTTCCGCGCGATCTGCTCGTGCGTGGTGGAGAGCACCGGGGAACCGGTGCGGATGCGTTCATCCTCGAGATATCCGGCAAGGCGCTGGTCAAGCCGCGTAAAGAGAAGCTGGCCCATCGCCCACATGACTTCGGAAAAATGCTCCGTTGTTTCCCGGTAAATGTAGTTTTCAACGTAAATATTCTGATTTAACAGTCTGCGGAACGTGCTGGCCGGAGTGATGAGAACTTTCGTCTCCTCCTCGGCCTCAATCAGAATATCAAAGCTGATTTCCTGCATCGCACAGGAGGCAGACAGAGTGCAGACTTCGCCGGGACCGGTGGTAAACAGGGTAATTTCCCGCTGCTCGCCGGATTGGATAAAGATGCGGAGCTTGCCGGAGAGGACAAGCAGAACGCCGAGACAGTCATCGTCACAGCTGTAGAGAAAATTGCCGCGCTGATACGTCGTCAGGACGGAAGAGAGCACGAGTGTCTGCTGTTCATCGGCGGTAAGCTTTGAATAAAATGGATAATGCTCCTGAAAACAGGATTCCAGAAAAGATGACATAAATAAAACTCCTTTCGGAAGAAGAACGTTCTTTTGTAAACTACGGCAGCAGCCGTTTCTTCCATGATAGAAAAGAACAGAAAGAAATGCAAGAAAAAACGTATCGGTTTTTGTGCCGATACGTTTTCTTGCATTTCCAATATTACGCTGTTTATTTTACAGAGTTAATCAGCTCTTCCAGTTCCTCATAGGAAACGGCGCCGACGTTTTTCTTTACGAGCTCGCCGTTTTTGAAGAAAGCGAGGGTCGGAACGCTCATGACTTTAAAGGATCTTGCCAGCTCCGGTGCTTCGTCAACGTCTACTTTGTAGAACTGGATCTCCGGCATATCCTCAGCTGCCTCTTCGATGACCGGGGCGAGCATTTTGCATGGTCCGCACCAGGTAGCAAAGAAATCAACAACGGCAACGCCAGGTGCTGCCTGCAGAGCTTTTTCGAAGTTTTTGGATGTAACATGAATTAATGACATAATAGAAGTCCTCCTTTTTATTGTACGGGTAATTCCCGGTAAGTGTTTTCCTGTTATGTCTGTAGAATACCACAGCGGAACGGGAATTTCTGTGACTAAGTCACAAAACTATCTGGGTTCTTTTCCCTGGCGGAAACATTCGATCATTTCGCCGGTCAGGCTGATGAGATTTGGCGTTTCGGGCAGGAACCGCGGTCAAACCATTCGGCAGTGGAGAGCTCGTCGCGATCGAGGGTGATGGATGGATCGCCGTCTACATCGCAATAGAAGCCGGCAAGCAGCGAACCGCTGAAGGACCATGGCTGACTCTTATAGTATCTCAGATTTTTGACTTTCAATCCGACTTCCTCCATAACCTCGCGGTGCACCGTCTGTTCCAGTGTCTCGCCGACTTCTGTATAACCTGCGACGAGGGCATAGGAACGGTGGCTGCTGTGGGATGGCGCATACTTCGTGAGCAGCAGGCGGTCGCCATCAGTGATGGCGACAATGACGCTTGGGCAGATCACCGGATAGGAGAGTGCGCCGCAGGACGGGCACTGCATCGCACGTTCATTTCCGGGCGCGTGCATCTTGGTTCCGCAGCGGCCGCAGTAGGTGTGGTCTGTGTACCAGGTGTGGATCTGGTAGCCGGTGATGCCGGCGAATCCGAGCCATCCCGGAACGGCGCGGCGCAGAATCAGTGTGTTTTCATATTTCCAGATATCAAATTCCGAAAGCTGCGGGCGGCGCAGTTCATAGTAATTGGTTTCGTCGATACGGAACAGAAATTTTGCTTTTTCCCGGATTTCCGGGAAAACAGGTGCAATTTCTGCAATCGAAGGATAGCGGATCTGCGGATCTTCAAAATTGCACAGAATTGTGTGATGACCGTAGATGAAAACGAGATCGGTATCGTTCGGTGTGGAAGGGTGGTAATCTACATAATATTTATGCGGAGCGATATCCTGAATCATAAGAACTCCTTTCCTTGGTAAAAAAAAGTTTTTGATAAAACAAAAAACCGAAATTCCTGTGAAGAAATTTCGGTAATAAAAAGAGCGCGAGACGGGATTCGAACCCGCGACCCCAACCTTGGCAAGGTTGTACTCCACCCCTGAGCCACTCGCGCATATACATCCTTTTGGATGAAGCGGGTGATGGGAATCGAACCCACGTATCCAGCTTGGAAGGCTGGTGTTCTACCATTGAACTACACCCGCAGATGATGGGCACTGATTTTTTTCTCTGTCTTGTTGACTGCCGTGCCTCACTGACAAAACGTATTCTACAGGAAAGATGAGAAAAAG
>ENA-OQIR01000489-OQIR01000489.1-human-gut-metagenome-genome-assembly--contig:-NODE-489-length-17015-cov-2.346577_pt1 | contig 17015 bp, 22 predicted proteins | sample MGYA00242580_ERZ504745 | MGnify/ENA primary metagenome ERZ504745 (study PRJEB26092, sample SAMD00036214) | human gut metagenome | host: Homo sapiens | study: EMG produced TPA metagenomics assembly of... | reverse complement strand
GGTTTAGAATATAAAATACTAACTAAATAGTATTAAGGTATATTCTTAGAATTTTGAAGGCTTCATTATTTAACAATATTAGTTATAGTACCAAAAACAGTTTTTGCTCTATCCCCCATATTTACAATCATTTGTTCATGTAAGAATTTCAAATATCTGATAAACACATAAGTTACAATCGCTGTAGCTAAGATAGTTTCTACTCCTACTACATAATTTAAAATACTAGGTACTGCTATATTGATTTCATTTAAATAACTAACAGTCTGACGAAGTGCAATCGCAGTGATAACAAATGGGAAAGTAAATGCTGCATAACTAGGATAGAATTTTAATTTTAAAAGTTTTGGCATCTGTGTAAGCACTGCCACAAATAAACCTTGAGCTAATATCTGCATAATCACAATCATGATTAAAGATTTATCAGCAACACAAGCAAGATATCCTGCTAAACTTAAACTCATTGGTGCAGTATAGATACAAAATAAAGGTTTAGCTGGTTCAGCGATTGCATGTTTACTGCAATAACGGATAGTAACAAGAGCGAATAATATCATATACATAGTGAAACCAAACCAGAAAATATATTCACCTAAATTGTGGTGATTAAAAGTAGGTGCTGTAACAGACGCTACCACAATACCTACATATGCTATAAAATATGTTGGGAAAACATCTCTTAATTCAAAATTGATGATATAGCGATAAGTAAACCACGCCATCAACATAAAATGACCACAAATCGCCCCATACCAAACTACTTCACTAGCTATAGGTGCAAATGGAAAAGTATAAGTGCAAAGCTGCATAATCGCCATAAAGAAGTAGCAAACACACTGGCAAAAATAGAATTTCCATTCAAATCATTTTTCATCATCTGCGGATGTAAAATAATTTTACTAAATAACAACACCCCTAAAAACGCAGAACTAATACCGCAAGCATATTTCAAAATCATGGAATATGGTGCAAGCAAATTGCCAAGAGCTGCTAGTCCAAGCATCACCCCAGCAGTAGGTACAGGAACTTTTCTAATCATAATATAAAGCCTTCTTTCATAAATTATCTTATTTATAATTTCTTAATTAATATCTCGTTCAACCTTGACCTTATATTATCATATATCTATTCATAAGTAAAATATATTATTTGCTTTAAAATAATAGGTAAATACTTATTTATAAAAACAGAAAAATCCCCATAATATAAATCTTATACAATAAATATAACATCTATACTATGAGGAAAATCTTCTAATAATACCAATTTTTTCCCGCATTTTAGCATCTTTTTACGGTAGCCATAAGGCTATTGGCAAAGATAAAAATATGGCTACGTTTTTAGTTCTACTGTTTGAGCCTTGCGAGTTTAGAACGTTGTTGACATATTTTTATCTTTGACAAAGTAAAAAGTGCGTGAGCGGGTGGTTTTCTTTTTGGTTCATTTTTCTTTTGCACAAAAGAAAAACGAACATTAACCATTATTTATCTAATTTTTCGATAACACCTTTAATTAATTTTACATGAGGAACTAATGTTTTTAATTCCAATCTTTCATTTGGGCTATGAATATCTATGTTGTTTGGTCCAATAGAATTATATCTAAGTTTGGATTTTTAGCATAGAAATAGCTACATTCAAGACCTGCATGAATGGATTTTGCTTTCATATCAAAACCATTTTGTTCTTTGAAAGTTTCTAATACTACATGTTTTAATTGGCTATCTGGATTTGCAGGCCAACCAGGAGCAGGTTCTCCGCTTACAACACGAATACCACAGCGTTTACCCAATTGAATATAAATATTTGCAATTTCTCTAGTCAATGCATCTACAGCACTTCTTGGGAATACAGATATTTCCACTGCATTTTCTTTAGTAACAACAGGACCGATATTTGCAGATAATTCTACTAAGCCTTCTTCAACTTGAGACATCTTGAGTACGCCAGTCATGCTCAAATTGATGAAGTCCACAATACTGCTTGCATCTTCTTCAGACATTACACGTTCTGGAAGTTCACAAGGAACACAAGTAACTGTGAAATTCTTCTCTACATTGCCATAAGCAGCTTTTAAATAATCTGTGATTTTAGCTACTACTACATCAAATACTTTCACATTGGAAAGTGGGGAAGTGAATACAAATTCAGCTTCAGATGGAATCACATTTCTTGCTTTTAAACTGCTGATACTTGCAAGTTCAATTTCTGTTTTTTTTCATGATACTATTGATTGCTTGAGCATGATTTTTACAGCATTAGCATAACCACAATTGATAGCTTCACCAGAATGACCACCATGTAAATCTTTGACTACAAATTTATAAGCAGAACGATGTTCTGGTTTATGCCATGTAATACGACGTTCTGCATCAACATTTACACTGCCTGCACTAGACAAAGTGAGCACATCAAAAGCTTCAGAATCACAGTTTATAAGATATTTTGCATCTAATAAATACTTTTCATCTAAAGCTTTTGCCCCAGTCATGCCCTGTTCTTCATCTACAGTGAAAATAGCACGAATAGGACCATGATTGAAATCTTGTTGTAATAAATACATAGCTACTGCTACGCCAATACCATCATCAGCACCAAGACTAGTACCATCAGCACGTAAAAATTCACCATCATTGATAATTTTAATAGGGCTTGTCAGTGGATCATATTGCACGCCTTTAGCTGCTACGCATACCATATCCATATGACCTTGAATAATTACACGTGGCCAAGTTTCACAACCTTTTGCTGCATCTTTATCAATGATTAAATTAAATTTTTCATCTTGAACTACTTTGCAACCAAAAGATAAAGCACGTTCTTTCAAAAAATTACTTACTGCTTCTTCATGATTTGATTTACGTGGAATAGCTGCTAAATTGCTAAATTCAGCTAATACGCCATCCATAATTTCTTTATCAGTTAAAGACATAAGCTACACCTCGATTTTGATAATATATTATATTATAGCATAAAATATATTTATTTTAACTTTATACAAGATAAAAAAAAGAAGTTAGGCAATACCTAACTTCTCTTTCGTATATTCATTTATAAGTTATTTAATAAGCTAAAAAATATCCAAGAAATATCTCTATTTATCTATAGAGATATTTCTTGTTTGTGTATAAAGATATTTCTTTCATTATACTATATAGTCAAATTGACTACACTTATTATAATGAAGGAAATTAATCATGCTTCATCATCTGTGATAGCTTTATCACCCATTGTTCCTGTGCGAATACGCATAGCATTCTCTACATCATAAACAAAGATTTTACCATCACCAATATGACCTGTCTGCAAAGCTTTGCGTGCTGTTTCTAAAACTAATTCTACAGGAACTGCACAAACAATTGTCTCAATCTTTACTTTTGGTACAAGATTTACGCTATATTGTTTGCCACGATATACTTCAGTATGACCTTTTTGTAAGCCACAGCCGTATACTTGACTTACAGTCATACCCTGAACACCGATTTTATTCAAAGCTTCTTTTAATTCTTCTAATTTACTAGCACGAGTTATAATTTCTATTTTCGTTATTTTGCGCATAAAATCTACCCCTTACTAATGAAAATCTATAAATTCTTTTTCTTATAATAATACCACTAAAACTTTTAAATTTTAATTTTATTATTTTAAATCAACAGGTTTTGTAAAATTTTCACTAGCAAAAGCTTCTGCATTACTGGAAAGCAATGTATTGGCACTCATGATAGATTGATTGTATGCACGTTCACCATGTTCGCAGATATCAATACCAGAAACTTCTTCATTTTCACTTGCACGAACCTGCATAAAGCAACTAACAACTTTAAATAAGATATAAGAACCTACAATAGCAAGTACATAAGCTACTACTATAGAAATCAACTGAGCGATTAAAGTGTCTGCACTGCCATAGAATAAACCATCTGCACCAGCTGGATTTATTTCTGTAGAGCACCATAAACCTGTAGCTACAGCCCCCCATGTACCACCGATACCATGAACACCGAAAGCATCTAAGGAATCATCATAACCAAATTTTTCTTTAACAACTGCTACTGCAAAGTAACAAACAATACCACCGATTAAACCGATAATTACAGCTGGAAGTGGAGCAACAAAGCCTGCTGCTGGAGTGATGGCTACAAGACCTGCAACACAACCAGAAGCTGCACCTAAGATAGTAGGTTTGCCATGATGCATCCATTCACATGCTACCCAAGATACAGTCGCCATAGCTGCTGCTGCCTGTGTAGTAATAAAAGCATTTGCAGCCAGTGCATTAGCACCGAGCGCAGAACCTGCATTGAAGCCGAACCAACCAAACCATAAAAGTGTTGCACCAAGTACAGTCATTGGTAAATGATGTGGAAGCATTGGAACTTTGCCATAACCATGGCGTTTGCCAAGTAAAATACATACTGTAAGACCAGATACACCAGATAAAATATGAATTACTAATCCCCCTGCAAAATCTAAGGCACCGAGTTTAGCTAAGAAGCCACCACCCCATACCCAATGAGCCATAGGGTTATAGATTAAAATTGCCCATAATAAGATGAATACTACAAAAGCGCCAAATTTCATTCTTTCTGCGAAAGCACCAGTAATAAGTGCAGGTGTAATAATAGCAAACATACACTGAAAGGCTACGAAAGCAAGTTCAGGAATTGTGCCATTTGCCATTACCTGCATGCCTACACCAGTCAAACCAACTTTGTCTAAGCTACCAATAAAACCACCAATATCACTGCCAAAAGTCATTGCATAACCAATAAGAACCCATTCCACAGAAATCATCGCTACAATGAAGAAACTGTGCATTATGGTACTCAATACGTTTTTACTTCTTACCATACCACCATAGAAAAATGCAAGACCTGGTGTCATGATAAATACAAGTGCTGCACTGATTAAAACCCATGCTGTATCACCTGTATCTATTGCTGCTGTAGTATCGTCAGCGGCGAAAGCCACAGATGCCATCATCGCTATGAACATAGCAGTCATAGATAATATAGACGCTAATTTTTTCATAAATTACACCCTTTCTTCATCACAAAATAAGCCAAAAATATATAATAATTGCTAAAATAAAAAACGCCTTGTCAAAGGATATACTGCTTTGTATATCTTTTAACAAGACGTCTTTGTCTTATTTTGCTATTAAATTACAAGATAATATCAACAATTTTTTATTTAATTCCGATGTACATCACTGTTGATGTTTTTTATTATATGACTGGACATTATATTTGTCAATTAAAAATATAAAAAAATTTTGTATACAATCCATAAAGTAAATCTCCCTTATATTTATTGCAATATTTTCTTATTTATAGTATATTTGTATTATTTGTAGTATACACATTTACATATGTACATATTTTGCTTATCATGATACAATATTAACCATATAATTAAACATCAAATTAAATAGGAGGTATCTTATGTCTGATAATATATCTATTATCGTCGCTTTTTACTTTATTTGCTATTCATGATGGCAATCGGTGTTTATTTTTATTATCGCACTCATAATATGTCCGATTACATCTTAGGTGGCAGAAAACTTGGTGCTTGGGTAACTTCCATGAGTGCCGAAGCTTCCGATATGAGTGGTTGGATGCTCATGGGACTTCCTGGATTTGCTTATCTGGCTGGTCTAAATGCTGGCTGGATTGCCGTAGGTCTTGCACTTGGTACATGGCAAATTGGCAGTTTATCGCTCGTCGATTACGCAAATATACAGAACTTGCCAATAACTCTCTTACTTTGCCAGATTTCTTGCAAAATCGCTATCACGATAAAAGCCCTTTAATTCGTGTTGTCATGGCAATTTTTATTTTAATCTTCTTCATCATCTACACTTCTTCTGGATTTGTAGCTGGCGGTAAATTATTCAACACCATTTTTGGCATTCCTTATGAATATGCTCTTTGTCTTGGTGCTTTCGTTATCGTCTTTTATACTTTTGTAGGGGGATTTTTAGCCGTTTGTTGGACTGACTTTATCCAAGGCGTAATGATGTTCTTCGCTATCTTAATCGTCCCTATTGCTGCTGCTTTCACATTAGGGGGATTTGGTGATACATATACTGCTATCAGCATCACTAATCCAGAATTTTTCAATCCATTCACTAAATCAGATGGTTCTTATACTACAGTATTAGAATTGATTTCTCTACTTGCTTGGGGTCTTGGTTATTTTGGTCAACCTCATATCTTAGTGCGTTTCATGGCTATCACTTCTTCTAGTGAATTGAAAAAAGCCACTCGCATTGCTATGACTTGGGTAGTAATCTCTCTTACTGCTGCTGTATGTGTAGGTATGGTTGGTAGCGTATACTTAACAACTCCACTCAACGGCACTAATTCTGAAACAGTATTCCTCGTTATGACTGACCATTTATTTAGTCCTTTCTGGGCTGGTATCGTGCTTTCTGCTGTACTTGCAGCTATCATGAGTACAGCTTCCGCTCAATTATTAGTAGGTGCTTCCGCTGTAGCTCAAGACTTATATAAACAATTCATTCATAAAGATATCAATCCTCGTGAATTAGTACTTGTTACTCGCTTATCTGTAATCGGTATCGCCTTAATAGCTATCGCTCTTGGTCTTGACCCTAATAACTCCATTTTAAATATCGTGCTTACGCTTGGGCAGGATTTGGTGCTACTTTCGGCCCTGCTTTATTATTCTCTCTCTTCTGGCGTCGCACTACAAGAAATGGTATCCTAGCAGGTATGATTGTCGGCGGTATCACTGTTCTTGTTTGGAAACAAATCACTTTATTAGATATCGCAACTGTATATCCAATCTTACAACTCTATGAAATCGTTCCAGGCTTTATCTTATCCTCTTTAGCTATCATTATCGGTAGTAAACTTGATAAAGCACCATCTAAAGAAATCACAGATATCTTTGACTCCGTAAAACATAGCAATATTTAACTATTTGTTCATTTCTTTGATGTCATAGAGATGTTCATTTCTTTGGTGGCAAAGAAACGAACCAAAGAAATCACCCGCTCACGCATTTTTACTTTGGCAAAGATAAAAATATGTCAACAACGTTCTAAACTCGCTTCGCTCAAACAGTAGAACTAACACCGTAGTCCTATTTTATCTTTACCAATAGCCTATGGCTACCGTAAAAAATACTAAAATGCGGGAAATATTTGGTATTATATTTTTCCGCATTATAAAATTTTAGTGGTAACCTAAGGTTATTGAAAAAAATTATCGCTGAATACGTTTTTAGTCTGAATGTTTGAGCGAAGCGAGTTTCTAAGCGTTGTATGAAGCGATAATTATTTTCAAAACTAAAATTTTATCTGCGGTGGGTATTCTTTTGTTACTTTTCTTTGCCCACCAAAGAAAAGTAAATAAAGATTTACGAACATAAAAAGCCCTTTACTATATTAAATGATAATAACTTAGTAAAGGGCTTTTTATTTTAATATTTTTGTTAAATTAAAGATTATAGATAGAATAAATATAAGTAAATGCTACTTATAATAATAGATAAAATCATAATTGGGAAAGCTACCATAAAGTATTTAGCAAAGGAGATTTTTTCTCCATGGATTGCTGCCATACTTGCTACTACTACGTTGGCACTTGCACCTATTAGTGTTCCATTTCCACCAAGACATGCGCCTAATGATAATGCCCACCATAATGGTTCTAGATTTGTCATTCCCATTGCTCCCATATCTTTGATCATCGGTATGAGAGTTGCTACGAATGGTATATTATCAATAAATGCAGAAGCTATCGCACTTAGCCATAAGATAAGCATTGTTGTACTTGTTAAATCTCCTGCTGTTATTTCTAATACTTTTTCTGCTAATAATTTGATTACGCCTGTTTCTACTAATCCACCTACTAAGATGAATAATCCTGCAAAGAAGAAGATTGCTAACCATTCTATATGACTTAATACATTGGCAATTTTCTTTTCATATCTAGCCATACTGATGAGCATCAAAATACATGCACCTGTGAGTGCTACTGTTGCAGACTCTAAATGCAATTGAGCATGCATTGTGAATGTAACGATGATCATAGCTAATACTACTAAACATTTTTTAAGCAATGTAGAATCTTTGATTTCTTGGCGTTCATCCATAGCCATTACTTTTGCTCTTAATTCATCTGTTGTAACTAATTGTTTACGATAGAGGAATAATAATATTGCAATTGTAACGATAAAAGTAACTATACATACACCAGATAAATTTGTAAGAAATGCCATAAAGTCCATTTCTGGTACGGCACTGCCAATCATGATGTTTGGTGGGTCACCGATAAGTGTTGATGTACCACCGATATTAGAAGCCAAAATTTGTGCTACTAAGAATGGTTTCACTGGTACATTTAACTGTCTTGTAATACTGAAAGTAAGTGGCACTGTCAATAATACTGTTGTTACGTTATCTAAGAATGCAGAACATATTGCAGTTAAAAAAGATAATGCTACTAATAATTTTAGTGGCTCTGCTTTTACTTTTTTAGCTGACCAAACTGCTAGATAATTAAATAAACCAGTTTCACCTGTGATATTTACAACTACCATCATACCAGCTAAAAGACCAATAGTATTAAAGTCGATATGGTGAATAGCCATCTCCTGAGTTAAAATACCACATACAATCATGAGCATTGCACCAGTTAGGGCAATTACAGTTCGGTGAATTTTCTCCGAAACGATGAACACGTACACTACCATGAAAATGGCAAGTGCAATCCAAGCTGTTGAATCCATGAATAAACCTCACTTTATTTTTTATTTTCCCCTTTTTTATTATCTCTATCTATAATTAATTATAATTATCCTTTTTTAGCAACTTTGGACCATGTATCACGAAGACCTACTACACGATTGAATACTAAATTATCCATTGTGCTATCTTTGTCTACGCAGAAATAACCTTGACGTAAGAACTGGAATTTTGTACCAGGTGCTGCCCATTTTACACTTGGTTCTACTTTACAATTATCTAATACTACTAAAGAGTTTGGATTTAAAGAAGCGATGAAATCTCCATTTACTGCTCCTTCTTCATCATTTAATAAATAATCATAAAGGCGAACTTGTGCATCTAAAGCTGTAGAAGCATTTACCCAATGAATAGTACCTTTAATTTTACGTCCTGCTGTTTTACCACCAGTTTTAGAATCTGGGTCATATGAACAATGAAGTTCTACGATATTTCCTTGTTCGTCTTTTATAACTTCTTCACATTTAATGATATAAGCATTTTTCAAACGAACTTCGCCTTCTGGTTTTAAGCGGAAGAATTTCTTTGGTGCTTCTTCCATGAAGTCTTCACGTTCAATATAAATTTCACGGCTAAATGGCATATAATGTTTAGCATCTGTGTTTGGTAAGTTTTCACAGGCAAGCATTTCTGTTTTATCTTCTGGATAATTTGTGATTACAACTTTGATAGGGTCAAGCACTGCCATGATACGGTTTGCATGAGCATTTAAATCTTCACGCACACAATGTTCAAGCATTGCTACATCTACTAAGCTATTTGCCTTAGCTACGCCAATGCGTTCACAAAAATCGCGAATTGCTGCTGCTGTATAACCACGACGACGAAGACCAGAGATAGTCGGCATACGTGGGTCGTCCCAGCCAGATACATAACCACCTTCTACTAATTGGCGAAGTTTACGTTTACTCATAACCATTTTTGTGATATTCAAACGAGCAAACTCAATCTGACGTGGACGTGTATTTACGTCAAAACCAAGGCTGTCTAAAAGCCAATCGTAAAGTGGACGATGATCTTCAAATTCTAAAGTACAGATGGAATGTGTAATACCTTCGATAGCATCAGATAATGGATGAGCAAAGTCATACATTGGATAAATGCACCATGCATCACCTGTACGATGATGAGAAATATGCGCTATACGATAGATAACTGGGTCACGCATAGTAATATTAGGTGAAGCCATATCGATTTTTGCACGTAAAACTTTTTCGCCATCAGCGAATTCACCATTTTTCATGCGTGTAAATAAATCTAAGTTTTCTTCTACACTACGATTGCGATATGGAGATTCTTTACCAGCTTCAGTCAAATTACCACGATATTCGCGGATTTCATCAGCTGTTAAATCATCTACATAAGCTTTACCTCTTTTGATTAACTCTACTGCATAATCATAAAGTTTTTCAAAATAATCGGAAGCGTAATATTTTCTATCTTTCCATGTAAAACCTAACCATTTTACATCTTCTTGAATAGAATCTACATATTCTACATCTTCTTTTACTGGATTAGTATCATCAAACGAAGGTTACAAAGACCATTATATTTTTGAGCTGTACCGAAATTTAAGCATATGGATTTTGCATGTCCAATATGTAAATATCCATTTGGTTCTGGAGGAAAACGTGTATGTATTCCTTCAGTATATTTACCTTCTTTTAAATCTTCATCAATAGCATTATGCACAAAATTAGAAGCCATTAATTCTGCCATTATTTTTTCCCCTTCTTTTATCAAATTATAGTTTATCTTATATGATATCATGATAAACTATTATTTGTCAGCTTTAACCTTGCCAAATATCTTTCGTTTGTAGTTTTTCTTGGATATAATTGCGCAAACGAGTAATACCTTGCATCATTTTTCATCTTGAACTAGATTGTTGATTATATCTTCAATATAATTTTGTTCAACAATCTGCTGTAATGACCATGCAAAATATACATCATATACCCACATCAAACGCACAAGTTTTCTATCATCTTGTGTTCTCATTTTTGTGTAATCACATTGCTTGCCTGCTACAAATAAATCCACAAAATCAGGCTACAACCTGTACCATCTGTAGGCCCTAAAAATGGTTTTAATACACGATAAATATCTATTTTATCAGCATCACGAATTAATTTAGCAAAAGCTAAATGCCTTTGATTTTCTGTAGGCGCTATTTCTTTAGCATTATGATTACCTATGGCAAATTTTAAAGTCGCTAAATCTTCTTCATCTAATTTAGCCATAAAAGGTAAATCCTTTATAACTTTTAGACCTAATTTAGCATGATTTTCAGATAAGGCATCATTAAAGGTGCGATATACTGTGAACTGATAAAAGCGACCTACAATCATGGAATAAACCTATCATTTTAGCTAATAAACTATCATGTTCATTTAAATTCAAATGCTTAGCCAAATTTTCGCAGTTTTTTACTACTTTCCATGTATGTTTTTCTTTTAATATTATGCCATCTACGATTTGAGCATCGTCAAAAAATATCGTTTTGGCCGATTTTATCTCCAAATGAGATTTTGCTGTCTTTGCTGCTTCTGGCGAATAAAAAGATTTCATGTATGTTGTCATCCATGAACTCATTTCTTGCCAAAGCTCTTGCATTTTTGCTATATCGTTCATCATATCACCCCAAAATCTTCAAAATTTCAAAATACAATATGATATTTTTTAAGCTTTAAAATTAAAGAAAGTAACTTCTGGTGGGCAACCAATGCGATAAGGGAACCAACTGCCTGCACCATTGCTTACATAACCAATGGAGTTATTCTGCTCAAATCTTCCACGCATGTATTTAAACATAGGAATAATAGGTATACCTAAAAAGCAAATTGTCCTCCATGTGTATGACCTGTTAAAGTCAAATTTATATTATGTTTAAAAGCTTCATCTATAAAAATAGAATGATGAGCAAGCAATATCTTATAAGCATCTTCTGGTACATCTTTTAAAGCTTTTTGTAAATACTGTTCTCGCATATTAGCAGACTCTTGTCCGCCTCTTTCGTCTACATAATCCACGCCTAAAAGATATAAAGGTTTATCTCCACTTAAAATCTTTATAGACTGATTATTTAAGACTTTGATATTTGTCTTACTTAAAGCTTCTTGTAGATGTTTTATACCACGTATATGTTCATGATTACCCCAGCAAAAATAAACGCCAAAAGGAAAATACGGTGTAAAAGCATTTAATATCTTGATAGCTTCATCATTTATTTTTCCGCTATCAAAAATATCACCTGTGATAACGAGCATATCTGGAGCTTTATGTGCTATTTCATTTAAAATCTCATAAAATTGTCTAACTGAGAAGAAATTTCCCAAATGTACATCAGTTAAATGAGCTATTTTCAAGCCATTTAATTTAGGAAATGCACTACAATCTATATCTTGTTCTACAAATTCTATATTACGGCTTTCATATAAACCACCATATAAAGTAGCTGAGATAGCAGGCACCCAAATAACGCCATGTAAAAATCTACGTCTGCTCTCATCAACTTTAGTGCCACTTGTTTTTCATAAATTAAGCGGAAAATCTTCACCAATAAAGCTATAATGGATAAAAAGACTTGCAATACATACCACATTACAACTAATTTTATGAGAATTGGAGCATATTCAAAATCTAATATTTTAGGATATAATACTGCAAAACCCACAATAGCTACTAAATTAATAATGATTAATTTTTTCTCGCAGATTTATAAACATTAGCGGAAATATATTCCTTTGCTAATAAAATACTACTACAAGCGATAACAGCCATTACTAAAGCCATCATTATAGTAAAACTCATGTGCAATATATCACTCTCCTAACAATCTCTAAATTAAAATATTAGCTAATCAATAAATTTTATTAATCAAATTTATTACAAATCTACATTATTTCTAAATTATATCATATATACCAAAAATTTTAAAAGAGACAGTTTTCATATATTATATAATTATTTCTACCCTATAATTTTATTTAACTATTTAATAATTTTTATAAAAAATCTTCTTAAAGCTTATATATAACACCCTTTACTATTGACAAGGATTTATTTTTCTTTTAGAATAAAATTATAGTTTTTGGATAATTTTTCTATTTTAATAACAATTATTATTAATAACTATTTTTGGAAGGGGCGATACAGCCATGTTAGATAATAAAAAAGTGACTGAGCTCTTAAGAAAAAAAGGTTTCAAAGTAACGCCACAACGTTTGGCAATCTATAACGCATTATGCAACACTAAAGCACATCCTAATGCTGAAATGATATTTAATAAATTGCAACCTTATTACCCTACAATGAGTTTGGCTACTATTTACAAAACTGTTGATATTTTACACGAAATCGGATTAATCAATATCTTAAATGTCGGTGAAGATTCTTTCCGTTATGACGCAAACACTAGCTCTCATGCTCATATCTGCTGTACTGAATGTGGCAGAGTTGATGATATCATGATCGATTTTGCTAAATGTGTAGAAGATGTTGCTAGTCAATCTTCTTATGATGTTCATCGTCATCAATTTTACTTCTATGGCACTTGCGCAGAATGTAAAGCTAAATTAAATAGCAAAGCTAAAGTTAGTTAATTCATTAATTCAATTAATTTTAATTAAAATTTAATCTAAAGCCACAGTTTTCTGTGGCTTTTTATATTGTATTTTTCTTATCCTAGTAATATACTAATCATATTACTTGACGGCTAAGGCTATATACACATATAATCAATAAAAATCAGAAATGAGGTTTTTTATTTTATGAACATATCTGTCTTAGCTAGTGGTAGCCGTGGCAATTGTACTTTAATTCATGATGATAATAATGCTGTCTTGATTGATATGGGTATCAGCACCCGTAAATTAAAACAAGCTTTAGCACAACTACATTTAAATATTGAAGATTTAGATGCTATTTTTATAACGCATGAGCATATCGACCATATCCGTGGTTTAAAGACATTGACTAAAAATTATAATGTGCCCATTTATAGCAAAACTGCTACATTAAAACAAATAGCTATTACTCAAAAATTTACAGATATAAATTTAAAAAATTGCCAAGCACTTACAACTAATAATATTGATATCGGTAATCTAGCTATAAAAATATTCAATATTTCTCATGATGCAATCGACCCTGTAGGTTACACTATATCTAAGTATAAGGATAATGCTAAAACAAAGAAATTCACTGAAAAAATAACTCTAGCTACTGATTTAGGTTTTGTCAGTGAAACAGTGCAATCTGCTTTAGAGGACTCTGATATTTTAGTATTGGAAGCCAATCATGATTTAAAATTATTGCAAAATGGTCAATATCCATGGTCATTGAAAAAACGTATTTTAAGCACTAAAGGTCATTTATCTAATGTTGATGCAGGTTTTGCTATCAACAGACTTCAAGCTAAACCTCAACAGATAATTTTGGCTCATCTCAGCGAACAAAATAATTCTCCTGATATCGCTTTAAATACAATCAAGCAAATTTTTCAAGAAAATAATTTAATGGATATTTCTTTACATGTGGCATCACCTGATAGAATGTTAAATATTAAAAATTAAATTTAATATTCTATCCATATTTTAAATAGATAATTATTTTAAGGAGGTTTTTCTATGCGTTCTCCACTTTCCATCTTAGGCATTTGCCTTATCACTATGAGTATTTTTCTTGGCGGTTGTGGTAGCGATGAACAAAGTGCTACATCTTCATCTTCTGTAGCAGCGTCTTCCGCTTCTAGTGAAAAATCCACTGCACCTATTTCCGATGCGCGCAATACACCAATAGTGCAAGCAGCTAAAAAAGTAGGTCCTGCTGTTGTTGGTATCACTAATAAAGCAGTCGCTCGCGATTGGTTCAATCGTCAAGTTGAAATTGATAAAGGTACTGGTTCTGGTGTTATTTTCAGAAGTGATGGTTATATCGTAACTAATAACCATGTAATTGAAGGTGCTAAAGATATCACTGTAGCTCTCGCTGATGGCAGAACACTTCCTGCTACGCTCGTTGGCACTGACCCATATTCAGATTTAGCAGTAATCAAAGTAGATGCTACTGATTTACCAACTGCTGAATTCGGTAATTCCGATGATATCATGGTCGGTGAACCTGCCATGCTATCGGCAATCCTTTAGGTCTAGAATTTCAGGGCAGTGTAACTGCTGGTGTAATCAGTGCATTAAACCGTACTTTAACTATCGGTGATAATCGTCTAAAACTTTTACAAACTGATGCAGCTATCAACTGGTAACTCTGGCGGTGCACTTGTAAATGCTGATGGTCAAGTAATCGGTATCAATAGTGCAAAACTTGCTGCTACTGGCGTTTGAAGGTATCGGTTTTGCTATTCCTATCAACACTGCTAAACCAATCATTGATGAATTAATCAATAAAGGTCATGTAACTTACCCATATCTTGGCGTGGGGGTTCTTGATAAACAAACTGCAGCTCAAGCTGGTTATAAATTAAATGTCGATGCTGGCGTCATTGTAATGCAACTTGAACTCGGCAGTCCTGCTGACCAAGCTGGTATTAGACAGCGCGATTTAATCTTAAAAATCGATGGTAAAGATACTAATACTGTAGCTGATTTACGCAGTATCATAGCTGAACATAAAGTCGGCGATAATATCACAATCACAATCTCAAGAAATGGACAAGTTGGCGATGTTACAGCTACTCTAGCTGAAATGCCAACAAATAATTAATCATGAAAATATCAATTGTAGCTTCAGGTAAAATTAAAGAAAAATATTTACGCGATGGTATCAATGAATTTGTAAAACGCTTAAAACCTTTTACACAATTAGAATTCATTGAAATCAATGAAGAAAAAATGAAAGATAATCCTTCACCAGCTGAGAAAAAAGCTACATTAACAGCTGAAGGTGAAAGACTCTTAAAGAAAGTTCCAGCAAATAGTTATTTAATTGTACTTGATGTTTTTGGTAAAGATATTTCCTCTGAAGAATTATCTGCCAAAATTGATAAACTTACTTTATCTGGACAAAGCCATATAACCTTTTTAATCGGAGGAGCTTTTGGTTTATCTGAAGAAGTCCGCAAACGTGCTGATGAACGTATTTCTTTTTCACGAATGACATTTACACATCAAATGATAAGACTTCTACTCGTAGAACAAATCTATCGTGCTTTCAAAATCAGCCGTGGTGAAAAATATCACTGGTAAATCATAAGAAGTATAGACAAAATAAAAGCTCAGGATTTCCTGAGCTTTTGCTTTATAAAATATAAAAGAGGTGATTTTTTTGTCAGTACCATTTTACCATATCTTCGATAAAGACTCGGTCGGTCAATTAATCAATCCTTTGCCTTTAAATCAAATTCTCAAATGGGCTGGGCAAGCACCAACAGCCCAAACAGAAGAAAACAAACCGAAAATTCTCTTTTTGGGAATTGATATCCAAACAGATTTTATGGATAATGGAGCTTTAGGTGTTGCAGGAGCGAAACAAGATGTAATTCGCTTAAGTCAATTTCTCTATAAACATATGGATAAATTATCTAAATCATTGTTTCACTAGATACTCATGAAGTAAAACAAATCTTTCACCCTTGCTGGTGGGTAGATATTGAAGGCAATCACCCTGCTCCTTATACCATTATCAAAGCTTCTGATTTAACAGAAGGTAAATGGAGAGCTACTGTTGACCCTGCACTTAGTAAAAATTATGTTCGTCATTTAGAAAAAGCTGATAAACAATTATGTATTTGGCCTTACCATTGTATCAACGGTACTGTAGGTGCTACTTTAGAGAGTCAATTCAATAATATCATTCACTTCATTTCTTTAGCTCAAAATATTCCTTTAACAAAAATCAATAAAGGGCAATATCCACTTTCTGAAATGTACGGCATCATCAAACCTGAATATTCCATGCATGATGATACAAATACAGATTTACTCACTGAGATTGCTTCCTTTGATAAAATCATTATCGCAGGTGAAGCAAAATCTCATTGCGTACTTGAAAGCGTCCGCCAAATCTGCGAATATTATTTCGACAAATTAGAGATAACACGCAAAATCTACGTACTTACTGATTGCATGAGTGATATTCAAGGCTTCGAGCAATACAGTGAAACTAGATATAATATTTTAGCCAACAAATATAAAATCAATCTCGTAAATCTACCGATAATTTTCTCTAGACAAAAAAGCAGACTTTAAATTTAAAAATTTAAAAGTCGCTCTTTTTAT
>ENA-OQIR01000487-OQIR01000487.1-human-gut-metagenome-genome-assembly--contig:-NODE-487-length-17053-cov-2.559081_pt1 | contig 17053 bp, 24 predicted proteins | sample MGYA00242580_ERZ504745 | MGnify/ENA primary metagenome ERZ504745 (study PRJEB26092, sample SAMD00036214) | human gut metagenome | host: Homo sapiens | study: EMG produced TPA metagenomics assembly of... | reverse complement strand
GGCTCCTTCTGGTCCGACGATTGGTCTTCTGGTCCGACGATTGGTCTTCTGGTCCGACGATTGGTCTTCTGGTCCGACGATTGGTCTTCTGGTCCGACGATTGGTCGGGGTCGGTCTTGCCGGCTCCTTCTGATGTGATGATTGGTGGGGTTGGCTTCTGCTGGTTCCCTCGCCCGAGCCGGATTCGTCCGGTAAGGGGCAATGCAAATGGGTAAAGGATGGGACCATCGCCCGCACGCGAACGGCAATTCGCGTGCGGGCATTCTCTTTTTCACGGACCATCCCATGCGGCCGATATCATGCCGGACGCATGTGTATCGGTAGAACGGATATCGTCTCCAAGCACAATCGATCGGCGGGCATGATGGAAGACAACACTGCGGGCTTCTCCCCCGTCCTCCGCCGCCGTCTCATGACGGTGGACCGGATATCCGGGTTCCTGCAAGGCGCATCGATGCCCCTGCGTCTCCATGTCTCCCCGATCATGACGGTCCGGGCGGCTCTGCGTTACGAGGCGCTGGCCCGTGACGAAACGGTGCTCGCGCGGCGGGCGCGTCTGGCCTGGCTGGCCTATCGCATGGCCGTCGCCGATGGTCTGTTCCGCAATGTCACGGATCCCGCCGTCATGGATGGACTGCGTTGGATGCTGTCCACGGGGATCACGGACGGCGAGCTGTTCGACGCAGGGCTCTCGTCCGGCATCGTGCTCGCCGCCGCGACCTGTGACGACGCTATGGGTTCGTCCACGACGTCGCTTCCGCGGTCGCCGAGGGGCGTCGATCCGCTGTGGCCGCCATGAGCCGCACGCGCTTGTAGGGTTGGCATTCCCGGTTCTCTCTTTTCACTGCAGATGGGTGGTGGATGGGTTTGTTTCGGGTAAAGGATGAGTTTTCTCACCCCACCGGGATGGGCCGGCAAGCCCGATTCCCGGTGCGCGTGGGGACGGCAATCCCCGACGCAAGTCTCTTATGCCGTTCGACCATGACGCTACGCGCCACGACCTGGTCCTCGATACGGACGCCGGCGGCGCGCAGGAAACGGATGTCGCGTTCCACATGCTCGCCGCGCAGCAGCGTCGCACCGGATAGGATCCGTTCGATCCCATCCACGTAGATGTTCAACGGCAGACGGTTCGCCAGGTTCACGTTCACCCCTCCTGCCGGCACGCTCTTCCAGCCGTCTTCCCTGACGGGGTGGAAGAACGCGTCGAACACCGTGCGATGCGCCTGCCTGTCGACGATGCGCAATCCGACAATCTCCCGCACTCGGGAGTCGGTCCGGTCACGCACAACCGAAGCCACAACACTCTCTCGCTCATGCCGTCACCCCTTCTTGACATCCAGGCTCGGGACTATCGGAAAGTCCATAAATATAATCCGTAGAGACATTGAATGCCTTCGCGATGTTCAGCACATCTGATGAACTCATGCGAGTCTTTCCAGCCAATTTCGTGGAAGCCGTGCCCTGCGAGCAATGCAGTACCTCAGCCGCATATCTCTGCTGAGTCATATTGGCCTGGCGACGCAAACGGTCCACCCTGTCCGCCATCAGTTTATCTATCGTTCTATTGGGCATACCTATAGCATAGCATGGTATTGGACAAACCAATAAAGAAGAAGGTATCATTGCTTTATGAGTACTTCACCAATGAACAAAGAGACAGAAATCACTGACAACGGCCTACCTAAGGTTTTAAGTCAAATTATTACCGACAACGTATATTTCCTTAAGCAGCGTCATCGCGTTCCTCAGACGAGTATCGCTAATGCCATGCACATCACTCAATCCACTCTAAACCTGAAGCTGGGAGGGAAAGTTCGATGGAACGCCGACGATCTCGCATATCTATCCGCATTCTTCAATGTCTCCGTTGCATACCTCGTGACGAACAATGTCACCATGCCATCAGACCATTATCAGCTGCGTACTCAGTACGCAGCTGATAATGCAATCCCATCCCAAGAGCTGGCCGGTGCCGCCGGTCCACGCTACATCGTGAGGCCAGACGATGCCGAGAATACGAAAAAGCGCGGAGCAACAATTCGCCCCGCGCCATCGTGATGCCGTATGACCCGGACTTTTTGGTGCCCTCGGTGGGACTCGAACCCACACTGCGCAGATTTTGAGGCTGCTTCCTCTACCAATTGGGATACGAGGGCGTGCCAAAGCACTCTGAAGAGAGTAGCATACCAATTCGACTCTTGCGACACAAGACACGCGCCAATCCTCCATTCCCCCCGGTGAAACAGGCGAAACACGTCGATATCGCGGACGGCGCACCCGTGTGTTGCCCGTTCTCCTGCGTGGTTTCACCGCTTACAATGGGCTGTAGTTTCGATGTATCGCTTTTGTTAGGAGGCTTATGAGCAACGAAACTTACCGTCAGTTCGATCCCTGGCGCCCCTCTCCGGTCAAGGAGATTTCCCGTAGACAGATTGTGGAGACGCATTATTTCAATGTCGATCACGTCTCCTATGAGTCGAATCAAATCGGTTCGTTTGAACGCTACTTTGTTCAGGAGAACAATGGCGACACTGTGGCTGTGCTGGCCGTCACCGATGATGGCATGATTCCGCTGGTCGAGCAGTATCGCATCGCCAACCATCGTTGGACGTTGGAGATTCCGGCCGGTCACGCCAACAACCCGTCCGAACGCCCGACCGATGTAGCTAAGCGCAAGCTGGCCGAAGAGGCCGGTTTCGACGCCACCAAGCTTACGCAGTTCACCCGTTTTATGAACACGCCGAGCTATTCCACCCAGCACACCGCAATCTTCTTCGCCACCGGTCTTACCCCGGCTTCCCGTCAGGAAATCGGCCCGGAGACTCCGCGTTCCGACGTGCGTATGGTGTCGGTGGACGATGCCTATGAGATGGTGGTCAATGGCACGATTGTGGATGCCAAGACCATGGTCGCCATTTTGCGCCTGAAGAGCGGCACGCTCGATCATCTCAACGACTGATCGCCACGCTCGATCACCGCGGTGACTGTGGGCCATTGCAATCACCACACAATCGCAACATAACAGATAACGAAAGCCCCCATCCACTTTGGATGGGGCTTTCGTGTGCTATATGCTAGCTGTCAGCAGCTACCAGAAGCCTGAAATCAGTCGCAAGCGCCAACGGTGTGCACGTAGATGGAGTCAGTGCGGCCCGGCTGGTGATCGCCCTGAGCAGAGCTCAGGATGACGATCTTGTCGCCGTCAGCAACCTTGCCAGCATCCTTGAGGACCTTGTCCGTGTAGACCATGAGATCCTTGCGGGACTTGTCGTGGTAGTCCTCCTTGAGCAGGAAGGCTTCGGTGCCCCAGGACAGAGCCAGCCAGTGGTAGGTGTGCTCGTTGCTGGTCAGGCCGTAGATCGGGGCGGCCGGACGCTCACGGGAGACGCGGTGCACGGTGCACCGGTCTGGGTGTAAGCAACGATGGCCTTGGCGTTGAGCTTGTCGGCCAGGTCCACAGCGGCGGAGGAGACAGCGCCGGTGGAGGACATGTCAAGGTTCTTGAGCTCCGGGATACGGTCGAAGCCGTGGTCGGTGGCGTAGCCGGAGATACGGGCCATGGTGGCCACGGTCACATCCGGGTACTTACCAACGGCGGTCTCGTTGGAGGTCATGGTGGCGTCGGAGCCGTCGAGGATGGCGTTGGCGCAGTCGGAAGCCTCTGCACGAGTCGGAACCGGGGAGTTCACCATGGAGCCGAGGACTTCGGTAGCCACGATGACCGGCTTGGCGTACTGGCGAGCCAGCTCGATGATGCGCTTAGTGGCCAGCGGGACCTCTTCCAGCGGGCACTCAACGGCCATGTCGCCACGGGCGGCCATGACGCCGTCGAAGGTCTTGACGATCTCTTCGAGGTTCTCCAGAGCCTGCGGCTTCTCGATCTTGCAATGATCGGGATGCGACGGCCTTCCTCGTCCATGATCTCGTGGGCGCGGTCGATGTCGGTGGCGAAACGCACGAAGGACATGGCGATGATGTCGCACCGGTGCGGATGGCCCAACGCAGGTCGGCCTCATCCTTCTCGGTCAGAGCCGGCAGGGAGACGGCGACGCCCGGCAGGTTGATGCCCTTGTGGGAGGACACAGGACCGGCCACGACGACCTTGGTGTACACGTTGTTGCCCTCGACCTTGGTGACCTCAAGACGGACCTTGCCGTCATCGATCAGGATCGGGTCGCCCGGGTGGCAATCGCCCGGCAGGCCCTTGAAGGTGGTGGAGGTGATGTGCTCGTCGCCCTCGACGTCATCAGTGGTGATGACGAATTCCTGGCCGAGCTGCAGCTGAACCTTGTCTTCGCCATCGGCGTTCTTCTTGAACCAACCGCAGCGAATCTTCGGGCCCTGCAAATCAACGAGCGCGGCAACGTTGCGACCAGTGGCTTCGCTGGCCTTGCGCACGTTGTTGTAGACCTTGAGGTGATCCTCGGGGGTGCCGTGGGAGCGGTTCAGACGAGCAACGTCCATACCAGCTTCAACGAGCTTCAGGAGGTTGTCGTAATCCTCGGTGGAAGGACCGATGGTGTCTACGATCTTGGCTTTACGCATGAATGCCTGCCTATTCTTGTTCAATTTGGTTCGAGGCGCGATTGCCCCATTTGCCGAAACCCAGTCTACTAGCGCGAGCCGACTCATGACAAGTTTTCTTCACGGTGTGTTGTGAGCGCTCACATTGTTGTGTTGACTGGGTTTAAGGGTTGTATTCTCTAACGATTTCAGGCCTTTTCAGCGCTTTCCATGCTCTTCATCTTGATCACGGAAGCCACGGATGCGCCGCCAATTGCGAGCACAATCACAGCCAGCGACAGCCATGTGGGCACCTCCGGCACCCAATGGACGCCTTCGCCGCCGTTGATGAACGGCAAGGTATTGCCGTGCAGGGCTCCATGATGAGCTTGACGCCGATGAAGCCCAGCACCACGGACAGGCCGGCAGGCAGGTAGACGAGCTTGTCGAGCAGAGCACCCAGCAGGAAGTACAGCTGCTGCAGGCCGAGCAGTGCGAACACGTTGGAGGTGAACACCAGGAACGGATCCTTGGTCAGGCCGAAGATCGCGGGAATCGAGTCGAAAGCGAACATGACGTCGGTGGTGCCGATGGTCAGGAACACGATGAGCATCGGGGTCCAGTAACGCACGCCGTTCTTGGTGGTGCGCAGCTTCTCGCCGTCGTAGTCGTCGGTAATCTTGATGATCTTGCGCAGATTACGGATGATGCCGTTCTCGTGATATTCCTCATCTTCATCGCCGCCGAGCACCAGTTTGACGGCGGTGTAGATCAGGAAGGCACCGAACAGGAAGAACACCCACGTGAAGCGGGAGATCAGGGCCGCGCCGATCAGAATGAAAATGCCACGGAAAATCAAAGCAATGGTGATGCCGATGGATAGCACATACTTCTGAATCTGCTTGGGCACCGCGAAGTTCGACATGATAATGACGAACACGAATAGGTTGTCGATGGACAACGAGTATTCGGTGAGCCAGCCGGAATAGAACTCGATGGCGGGCTTGGAGCCGGCGAAGAACCAGATGCATCCGCCGAAGATCAGCGCCATAACCACGAAGAAGGCGATATGCTGCACGCATTCCTTGGTGGAGGGCACATGCGGTCGGCGCCCGATGACGAACAGGTCGACGATAAAGAACAACGCGAGCACCACGAAGGTGATGATTTCAAATGCGAGTGGGGTTTCTGCCATGATTCCCTACACTAACTTATGTATGTGACGGTTTTGGGGCCGTTCCGGTAGCGCTGATCGCCAGGCAGTCAGGGGATGTGTTGTTCGACACGCTCCGGGCCGCTCAGGCCAAGTCTTTACGGTCGAACAACGCATCCCCTGACTGCCCGCCTCGGGTATGGGAATTTGGTTACTTGTTGGCTTCCGTCATTTGACGGAGTTCTTTTTTGAGGTCTCGGATCTCGTCGCGCAGACGGGCCGCGAGTTCGAACTGGAGTTGTTCGGCGGCGGTGTGCATCTGTTCGCTCAGTTGGCGAATCAGGTCGGCGAGGTCCTGCGCGGGCAGGCCGGCCTTCAGGATCTCCTCGTGGCGTTTGTCTGCCTCGTTGGGATCGAGTACCGGCACGCCCAGGTGCGTGTTGCCGGCCTTGCCCGCGTTGCGGTAGCCACCTTCAAGCAAGGTCTGGGTGTCCACATCCTCCTTGGCGAGCATGTCGTTGACGTCGCTGATCTTCTTGATCAGGGGCTTGGGATCGATGCCATGCTCCTGGTTGTAGGCAATCTGCTTGGCGCGGCGACGGTCAGTCTCGTCGATGGCTTGCCGCATGGCTTCGGTGGTCTCGTCGGCGTACATGATCACCGTGCCGGACACGTTTCGGGCCGCACGGCCGATGGTCTGGATGAGCGAACGATAGGAGCGCAGGAATCCTTCCTTGTCGGCGTCAAGAATCGCCACCAGCGATACTTCCGGCAAATCGAGGCCCTCACGCAGCAGGTTGATACCGACAATCACATCGATCTTGCCTTCGCGCAACATGCGCAGCAGTTCGACGCGGCGCAACGTATCCACATCAGAATGCAGGTATTCGACCTTGATGCCGCGTTCCAGCAGATAGTCGGTCAAGTCCTCGGCCATCTTCTTGGTCAGAGTGGTAACCAGCGCGCGCTCGTTCTTGGCCACACGGGCCTTGATCTCGGCGAGCAGATCGTCGATCTGCCCTTGACCGGGCGTACGTCGATCTTCGGGTCCAGCAGACCGGTTGGGCGGATAATCTGTTCGACCACCCCATCGGACAGTCCCATCTCATAGTCGCCTGGCGTGGCGGACAGGTACACGGTCTGGCCGACGCGCTGCAGGAATTCCGGCCATTTGAGTGGTCGGTTGTCCATCGCGGAGGGCAGGCGGAAGCCGTGTTCGACCAGCGTGCGCTTGCGGGAGGCATCGCCCTCGTACATGGCACCGATCTGCGGCACAGTGACGTGTGATTCGTCGATGACCAGCAGGAAGTCGTCAGGGAAGAAGTCGAGCAGCGTGTGCGGCGGGGTGCCAGCGGCGCGGCCGTCAAAGTGGCGCGAATAGTTTTCGACGCCTGAGCACACGCCAACTTGGGTGAGCATTTCCAGATCGTAGGTGGTGCGCATGTTGAGGCGCTGCGCTTCCAGCTCCTTGCCTTGTTTGCGCAGTTCTGCCAGGCGTTCTTCGAGTTCCTCGCGAATGGTTTTGAGCGCCCGTTCCATGCGTTCGGGGCCGGCCACATAATGGGAGGCCGGGAAGATGTGGACTTCGTTTTCCTCGTCGATCTCGTCGCCGGTCAGCGGGTGCAGCGTGGAGATGCGGTCAATCTCGTCGCCGAAGAATTCGATGCGCACGGCCAGTTCCTCGTAGACGGGGATGATTTCGACCGTATCGCCGCGCACGCGGAAGGTGCCGCGCGTGAAGGCGATGTCGTTGCGCTTGTACTGCATGGCCACGAATTGGCGCAGCAGGTCGTCGCGGTTGATTTCCTGCCCGACTTTGAGGAAGAGCATGCGACCGGCGTATTCTTCCGGCGTGCCCAAGCCGTAGATGCAGGAGACGGTGGCCACAACCACGCAGTCGCGGCGGGTCAGCAGGTTTGCGGTGGCTTGGTGGCGCAGGCGCTCCACATCGTCGTTGATGTTGGAGTCCTTTTCTATATAGGTGTCGGTCTGCGGGATGTATGCCTCGGGCTGGTAGTAGTCGTAGTAGCTCACGAAGTAGCTCACGGCGTTGTCCGGCATGAGTTCGCGGAATTCGGCGCATAGCTGCGCAGCGAGCGTCTTGTTGGGCTCGATAATCAGGGTCGGTCGCTGCAGCTTTTCGATCAGCCAGGCGGTGGTTGCGGTTTTGCCGGTACCGGTGGCACCCATAAGAACCACATCATTCTCGCCGTTTTCGATGCGTTCGGCCAGTTCGGCGATGGCCTGCGGCTGGTCGCCGGATGGCTTATATGGCGATTTGACGACGAAAGGCTTGTCCGCGCGCTCGATATTGAATCCCATAGGGCCTCATCTTAGCGACCTGCGCACCATCTGCGTATATCTCACCCACTTGGGCCAGCATCTCGGGCAATGGATGGGTGGAGTCGATGACGATATCGGCTATGGCCCGCCGCTCCTCCTCACTGGATTGGTGGCGGATGCGGGCCTCGGCCTGTTCCAGGCTCATGCCGCGTTCCTCGACCATACGGTCGAGCCGCATGCACACGGGAGCTTCGACCGTGACGATATGGTCAAAGGCGAATGGAATATCGTCAATGACCTCGGCGAGCAGTGGAATGTCGTGAATGATGATGGCTGCCTCGGGGTGCTCATGCTCCAGTCGCGCCGCCTCGGCATAGATCAATGGGTGCTCGATGGCGTCGAGCCGTTCACGTGCGCCCGGCGCGGCGTTCGCGCCGAAGACATGATCGGCAATCCATGGCCGGTTCATAGTGCCATCGGCGAGCAATGCATCAGGACCGAACTCGGCGACGATCTGTGGCAGCGCCACTCCCCCGGGTTCGACGATCTGATGCGCCAGCGCATCGTAGTCGATATGCAACGCGCCGAGTTGCTTGAGTTGCGCCGCCACCGTACTTTTGCCCGCGGCGATGCCGCCGGTCAGTCCTATTCGCATCATGGTGCCCATGATAGCTGGCGCTCCCTCCGCCGGTTATCGCCGACAGCTCCCCTCAGGGAGGGGAGCCGGCTCGCGTAGCGAGACTGAGGGGAGTCATTGGCGGATAACTCCAAAACACAAGAAACCCGGCCCAATCGGACCGGGTTTCTTTACACGCTAAGCGCTAGCTTCGCGGCAAACTCACTTGCCGAGCAGCTGGTCGCGCAGGGCGGCGAGCTGATCGGAGTCGGCGAGGGTACCGGTAGCCGGAGCAGCGGAAGAGTAGTTGGAGGTCTCCTCGACCGGCTTCTCTTCTTCGGGCCCTGGCCGTCGGCGGCTGCGGATTCGGCAGCGTTCTCCAGCTCCTTGGCCACGAACTCCTTGTGCTCCTCCCACAGCTCGTGAGCGGCGGCGTACTGAGACTCCCACTCCTCGCGCTGCTTCTCGTAACCAGCGATCCACTCGTTGGTGTTCGGTCGAAGCCTTCGGGGTACTTGTAGTTGCCCTGCTCGTCGTACTCGGCCGGCATGCCGTAGATGGCCGGATCGAAGTCCTCGGAAGCCGGGTCAACGGAGTCGTTGGCCTGCTTGAGGGACAGGGAGATGCGGCGACGATCGAGGTCGACGTCGATCACCTTGACGAACACGGTCTCGCCCGGCTTGACCACGGTCTCCGGGTTCTCGACGTGACGGTTGGCGAGCTCGGAGATGTGCACCAGGCCCTCGATGCCGTCCTCGACGGAGATGAAGACACCGAACTGGACGATCTTGGTGACCTTGCCCTTGACGATCTGGCCGGGAACGTGGGTGCGAGCGAAGCGCTGCCACGGATCCTCCTGAGTCGCCTTCAGGGACAGGGAGATACGCTCACGGTCGAGATCGACGTCGAGCACCTCGACGGTGACCTTGTCGCCGACCTTGACGACCTCAGACGGGTGGTCGATGTGCTTCCAGGACAGCTCGGAAACGTGGATCAGGCCGTCAACACCGCCGAGATCGACGAAAGCGCCGAAGTTAACGATGGAGGACACCACGCCCTCACGGATCTGGCCCTTCTTGAGCTGGGACAGGAAGGTCTCGCGGACCTCGGACTGGGTCTCCTCGAGGTACTGGCGACGGGACAGGACCACGTTGTTGCGGTTCTTGTCGAGCTCAAGGATCTTGGCCTTGATCTTCTGGCCGATGTACGGGGAGAGGTCGCGGACGCGACGCATCTCAACGAGGGAGGCAGGCAGGAAGCCACGCAGACCGATGTCGACGATGAGGCCGCCCTTGACGGCTTCGATGACGGTGCCCTCAACGACGCCGTCAGCTTCCTTGATCTTCTCGATGTCGCCCCAGGCGCGCTCGTACTGGGCACGCTTCTTGGACAGAATCAGACGGCCTTCCTTGTCTTCCTTGGTGACGACAAGGGCCTCGATGGTGTCGCCGACCTCGACGACTTCGTCAGGATCAACGTCCTTCTTGATGGAAAGCTCGCGGGAGGGGATGACACCCTCGGTCTTGTAGCCGATGTCCAGGAGGACTTCGTCGTGATCGATCTTGACGACGGTGCCCTCAACCAGATCACCATCATCGAAGTTCTTGATGGTGGAATCGACTGCTTGATGAAGTCCTCTTCGGTGCCGATGTCGTTGATGGCAACCTTGGTGACTTCAGTGTTGTTCTCTGCCATGTAAATATATGGTTTCTAATAGTGGATGGATAATTTCTCGATATTCAGTTATACGCACACCCTACAGGCATACAGATACTCACAATACAAGCAACTCTGCCCAAATTTCCTAGGAAACTCTAGGCGTGTCGTTCGGCCATTTCCACGACGTTGGCTAGGAGCATGGCTCGGGTCATGGGGCCCACGCCTCCGGGGTTGGGGGTGTAGGCGGAGGCCTTGTCGTAGCAGCCTTGTCCACGTCGCCCTTGATGCGGTAGCGACCGGCTTCTTCGTCGTAGACGCGGCTGACGCCCACGTCGACCAGCACGGCGCCGTCCTTGATTTTGTCGGGCGTCACGAATCCAGCCGAACCCATTGCGGCAACGATCACGTCGGCGCGGCGCATGTGGTCGGCCACATCCCGGGTACCGGTGTGGCACAGGTGACGGTGGCGTTGACGGCGTTGCGCGTGAGCATTAGGCCAATCGTGCGGCCAATGGTGATGCCGCGGCCAAGCACGCACACTTCCTTGCCGTTCAGATCAATGTCATAGGCGTCGAGTAGCTCGAGCACACCGCGCGGAGTGCAAGGCAGCGGCGTCGAAATGTCGCCGCGCACATGCAGCACCAGTTCGCCGAGGTTGTACGGTGCATGCCGTCGGCATCCTTGGCCGGGTCGATCATGTCGATGATCGCGTTCTCGTTGATGCCCTTGGGCAACGGCAGCTGGACGATGAACCCGGTGCAAGCCGGATCTTCGTTGAGTTCGCGTACGGCAGCGGCGATGTCGTCGAAGCTGGCGTCCGCCGGCAGTTCCTTCTTGACTGAGGTAATGCCCACTTCCTGGCAATCGGCGTGCTTGCCGGCCACGTACTTCATCGACCCGGGGTCCTCGCCCACCAGCAGCGTGCCCAGCCCCGGTTGGATGCCCTGCGCCTTGAGCTTGTTCACTCGCTCGGCAAGGTTGGTCTTGATTTCGGCCGCAATCTGCTTACCGTCGATTTTTGTGGACATCAACGCCCTCCCCTGTAGTTCGGTGCATTCTATCGAAACGATAGGCTATCGTTGGAACAAGTCAGGATTATATATCGTTCGCTCTCACGAAGAAGGCGTGCCATGGGGACTCAAATCACACGACTTACGCGACTCGCCGCAGCCGGCCTGAGCGCCGTCCTGTTGTTCGCGACCACCGCATGCGCAGCCACCTCCCCCGCTGAAACCGAGCCGGACAACAAGACCAGCGTTCCCGCACCGACCGGGCCGATCAATGTGGTGGCCTCCCTCAATCAATGGGGCTCGCTGGCCGCCGAGCTGGGCGGCGATGATGTGGAAGTCACGTCCATCGTGAACTCCACCAATGTGGATGCCCACGATTTCGAGCCAAAGACCTCGGATGTCGCCAAGCTGTCCAAGGCCCAAATCATCGTGGCCAACGGTGCGGGCTACGATTCCTGGGCCACCAAATCGATGACCAAGACCACGAATATCGTATCCGCCGCTTCCGTCATGGGTGCCGTCGAGGGCGATAACCCGCATCTGTGGTTCTCCAAAGACGCTCGATCCAGCATGGCCACGGCCATCACCGATGCATATATAAAGGCACTCCCCAGCAAGAAGAAAGCCTTCCAGAAGCGGCTCAAGGCATGGCAGGCGGACGAGAAATCGTTGGAAACATGGGCGTCCGAGTTCACCAAGTCCCACTCCAACCTCACCTATGCAGCCACCGAACCCGTGGTCTATTATCTGATGGCCGATCTTGGGTTCAAAGATCAGACGCCCAAGGGGTATACGCAATCGACCGCTTCCGGCGGCGAACCGGCACCCGCGGACCTGCAGTCTTTCCAGAAACTCATCGAAGACAAGGGCGTGGATGTGCTGGTCAACAACACGCAGGAAGCCAGTGACGCGACCAATATGATCACTGGCGCTGCCGGTCGCGCCGATGTGCCGGTAGTCGACGTCTCCGAACAAATGCCCAAGGACGCCGACACGCTGAACGCCTGGATCAACCAGCTCATCAACACCATCATCGACGCGGTGGATCCAAGCTATGGCTGCGAAGACGCCACGGACGGCGATACCGCGGACAGCAACGCGAATTCCGATGATTCCAGCGCCGAAGCTCCGCACGGATGATGCCAATGCGCAAGACTCCAAGGCCAGCACCGGTTCCAGCACGGACCCCAAGTACATCCGTCAGTGCAAGGCGGCCGCATCCAGTGACTCATCTCAGGATTCGGCAAAGGCCGATGCCGCCAATGGCGATTCCGGCGATGCCTCCGGCAACGACCAGACCGACTCCGGCAAATAGTTAGGAGCAAAGGACACCGGCATCGGATTCGCGCCAATGCCAATAGACGCCTTGCATGAGAAGGGTTGTGCGACCATTGTCGAGATGGCCGCACAACCCTTCTCTTTGGTTATCACCATCCGTACACGATATTGAGAACGATTGTCAGCATCGTTTGCCACAATCGGGCGTTATGAGTGAAACTTCCGATTGCATCGTGTTCAGCGATGCCGCCATCAAGCGTGGCGACCATATCATCTGGCAGCATGGCACCTTCGCCATTCCCACCGGTTCGGTCACGGCCATCGTCGGCACCAACGGCACCGGCAAAACCACGATGATGAGGCCGAGCTGGGCCTTTTGCCGCTCTGTCATGGCAGCCTGACCGTGCTGGGCAAGCCCGCAGGCGAGATGAACAAACGCATCGGATATGTGCCGCAGAGCTATGTGGCGAATGTCGATTCCAATCTCACCGCCGAACAATCCGTGTTGCTGGGCCTGACCGGCACCCGATTCGGCATCCACCCCATCACCAAGCCCAGAAAGCCAAAGCGCTCGAGGCGATGGAGTTCACCGGCATCGCCGACAAGGCGCGGTACCGTCTGTCCGAACTGTCCGGCGGTTTGCGCCAGCGTGTGGCCATCGCCCAGGCGTTGGTGTGCGACCCACAACTGCTGATGCTTGACGAGCCGTTGGCCAACCTCGATCTGGCCAGTCAGCGCGCCACCGTACACGTGCTGGCCAAGCTGAACCGCGAACTGAACATGACCATCCAGGTGGTTGCGCACGATCTCAATATGCTCTTGCCGATTCTGACCGGTGCCGTCTACTTGCTCGACGGTCACCCGCACTACGCCGATATGCACAAAGTGCTCGACTCCGACCTACTCACCCACCTCTACGGCACACAGGTGCAGGTGGTCACCACTCCGCAGGGAGACATGTTCGTGACCCCGACGCCGGATGAGCTCCAGGACCAGCCGCAGGATATGCACACGGCAGCCGAAGTGGCGCAATTGCACCATCACGAGCACGGCAATGCCACCAATGGCAGTGCCGCCATCAGCGCCGAGAATCGATAACATCAAGCGAGCCGACCCACAGCCCATCAACGGACTGCAGCTCAGGCATGGAGAAAACACAGAGACATGAGCACCATCAACTTTTCGTATGATCCCGAATGGCTGGATACACTGTCCGCTCCATTCATGACCAACGCCTTCATCGCCGGCCTGTGCATTGCCCTAGCCGCCGGTGTCATGGGATACTTCACCATCGCCCGTCGTTCCACCTTCGCGGCCCATGCGCTGGCCCATATCGGTCTGCCGGGCGCGACCGGCGCGGTGTTGCTCGGCCTGCCCGTGTCACTGGGCATGGGCGTGTTCGCACTGGGCGGCGCACTGGTGATCGGTGCTTTGGGCAAGCGCGTTTCCGAGCGTGAAATCGCCACCGGCACCGTGCTGGCCTTCGCCACCGGCTTGGGTCTGTTCTTCGCGCGATTGTCGAGTTCCGCCTCCCAGCAGATGCAGTCGATCCTCTTCGGCTCGATCCTGACCATCACCACCGGCCAGATCATCGGCTTCGCCGTGTTCGACGTACTGCTGCTGGCATTGTTGGCCATCATCTACCGCCCGCTGCTGTTCAGCTCGCTGGATGAGCAGGTGGCACAGGCCAAGGGTGTGCCGATCGGGCTGATGAACGTGGCGTTTATGGCGATTATGGCCGGTGTGATCACCATCGCCGTGCCGGCAGTGGGCACCTTGCTGATTTTCGCACTGGTGATTACGCCCGCGGCCACCGCCAATATTCTGGCCGGCTCCCCATTCAAGGCAATGGTGATCGCCAGCGTGCTGTGCTTGGTGTCGATTTGGGCCGGACTCGTGCTGTCGGCGATGTTCCCCGCTCCCCCGAGCTTCATCATCGTGACGCTTTCCACCCTGTTCTGGCTATCGCCAAAGCCGTGGAGACGATGCGGAAGTAATCTCATCCATTTTTTCTTGCCCCCGCTGGCGAATTCATAGCGGGGGCTTTGTTATATCTTCTCCACCAAGCATTGGCGATGGCGGCGATGCCTTCGCCGCGGCCAGTGAATCCCATATGGTCGGTGGTGGTGGCAGTAACCGATACCGGGCAACCAACCGCCGCAGACAGGGCGGCTTCGGCTTCAGCACGGCGTGTGCCGATTTTCGGGCGGTTGCCGATGATCGCCACCGAGGCCGATGCCGGCGTATACCCGTTGGATGCCAGATGCGCCACAACTTCTTGCAACATATCGATGCCATGCATTCCGGCACCATGCGCGTCCGCACCGACACCGAACAGTGAACCAATGTCTCCCAATCGGGCGGCGGCAAGCAACGCGTCAATCAGAGCGTGCGCGGCCACATCGCCATCGGAATCGCCTTCGATCCCCTCGTATTTGGCGGCATCGGCCTCGCTGCATGAATCAGGCACCGGCCAGTAGAGCCCGGCAATCCACAGTTCACGGCCTGAGCCAGCAGGCGCAAAACGGTGAGCGTCAAAACCTTGCCCTATCAGCACTCCTACAGACCCCATGCAGTCCCCTTCGATGGCGTTGCCCAGACGAACGGCAGCAAACGATTATGAATCACGAAGCCCCGGCGCATCGCATAAGGACACGACCGGGGCCTCAAAACAATCAAATCACTTCTTCTTGGACTTCTTCTCGGCTTCAACACGAGCCAAAGTATCGGCCGCGGCCTCTTCGGGCTCGGCGGTGTGATGCTTGTCGTCACCGGGCTGAGCGGCTCGTAGCCAGATTCACGTCGAGCAGACGCTGGGCTTCCGCCTCGTCGATCTTCTCGGACAAGGCGATCTCAGAAGTCAGAATGGCACGGGCTTGGTGAGCATGCGCTTCTCGCCCGCGGACAGGCCGTGCTCGTCGACATCGCGCTGGGCGAGATCGCGAACCACTTCGGCGATCTTGTTGACATCGCCGGTGGCGATCTTTTCGACGTTCAGCTTGTAACGGCGAGACCAGTTCATCTCTTTCTCGATGATCGGGGTCCGCAGGATGCCGAACACCTTGGCCACTTCGGATGCGGAGACGATGTCACGCACACCGACCTTCTTGGCATTGTCCACGGGAACGTTGATGACCAAACCATCGGAAGAGAGTACGGACAACTGCAGATATTCGCGCGTCACTCCCTTGACCGTCCGCTCGGTAATGGCCTCCACCTTCGCTGCACCATGACGCGGATAGACGACCATATCGCCGACTTTGTAAGACATGTACTCCGAGAACTGACGGCTTACACACGAAAACTCGAATAATTATGCCATGCGGTCTGGACCACCCCTATGAGAGCGCTCACAACCACGGAAACACAACGAAAAGGGCAAGAATCGCCATTTTCGACGCGCCAATGTAGCGTTTTCGACTTCAACGCACGTAGACTTTGGGACATGGCTGAAGAAACGAAGATCAAGGAAGATACCGTCACCGTGCCTGTCGCCCAAGGCGACCTCGATGCGACGAGCAATGCTGAATTCTACAACCCCCACGGAGTTCTCGGCGGGCATCTCGGCATCGGCAAGCATGCCGACACCGCCACAATCCGCGTGCTGCGTCCGCTTGCCAAGTCCGTGACCATCCTCACCCAGGATGGCGAATACCCGATGACCCACGAATACAACGGCGTGTTCGTGGTTACCGTGCCGGCTTCCGGCACTAAGAAGCAGCCCACGATTCCCGACTACCGTGTCAGGACCGAGTGGGAAAGCGGCGCAGTGCTCATTGAGGACGACCCATATCGCTATATGCCCACAGTCGGCGACATGGACACCTATCTGTTCGGCGAGGGCCGTCACGAGAAGCTCTGGGAGACGCTTGGCGCGCATGTGCTGCGCTATGACGATCCGATGGGCGGCGCAGACGGCACGCCCGGCGAACAGGTGGTAGGCACCGCATTCTCCGTGTGGGCCCCGAACGCCCATGCCGTGCGCGTAGTCGGTAACTTCAACGCTTGGGATGGCCGCCGTCATGCCATGCGCGAGCTCGGCTCCTCCGGCGTGTGGGAGATCTTCATCCCCGGAATCGGCGCGGGCGAGACCTACAAGTTCCAGATCCTGAACGCCAATTACACGTGGAGATGAAGGCTGACCCGATGGAGCGTCAGCACGAAGTTCCGCCGAACACCGCCTCCATCGTCACCGAATCCACCTACAAGTGGAACGATGACGCCTGGATGCAGCACCGCCGCACCACCAACCGCATGATGGCCCGGTCTCCATCTATGAGGTGCACGCCGGCAGCTGGAGGCAGGGACTGACCTACCGCGACCTGGCCAAGCAGCTCGTGACTACGTCAAGCAGGAAGCTTCACCCACGTGGAGTTCATGCCACTGGCCCAGCACCCGTTCTCCGGCTCCTGGGGCTATCAGGTCACCGGCTACTATGCGGTCGACTCCCGTCTCGGTTCCCCCGACGACTTCCGTTACCTGGTCGACCAGTTCCATCAGGCCGGCATCGGCGTGATCATGGACTGGGTGCCCGCCCACTTCCCGAAG
>ENA-OQIR01000486-OQIR01000486.1-human-gut-metagenome-genome-assembly--contig:-NODE-486-length-17061-cov-4.193044_pt1 | contig 17061 bp, 18 predicted proteins | sample MGYA00242580_ERZ504745 | MGnify/ENA primary metagenome ERZ504745 (study PRJEB26092, sample SAMD00036214) | human gut metagenome | host: Homo sapiens | study: EMG produced TPA metagenomics assembly of... | reverse complement strand
CGCGGTCGCCGAGGAACTCAACGACCGGCCACGCAAAACCCTCGGGTTCATGAAACCAAGCGAGAAGATCATCGAACTGCTCGACGCCGCGTGATAACCTCAACAACCGACAACGTGACCATGGAAGCCGCTCAAACCTCAGGTGTTGCAACCACCACTAGAATCTGCCAACTGGCTTGGTTATGGGGTCGCTCTACACTGGCTTCTGCTATGCATTACTTCACCCCTAAACGTTGCGCTACGTCGAATAAAATCATGTATCACGATAAGGCGCAGGTTCAGCGTGCCGCTGATCAAAGCTAATCGAGCGCGGAGTTGAGCTATGGGTGTACCGTTGCGAATTTTGCGGATGCTGGCATCTCACGCATCGCGATCCGCAATCCAGTTACCGGCATGTACCGCTGAACCAGCAACTCAAGCCACACAGTCGTAAAAAGGGCTACAAGCCACGTAGACGTTAGCGTCAGAAGCTCCACAGGCCTCGCCAACGCCGTGTCTGAGACAGGTTACGGTCCAAACACGTCAGGTCGTAGGCTGCTAAGCGTTCAGGGCGCTCGGACACACTTCGTCCAACACTTACATCACCTTGGTGTTTTCAAGGTTGCGGATAACCCAATCGTTGAAGCGAATTACCGGCTTGCGCAACATAAGTCCCAACAGCAATGAGGGGACAAGGAACAGTGCCAGTTTGCCCATGGAAACCCAGTATTCCATGCCGAATGAGCCTGCCATGGCCGAATGCATCGCATCCACCGCATAGGGGAACAGTAGCCATTTAGAAACGACCTGGAAGAACGTCGGCAGTGTTTCAATGGGGAATGTGCCGCCGGAACCGGCTACCTGCATAACCAGCAGTACTACGGCAATGGCTTTGCCGATATCACCGAACGACAGGGTCAGCGTATACACAATATTCGAGAACACCAGTGCAGACAACCACCCGACCATCAAGAACTGAATCGGATGCTCACACTGCACGCCGAGATAGAACATATCGCCCAGGCACACCAGCGTACCTTGCAGCAAAGCAAGGAAACCGAAAATCATGTATCGGCCGAAATATTCGTGGTGCAAGCGTAAACCGAACTGCCGCGCATTGCCGGGAGCCTCGGCACGCGGCTTCTTCAGCACATCCAACGCGGCGGCCGGTCCGGCAATCCGCCCGGCAATCATGGCCTCGCGAAGACCCACTTCCGAACCGAGCGGCAGATCATTGCCCAACCCTAAGATACGAGCCTTCTCATGGTCGGAAATCGATACTTTCAACATGGCGACCAGAATGATCGCACCGACCCAAATAGACAAAATCGTGTAGAACGGAGCCATCGCGGAACCATAGTTGGCAACGGGATAGAGCGCGATGCGGTCGACCGCTACGGGTGCCGCCAGCATGGAAGCAATGGCATCGGGCTTCGCAGAGGAAATCACAGACAGGTCGATGGTGCCGCCATTGGTGATAGAGGCGAGTTGGGAAGACAAGTTGTCGAGTTTCTTCGCCGAACGGGTCAAAGCGCTAGCTGCGTCAGTCAAGGCCGACTGGATGTCCGTCAGGCTGTCTGAAACGCCGCCAGAAAGACCTGACACGCTGCTTACGGTCGATGCAAGCCCGTCGATTACGGAACTTGCCTGCGTGGTCACTTCGTCCATGGACGAGGTCAGATTGTTCAGTTGCGGTTTCAGCGTGCTCTTGTACGTGTCTGAAGCCTGAGTAATCGATTGTTTGGCGGCAGCGATTTGTGATTTCAGATCTCGACGCGCTGTATCGGCATCGGCAGTACCGTTTGCTATGTGCGTGGCCGCATCGCCCAACGCGGTGGCGGCTTGCTGCATGCTCTGCTGCGCCTTTGTGGCTTGGTCTGCAGCCGCGTTCAGTTGAGCGGCAACGGTATCTCCGCCCACGGGCAGTGAAGCCGCTTGTTTGGCGAGATCTCGTAAAGCGGCGGCATACTTTCCAAAGCTGTCGGCCTGAGCCTCCACTTTGGATTGCATATCGGTTAGCTTGTTTGATATCTGTGAGGATTGTGAGCCCACATCGGCAAAAGCGGCATCGATTTGCTTGGCAATGGTGTCGTAGGATGAACCGGCCTGCTGCAATGCCGTACCGACGCCATCGGTGGCTCCGGACAATGCCTTGTCGAGCTGGAGACGCCGTTGCGGGTCTGTTTCAACGCCTTTTTGGTTGTGGCCGCAGCTGAGCCTGTTGACCCCAGCAGCTTATCGGTGGAATCAATGATGCTGTTGGCGGCCCCGAGCAGATTGGCATAGGAATCCATCTGCGACGCAGTGCCGGTCAAACGAGACGACATGGTGGCAATATGACTGGTGGCGTTGTTGACGTACTGCTCCATTTGCGGGCTTTGCGCGTAATCGGCCACGTTGGAAACCAAATCCAGCGCCACGCTCGCCAAGGTCTTCACGAATGTCTGGTCGATGGTCGTGGCCACGGTGGTAGCACCCTGGTCGGTGATATGCGGAGCGATCGGATTGATTTTCTCATTGAGATAGTATTCGAGCTTGGCGTGCTTGATCTTCGGTGAAAACAGCGTCATCATATCGGAGCTGAAGCTCTTTGGAATAATCAGCGCGGCATAGTATTCGCCTGAGTTCACGCCATCGATGGCCTTAGCACGATCCACAAACTGCCAGTCAAGGTCATGATTGGCCCTGAGCGTATTGGTCACGGTTTCGCCGACGTTGATGGTGATTGGCATCAGATCGGACTTATAGCCCTTATCCACGTTCGCCACAGCGACCTTCAAGGCCTTGGTGTTGCCGTACGGGTCCCAGCTGGCGGCGATGTTGTACCAGGCGTACAGTGCCGGCACAATCGCCAATCCCATAGCCACGATTACGGCGATCACATTGCGGGTGGCTTGGCGCACGTCACGTACGAATATTTTCCAGATAAGCTTCATCGTGCGCTCCCTGCCCAGGCTGCCCGGACTGACCGGACTGTGCGGTGTGCGCAGTCGGCTCGGTGGCCTGATCACTGAACGGTGTGAGTCGTTCAGTGGTTTCGCCGATATTCGGATTGCTGTCCATCGCCGCTTCGTGACGTCCGTGGCCGTGGAAACGCCGCCACACATATCCGTTGAGCATCACATTGCGGAACTCGTCGGCACTCATGGCGCTGACGCCAAGCTGCATGGCGTAGGCTTCGCGTGCGTATTCAACCACAATGAGATAGGCGTCGATAAGAATAATCGACAGAATCCAAGAGGTCAGCATGGCGATTTTCTCTTGGGTGACGAACAGCAGCACCAGGAATACGAACGGGAGTACGGTCAGCAATGCCAGACCGGCAACGATCATCTTTGGATACCGTGCGAAGAACCGGTGCGCGCGATGGGCGATGATATCGCGCAGTTCCTTGCTGTCGGACACCGTGCGGAATACGGAGTTCAAGCTCACCTGTTCGTTCACCATGCTGTTGTGCTCGGTGATCATCAGGTCGGTATCTCCCAAACGACGGTCGAACAGCGCGTTCAGGTTCATCGCATACCGGCGTATGACAAGTCCCACGAAGAGTGCCGCCGGCAGATACCAGAACAGGTGCAGCATGTCGAGCCAGTAATGGTTCGCGTACAGGCCGGCAATCGGGCCGCGCATCGCGTTGATGCCGTAGGTAAAGGGCAGCCACGGGTGCAGTTCGCGGAAGAAGTTCGGCATCATTTCAATCGGATACAGGCCGGAGGCGCCGGGTATCTGCACAATGACCAGAATTACGGCGATGGCTTTGCCGATATGGCGGAACGCCACGGCCAGTGCGTAAATAATGTTGATGTATACGAACGAACAGAAGATCCCGGCCAAGATGAACAGCAGCGGATGCTCGCATTGGATGCCAAGCACCAGATCGCCGATGGTGGCGATGACGGCTTGCAGGAATCCGATGGTGACCAGCAGCAGCCAGCGGCCAAGATATGCTTGCGTAGCGTGATACGGCGAATGCCTCGCGGTCGACCTCAAGCTTGTAGATGGCGATTAGCACGAAACCGCCTACCCACAGTGCCAGATTCGTGTAGAACGGGGTGACTGCGGACCCGTAATTGTCGGTGGCATACACGACTTTCGTGGTCAGGGTGACGGGATTGCCCATGAAGTCGCCGAATCCCTTGTCATCCAGATGCAGCGTATCCCGGATTTTCTGGTAAGCGGCGGAACTGTCGAGCGTGGCGATATCGGTGCGTACGGTGGCGACATCGCTGGCCACCTGGCGCAGCGAATCCTGCGTGCTGCTGATGGTGGTTTTTGTTTGGTTCAGGGTATCGACAAGCTGGTCGAACAGTCCGTCGGCCTGATCCAAGGTGCCGGATAACGAAGTCAACGTGCCATCCAGTGTGCCATTCAGGGCGGCGAAACTGTTCAATGATGAGGTGAGCGACGGCATTACGGTGCCGGTCAGCGAGCCGCGCGCGGTATTCAGCGCCGCGATGCCGCCGGTGGTGGTGTTGGTCATGGCTCCGGAAAGATTCGTGGTGGCGTCTTTACCGGAGTTGATGAACTGTGTGGTGTCGGTATGGAAGGTGTTGAGCTGTGTCTGCTGTTTGCTGATCAATGAGTCGAGCGCATCGATTTGTTTCCAGATGTTCTGGCCGACTGGGTCGGTGGTGTCTTTGCCGATGCCGGCTTTGGTCAGCGCGTCTTTCAGATCGCTGATTGACGTTTGGGTGGCATTCAGTGGGGCCGAAAGTGTGTTGGTGATGGTGTCGACGGAGTTCTGCGCGCTGTTGAAGGAGCCGGTGATGCTGCCGGCGGCGTTGTTGACGTGAACGGCCAGTCCGGAGAGTTGTGCTGAACTGGTGTCGAGCGCGCCGACCAGTGTGGTGGAGAAGGCTTGTGACCCGGCCTGTGTTTCCGTCAACAGTGTGCCGGACTGGCGGGAGGCCTTCTGCGCGGCCGCGACGGTCTGCTTGAGTGAGGCGGTGGTCTGTTTGGCGTCGGCGAGAATCGTGTCTGATTGGGCCAGCGTGTCCTGTAAGTCGGTGAGTGAATCCTGAACGGTGTTCAGCGTGGACATCACCGTATTGAGATCATTGATCGTATCGTGCTGGACTTTGCCGGTGGCTTGGTCGAGATCGCCTCCCGCTTCGGAAACGGCCGAGGCAACGGTGGTGGCTACCGTGGTGACGAAGGCGGAGTTGATCTGCTCGTCGATGGTGGTGGCACCGGTGTCGGTGATTTTCGGCGCGATCGCGTTCTTCTTCTCGTTGACGTAATACTTGATTTTTGGCTGTTTGGAGGTTCCGGTCACCGATTCGACCAGGCTGGTGCTGAAATCCTTGGGCAGCACGATGGCTGCATAGTATCCGCCGGTCTCCACGCCGTGGACGGCCTGTTCCTCATTGTCTACGAAGCGCCAGCCGAGTTCGTCGTTCTGCTTGAGTTTCTTGACGACCTGCCGGCCCGCATCGAGATGGCCGACCAGATCGTTGGTGGTGCCTTGGTCTTCATTGGCTACGGCCACTTGCAGATTGCCGGTGGCTGAATAGGGATCCCAGTTGGCGAGAATGTTGAACCATGCGTACAGCGAGGGCAGCATTGCTACGCCGAGCGTCACCACAACGGCAACGGGATTGCGTAAGATACGTCTGCAATCGCGTAGAAAGACTTGCCAAACCGTCCGCATCCAGTCCCTCTTTTCCGGTTCGTAATCATTGCGGCCACATGCAGTCTATTCCCACCACTGGTGCGAATACTGCTGGTTTGGCGGGTTTTCTTGCAAAACTGGCCGTTGGTTGTCCGCATAATGGGACTGATATGTGAACGTTTGTTGATGGTGCGACACCGGCGGGATGGTTGTGCAATTTTGCCGGTATCCGGTGATGAAATGTTGAGGTGTTGGAACTGAGTCGTCGCAGTGCTGAGACCGAGACGACTCAGTGACGAGCCTATCCGAGGCTATCTCGTTGGTTCTGGTCTCACTGATCCAGACGGAAGCCCTGAGCGGCGGCCTTGTCGAGCAGTGTCTGATGGCTGACATCCTGCCGACTGATCGTGGCGACCTGATCGCTGAAAGCGTCCACCGGACGGTCGGCTTGGCGCAGATCGTAGTACCGGTGAACTTCCTCGTCGAAGGCGGGCAGCTGGTCGAGTACGCCATCGGCGTCAGCCGGGTAGGTGTTCTCGAAGAACTGCATCGTGCGCGGCATGCGCGGCTTGACGGTCGGGTTCTGATCGGGCTTGCCGATGGCCAGACCCAGCACCGGATACGTGTATTCCGGCAGATTCAGCACGTCGATAAGGCCGGGGATGTTGTTGAGCAGAGAGCCGAGAATCACGCAGCCCAGTCCCAGCGAATAGGCGGCGGTCTCCATGGCGTGCAAGGCCAGCACTGCGTCGTTCTGAGCTTGGGTGAAGCGATAGCTGTACTTGAGATGGAATTCGTCGGAAGCGGGATCGATGCCCTTGCGTTCGGCGATGCGCGCGTTGCGGTGCTCGTCGATAACGAACACGTACAGCAGCGGCGCAGTGGCAATATACGGCTGATGGCCGAATTCGGCGAGCTTGGCTTTGATGGCCGGATCGGTGATGCGGATGGCGGACCAGTCGTTAAGGAACTGGCTGGACGCGGCATGCTGGGCGACGGTTTCGAGCGTGGCGCGGGTATCGTCGTCGATGGCCTCGTCCTTGAACTTACGGATGGAGCGGCGGCCCAGAAGAGCCTCGATTGTTGCGTTGGTAACCATGGTTTTATTGTCGCACGGCAGACGCCGGACGCCACGGTGGATTACCTCACAGTGAAATGCCGATATTGTGTGGCGGAACTGTGCTGGACTGATGGTTCCTGTCGATTGACTGATGGTTCCTTGACGAAATTCCAGCGATGAGCCATCAGTCAACCAACAGAAACCATCATCAACCGGGGGATTAGCGGCTGGACTTGCGATGGCGGTGGTCGACGAACGCCTTGGAGCCCGATCCGACAGCTGCGAAACCACTGCGCCGAGTGCGGCCGAAACGGCGGCGAATGCCAGACTCATTGCCAGACCTTGCGGCGCGTCTGCCGCCAGTCCCTTGCGCAGATTGCGTTTGCTCGTGCCCTTGTCCCATATCATCTGGAATGCTTTGCCGGCAACCAAGCCTGCCAGCGCTGGGACTGCGACTTGATGAGCTTGTCGCCCAGAGAATCAGGGTCGTTGAGCCGGTCCTCGCGCAGCCTGTTGACCTTCTCGTCGATGCGGTGCAGGCTGTCGACCGCACGGTCGGCGCTGGAGGGGAAGTCGGTGTTCGTTTCGTCGCTCATGACTCTCAGTCTAATAGCATCTCAATCATCTCAGCGCAAAAGATGGGCGTTAATGGTGGAGTCATGAACGAGCGCAGACTAGAGTGGAGGCATGAGCGAACAGAACGTGAACGGCACCGTTGCCGTCGAGAACTCTCGTGGCGGCAACGGATTTTTGGTGTTGCTGCGCCACGGCCAGACCGTGTGGAGCGAATCCGGGCAGCATACCGGGCGCACGAACATCCCGTTGACCGCGGTCGGCGAGCAGCAGGCAGCGGATGCCGGAAGGCGCCTGCGCGAAGCTTTCCCCGAAGGATTCAGTCAGGGCTGTGTGTTTTCCAGTCCGCTGAAGCGGGCGTGCCAAACCGCTGAACTGGCCGGTTTTGCGGACCACGGTGTGTTGGACGGCATCGCTGAATGGGATTATGGCCGAGCCGAGGGCGTACGCGCCAGCAGGTGAGTGAGGCCAGCGGTTTTGAATGGGATGTGTGGCGTGACGGGCCGCGCTCGCTGACGCCCACGCTGGAGGGCGATTGGGTCGAGACCTTACCTTCGGGCGAGCAGGTGCCGGTCCATGCCGGGCCTGGCGAGACGCTGGAAGAAGCAGCGGTACGCGCCAAGAGCGCCATCGATGAGATTACGCCGCTGCTGAAAGACGGCCATAATGTGCTGTTGGTGCTCATGCGCACATCCTGCGCATCCTCACCTCGCAATGGCTGGGCGTGGACCCGCATTTCGCGCGGTTGCTGCGTTTGGATACGGCGCACTACTCGGTGCTCAGCGTCTATAAGGGAGATAACGTCATCGAACGGTGGAACGCCTAGCCCCGGTTGCGCTGTGATTACGCTGGCCTGCCCGCTGCTGCGGGCGGGCCTTTATTGTTTGTGGTGGGAATTGCGGTATGTCGATAAATGATTTGCAAACGATAGCGTCGCCGTGTTGTTTTTTTTGATGGGCATAAGTGACAATCGATTGCCATGAAAGATATGTTAGCGCTCTCATAATTGCGAACGCTTGCATTGCGATAATGAGGAAAAAATGACCGAATCAATGGGATATTTGTTGACAATGGCCTGAAAATGATGATTTATGACGCGCCGATATTGCTATCGTTTGCAAAAAGAAGCAAACCGTTGCACAATAGTGCATGTCGATAGTCATAAAGGTGCGTGTTAGCGTACCTGTCCTGACCGGGGATGGCCGGGTCGACGATGAAAGAGAAAGGTTCGATGATGAATCGTACAGTGAAGTCAGCGGTCGCAGTGGCGGCCATCGCTGCAATGTCCCTCGGAACCCTTGCCGCTTGTGGAAGCTCCACTTCCGGCGACGACTCCAAGGGCAAGGTCTACTACCTGAACTTCAAGCCGGAAGCGGCTGATCAGTGGGCCGCTCTGGCCAAGGAGTACACCAAGGAGAAGGGCGTTGATGTCAAGGTCCAGACCGCGGCCTCCGGCACCTACGAGCAGACCCTGAAGTCCGAGATTGCCAAGACCGAGGCCCCGACCCTGTTCCAGGTGAACGGCCCGGTCGGCTACCAGAACTGGAAGAAGTACACCGCCGACATGTCCAACACGGATGTGTATAAGGAACTCACCAACCAGGACGTGGCCCTGAAAGACGGCGACAAGGTGGTCGGTGTGCCGTACGTGATGGAAACCTACGGCCTGATCTACAACAAGGACATCCTTAACAAATACTTCGCGCTGGATGGTGCCAAAGCCACGTCCATGGACGAAATCGACAACTTCGACACCCTGAAGGCCGTGGCTGACGACATGCAGTCCCGCAAGGACGAGCTTGGCATCAAGGGCGCGTTCACCTCCGCCGGCTTCGACTCCAGCTCCGACTGGCGATTCAAGACCCATCTGGCCAACCTGCCGCTCTACTATGAGTTCAAGGACGACAACGTCACCGAGCAGCCGGCACCATCAAGGCACTTATCTGCCGAACTACAAGAAGATCTTCGACCTGTACATCACCGACTCCACCACCGACCCCACCCAGCTGAGCGCCAGACCGGCGATGATGCGAACTCCGAGTTCGCGCTCGGCGAGGCCGCCTTCTACCAGAACGGCACCTGGGCTTGGACCGACCTGCAGAAGGCCGGCATGAAGGCCGAATCCGTGGGCATGATGCCAATCTACACCGGTGTCAAGGGTGAAGAGAAGCAGGGCTTGGCCACTGGTTCCGAGAACTACTGGTGCATCAACGACAAGGCCTCCGACGCCGACAAGAAGGCCACCGAGGACTTCCTGTCTTGGGTGATCACCTCCGACACCGGCAAGAAGGCCATCTCTCAGGACATGGGCTTCACCACCCCGTTCAAGACCTTCGATGATGTCAAGTTTGACAACCCGCTGACTGAAGCCGCTGTTGAGGATCAGAAGTCCGGCAAGACCCAGGTTTCTTGGAACTTCACCATGATGCCGTCCGAAGAGTGGAAGAACAAGGTCGGCCAGGCACTGCTCGAGTACGCGCAGGGCACCGGCAAGTGGGATGCCGTCAAGACCGCCTTCGTGGACGGTTGGGCTTCCGAATACGAGGCTTCGCACTGAGTCTCATAGAGTCCCATAGCCGATAAGTAACAATCCGCGGCGCCCCTGCCATTTCCTTCTCCGGGGGCGCCGCTTTGTATTGCTGAGTCTCGCACAAAATCGTCCGCCGCAGAAAAGTGTGAGGCACGCACCCGCTCAATCGCACGCTGTGGGGCCATGAATCGGCGATTTTTCGCCATTCTCCACAATGTGCGATTGAGCGTTATTGTGCGGTTGCCTCACACTTTTTCTATGGTGGGCTTTGTTGTGTGAGCCTACTTAACGCGGGAGGTGGAGGAGCGGACCTTCAGCTGGGCCGGGAACACGATGTAGGGTTGCTCAATCGGCTTTTCGTCAATGAGATCGAGCGTCATGCGGGCTGCCACGCGGGCCATTTCCACCGGATCCTGGCGGATGGTGGTCAGGCCGATATCGCCGGTGTAGAAACTATCGTCGTAGCCGATCAACGAGACGTCGCCGGGCACGGAGAATCCATTGCGCTCCAGCTGGAACATAAGCGGCAAAGCAATGCCATCCTCTTGGCATGCGATGGCGGTGGGCATCTCGTCTTGGCTTATGAGTTGGTTGACCACGTCGCTGATTTCATAACGTCCATCGTCATCGACCTTGCAGACGATAACCTGCGGCTCGATGCCTTCCCTGCGGCAGCAGGCGGTGAATGAGTCGAATCGGCTTTGCACGGAGAAGCTCAGCGACACCTCGCGATTGGTGCTGATGTAGGTGATGCGGCGATGTCCGAGATTGATAAGATGGCGGGCGGCCAGCGTGGAGCCTGCACATCGTCGATATTGACGGCGGCGGTAAAGCCGCGGGCTTCGGGTTCGACTGAATTGATGCCGACGATCGGCACGCCGACCGAAGCCAGTTGCGCGATTTCGTTGTTGTCGATATCGAAAGACGCCACAATCACGGCATCGGCGTTACGGCGTACCGGCAACATCTCGAAGAATTCCTTGCGCTCCTCGATGCTGGAAATCTGGAATACCGAAATATCGTAGCCCTGCGTGTGCAGCACCTCGTTGAGCCCCTCGATGACCGAGGCGGTGAACCACAGGCGGATATGGCCGCTCATCAGTACTGCGATGCGCAGGGAGCGGCCGGATTTCAGGGCCGCAGCCGAGCGGGAGAGTGAGAAATTGAGTTTGTCGGCGATGGCGAGCACGCGCTCGCGGGTCTTGGCCGACACCAGATCCGGCCTGGTGAAGGAACGTGAGACGGTGGAGATGGAGACGCCGGCCTCGCGGGCGACATCCTGAATGCTCGTAGCCATTGCAGCCCCCTTGCGTTGAATGGAAAATCGCAATACACATGCACAACTGACTCCAGTGTACATGCTGATTGATTGATCTGCGGCGATGACAACGATTGTATTACAAACGTTTGCAAAGTGTCTATGTCGGCGTTAGATTGGCTTTATATAGCCATTATCTTAGGTGAAAGAAGATTGCTGGAGCCGGAGTGTGCTCGAACTTGAAACGCCTAAAATGACAACGTTTGACATATAATGATTCGACGTTTACTATGAACATAGGCTTGAACGAGAACAGGCCGTGCATGCGGTTCTCGATTGGCAAGCTCGCATTGAGTTGAACTCCGCAGCCGGCGCACGATGCAGTGTCACAACGCAGCGGACTCAAGGAGGAGGAAAAGTCATGATCAGCATGGCTGGCAAGGCGATACGCAGATGGTGGGCGCTGTTCGCGCTCCCCACATTCGCCGCATTCATCATCGGGTTCCTGGTGCCCTTCATCATGGGCGTCTACTTAAGCTTCTGCGAATTCACCACCGTTACCGACGGTGAATGGGTGGGGCTTAAGAACTATGGCAAAGCGTTGAAAGACAAGGAATTCCTGCACGCGCTCGGCTTCTCCACCGCGTTCACCATCGTGACCACCATCGTGATCAACGTGATCGCCTTCGCCATCGCCTACATGCTGACCAAGGCGATCAAGGGCTCCACGCTGTTCCGCTCGGTATTCTTCATGCCGAACCTTATCGGCGGCATCATCCTGGGCTACATCTGGCTGCTGCTCCTGAACGGCGTACTAGCCACTGGGGCCGCGCCCTGACCTATAAGGCGTCCTACGGGTTCTGGGGCTTGGTCATCCTGGTGTGCTGGCAGCAGATCGGCTACATGATGATCATCTACATCGCCGGCCTGCAAGCCCTGCCCACCGATGTGCTGGAGGCCGCGGCCGTGGACGGCGCCAACGGACGGCAGACCATGTTCCGCATCATCATCCGCTGATGATGCCGTCCATCACCGTGTGCTCCTTCCTGACCGTGACCAACGGTTTCAAGCTCTACGATCAGAACCTCGCATTGACCAACGGTGCGCCGAGCAACATGTCTGAAGGTCTGGCGCTGAACATCACCCGCACCTTCTACGGCCGTATGGGCTGGGAAGCGTCGGCCAGGCGAAGGCCGTGCTGTTCTTCATCCTGGTCGCGGTCATCGCCCTGATTCAGAACAAGCTCACCACGAGCAAGGAGGTGGCAGCCTGATGAACGAGAACAAGCCTGTGAAGCATGGCGCATTATGGACCGTGCTGTTTGCCGTTGTCTCCCTGTTCTGGATTTTCCCGATCGTCCTGGTGCTGATCAACTCCTTCAAGCAGAAGGCGTACATCTCCAAGAACGCGTTCTCCCTGCCTGCCGGCAAGGCGTTCGTGGGACTTGAGAACTATGTGCGCGGCATCGAGACCACGCAGTTCTTCGCCTCCTTCGGCTGGACGTTGCTTATCACCGTCGGCTCGGTGGTGCTGATTCTGGTGTGCACCTCGATGTGCGCATGGTGGATCGTGCGCGTGAACAACTGGGCCGCGAAGCTGCTCTACACCCTGTTCCTGTTCAATATGATCGTGCCGTTCCAGATGGTGATGTTCACCCTCTCCAAGATCGCCGACATGCTGAAGCTCAATACCCCGTGGGGCCTGTGCATCGTGTACCTCGGTTTCGGTGCCGGTCTGGCCGTGTTCATCTTCACTGGCGTGATCAAGGGCATCCCGCAGGAGCTTGAGGAGTCCGCCATGATCGACGGCGCGTCAGTGCCGCGCATCTTCTTCCAGATCGTGGTGCCGATTATGAAGCCGTCGATCGTCTCGGTGGCCATCCTCGAAGCCATGTGGATCTGGAACGACTACCTGCTGCCGTACCTGACGCTCGACCTCGGCAAGTACAAGACCGTCTCGGTCGCCGTGCAATACCTCAAGGGCGGCTACGGTTCCGTGGATATGGGCGCCATGATGGCCTGCCTGGTGCTGGCCATCATCCCCATCATCGTCTTCTACTTGGTATGCCAGAAGTATATAGTCTCTGGTGTCATGGCGGGCGCGGTCAAGGGTTGAGCCCGACAATTTGGCTCCCCTCCTGAGGGGAGCCAAAAGCTGTACAAGGAGTAGTTGATGAACTGGCTGGCACCGGACTCGAAATTCATGCGCGCGTGGAGCAATCTTGTTGACGGCGTATGGATCAACATTCTGATGCTGGTCACTTCGATTCCGATCATCACCATCGGTGCGGCCCTGACTGCCGGCCATGATGCTTGCCGCCGCTCCATCGAGGGCGAGGGCAAAGGCGTAACCTCCAACTACTTCAAGTCATTCAAAACCAACTTCATCAAAGCCACACTGCTGTGGCTGCCGTTCTTGGTGGCGCTGATTGCACTGGTCTGGTCATGGATCGTCCTGCAGATCACGCCGCTGCTCATCATCAAATTCGCGCTGACCATCCTCTGGCTTATCGGTTTCGAATGGGTGTTCGCGCTTCAGGCACGCTTCGAGAACACCGTGGCCGGCACCTTGAAGAACGCCTTCATCTTCGGCATCTCCCACATCGCGATGACCGTGGCCCTGGTCATCGTGGATGCCGTGTTCGTGGCACTGCTGGCGGCCAGCTGGTTCCACATGCCCGGTGGACTGTTCCTCCTGGTGATCCTTGGTTACGGCACCATGCTGATGCTCCATATCCCCGTTACCGAGCGTGTTTTCAATCCATATCTCATTGACTAGGCGGGTTCTCTCGCGAATATGCGGCGATCTTCGAGGTCTGAGCGTTCTCTGTCCACGCAAGCGCGGTAAAGATAACAAATTGATAACAGTTTGGGGCGGCTGGCGGAGCGGGGTGCCGATTGAGGGGTATTAGTGATTGGCTTGGAAGGGGGCTTTTGGCATACGGGGAGTGTTCGGGCTGGGCGGTTGCCCCCCGTAAGTGCTTATATACATAAGGAATCTGGCACACTGAGTCTCAGTGCCGTAATGGTATCATCGCAAATAATGTTTGCGTTCACGTAGAGGCGAACGAGACACCCGACAAGTGGGTCGAGGCAAAGGACAAGGAGAGATGCGGTGAAGCATTGGAAGAAGATGGCAGCATCGTTGATTGCAATATCAACGATGGTGGCAGTAGTTCCGACGACGTATGCCATGGAATCGGAAGATTCCAACCACAGACAACCGATACCGCGACAGTGCAGACTACTAAGGCTGCTGAACCGACGCTGCTCGCCAGCTGGGACTTCACGGGCAAAAACGGCACCACGAACAGCGCGATTGCCGATTCGACCGGCAAGTACAACCTGACGCTGAAGGACGGCGCCAAGATCGAACAGTACGGTGACCGCAGCAACAACGAGGCGCTCTCACTGCGCGGCGATGGCCAGTACGCCCAGATCGATGACCAGCTGTTCAAGGATGCGGGCGACTCCTTCACTCTGGAGTTCGCGTCCAAGACTCGTCACGACGACAGCGGCAAGTTCTTCTCGTTCATCGTCGGCAAGGACGGCTCGAACGACGCCAACACCACCGATCAGGCCAACGCCAACAAGTACCTGATGTTCTACAACAGCAAGACCGCCATCAAGGGCGTTATCTCCAACAACAACTGGGGTAACGAACAGGGATCCAAGGTCACCGTTTCCGGCAACGACAACAGCTGGGCCGATTACAAGATTGTCGTGGACGGCACCAACCTTGCCGTGTTCCGCAACAATGCCCTGATCATTTTCAAGGCCAACACCGGCATCAAGATGAGCGATCTCGGTGCGACCACCGCCTACATCGGCAAGTCGTTCTACTCCGTCGATGAGTACTGGAATGGTGCAATGGATGATATCAAGGTCTACAGGGGCACTGACCTGACCATGCCGACCGCCGTTGCGATTTCCGGTACCGGTGTGGTGAACAACAAGCTCACCCTGATTGAGAAGGACTCCACCAAGCTCACCGCCACCGTCACTCCGGACGACGCCGTGAGCAAGAACGTCACCTGGTCCTCCTCCGATGAGTCCCGTGGCCAAGGTCGCCGCAGACGGTACTGTAACCGGCGTCAAGGCTGGTACTGCCACCATCACCGCCACCACTGAGCTGGGTGGTGTGAAGGCCGAACTGCCCGTCACCGTTGAGCCGATGAACGCCCAGAACGCCGCCGCAGCCGACCTCGATGCCGCGATTGCTGCGCTGAAAGTTCCGGCGGCCGAGAATCTGCCGCTAGTCGCCAAGGGCACCAAGAACGGCTCGGCGATTACGTGGAAGTCCTCGGACGAGAAGCTCATTACGTCCACTAACGAGAAGTACGAAAACAAGACCACTGGTGCCGATGACCCGTATCGTGGTGCTGGCATCATCAATCGTCCGGCCTACGGCGACGGTGATTCCAAGCCGGTTACGCTGACCGCCACCGCTTCCTACAACGGCGGTGAGAAGGTCACCAAGACCATCGAGGTCACTGTCAAGGAGAAGACCCGCATCGCGCCTGACACCGGCTATGCGGCCGTCACTTTTGAGAGCGACAGCAACGGTGGAGAAAAGGCCTGGGTGGCTTCCACTGAGAAGAACGATTTCTTCACGTTTAAGACTCGCAACAATGGCCAGGCGGTACTTACCAATGATGCAGACACGGGTGGCTTGCGTGACATGTTCGTGCTGCGTTCCCACGAAGGCGACAAGTACTACCTGATTGCCACTGATCTCAAGGTCTCGTCAATGGGCTGGAGCCAGAACCAGGTTAACGGTTCTCGGAAAGTTGAGGTCTACGAGTCCACCGATATGATGAACTGGACCCGTACCAACGGCGACGGCAACGGCGGCATCACCATCAACACGCCGAACGCCGGTATGACCTGGGCGCCGGAAGCTTACTGGGATGATGACCTGAACGCTTACGTGGTGTTCTTCTCTTCCCGCATGTTCACTGATGACACCCGTACCACTCCGGTCAAGAACGACAAAACCGGCAATAGCTCCTATGCTCAGGTGCGTTACGCCATCACCCGCGACTTCGTGAACTTCACCGAGCCGCAGATGTGGCAGGACACCGGCTACTCGCGCATTGATTCCACCGTGCGTAAGATCGGTGGCTACTACTACCGATTCACCAAGAATGAGCAGGGCGGTGCCGCTGGCGATTACATCACCACTGGTAAGAGCATCTTCCTTGAGCGTTCCAAGGTGCTGACTGCACCGACCACCGAGGCATCTCCGGGTCAGGACCCGAACACCGGTTGGCAGCTGCTCGAGCAGGCGTTGCTGCCGTTCGAAGGACCAGAGACCATCAAGCTCAACAAGGATGACGAACTCAACACGAAGGACGACGACGGCTACATTCTGCTGTCCGACAACTTCGCCTACCGTGCATTTATGACCACGGGTGCCGAGCTTTCCAAGACCACGTGGGACAACCCGATGACCAAGCGTTACCCGGACTTCAACAACGAAAAGAAGCCGGTCAAAGCCGAGCCGGGCGCTCAGGGCTACATCACTCAGGGTGCTAACGGCGGTCTGCCGGACAAGGTGCGTCACGGTGCGTTCGTGAACGTGCCTGAGTCTGTGCTCAAGGTGACGAAGTCTGGACCGCTGCCAACCCGACGCACATCGAGGCTGTTGACTCCACCACCAAGGCCGTGTACAACGCCGGCACCCGCGAGCTCACCGCCACGGTGACCGCCGCCGATAAGGGCACGCTCGCCGGTTCGGTGAAGTTCTCTGCTGGCGACTGGTCCAAGACCGTGAAGCTCGACGCCGAAGGCAAGGCCACTGTGACCCTCCCGGCCAGCGTCTCTGCACTGTTGCGGTTGCTTACGACGGCTACACCGATGGTTTGGTCAATCCATCCGATACTACGGTTGACGGCATTGAACAGGGCAAGGTCGATTTGGCTGAGCTCAACAAGCAGATCGCCGCCGCCGAAGCGCTCAAGGAATCCGACTACACGGCCGATTCCTGGGCCAAGCTTGCCGCCGCGCTGAAGACTGCCCAAGGCCGCGCTAGGCAGACCGCTGAGAATC
>ENA-OQIR01000485-OQIR01000485.1-human-gut-metagenome-genome-assembly--contig:-NODE-485-length-17112-cov-2.814248_pt1 | contig 17112 bp, 19 predicted proteins | sample MGYA00242580_ERZ504745 | MGnify/ENA primary metagenome ERZ504745 (study PRJEB26092, sample SAMD00036214) | human gut metagenome | host: Homo sapiens | study: EMG produced TPA metagenomics assembly of... | reverse complement strand
TTATATAATTTACGTAAAGAAAATGGAATCATTCCAGTTTATAAAAAAGTAGATACGTGTGCGGGTGAATTTGTCAGTGCAACACCATACTTATATTCAAGTTATGATCAAGAAAATGAATCTGAAGTCAGTGATCGCAAAAAATCATCGTTTTAGGTTCAGGCCCAATTCGTATTGGACAAGGTGTTGAGTTCGACTATGCGACAGTACATTGCGTTGAAACATTAAGAGATGCAGGATATGAAGCTATCATCATCAACAACAACCCAGAAACTGTATCAACCGATTTCTCAATTAGTGATAAATTATATTTTGAACCATTAACTACAGAAGATGTAATGCACGTTATTGATTTAGAAAAACCATTGGGTGTTATTGTTCAATTTGGTGGACAAACAGCAATCAACTTGGCTGATTCATTAGTAGAACATGGTGTTAAGATTCTAGGAACTTCACTACACTCTATTGATTTAGCGGAAGATCGTCATGAATTTGAAGCGATGTTACATAAATTGAATATTCCTCAACCACAAGGTGAAACTGCAGTCACTGTTGAAGAATCACTCGTTATTGCCAATAAGATTGGTTATCCAGTACTTGTTCGTCCAAGTTATGTATTGGGTGGTCGTGCTATGGAAATTGTACATAATGATGATGAATTAAGAGTCTATATGGCAACAGCCGTAAAAGAAATCAGTCATGATGCTCCAATCTTAGTCGATAAATATATTGTTGGTAAAGAACTAGAAATCGATGCGATTGCGGATGGAAAGAACGTATATATTCCAGGTGTTATGGAACATATTGAACGTGCTGGAGTTCACTCTGGTGACTCAATTAGTGTATATCCAACGCAGACAATTTCTCAACAAGTGAAAGATACTATTATTGATTATGGAACAAGAATTGGTAAAGGCTTTGAATTTGTTGGTTTATACAACATTCAGTTTATTGTAGACAAAGAAGATAACGTATATGTATTAGAAGTAAACCCACGTTCCTCTCGTACTGTACCATTCTTATCTAAGATTACAGGTGTAGCTATGAGTTATATCGCAACGCAGGCTATCTTAGGAAAATCAATTGAAGAACAAGGATATACTCCAGGATATCATCCGGAAGAAGAAGGCCGTGTATTTGTCAAAGCACCAGTATTCTCATTTGCAAAATTACGTAGTGTAGATACAGTTTTAGGACCTGAAATGAAATCTACAGGTGAGGCTTTAGGTAGTGATGTCAACTTAGAAAAAGCCTTGTATAAGGCACTGGTTGCCAGTGGTGTAAGTGTTCCAACTCATGGAAATGTATTAATGACAATTGATGATGAGAATAAACAAGAAGCACTAGAATTGGCGAAACGCTTCGCAAATATTGGATATGGAATCTATGCAACAAAGGGTACTGCAGATATGTTTGAAGCTGAAGGATTGTATGTTCATCGTGCTAGTAAGATTGAAACAGAAGATGGTAAAAACGTTCTAGACATTATTCGTAATGGACGTGTAAACTTTGTCATTAACACAATGTCTAATAAGAAGAACACAAGTGCTGATGGATTCTTGATTCGTCGTGTGTCTGCAGAAAATAACATTTCTTGTATGACAAGTTTAGATACAGCGAATGCATTAGCGAAAGTTTTAGAGTCATTGAGCTTCTCAATGGTTTCTATGAATGAAATGGGGAAATAGTATGCAGGAATTTGCGAAGATTCTATCGAATGTCAAAATCGCAAAAGATATTTGGAAAATGGAATTGAAAACAGACTTAGCTAAAACAGCTAAGCCTGGTCAATTCATTGAAATCACAGTTCCAGGTTTCTATTTGCGAAGACCTATCTCGATTAGTGAAATTAGAGAAGATGTTTTAGTTATTATCTATAAAGTGCTTGGTGAAGGTACTTTAAAAATGACTGAACTTGAAGGAAAATTAGATATCTTTGGTCCACTTGGAAATGGTTTTCCAATTGAAGATAAAGAAGAAGTGTTGTTGATTGGTGGAGGTGTTGGTGTACCACCACTATATGAAACCGCAAAACAATATTTAAGTAAAAATGCACGTGTAACAGCTGTTCTAGGTGCAAATGATGCAGATAGCGTATTCTATGTGGATGAATTCAAAGCACTTGGGTGTGATGTATATGTCGCAACAATGGATGGAACACTTGGAACAAAGGGTACAGCATTGGATGCAATCAAAGAAAACAATGTTACATGTCCATTTGTGTTAAGTTGTGGACCTTTACCTATGTTGAAGGCAATCAATGAACAATATAGTGAAGGCTATATTTCATTAGAAGCTCGTATGGCATGTGGCCTTGGTGCTTGTATGGGATGTGTTGTGAAAGATGTAGAAGGACATTCATTGCGTGTATGTAAGGATGGTCCTGTATTTGAAATGGGAAAGGTGGCTTTATAATGGATATTTCAGTAAAACTACCCGGATTGAATTTGAAGAATCCAATTATTCCAGCTAGTGGATGTTTTGGATTTGGTAAAGAATATGCCGAACTATATGATTTGAGCGTATTAGGTGGTATTGCCATCAAATCGGCTACACCACAAGAGCGCTTTGGAAATCCTACACCAAGAATTGCCGAAACACCTATGGGAATGTTGAATGCGATTGGTCTACAAAATAAAGGTGTAGATTCTATTATCGAAAATGAACTTCCATTCCTTGCACAGTATGATACAGAAATCATGGCCAATGTGGCGGGTGCATGTGAAGAAGATTATGTAGAGGTTATCAAGAAATTAAATGATCAGCCAGTAATTAAGGCTTATGAATTAAATATTTCTTGTCCTAATGTAAAACATGGTGGTATTGGTTTGGGAACGAACCCTGAACTTGCAGCACATGTGACTAAGATTTGTAAGGAAGCCGCTACAAAACCTGTATATGTGAAGTTATCACCTAATGTAACGGATATTGTAGAAATTGCCAAAGCCGTTGAAGAAGCCGGTGCAGATGGTATTGTATTGATCAATACTTTAATGGGTATGCGTATTAATTTAAAAACGGGAAAACCATTACTTGCCAATGTAACAGGTGGTCTTTCTGGTCCTGCCATTAAGCCGGTTGCCTTAAGAATGGTATATCAAGTAGCACAAGCTGTAAATATTCCAATCATTGGTGTTGGTGGAATTACTTGTGCAGAAGATGTATTGGAATTCTTAAATGCGGGGGCAAGTGCTGTTGAAGTGGGTGCCCAAAACTTTGTGGATCCTTATGTATGTCCAAAAATCATTGAGGATCTTCCAAAAGTATTAGAGAAATATGGATATAAAAATATTGAAGAAGCAGTTGGAAGGAGTTATAAATAATGAGTAAAACAATTGTAGCATTAGATTTTTCGAGTAAAGAAGAAGTTGTAGATTTCTTAAAACAATTTGATGAACCCGTATATGTAAAGATTGGTATGGAATTAACATATGCGTGTGGTTTAGAAATGGTAAAAACAGTGAAGGAAATGGGTCACCACATTTTCTTAGATTTGAAATTGCATGACATTCCTAACACAGTTAAGGGTGGAATGAAAAACTTAGCGAACTTAGGTGTAGATATTGTCAATGTACACTGTGCTGGTGGTATTGCGATGATGAAGGCTGCCATTGATGGTTTGAATGAAGGGGCTAAAGATGGAAAACGTCCTATGTGTATTGGTGTAACTCAGCTTACAAGCACTTCTAAAGAAGCTATGAATAACGAATTGGGAATTCCAGGTGAAGTTATTGATTGTGTTATTAAATATGCGAAGAATGCGAAAGAAGCAGGCTTAGATGGTGTTGTATGTTCCGTACATGAAGCTAAGGCAATTCATGAAGCTTGTGGAGATGACTTCTTAACAGTAACTCCAGGTATTCGTTTGGCAAGTGATTCTAAGGATGATCAAAAACGTGTGGCAACTCCTGCATTTGCGAAAGAACAAGGCTGCGATTATATCGTAGTTGGTCGTTCAATTACGAAGAGTGCTAACCCAGTTGAAACATATAAGGAAATTGAAGCAACTATGTCAAAATAAGGTGTGATAAATCACATCTTGTTTTTTACACTTTTTTATTGAAATTTTTATGATTTGTGGTAGTATACTAAGCAGAGAAATATAGTATTTTTTCAAAAGGAGGATACGTATGATCAAGAATCCAGCTTTGTTTGTGAAAAAAACATCAGTGATCGAGATGAATAGTATTCTTCGTAGTGCTATACTTTTTAATAGTTCCATTTAAAGATTGGCAATGCGTTTGTTTGCTAATCTTTTTTTGAGTAAATAACAGAAAGGACAAATTATGGAAAGACTATTGATTTTAGAAGATGGAAGTGTATATCGCGGAACAGCGTTTGGTAGTGACAACTTCCAAATTGGTGAATTAGTATTTAATACGTCAATGACGGGTTATCAAGAAATTTTGACAGATAATTCATATTGTGGACAAATTGTAATGATGACATATCCATTGATTGGTAACTATGGAATCAATCGTGATGATAATGAAAGTATGATTCCATGTGTATTTGGATTTGTAGTTAAAGACTATTGTGAATATCCAAGCAATTTCAGATGTTCTGAAACATTAGATGATTTCTTAAAACGCGAAAATATTCCAGGAATTTATGATATTGATACACGTGAAATCACAATGAAGATTCGTAATGTAGGTACCATGAAGGCCGTTATGGCTAATGTGGATGCCGATGTAGATGTGGTAGTTGCTGGTTTAAAAGCCGCTGATTTCTTACATGATCAAGTGGCTCGTGTTTCGACAAATAAAGTATTCCCAATCCCAAATCGTGGCAAGAAAGTTGTATTGATGGATTTTGGGGCAAAATTAGGTATTGTTCGTGAACTATCAAAACGTGGATGCGATTTAGTCATTGTTCCATATGATACACCAGCAAGCACAATTCTATCTTATCGTCCAGATGGCGTTATGTTGTCGAATGGTCCTGGAGATCCTACGGATGTAAAAGTCGCTATTGAAACGATTAAAGAATTGATTCCTCAAACGGTTGTATTTGGAATTTGTTTAGGTCACCAGTTGATTTCTTTGGCTTGTGGTGCAAAAACATATAAATTAAAGTTTGGACACCGTGGAGCTAACCATCCAGTGGTTAATCTTTCAACAGGCAAAGTGGAAATTACTTCTCAAAACCATGGCTTTGCGGTAGATATTGATAGCTTAAAGGATACGCGCTTGGAAATGACACACCAAGCATTAAATGATAAGAGTTGTGAAGGTGTTCGCCATAAAGACTATCCTTGCTTTGCGGTGCAATATCATCCAGAAGCAAGTGCAGGACCTGAAGATTCTCGTTACTTGTTTGATCAATTTATTGAATTAATGGAGGAGAATAAAAATGCCTAAACGTACAGATATCAAAAAAATCTTAGTGATCGGTTCTGGTCCAATTATCATTGGTCAGGCAGCTGAATTTGATTATGCCGGAAGTCAGGCATGTCAATCCCTTCGTGAAGAAGGATATGAAGTCATCTTAATTAACTCAAATCCTGCCACAATCATGACAGATACAGCCATCGCAGACCGTGTTTATATTGAGCCTTTGACTGTTGATTTCGCAAAACGAGTTATTTATAAAGAAAGACCCGATGCCATTTTAGGATCATTAGGTGGTCAAACCGGATTAAACTTAGTTGTAGAATTACATGAAGATGGAATCTTAGATGAGTTTGGTGTAGAAATTTTAGGTACAGACTTACATGCGATCAATCGTGCGGAAGATCGTGAATTGTTCCGTTCTTTAATGCAGGAAATCAATGAGCCAGTACCAGAAAGTATGATTGTTCATACAGTAGAAGAAGCTGTTGAATTCGCAAAACGCGAAGGATATCCATTAGTTGTTCGTCCAGCTTATACACTTGGCGGAACGGGTGGAGGTTTCGCCGATGATGAAGCTGAACTTCGTGAAATTTGTGATTCTGGATTAAAGCTAGTCCTGTACATCAATGTTTGATTGAACAAAGTATTGCCGGATATAAAGAAATTGAATATGAAGTAATGCGTGATGCCAAAGATAATGCGATCGTCGTATGTAATATGGAAAATATTGATCCAGTAGGTGTGCATACTGGAGACAGTACGGTTGTTGCGCCAGTTCAAACTTGACAGATCGTGAAAATCAAATGCTTCGTAATGCATCTTTAAAAATCATTCGTGCATTGAAGATCTGTGGTGGATGTAACGTTCAGTTGGCATTGAATCCAGATAGTTTCAAATATTATGTCATCGAAGTTAACCCTCGTGTATCTCGTTCATCAGCTTGGCAAGTAAGGCAACAGGTTATCCAATTGCGAAGATTAGTGCTAAATTAGCGGTTGGCTTAGGTTTGGATGAGATTATCAACCCAATTACTAAAACAAGTTATGCATGTTTTGAACCTGCATTAGACTATATTGTAACGAAATTTGCACGTTTCCCATTTGATAAATTCCCTAATGCAGATCGTCATTTAGGAACACAGATGAAGGCGACGGGTGAAATTATGTCGATTGGACGTAACTTTGAAGAATCTTTCTTAAAAGCAGTTCGTTCTTTAGAGATGAAAGTGGATCATATATACAAAAAAGAATTGGCTGGATTCACTAAAGAAGAATTACTTGAAAAAATCAAGAAGTGCGATGATGAAAGAATCTTTGCCGTTACGCAATGGCTTCGTGATGGATATGATATGGAAACCATTCATAATGTGACGAAAATGGATGATTTCTTCTTGTGTCACTTGTCAAGAATTATCAGCTTAGAAAAGTTGATGATGGAAAATGTTAAGAATGTAGATGTATTGCGTAAATTAAAGAAATATGGTTTTGCGGATAGCTACATTGCACGTAATTGGGATATGAAGGAATTTGATTTATATAACTTGCGTAAAGAAAATGGAATCATGCCAGTATATAAGATGGTAGATACTTGTGCAGGTGAGTTTAAGAGTGCAACTCCATACTTCTATTCAAGTTATGAACATAAGAACGAATCTGAGGTAACAGACCGTAAAAAATCGTTGTACTAGGTTCAGGACCAATTCGTATCGGACAAGGTGTTGAGTTTGACTATGCGACAGTACATTGTGTACAGACTTTGCGTGAAGAAGGCTATGAAGCTATCGTCATCAACAACAACCCGGAAACTGTATCAACTGATTTCTCAATTAGTGATAAATTGTATTTTGAACCATTAACTACAGAAGATGTAATGCACGTAATTGATTTGGAAAAACCTTTGGGTGTTATTGTTCAATTTGGTGGACAAACAGCTATCAACTTAGCCGATTCATTAGTAGAACATGGGGTTAAGATTCTAGGTACTTCACTACACTCTATTGATTTAGCGGAAGACCGTCATGAATTTGAAGCGATGTTACATAAACTGAATATTCCTCAACCACAAGGTGAAACTGCAGTAACAGTTGAAGAATCACTCGTTATTGCCAATAAGATTGGTTATCCAGTACTTGTTCGTCCAAGTTATGTATTGGGTGGTCGTGCAATGGAAATCGTACATAATGATGATGAATTAAGAGTCTATATGGCAACAGCCGTAAAGGAAATCAGTCATGATGCTCCAATTTTAGTTGATAAATATATTGTTGGTAAAGAACTAGAAATCGATGCGATTGCGGATGGAAAGAACGTATATATTCCAGGGGTAATGGAACATATTGAACGTGCTGGTATTCACTCCGGTGACTCAATTAGTGTATATCCTACACAGATTATCAATGAGAAGGTGAAAGAAACAATCATTGATTATGGAACAAGAATTGGTGAAGGCTTTGAATTTGTTGGTTTATACAACATTCAGTTCATTGTAGATAAAGAAAACAATGTATATGTATTAGAGGTAAACCCACGTTCCTCTCGTACTGTACCATTCTTATCTAAGATTACTGGTGTAGCTATGTCTCAAATTGCGACTAAGTGTGTATTAGGTGAAGTATTGAAGATCAAGGCTTAACACCTGGATATCATCCTGAAGATAAAGAAAGAGTCTTTGTCAAAGCGCCAGTATTCTCGTTTGCGAAATTACGTAGTGTAGATACAGTGTTAGGACCTGAAATGAAATCTACAGGTGAGGCTTTAGGTAGTGATGTCAATTTAGAAAAAGCATTGTACAAAGCTTTAGTAGCTTCTGGAATCAATATTCCTTTACATGGAAGTGTATTACTAACAATTGATGATGATAATAAACAGGATGCTTTAGAAATCGCAAAACGTTTCTATAACATTGGATATGGTATTTATGCGACGAAGGGTACAGCTAAATTCTTAGAAGATAATGGCTTATTTGTACATGTAGCGGCTAAAGTCAATGAGGATAATGGAAATGAAACTGTATTGGATATTATTCGTCATGGTCATGTAAACTTTGTCATCAACACAATGTCAAATAAAGATAATTCTACAAGTAAAGATGGATTCTTGATTCGTCGTGTGTCTGCAGAAAATAACATTTCTTGTATGACAAGTTTAGATACGGCACATGCCTTAATTAAAGTATTGGAATCTTTGAGTTTCTCAATGATTTCTATGAATGAAATGGGTAAATAGAGTGTGAGAAATCACACTTTATTTTTTATAAAAAAATTAGCACTTAAGTGTTGACAGTGCTAAAAAGATGACTATAATAAGAATTGAAGTTAGAGATAAGTCAAAAGATATCCCGTAACTTGAAGATAGATTTCATAATCTAGTAATCAGGAGGCGATATTTATGAAGTACTATCCAATGTTTGATTTATTTGATGATTTCTTTACAGGAAACACAACCAGTGATGTCATGAAGACAGATATTGTGGAAAAAGATGGAAACTATGAAATGAGCATGGAACTTCCTGGAGTTAAAAAGGAAGATATCCAGATGGAATTGAAAGATGGATATTTGAAAGTAACTGCTACGCATGGTTCGAACACAGAAGACAAGGATGAAAAAGGTCGTGTTGTTCGTAAAGAACGTGTTAGTGGATCTTATTCAAGAAGCTTCTATGTTGGTGAAGGTATTCATCAGGAAGATGTCAAAGCTTCATTTGACAATGGTGAATTGAAAATCGTTGTTCCTAAGGAAGCACCTAAACAGATTGAAGAAAACAAATTTATCCCTATTGAATAAGGTATCAGGAGGCGATATTTATGAAGTACTATCCAATGTTTGATTTATTTGATGATTTCTTTACAGGAAATACTACAAGTGATGTCATGAAGACAGATATTGTGGAAAAAGATGGAAACTATGAAATGAGCATGGAACTTCCTGGAGTTAAAAAGGAAGATATCCAGATGGAATTGAAGGATGGATATTTGAAAGTAACTGCTACGCATGGTTCAAATACAGAAGACAAGGATGAAAAGGGTCGTGTTGTTCGTAAAGAACGTGTTAGTGGATCTTATTCAAGAAGCTTCTATGTTGGTGAAGGTATTCATCAGGAAGATGTCAAAGCTTCCTTTGACAATGGTGAATTGAAGATCGTTGTTCCTAAGGAAGCACCTAAACAAGTCGAAGAAAATAAATTTATTCCAATTGAATAACTACAAGAATGCACCTATATGGTGTATTCTTTTTTAAGGGGGAAATTATGAAGATAGAGGTAATAAATGAAAAGCGTTTAAATCATATTCATTATTGTAGAGTGCATAAAGAGAATCAACGGCTATCGGGTTCTTTTTGGGTTCCTTCCAAATCAAAATCTAAGAATAAGAAGATGTTTAGTTTTGAATTGAATGATAGTGATTTTTTGGTTTGCGATCCGGAACATATTTTTAAACAAAAGATTGTAGGGAATAAGCCTAGTGAATGTATTCTAAATTTGATGAATATATTGATTCAAGAGGATATGGAGTTTCTTCAAAAATTAGAAATGAAACTTGAAAGAATAGAAGATCAGTTAATGTCTCATACGGGATCTCATTATGAGTCGCAAATCTTTGAAATGAGGAAAACGATAAGTGCTTTTGATTCGTATTATGATCAGATGATTGAAGTGGTACAAAACTTGCAGGAATTTTATAATGATACACATTTTGAAACACTAGAGAAAAGACTAACACGTCTATCGAATGTTACGGATCGTTTGGCAGAGTATTCCATTCAGCTTCGTGAAATGCATCAAACACAAGTGGAGATGCGTCAGAATCAAATCATGCAGTTTTTAACGATTGTAACAACGATATTCATGCCACTAACTTTAATTACTGGATGGTATGGCATGAATTTTAAGGCTATGCCAGAATTAGATACTTCCTATGGATATTTCATTGTGATTGGAGTTTGTATATTGATCATTATTTTAGAAGTGATTTACTTTAAAAAGAAAAAATGGTTTTAGCTATAAAAAACGCTTGTTTCAGTGTATGATTTTGGTAGAGAGCGGGTGTTTGTATGTCTGTGAATATTCGTATTATGCAGAAGGGTTTCTTTCGTAGAAAAAAGTTTATAATCGATGATTTAGTTAAACTGTCTCACTTATCTTTTGGGGTTATGGATGAAAATTGTCAATTAATTCCGAATCAGATAGGGGATCATACGATCTTATTTGATCGGAAATATCTTCAAAGAGGGATTGAAATCTATATTCAAAATCATGATATTTGTTTGAATTTAAGTCTTCCTACAAGTATGGATGAAATTCAATTGTTTTATTATTTAGTAAAAGTATATTGTGAATATATGGATACTGATGAATTTGTGAAAGACGATTGGCTAATGGACATAAAGGATATCGATTTACAGATGGTGTATGATAAAAGAACGAGTGCCGATGCACTTATGGACTTGAAGAGTAAATTATCGGATCATAAGTATTTTGAAATCTTTGGCATTCTTCATCCAATTTCAATTGGGGAAAATGAATTGAATGATTTTGGCACAGATTTAGATTTGTTTGGTCAATATCTACATAATCAACAAGTTTTGGATGCATATTATGCCACGCCAAGAATCTATAATGCACATGGTAGAAGAATTGGTATGTATGCATTAGGAGCGAATATACTAACGATTCTTCCGGTAGAGCCGTATGTGGTATTGAATCAAATTGAGGGAATAGAAGAGTGGTATGTATTTATGAATGACAGCCTTGTGAAGTATCGTGATTTAATGGGCTTCATTAAAAAGTTTGATTATTATGATGCCAATCATAGAATGGTATGTTTATCGAAAGAAGAGATTTCAGAGGCTTTAAATACACTCGCTATACAAAAATATGAGCAGCTAATCAAATAGCTGCTCATTAACTGTATCTAGCGTTCCTTGAAAGAAATCATTTTTTCCTCCACCACGAACTTGATGTCTTTCTTTGAGTTGTAAGAATATGTCTTTAGAATTTGTCATGAACCGATAATTATCTTTTTGTTTAGAAACAAGTAAAACATAGTTGTTGCTAAAAGATACAAGCTTATTGTAGTAATACAATTGTGTATCTCGATCCAATTCATCACATAAAATGATTTGGTTTTCTTTATGTTCAATGATTAAGTGATCAACCATCTCTTTATCTAATTGTTTGATTCTTTGTTTCAAAGCATAATTTTCATCTAATACACGTTGTACATTAGAAGATAGAGTTTCAATGCTTGAAGACAATTGATTGGAGATTTGAATAGATTGATCATGTTTTAAGACATAGTCTTCATAGGCAAGTTTTCCACATAAGAAGAATAGGCGTGTGCCTTTTTTGATTTTCATGGATTTCACGATTTTAAACAATCCCACTTCAATCGTACTTTTTACATGGGGTGCGCAACATGCGCATAAATCTACATCTTCAATTTCGACAAGGCGTGGTTTGGCTAAGTCAAGTTTTGCACGATATTCAATGTTGGAATAATCCTCTAAATAATAGGTTTTAACGGGTTTATTTGAAAAGATGACAGAATTCACTAAAGCTTCAATTCTTTTAATTTGATCATTATTTAAATCCATTGCATAATCGGCTGTGATTTCATTATATCCCAAGTGAAATCCAACATTATCCACATGAAATTCTTTGTGTATCAATCCAGAAAGAATATGTTCTCCTGTATGGTGCTGCATATTGGTGTAGCGATGAGTCCAGTCAATAATACCTTGTACATCACCATTCAATGCAGAGTGAGTATAATGATGAATTTCATCATTTATGATTTGTACATCCACTACTTCAATACCATTCAACGTTCCTTTGTCACATGTTTGTCCACCTTCTTCAGGAAAGAAAAGGGTTTGATCCAAGATTATGTCATATAATTCATTCTTTTTAACACATGAAACAACATGGGCATGAAATGCTGTTTGGTAGCCTTCTTGTTCGTATAGTTTAATTGTCATATATATCACCGGAATTAATCATAGCATAAGTGATACAAACTTTGACAAATAATTAAAAACATATTAGACTATTATGGTTTGAACAAAGATGTTTTGCTTCCCAACCATCTTTAAAAAAACAGGAGGGTAAAAAATGAATAGAATTAAAACGGAAGTTAAAGAAGTGAGTGTATTATTAAGAAGTATACCTTCACTTACGATGACACTTTTTATTGTTTCGGTCATCACTATGAATCTTTTGGCAAACAAAAGTATTAACTTGCCATTTAGCTTTATGGCACTGGATTGTGGAATTGTGGTAAGCTGGCTTTCCTTCTTATGTATGGATGTCATCACAAAACATTTTGGTCCTAAAGCTGCAACACAAGCATCACTTGTAGCGGTGTTGGTGAATTTAGGCATGTGCCTAGTCTTCTTCTTGGCATCAAAGATTCCTGGCGTATGGGGTGAATCCTATGTAGAAGGATCAGAAGCCATTATTAATGGGGCATTAGACGGAACAATTGGTGGTACTTGGTATGTACTATTTGGAAGTACAATTGCGTTTATTGTTTCTGCCATTGTGAATAACTATACGAATTCCATGTTAGGAAAGATTTCTAACAACAACAGCAATTTTAAATCGTATGCATTCCGCTCTTATGTATCTACTGGTATTGGTCAGTTTTGCGACAATCTAACGTTCGCATTGATCGTGTCACATCAATTCTTTGGATGGACATTGGTACAATGTGTTGTGTGTGCCTTTACAGGTATGATTGTAGAAACACTATGTGAGGTCATCTTCTCATATCCTGGTTTCAAGATTCTACAAAACTGGAAGAAAAATAAAGTAGGTAGAGAATATTTTGAATATATGAAAGAAAGCAGTCATTGATACTGCTTTTTCTTTTACCAATCAAAAAATTCTTCGTCATCATAGTTTGGATCATATTTGTTTCATCTTCGATCATCTGATAAATCACGTAGTCTCTTAAATCTTTCAAACTCATTTCCATGACTTTCTTTTTGATTCGTTTATATTGTTCATGTTCTCTTTGTTCTCTTTCAGCTTGATATCTTAATTGTTCTTCCATTATATCATCTGCTTTTTTTAATGCTTCTGGGGATACCGCAAAAGCTAATGCGACTTTGTGTTTACACACAACCCTTCTTCCTTCTGCATGGGGACAATCGCAAGTGGATTTTCTAGGATGCGCAAAGTCTATTCTTACATGGTAATCTTCGCAACCAGATACAATGGCCGAATATGTAGTGCCATCAAATCTTTGAATATTCTTTACACGCCCTTCTTTAAAATATTCATAGCCACGCCTGTAAGAATGATAACTGGCATCATTAAGTAGTTTATCGACCATATAATAGCCTCCTTTTCTTAATATTAACATGTCTCAAGTTGTTCTAATAATGCTTTTGTACAATTATAAGTATTTAGTCTTTGCGTTGTTTCTAAGATGCCTGTTAATATCTCTTTCGTATCTTCATCGACCAATTCCCCATTTGGCTTATAGTCATATATGATAATCGGCTCAACAATATAAACGCCTTCGCATGCATCCTCTAAATAAATCGCATAATGTGTATCGCTAATTGTATATAGATACATATATTCTTCTGATTCATTATACGTACATGAAAGTTACGGTGCCTATTGGATATTTTTGACTGAAGGAAACAGAGTGTTCCAAATCATGATTGATTAAATTTTTCTCAATGTCCCTTAAAATATTTCGCACAACATCCAAAGCGGTTTTTTGAATGATTTTTAATTCTTCTTTCATGCATTCAAATCGTAATTGATCTACAACATCTAATTCTTTGGCGTTGATTGGAACAACTTTGTTTTTATGATTTTTAGAATTCATTTTTAAACCAAACTTTTTCTTATTGTAGGTATATAGATAGACATATTTAATTTCATCAAAACGACTTCTAGAATGGTTCCAACTGGATATTCTAATTCATAAGGAAGTAGCATTGTATTTTCAATGGAATTTAAACGTTTCTTTAAATAATCTGAATGAATATTATTTTGTTCAATCAAAGCTTTATAGATTGAAGCGCATTGTTGTTCGGTAAATACAATATGAGTAGCTTTGTCCATATTGAGTTTAAATTCAACAAGTTCGTATGTGTGATTTTTAAATTTGTTGTAGTCAATACCATAAGATATGTTGTCACAATCAAATAAGTAGATGAGCCATGGTTCTTCAAAAATAATGGTTCCAGGTGTTAATTTACGTTCATATTGTTTTTCTTTTCTTTTGATTTAGGTTTATTTAATTGTTTATTTACCCAATCATTTCGACATGTGCAGGATACTTCAATTAAATTATTGATATCTAAATCCTCAAATGTATATGTATTCGAGAAATCCAAAGAGCGTGGAATGTTTTTGAATCTAAAATATTTAGAATTGGTTAATTCACCGCCATTTATACACTTATACATTTCGTATTTATGATCCTTTTTCTCATTAAAGTAATAATAAGACTTATCGATTTTAAAAATATCACCTTTATGAATTGGAATCTCCATATCAAAATTTAATATAGCTTTTCCACGAATATTGGCATAGGCTTTTTAATTCTCTGGCAATTTGACGTACACAATATTCATCCAATTCTTTATAGATATATTGGATATGTGCAATTGGAATGACATAAGCACAGTCAAATTGCACAACAGAATCTTTGTACCGAGCGTTTTGAGAATCATAGACTTCATTGATGAATATATGTTTCTCGTAAGATCTTAATGGTTTAGGATGTGTAGCACATGCATATCCATAAAGTTCATCCTTTCCTTTTTTCACAATTAAAAAAGGTCTTGTTGTGTGTCCTTCAGGAATGGCTTTTAAAGCTTTATCTGTAACGGGCATTGTGCAATATACTAAATCACCGACAGATATATGATTAAAAATATCTTCTTGCCAATCTTCATACGCATGCTTGGATTTAAATCCAATATTACAAATATTCGCACCAATCTTTAAATACTTTTCTTGTTGAAGTGTACACTTATTCTGTTTAGTTTGTTCTTGTTGTTTATAGAATAAACTTCGGATAAATGTTTGGATAGATTTAAAATACCCCATTATGTTCTTGTTCATGTCGAGCCCTCATTCAAGCCAACCATATCATCTTAATTGACATTATCGATGTCTAATACATATATTGTTTTAAAAAAGTAAATGAAACTTGTTTAAGTAATGTGATATAAACAAGTTTATATTGAACTTGTTTAAGTAATATGTTATAAACAAGTTGGATGGTGAGTAGGATGAAATATAAGTTTTCAGAGGATTTGAAGTCAATTCGAGAAATTTTAGGACTTTCACAAAGCGAATTTGCAGATAAGATTGGAGTTGAGCAGGTTACTGTTTCAAGAAATGAATTAGATGATTTAGATGCATCAGCAAATTTTTTGGAGGGTGTATATGCTTTTGCGTTTGCACAAAATATTAAAATTAACAGATTAAAGGAAATGCTCTATCGAGATGACTTAACTCAAAATGAAAAATTACTTTTCCATGGAGCAAAAAGTGAAATAGTTGGGGATATAGACATTCATAAAGGTCGATATAATAATGATTTTGGACAAGGATTCTATACAGGTGAAAGCTATGAACAAGCTATTTCTTTTGTTTCAGGATTTGAACATTCTTCTGTATATTATTTTTGTTTTGATGACAGTAATTTGAAATGCAAGAGATATAAAGTGGATCAAGAATGGATGATGACAATTGCGTATTATAGAGGTGCACTTGATGAATATAAAAAACATCCTAAAATAAAAAAACTTATAGAAGATACAAAGGATTGTGATTATATAATTGCTCCTATTGCTGATAATCGTATGTTTCAAATTATTAATTCTTTTATCGATGGCGAGATACAGATGAACAGTGTAAACATTGTTTGGCTGCAACAAATCTTGGGATGCAATATATTTTTAAAACTCAAAAGTCATTGTCTCAGATTAAACCATTAGAGCGATGCTATATTTCGGTTAATGAAAAAGAATACTATAAAAATATTCGACTAGAAGAGTCAAGATTAGGAGATAATAAGGTTAAATTAGCAAGAAAACAATATAGAGGAAAAGGAAAGTATATCGATGAAATCCTAGTATAAAAGGAGGTGCGATGCATGAGGGACATAAAGAAAATAAATAGGGATGGGGTGCTTTTGTGCGAGCTTCAGGCAAAAGCTTTTGAAAATTCTATTGATAAGATGGAGTCAAGTTCAGAAATATTTATTAGGCGATTTATGAAAAGTAAGATTGCAAAAAGATTGGATAATCAATCGATTTTGGATAGTAATATTCAGGCAAATGATATTTTAATGCTAGTAGATGAAGAATATGGGGCTACTGATTATGGTTCTGTAAAATATACGCATAATGAAATGTATTGGATTGGATATATTTATAGATATTTTTCATTTACCTACGATTTATCTTCTTCACAAGTTTACAAAATTATAAAACCAAAAGAATTGAGAGGATTGTTTTTACCATATCATACAATGGATCCATCTCAAGCAATTGAGAGAATACTAGAGGCAAAAGGAATGTTTATTGATGAAGAAACAGAGCTACAGCGTCAGTATGAAATATTTAAAAGAATAAGAATGAGTAAGAAAGATAAATAATTAAAGTGAACGGATACATTGTATATCCGTTTTTTTAACATTTGATACGTTGGATGAAAATGGAATAAAAAATTGTATGAAAACGATTACAGATATGTTAATATGAAATTAGAAAAGGAGGACATAGTAAGATGACATTAGATTGGC
>ENA-OQIR01000484-OQIR01000484.1-human-gut-metagenome-genome-assembly--contig:-NODE-484-length-17116-cov-3.003120_pt1 | contig 17116 bp, 31 predicted proteins | sample MGYA00242580_ERZ504745 | MGnify/ENA primary metagenome ERZ504745 (study PRJEB26092, sample SAMD00036214) | human gut metagenome | host: Homo sapiens | study: EMG produced TPA metagenomics assembly of... | reverse complement strand
CGACTCGACCAGCTTCCACTTCGCCCTCCCCCGCCACGCTCGCCGTGAGCTCGGTCGTACTCGATCTCGACCGCCGCGAAGTCACGGTCGGCGGCTCGCCCATCGTGCTGACTGCCCGCGAGTTCGACGTTCTCGCCCTGCTTATGGCGCATGCCGGCACCGTGCTCACGCGCGAGCGCATCGCGCACGAAGCGCTGGGCTACGAATACGTGGGCGACACCAACAACGTCGACGTGCACATTGCGCACCTGCGCGCCAAGATCGAAGACGCCGGCAGCGCCCGCATCATCCAGACCGTGCGCGGGGTGGGCTATGTCTGCCGCGCGTAACACCGAGGCCAAGCGCGTCACCTCCATCGCCCGCGCCATCAACTGGGGCTATATGTGGCGCCGCTTGATGAGCTACGTCTGGCTCGATCTGCTGCTGATGGTGATTGCGGCAGCGATCCTCGTCTATGGATACAACCAGACGCTGCCCGACAGCGCGTTTACTGCAGGCTGGATTCCCGGCGCCACCGTTCACGGCATGTCGCTGACGCCCGCGCGCGGCTGGGACCTGACAACGCTCACCTATACCGTCGAGCTTGCGCGTACCAGCAAGACCTTCCCCCTCACGCAGGACCTCGTCACGCTATGGCCTCTCTACCTTGTCGTTGTGGTTGGCAGGTCATCAGCGTGCTCAACATGCTCGGCGGCGCGAGGCGCGTGCGCCGCACCATGGCGCCGCTCAACGACCTGGCCTTGCGCGTGGACGAGCTCGGCCGTATGCAGCTCTCCGGCGGCAAGATGGAAACGCTGGAGCAGGCCATCGAGCGCGCAAGCGTCGACTCGCCGAGCGTCACCACCGGCGACGCCGACCTGGCAAGCATCGAGGTCGCACTCAACCGCCTGCTGCGCCAGATGCAAGAGGCCAAACTGCAGCAGATGCGCTTTGTCAACGACGCGAGCCACGAGCTGCGCACGCCCATCGCGGTGATTCAGGGCTACGTGAACATGCTCGACCGCTGGGGTAAGGACGACCCGGACGTGCTGGCGGAATCCATCGCGTCCCTTAAAGCCGAAAGCGAGCACATGCAAGAGCTTGTGGAGCAGCTGCTGTTTTTGGCACGCGGCGATGCCGGGCGCACGGTCCTGCGGCGCGCGCATACCAACTTGGCTGCACTGGTCAGCGAGGTATGCGAAGAATCGCAGATGATCGATACCGAGCACACGTATCGGCTGGCTTCTGACGCTGCGCTTGCCAGCGACCCGCGCTGCGACGCGCCCGTCGACGTGGCGCTCGTGAAGCAGGCTCTGCGCGTGATCGTGCAAAACGCCGCCAAGTACTCGGATGTGGGAACGACCGTCACATTTGGCATAACGCCAGATGCGGGCGCGGGCACGATCGACATAAGTGTTGAGGACGAGGGCATCGGCATGAACCAGGAATCCGCAGCTCACGCGTTCGAGCGGTTCTACCGTGCCGACAACGCGCGCGATGCCGGCGCACAGGGTTCGGGTCTGGGGCTTGCGATCGCCAAGTGGATCGTCGACAGCCACGGCGGCGTCATCGGTGTGACCTCGGTCGAAGGGGTCGCAGCCGCTTTACGATTCGCCTGCCACGATAGGAAGCCCCTCGGCATAAATAAAGGGATAAGCCACGCGGCCCTATCCCTTTTTGCTAGCTATGGCAGCTTGTGCGCTACTCGCGGCACAGGTGCACGGCGAAGCCGGCGAACTCGCGCTTAAAGTACACGAGCTTGGTGCCACCGTCGGGCAGCAGCACACGCGACTCCTCATTGACCTCGAGTCCGCGCTCGGCAAACCACTTCTCGGCCGCATCGATGTCGTTGACGGCAAAGCCGATGTGGCCCTTGGTGCCACGACCATTCTGCTTCATGACCTCGACCAGCGAATCGTTAAAGTACGAAACCGGGGTCTCGATAACGGGCAGACCCATCATCGTCGAGAACAGCTCCGCGATCTCCAAGGCGTCTGCCGGGCTGGCGGCGTTAATGCCACATGGGCAACGCGCATACCAAAGAGCTCGACCGGATTGGCGTTCTGCTCACTCATGCAGTCAGCGCCTACTGAGCCATGACGTCAAGAACGGCCTTCTCGGCAGCGACGCGGTTCATGCCGGTCATGAAGGGCACGCCGCTCACGTACGGGCAGGTAAGGCCCTCGGGGGCAACGGTGGTGGCGATCAGCAGGTCGGCGCCCTCGTCGCAAACGTCCTTGGCCTCGGAGATGGCGCACTGCACGATCTCGTACTTGTCGGCGTAACCGTTGGCGTCGAGCATGGTGGCGACCTTCTGGGCAACGAGCGTGGAAGTAGCAGCGCCAGCGCCGCAAGCCAAAACGATCTTCTTCATAGGTAATGTCTCCCTTCATGGTTTACTTTAGGTAAGTGTACCGCAGCGAGCGATGGCACTCGGCCTCGATGAGCTTTTATGCCAGTTTGCTTGCGCGCTGCGTATAATACATCTAGTACATGTTGTCATACCGCTCGCTTTATGAGCGACTAAGGACCCCAATATGCCCGATTCCCGCACCCTCTGGACCGCCGTCGTCATTATTTGCATCGCCGTGTCGGTATTCTTTAGCGTCAAAAAACGCACCACGTTTAAGCGCCTGCAGCAGCTTATGGCTGCGAAGCAGTGGGACGAGTTCGATCGTTTGCTCGATGGCAAACTCACCAGCATGCTGTACCCGCGCTATAACCGCGACTACCTGCGCCTGAACTCCTATCTGCTGCGCGAGGACCACAAGCGCGCCGACGAGATGTTCGATTTGCTGCTGGGGCTCAATCTGCCTAAAATGCAGCGCGTCGACCTGGTGATCAAAGCCTTTAACTACTACGTTGGCCAGGAGGACCGCAAAAAGTCCAAGGAGCTCCTGCACGAGATCAAGGGCTTTGAGGGCGGCCAGGCCGAGGCAGTCGCGCACGAATGCCAACTGATGTACGACACGATGATCCTCAAGCGCCACAACGACATTCCCGAGCTCGAGCGCATGCTCGAGGAGGCCGGCGACGACAAGGTCAAGAGCTGCCGCCTGGAATACCTGCTAGCCCTGCAGTACAAGAACAAGGGCGACGAAGCCAAGTTCCAGGAGTTCCTGGAGAAGTCGGGCCAACACTCGATGGCCGTCAACGCGTAACGGACGGCTTGTGCTAGACTTCTAGTCTCACGGGGCGTGGCGGAATTGGCATACGCAGGAGACTTAAAATCTCTCGCCGCAAGGATTGTGGGTTCGAGTCCCACCGCCCCTACCATGTATTGCCTACGAGCCCGTGTCCCCCAGGGAATGCGGGCTCCTTTCTTTTGGACGCCGGTGGGAATCAACCGCGAGGGGGCGAGCGTCAAGCGGACGCGCAGCGTCCGCAGCGAGCGGCGAGGGCGCCGGCAGGCGGCCGAAGCGGTGCGGATTTGCGAAGCAAATACGCGGACGTCCCACCGCCCCTACCATATGACGCTTACGAGCCCGTGTCCCCCAGGGATGCGGGCTCGTTTCTTTTAGATGCCGGTGGGACTCTAAGCTGCGGTGGAATAGATCCTGGTTATACCGTTTACCGGCCCATTTAGGAACTATTTCACCGTAACTCAGAGGGAGACGGTTAAAGAGCGCTCAGACTCGGGGTCCAGGCGATGGTGGGGGTTGCACCGTCGAGAGTCTCGTTGATGGTGGCGGCCATGCCGGCGAGTAGGCTATTCTCGCTTACGGTGAGCGTCTTGTAGCCGCCGGCACGCATGAGCTCGCGAATCACCACGGCGCCAGCCAAGATCACGCCCGCACGCTTGGGCTGCACGCCCGGCAGCGCGGCGATGCTGTCCGCGTCCAGCGCGGACATGCGCTCGATAGCGGCCGAAATCTGTTCCATCGAAAGCTCGCGCAGGTGCACAAAGCTCGAGTCGTACGGCTCCAGCTCGTGAACCAGTGCCACGAGCGTGGTAACGGTGCCGCCCACCGCGACCAAGCGCTCGGCACGCTCAAAATCGACGGGCAGGCCCTCAAAATAGGCAGCGAACTGCTCGCCGGCCCAGTTGGCAGCAGCAGCAAGCTCGCCGTCCGCAGGCGGCAGCGCCGAGAAGAACCGCTCCGTCACGCGGCGACAACCGATGTCCAGCGAACGCGTGCCCTCCAGCGCAAAGACCCCACGCTCCGGTGCGTACACACCCGTCGCGAGTTCCGTGGACCCGCCGCCCGAATCCGCGACAATAATGCGCTCGCCGGCAAAGTCGTGCGCCACGCCAAAAAACGTCAGGCGCGCCTCGACCTCGCCCGGAATCACCTGCGGTTCGAGCCCCAGCTCGCGCAGGCCGTCCAGCAGCAGGGCGGCATTGGACGCATCGCGCGCGGCACTCGTGCACGTGGTGCAGATGCACACGGCCCCAAAGGCATGCGCCTCGTCCACAAACATGCGACACGCGGCGAGCACACGCTCGACAGCCGCCTCGCAAAAGCGACCTGTCGCGTCGACGCCCTCGCCCAGATCGGTAATCTCGGTATGCTTGGACGATTCCACGATCGCCCCGCCCTCGACCTGGGCCAACACCAGTCGCGACGACACCGTTCCTAGATCGATCGCCGCCACCTTATATCGTTTGCAATCTGCCATTGCCGGCTCCCCTCCGGGCGCTATTTGCCGTTGGACACGACCGTCTGGCCCTCGACACCGTTAAACCCAAACAGCATGTCGAGCGCTGGATGTACCACGGGGCGTCCTTACCGACTTCTTCGATTTCCTTGGCAACTTCGCTGGCCTTCTTGGCGTTCGACGACTTCTTGCTCGAAGACGAATCCGAATCGTCGTCCAGGCCCCGCACTTCAATCCTCTTCTCGCCGGGCATCACCAGGCCCAAGTCCTCGGATGCCGCGTCCTTGATACCCTCCTCCGAGAGCAGCTTGTCGACGCTTTTCTGCAGCTCGTCGTTGTACTGCTGGCGAATCTCGACCTGCTTGGCCAAGATATCGCTCGAACGCTTTGCCACGTACAGATCGCGCACGGGGAAATACAGGCTCACGAGCACCAGGGCAACGACAATGCCGATGAATAGCCCTCGCTGAGGACCGTGGGTAAAGTCGTAAATTGCCTTGACCACTGCGTTGTCGTTGGCGTAGTGCATGAAGTCCGAGCCCGAAAGACGGCTTGAGGGACGGCGCGGCTTGTCGGACGTCTGGGTCGAAGGGCGCGACGCATGCGCGGAACGCGATGGGCGCACCGGACTATCCGAGGAACTATTTGGCTGAACATTGGGATGCGAAGTCGCCGGCGAGCTATACCTGGAGCGATCAGCACCAGCATAACCAGACCCGCCAAGCTGCGCGGTACGCGCACGACGAGACGACGGCTCACGCGAACCGGCGGAATAGTACCTGTTGTCGTAAATCTGATCCATGTGCGCCTTGTGCGGTTGAGGTTTGTTTGCGCTAAGTCCCTTAGTTATAGCACGAGCACCCGCACCGCCTTCGCCAGCCTTTGCTCGACATAAAAAAGGCGCTGAGCCACACGGCCCAGCGCCCAATGGCGACCATCAGAAGTGGAGCGGAGCCGAGTCAACCCCGCCCCCACGGGCACCACTTGTTTAGCGGATGTTGTAGAACGCAGACTTGCCGGCGTAGCGCGCGCTGCCCTCGAGCTCGTCCTCGATACGGATGAGCTGGTTGTACTTGGCGATACGGTCGCTACGGCACGGGGCACCCGACTTAATCTGGCCGGCATTGACGCCCACGACCAGGTCGGCGATCGTGGAATCCTCGGTCTCGCCGGAGCGGTGACTCACGATGCAGCGTAGCCGGCCTCCTTGGCGGTCTCGATGGCCTCGAGCGACTCGGTGAGCGTACCGATCTGGTTGACCTTGACCAGAATCGCGTTGGCAGCGCCCAGTTCGATGCCCTTCTTGAGGCGCTCGGTGTTGGTAACGAACAGGTCGTCGCCCACCAGCTGCACCTTGTTGCCGATGCGACGGGTCAGCTCGACCCAGCCATCCCAGTCCTCCTCGGCCATGCCGTCCTCGATGGAGATAATGGGGTAGGTGTCGACGAGCTTCTCCCAGTAATCGACCATCTGGCGCTCGTGTACTCAACACCCTCGCCCTTGAGCTCGTACATACCGGTCTCGGCGTTGTAGAACTCGGTCGAGGCCGGATCCATGGCGTACATGAAGTCGACGCCGGGCTTAAAGCCAGCCTTCTCGACGGCCTTGGTAATGTACTCGAACGGCTCGGCATTGGTCTTGAGGTTGGGCGCGAAGCCGCCTCGTCGCCCACGCCGCCGCCAAGGCCGGCCTCGTGCAGCACGCCCTTGAGGGTGTGGTAGACCTCGGCGCACCAGCGCAGGCCCTCGGCAAAGCTCGGAGCACCCACGGGCATGATCATGAACTCCTGGAAGTCAACGTTGTTGTCGCATGCATGCCACCGTTGAGGATGTTCATCATGGGCGTGGGCAGCAGGTGAGCGTTGACGCCGCCCAGGTACTGGTACAGCGAAAGACCCGCCGACTCTGCCGCAGCGCGGGCAACGGCCAGCGACACGCCCAAGATGGCGTTAGCGCCGAGCTTGGTCTTGTTGGGCGTACCGTCGGCGGCGATCAGCGCGGCATCGACGGCACGCTGGTCGAAGGCATCGAGGCCCACGACGGCATCGGCGCACTCGTTGTTGACGTGCTCGACGGCCTGCGAGACGCCCTTGCCAGATAGCGACCTTTGTCGCCGTCGCGCAACTCGCATGCCTCAAAGGCGCCGGTCGAAGCGCCCGAAGGCACCATCGCGCGACCGAAGCTGCCGTCCTCGAGCACGACCTCGACCTCTACGGTGGGGTTGCCGCGGCTGTCGAGCACCTCGCGACCGTAGACATCCAAAATGTCACTCATGTTGTCTCCCTCTCACTTGGAAACGGTTGATGCAAGCGACTGGCCGACTGTGCACCATTGGTGCGCCTCCGTAAGTTAGCCATGTCGCACTTTTTGCATTATGCCTAAGTTAGCCGAGGGATACATATGAATTGGAGAAATCATTCTTTGGGGCGCTTGTTTTTGCACCGAGCATTCATCTCTAGAGGTCGCCCCCCATTAAATTCTTCTATCGGCATACCGTCTTTACCTGGCTTGCGAATGAAAGAGCCAATAATGTGCTTTTACATCGTTCAAAGTTCTGGATATCGTGCAATTCTAAGGGTCTGAAGTTCTGGATATCGTGCATAATCAGGTTATAAAAGTTCTGGATATCGTGTACGAGGTAGCCATGCTTAAACGAAAAGCCTATGACAAACTACTAAAATGGAAGCATGAAAGCGCTGGTAAAACAGCACTTCTTATTGAAGGAGCCCGCCGCGTCGGCAAGAGCACGCTTGCCCGCACGTTTGGAGAAACCGAATACAAGTCCTGCCTTGTCATTGATTTCTTTCAAGCACCTGCCGAAGTTAAGCAATATTTTGAGGACTATCGCACTGACTTCGACTCGCTCTTCCTCTATCTCTCGGTTTTCTATAACGTCAAACTCTATGAACACGAGACGCTTATCGTCTTTGACGAGGTCCAGATGTACCCGCAAGCACGCGGACTCATCAAGTATCTCGTTGCAGACGGACGTTACGACTACATCGAAACTGGATCCCTGCTCAGCATCAAGCAGAACATTAAAGATATCGTCATCCCATCCGAGGAAGAGTCTCTGGAACTTGAGCCCCTCGACTTTGAGGAGTTTCTTTGGGGCATGGACGAAAAGGGGCTGGCCGATCTCATTCGCATGAGTTTTAACAAGATGAAGCCGCTCCCCGATGCCCTACATCGCAGAGCGCTCTCCCTTATGCGCGAATACATGCTCGTAGGCGGCATGCCTGAGCCGGTATCCATCTATGTTGAACAGCGCGCTTTTGCGCCCGTCGACGCTTCGAAGCGCCGAATCGTCCAGCTCTATCGCAACGATATCTCTCGTTTTGCAACCGGTTACGAATTCAAAGTCGTCTCCGTACTCGATGGCATCCCGGGTCAGCTCTCTAGGCACGAAAAACGATTCAAGCTTTCCTCACTTGATAAAAACGCACGCATGCGCACCTACGAAGAAGCCTTCTTTTGGCTGGCAGACGCGCGAATTGCCAATATCTGCTATGCCGCAAGCGAACCGAGCGTGGGCCTTTCACTCAGCATGGAGCAAACGGCCCTCAAGTGCTACATGGCGGACACCGGCCTGCTTGTAACGCTTGCCTTCTCTGACAACAACGATACCGATGAAGACGTTTACAGGGCCGTGCTTCGCGGCGACATCGGATTGAACGAAGGAATGCTTACCGAAAACTACGTTGCCCAATCTCTAAAGGCCAATGGATACAGACTCTTCTTTTATTCCCAAAGCGGAAAGAAGGAGGGGGAGGAGCGCATGGAAATCGACTTCCTCGTTACCCGACCCTATGTCAATGCCGCCGGAAAGCCGCGCATCAGCCCATCGAAGTTAAGTCGCCACGCAGATACGGAACCATCTCCCTCGACCGATTCCGCGCGCGCTTTAACAAGAAGATTGGGATGGCTTACGTGTTGCACCCTAAACAACTCGAGTGGGATGCCGAAGCACAGCTGGCACATCTTCCGTTGTATATGGCTTTTTGCTTGTAGAGACCTCTCTACGAATGGATGCCGTGAGAGACGCAGGCCTCACTCGCTTGCTTTTGCTTGGTCCCACAGGTCGTTGAGTTGAGCGGTTGAGCAGGCGGCGAGGTCATCGCCCGCCTCGTGCACGGCGGCCTCCATCGCAGCCCAGCGACGGCGGAACTTTGCCGTGCTGGCGCGAAGGGCGCTCTCGCGTCGATTCCTTCTTTGCGCGCAACGTTGACTAGGGCAAAGAGCAGGTCGCCAAACTCCATCTCGCGCTCGGGCGAGCCGGGCTCCTCGGCCTCAAACTCGGCACGCTCCTCAGCTACCTCGTCCCACACATCCTGGACCGTCTCCCACTCAAAGCCCACGGCAGCCGCCTTGCGCGACACCTTCTGCGCCTGCATCAGCGCCGGCAGATGCGTGGGCACGCCGTCGAGCAGACCCTCGGGCGCAGCTTCGCCCGCTGCCACGGCCTTGTCCTTGGCAACCTTCTCGGCAAGCTTGACTCATCCCAAATCTTGAGCACCTCGTCGGAGCTCTCGGCGTCCGCATCGCCAAACACGTGTGGGTGGCGGCGGATGAGCTTGGCGTCGATATCGCGCGCCACGTCGGCCAGCGTAAACTCGCCGGCGTCCGCCGCAATCTGCGCATGCAGTACTACCTGCATGAGCACGTCGCCGAGCTCCTCGCGCAGATGCGTGGCATCATCGGCCTCGATGCAATCGAGCGCCTCGTAGGCTTCCTCGATCATGTTCTTGCCGATGCTCTGATGCGTCTGCTCGCGATCCCACGGGCAGCCATCGGGCTGACGCAGACGCAGATAGTCTGCACCAGATGCTGCAGCTCGGCCGACGCGTCGACCAGCGTGGACAGGTCGCGCGAACCCTCGGCATTTTGCTGAGCCATGTGCTGCGCCATAGTTATTCCTCCTCCAGGACCACGTGACGGAACACGCCGCCCTCGTAGATGCCGTAGCTATGCGTACCGTCCTTGGGAATGCTCACGCTGCCGGGATTGAAGAGCCACAGGCCCGGGTGCGCGGCGCTCTCCTCGTTGACCTTGATGTGCGTATGGCCGTAGACGAGCGCGGAGCCCTCGGGCAGCGCGGGCGCGTGGTCGACGCTGTTGTGCATGCCGGCGCCAAAGACGTGGCCGTGCGTCAGGAACAGCTCACGGCCGGTCTCGTCAAACAGCGTGGCGTAGTCGGCCATGACCGGGAATCGAGCACCATCTGGTCGACCTCGGCGTCACAGTTGCCGCGCACCGCGATGATGCGGTCGGCCAGGGCATTGAGCAGCGGAATCACACGCTTGGGAGCGTAATCGCGCGGCGGGTCGTTACGCGGACCGTGATAGAGCAGGTCGCCCAGCAGGACGATGCGGTCGGGCTGCTCGGACTCGATGGCGGCGACCAGGCGCTCGGTCCAGTATGCCGAGCCGTGGATGTCGGAGGCGATGAGGTATTTCATGGTGGTCCTTTCGGGTGGGGTTGATGTGGCCGGGCGCGGCGCGTCGCTCGGCCGTGTTACTCAAATCGCAGTGCCACGCTTGTGCCGCCTGCATCACGCGCTGGAGCGGCACGTTATGCTCGCGAGCGAGGCGGGAGCAGTCTTCGTACTCGGGCGCCGCACGCTCACTACCGTCGGCAGGGTCGCCACCTTGACGGACACCTCGCCCCATGGCGTTGTTACGCGCTCAAAGCGGCGTGGTAGCAAACGCGCTCCATAACCTGGCGGCGGATGCCATTGGTCGTGGTTTCCAAAAAGATAATCGTCTGTAGCGCTCGATATCCTCGTGGGTACAGATTACCTGCAGCTGCCAGCCGGGACGGCCCTTCTTGCAATAGAGGGCAGCCAGTGCACCTCGCGCGCACCGGCCTCGCGCAGGCGGTCGGCGGCGTAGGCGAGCACCTCGGGCGACGCGTCGTCGATATCGCATTCCAGCTTGACGATGGTCTCGGGCGCATCGGTCTCGCGGGACAGCGGAGATTTGCTATCGCATGGCATACGGTCCGGCTCCTTTCCGCACGGGCTCGTTTTGTTCATTCAAACGCTAGCACATCGCGGGCGGCGTGGATGTGGCGGAGCGCGATGAGCGCGATTTTCCCTGTCCGCAAGAAACCGACACCCCGGCGCGCTCGTCGCATCGAGAGCCGCGCCGCTACAATGGAGCGAATTCGCCTGACGCAAAGGAGCTGCCATGTCTGCTTGCCCGCTGGTCGATTGCCATACCCACACCTCGTTTTCGGACGGGCACGCCTCGTTTGAGGACAACGTTCGCGCCGCTGCTGCGGCCGGGTGCCACGTCATGGTCTCGACTGACCACCTCACCCTACCCGCCAGCATGGACGCCAACTGCGAAGTGCAGGTTGTCGAGGGCGACCTGCCGGCACATCGCCTGGCCTTTGAGGACGCCCGCAAGCTTGCCGCGCAGATTGCGCCGGAGCTCGAGCTTATCTATGGCTTTGAATGCGATTGGTACGAGGGCTGCGAGCCTTTGGTCGAGCGCTGGTCAGCGGGTGCCATAGTGCGCTTGGGCAGTGTGCACTGGACTGGCGATCCGGGCGATATCATGGCCGGTGCTGCGGGCACGGCGGGGACGGAGGACGTCGCTCGTCCCGATACGCCCGATTCGCTTTGTGGCTGGGTCGACGATGACACCGACCTGCATGTTTGGGAAAACTTAGGCGTGCGCGGCGTATGGGAGCGCTATGTCGACGACTGGTGCCGCGCCTGCGAGAGCCGCTTAACTTTGATGTGATGGCCCACCCCGACCTGGTCATGCGCTTTTCGAAGGACGGCTTTGCGCCCGACTTTGACCCCGCGCCGTTCTGGGAGCAGATGGCAGAATGCGCACACGACACGAGTCGGCGCGTTGAGGTCTCGACGGCCGCGCCGCGCAAGGGGCTTGACGACTACTACCCCGCGACCGGCCTTTTGCGCTGCTTTGCCCATGCCGAAGTGCCGATCACCTTTGGCTCGGACGCGCACCGCGCCTGCGATATCTGCTGGAACATCCACGAGGCCCAGGGCCACGCCTACGACTGCGGCTATCGAACCTTCGACATCCCCCACCTCACCGGCGAATGGGAGCCCACGCCCCTCGCCTAAGACTAGTCGTTGGGGACACTCTTCACAAATGACCCCTTGGGGACGGAGGAAAACAGGTCGTTTTGCTCACCACCGACGCCCGTGCAACACCGCCCGCCAAAAAGAACGCCCGTTTACTACGATGAACCGCAAACCTCCGACCATCGGCTTAATGCGGAAAATAAAACCGCAGGTAGAAGCGTTGACGATTTGCTCAAAACCGACGTGTGGTCAGCAGATCCAGTTTCATCGTAGTAATTGGGCATGTTATTTGGCAGCGTCGGCAAAGACTGTCCCAAACGACTAGTCGTTTAAGAACGTCCCCAATGACTACTGTCCCCCTTGCACCAAAAGCTTGACTAGTGGCGGCGAGCGTTGAGTTCGCCGGCCAGTTCGTCGAGGGTGATGCCGTAGCGCTCGAGCGTCACGAGCAGGTGGTAGATCAGGTCGCCGGCCTCGTAGCGGATGTGATCGTGGTTGTTATCCTTGCAGGCCATGATCACCTCGCTCGCCTCCTCGGCAAGCTTCTTGAGCAGCTCGTCCTCGACGTCGGTCAGCAGACGCGCGGTATAGCTCTCCTGTGGCGATGCGTCGCGACGACCGTGAATCACCTCGGCCAGTCCCGTCAGCGTCTCACCGATGTTTCCCGGCTGCACGTTAGCTGTTCTGACTCCCATGGTTATTTCCTCTCGTTACTGCAGCGTAAAGTAGGTACCGGTCTCATCGAACCGAGGCTTTGCGCCCTTTTTCTCAAAGAACTCGACGATGACGGCATGGGCCTCATCGAGCCTTTCCTTCTCGGCCTCGAGCCAAAGCGACTGCGCCCCGCAGGCATCAGTCAGGTGCACGCGGCATGGCACGCCCGCGCGGAGGAGCTCGGTGTTGCATTCGGCGACCTCGAACGGCGTCACGACTTTCATCGCACTCCCCCTTCCACGCGCTTAAAGAAGCAGGTACGGGTGCCGGTATGGCAGGCCGGGCCCGGCGAGTCGACCTTGACCAGCAGCGTATCGCTATCGCAGTCGGCCCAGAGTTCCTTGACCTCCTGCATATTGCCGCTCGTCGCTCCCTTGTTCCAGAGCTCCTGGCGGCTACGGCTCCAAAACCACGTGGTGCCGGTCTTGAGCGTCAACCCCACCGACTCCTCGTTCATCCAGGCAACCATAAGCACCTCGCCGGTGTCATACTGCTGAACAACACAAGGAATCAGCCCCTTGGCGTCGTATGTAAGCTTTGAAGGATCGGTTATCTCTTCCATTTCTCTTCCCAAATTCAAACTTCGCAGGTCGGCGAGGGTTGTCCAGGTGCCCGAGATTACGAGCGACAAGCCCGACGACGCGTACTTAAGTACGCGAGGAGGGTTGGAGCCGAAAGGTCGGGTGCCTGGGCAAGCCGCAGCATTAGAAGTCCAGCCTCACAGGAATGCCTTGGCTGGCCATATACTCTTTGACTTCGCGAATGCTGAAGGTCCCAAAGTGAAAGACGCTGGCCGCCAGCACGGCATCGGCTTCGCCCTCGATCACGCCCTCGGCAAAATGCTCGAGCGTGCCCACGCCGCCGCTCGCAATAACGGGAATCGGCACCGCGCGCGCCACGGCACGGGTGAGTGCCAGTCAAAGCCGGCCTTGATGCCGTCGCGATCCATACTGGTCAGCAAGATCTCGCCGGCGCCGCGACGAGCCGCTTCCTCGGCCCACGCCACCGCGTCGATACCCGTGCGTTGCGGCCGCCCGCCGTGAAGACCTCCCACTTGTCGGCACCCGGCTCTCCGGGCAAACCGACGCGCTTGGCATCGATCGCCACGACCACGGCCTGACTGCCAAAAGCCGCGGCAGCCTGGCTAATCAGCGACGGGTCACGCACGGCCGCCGAGTTGAGCGACACCTTGTCGGCACCGGCGGCAACCATGGTCCGCATGCCCGCCAAGTCGCGAAAGCCCGCCGCCCACGGTATAGGGAATAGCGAGCTCCTCGGCTGCGTGCGCCGCCATCTCGATGGTCGTCGCACGGTTGTCACTCGTCGCGGTAATGTCCAAAAATACGACCTCGTCCGCACCTTCGCGGTCGTAGGCGCGGGCCAGCTCCACCGGGTCGCCCGCATCGCGCAGGCTCACAAAGTTGACGCCCTTGACCACGCGGCCGTCCTTAACATCCAGACAGGGAATCACGCGTTTGGTAAGCATGGGCTACTCCTCCCCTCGGGCGGCGGCCAGCACCTGGGCCAGCGTAAAGTTGCCTTCGTAGAGCGCACGGCCGGTAATGGCGCCCTCAATAGCATCCTCACCCACCGCAGCCAGCGCGCGAATGTCGTCGAGCGTAGAGATGCCGCCCGAAGCCACGACGGGAAAGCCCGCGACCTCGGCCACATGGCGATACGCCGCCACATCGATGCCCGTCTGCATGCCGTCGCGCGCGATATCGGTATAGACCAGGTGCTTAAAGCCCAGCTCGGAAAGCTGCGCCACGGCATCGTCGAGCGCCATACCCGCGCCGTCGCGCCAGCCGTTCACCTTGACCTGGCCGTCGCGCGCGGCGATGTCTGCCACCAGTAGCCCACCAAAGCCTTGGGCTGCCACCTCGGCAAAACCCGGCTCGGTCACCAGCGCGGTACCCAGTGCAATGCGGCGAGCGCCATAGCCGGCCAGCTCGTCGATGCGCGCGAGCGAGCGAACGCCGCCGCCACATCCACGGACAGACCATCGACGCCGCAGATGGCCTCGATCGCTGCCGAGTTGGCAGCGCACGCGTCCTCGTCCTCGCCAAAGGCAGCGGACAGGTCGACGACATGCACCCAGCTTGCGCCCTGCTCGGCAAAGGAGCGGGCGACGGCCACGGGGTCGTCGGAATATACCTTGCAGCGGCTCCGGTCGCCGCGCTCCAAGCGCACGACCTTGCCGCCGATCAAATCGATTGCGGGAAACAGAATCATCGGCCGACCTCCTCGACGATGCTGACGAAATTCTTAAGGATGCGCTGACCCAGCGCGGAGGATTTCTCGGGATGGAACTGGCAGCCCCACACGTTGCCGTGGCGCACGATGCACGGGAAACTCCGCGTATAGTGCGTGCGCGCCAGCACATCGGCGGCATCGGCATCGTCGGCCACCGCATAGCTGTGGGTGAAATACATGTTGGCACCCTCGGCAAAACCGGCAAGCAGTGGATCGGCCGCACCGGCGGGCGTCATGTGCACCTGGTCCCAGCCACGTGCGGCACCTTAAGGCGACTCGACTCCAAGCGCGTGCACGAGCCGCGCATAATGCCCAGCCCATCGACCCAGGGACTGCAGCCTGCTCGGGGGCGGTTACCGCCGGCAATCGCGCCCTCGTCCGCAGGCACGCCCTCGTTGCCGCGCTCAAAAAATAGCTGAAGGCCCAGGCAGATGCCGAGCAGCGGAGTTCCGGCGGCAACGGCGTCGAGCACAGCCGCCTCCTCACCGCTCTGGCGCATAAAGGCGATCGCGTCATAGAACGCGCCCACGCCCGGGATGACCAGGCCGTCGGCGTTGCAGATCTGCTCCGGATCGTCCGACGTGCAGGCAGCGGCACCGGCGCGCGCAAGCCGCGCACGACGCTCGACAAGTTGCCCTTGTGGTAGTCGACCACCACGATCTTCGGTTCGCCCACGCGACCCTCCTCTTCCCATCATCCAAAACCACCACGAAGGTGCCTGTCCCCTTTGTGGTGGTATTTGCCTTTGTGGCGGTTACAGCGAGCCCTTGGTGCTGGGGATGCCCTGCACGCGGGGATCGAGCTCGCAGGCGCGGCGCATTGTGCGGCCCACGGCCTTAAAGGCGGCTCGATAATGTGATGCGAGTTGCCGCCCGCCAGTTCGCGCACATGCAGTGTGAGCTTGGCGTCGCGCGCAAAAGCTAGAAGAACTCGACAGCCAGCTCGGTATCGAAGGTGCCCACGCGCTCGGTTGGCACGGGCAGCTCGCAATAGGCCTGCCCGCGGCCCGAGATATCCACGGCGGCCATCACGAGCGTCTCGTCCATGGCAATCGCCGCGTCGGCAAAGCGTGTAATGCCCGCCTTGTCGCCCAGCGCCTGGCAGAACGCCTCGCCCAGCACAATACCCGTGTCCTCGACGGTATGATGCGCATCGACCTCAACATCGCCCACCGCATGCACCGTCAAATCGAACAGGCCATGGCGGCCAAAGGCGTTGAGCATGTGGTCGAAAAACGGCACGCCGGTCGAGATATCGCACACGCCGCTCCCGTCCAGGTCGAGCTTGACGACAATGTCGGTCTCCCCCGTCTTGCGGGTCACCTCGCATAACGGCCCATCTACATCTCCTCCTTCACCAGCGCGGCAAACGCAGCCAGCACCTCATCGTTTTCCTGCGGCGTGCCAACAGTGATGCGCAGGCAGTCCGCGAGCCCCAGTGCGTAGCTAAAGTCGCGCACCAAAATCGAGTACTCGCCGCGCAGACGCTCGCGCACGCGCGTGGCATGCGACGTACGTACGAGTACAAAGTTCGCCGCACTCGGCCATGCCTCCACTGGCAGGCCCTCGGCAGCCATTGCGCGCAGGGCGCACAGCTCGCGCTCGCGCTCGGATGTGACCTGTGCCACCACGGGCGCGTACGCGTCGCGGGCACGCACACAGGCAAGCGCCGCGGCCTGGCTCAGCACGTTAACCGAGTAGATCTGGCGAATCGCCGCAAACACGTCGATGACCTCCGATGCCGCGATCACGTAACCCAGACGCGTTCCGGCGGCGCCAAACGCTTGGACAGCGTATGCAAAATCACCAGGTTGGGATGCTCAGCGATAAGTCCCTGCGCCGTGGTGGCCGCGCCAAACGAATCGTCGGCAAACTCAACGTAGGCCTCGTCGACCATTACCATGCCGGGGCACGCATCGCACAGCGCCGCGACAAAGTCGAGTGGCGCCACGTCGCCCGTGGGGTTATTGGGCGAGGTCACGATTGCCAGGTTGCACTCGGGCGCCGCTGCGAGCACAGCTGCCTGGTCAAGCTCAAAGGTCGCGGGGTCGCGCCACACGTCGCGCACCTCGGTCTGGCAGAGCGACGCAAAGAACGCGTACTCGCTAAAGCACGGCGGGCAGTTGAGCAGGGTCCGTCCCGCGCCGCCAAACGCCAGCAGGTAGTTATAGAGCAGCTCGTCACCGCCATTACCCACGCAGACATTCTCGCGCGCCACACCATGCCAAGCGGCAAGCTCGTCGCGCAGGTCACAGGACATGGGATCGGGATAGCGGTTAAGCGGTGTAGCGGCCAGGGCGGCGTCGACCGCCTCGCGCACGCCAGCCGGCACGGGATAGGTGTTCTCGTTGGCCGAAAGGTTGATGCGCGTGGGCGTAAAGTTGGGATCATAGGCTCAATGCCGGCCAAGTAGGGCTGGACGAGCTCCTTCATGCGGGGAGTGAGTTCGGCCATTTTAGGCCTCCTCGACGACCGCGCCAGCGGCACCGCGCGCAGCCGCCAGGTCCACGCCC
>ENA-OQIR01000483-OQIR01000483.1-human-gut-metagenome-genome-assembly--contig:-NODE-483-length-17124-cov-2.263929_pt1 | contig 17124 bp, 28 predicted proteins | sample MGYA00242580_ERZ504745 | MGnify/ENA primary metagenome ERZ504745 (study PRJEB26092, sample SAMD00036214) | human gut metagenome | host: Homo sapiens | study: EMG produced TPA metagenomics assembly of... | reverse complement strand
CCGAACCGCCGCATAGTCACTGTGTTGATGACTTTGTAAGTTCCATCTTGCTTGGCGCTCAACCTTGTACTGGTTGTACCCATCCATTGGGGATGTAGCACTGCCGGACGGTATCCCACTCGAAAATCTTAAACTCGGCGTCGCCCTTGATGCGCTGCTTGGTTTCGCTGTCGATTTTGTCAATACTGACTTTGACCGACCACTCATCGTTTTTCATCTGGGTAATAGTTCGAGCTGTTGGCAGGAACAGTAATCGTCTGGTGGCTGCTCAGAGCACCAGACGTGGTATCGAAGCCGTGCGGAATGGTGATTTCATCGTAGCTAAACGTAATATTTGCAAGCTGTGCCCGCGCCGAGGCGATGGCAGCATCTACCATACCTTGTGCTTCGTTTTTCAGTTGGTTGATGGCTGCATTTTTGGCAGCCTCGGCAGCGGCATCCGCTTCAGCCTGGCTGGTGAACGGTCCTTCCTGCCCGCTGAGTGTGCTTGTGCTGGTCTTGGACACCTCATAATGTACTGTCCATGTGGCAGAACCATCGCCGCCATTCAAATGGTAGTTGTCGTCCTGCGTGTGACCGCTGGTGGTAATGGTCTGCGCTCCGGCAGGAGTCATCTTCCAACTACCGCCGTCCACACTGCCGCTGGTCTGGCTTGGAGTGACGGTAATGACTGCACCATCCACTTTCTCCAGCGTATTCAGCTGATACTTATCGGTGTTGACGGTGAACGTCAGATCAAAGCTGCCTCTGGCGCTCTGTGCAGGAGCGGTCCATGAAGCAGAATAATACTGCGGCTCAGGAGCACTCGGCACGTCCGGAATTTCGGTGCCGCCAGCAATTTCCTCACCAACAGCGCCACAATCTGCCATGCGTACCTGCGGGCGGATTATAAATGTAAGTGTAATAACCGTTCTCACCAGACTGCACCGCCGTGCCGTCTGCCAATTCTTCGGCGGCGGCAACATAGGCCTGCGCAGCATAACTATCAGGATAGTTGGTAATGATCCACTGCTGGGTTTCATCGTAGATCTCACTGATGAGGTCGGGCTGCTCTGTATCCGCGCTCATAACAACGGGCTTGCTGTCCAGCATATCGAGACTCAACTGACCGAGGCCGCCCCAAATGTTGATTTGGTTCGCGTAATGGTTGCCGGGGGTGTACTGGCCGGGCTCAAGGCGAGACACATGGTCAAAAGTGTAGGTCGGGCAGCCATTGGGCTGACCGTTCAGACCATGACTGCAACAGTAGCTTCTTGTCCGTTGAACCAAATAAGCCAAGTACCGCCCTCTTTGGCGATGCTGGTAATCTTGCCGGTGGCATACGGCGGGGTCGGCCCTGCCGCAAGAGTTGCAATGCCGTTGTCTGCGTAAAGCTGCGTCGGGGCAGAATCTTCCGACAACTGCACATGGATGGATTTCTGCAACTGTTCGCCATCTGGGGCTGTGTAGACAAACTGCGCGGTGAAATCGGCAGAGGCTTTCACATAGAATCCTGTGGCTGCTGCAGACTGCTCTGCGTAGGTCTGGTGCAGGATTTGAGCCAGCTCGGCCTTGTTGGCGGAGATGAGGTCATAGTCGGTGGACGCATAGCTGAGAAGTTCTACGCCATCCGGCAGGATGATTTCGGATGCCGCACCGTCTGCGGGATATTCCGTCTGCACCAGCAGAGGAACGACTGCATAGTTGGCATCGGGCGTTTTGCCGACAGTGATGTTGCTTTCGTCTGCGTTCAGCGCATCTGCATCCATGTGGGCATCCTCACCGTCGTACAAGTCGGACCCCCACGAGGAAATGCTGATTTTTGTCTCGCCGGTTGCCACAGGCAGACCCATGCTGCCGAGGTAGCTGCCGGTAGGTGCATCCGGCAAATCGTTGTACAGATTTTCGGTAATCTGAGAAAGGTCTGGGGTTACGCTGTCCGTAATTTCGGGAACAAATGTATCTGCTATCTCTGGCGTGGAAATCTCCTCGGCCGAGGCAGCAGGAATCATCGTACAGCACATGGCACCCGCCATGAGCGCCGCAGATAAGCGGTGTTTGAGTTTATATTGCATTGCATATCTCCTTGTGTGGTTTTATACGTCAAAAGAGTGCGTGCGATTTAGGATTTTACATCTGCACCACCTCCATCAATCAGCTTGGCAACGACCAACAGGCGGCTGTTAGGGTCTGCCGTGCAGGTGGAAAGCGTCAGAATATGGTCATCAGTCGTCACGTCCACACCGTAGTCGAACGCACAGCCGGCAACAGCCTTACCCAGAATCTGCTGGAAGGCCGCATCGTCCGGGTCAGCCTGAATACAATCGGTATCATCGTTTGCATCGCAGACCCACACACTGAAAATCTGATACGTCAGCTTTTCATTCGCCAGTGAAACATAAATGTACGGGTTTCCTGCCCGAACTCGAACACGCGGTATTTGTGCAAATCCTCAAATCCGCCGACATAGTCCTCGTCGGTAAAGGTGTGACCGTAAAAAATAAGATTGCGAGATACTTTTATACCGCTGTCCATGCGGCAGGCATAGTCGGCATAGATGCAGCGTGGTAATCCTTGACCCCCTTTTCATCACGGCGCAGATAATAGTCATTGTCGCCGTACTGCTGCACAGGCGCGTCAATGTTTGTGCCGGGAATCGTGATCCACGCCACGGTGTCCGGGTTTTCTTTCTGCGCGGCGGCAAGTCGTTCATCGGGTGGCTCAACATGTTCGGCCTGTTCCCACGCGGGCATCACTGAATTTTCATTACCGGAACGCCCGAAAAGCAAGAACCCAGCCAACAGCAGCCCGACCAAAACAAAAATAATGACGAGTCGCAGCAAATCGGGATTGGCGGTATCGCAGAAGCGTTTGAATTTTTCTCTCACTGCGGCACCTCCGCAACATCATCTTCCTGCCACGGCAGGCGGGGCAGGGGCGCGTAGTGGCGGCCGTTCGGCTCGACCCAACTGCCCTGGCGCCGGCAAAAATGTGGATGTTGAACGAGTTCAGCACGGTCAAAAAACTCTCCATGTCGGCGGCATCACAGCAGAGTGAATCCCGGTTGCCGATCAGCAGCACATCGAAGCGATGCTGCTCGGCATCCTGCAAAATCTCCTTGACGGCGGGGCGCATGAGCAGCGGCACAGGCTCGTTTGTCTCGGAAATGCGTTCTTTCTGTACGCCCCACTGCAATTTGCGGGCGGCGCGCTGGCAGGCAAGGCGCTGTCTGCCCATGCTGGCAAGATTCTTCGGGTCGGACTGGTAAAGGCATTGTGCAATCATGGTGTTTTCCTCCTTAGTATTTCGGCTTGTGATAGACTTCTTTGTGCAGCGCCACCGCATGGCGGCGTTCATGCCATAGGAACAGGTAGTGCAGGACCATCCCGCTGCGACCAGCGGCAGCAGAACTTTTGCCCAATCAGAGATTCTCTTCATCGTCATCCTCATTTCTGCCGCCGAGGACAATATCCCCGGATGGCACATAGACTTTCGGCGCAGGTGCGGGCTTTGCAGGCTCAGCCGTATGGGTAGGTTCTTTGCGCAGCAGGTGGGTAATAATCAGCAGCACCGCGATAAAGAGCAGCGCGCAGGCGATACCCGTAATCAGCAGGGCAGGGGTAATGCCGCTTTCCGCCGCAGCAACCACCACAGGTGCAGAAATCGGCGCGTACAGCAGCGTGTAATGCACCGTTCCGGCCTCGGTGCGGGTGACCGTTCCAGCGTAATGCGCTGTTGCCATATAGGTACTGTCGGCCTGCAAAGTTTCGCCAATCGTAATGTCCTGCAAGGTCAGCGTGCCGGAAAAACCGTACTCGTCATCGTAGGCAACAGACTCTTTCACATCATTGCGGGCGGTTTCGGCATCGGCGCTGCGCACAGACAATTCAAATCCTGCGTGACCTCTTTCTCCTCGGTCACACCGCCCTCCACAGACTGCGTAACGCCCCATAAGGTGTAATCGACGCCGTTCCACTGCATAGTGCTTTCGGTCAGGTCGGCAACGGTTGTGCCATACGGTACGCTGTACTGCTTGACGACAAGCAGCTGCCCGCCGTTTTCCTGCCACGAGATGCTGTCCGGTAGAACAGCGACGCCGTATCTTCCGGCGGCAATCCCACCAACTCCGGGGCAGGGGTGGGTTCCTCGGCAAAGGCTGCGGTGGCGGTGCCCAGTGACAGCAGGCAGCACAGGGCAGTGATAACAGGTTTCTTCATTAGGATTCCTCCGTTTCGGGTTGATTTTGCATTTTGCGTTCTACAATACGGCGCAGCTCGTCCCGGTCTGTGGTGATCAGTCTTTTTCCTCCTCGCTGCACCGCATATCAACGGTGACATTGTTGGAGTTTGTGACGATTAGCGCGCTGCCGCGCTCGAAGCGGGTGATGTTGTCGATTTCGGCATCTGTCAGCTTCAAAACACTTTGCACGCGCTGGGCTTCCTCTTCCTCCAAATTCAGAATGATTTTGATTTTGCAGTTGTTCAGGATGCCGCGACCGTATTTTCCATCTTCCAAGGAAAAGAAGTCGTTCAAATCCTGCGTGGCAACCAGAACCCCGCCGCCGTAGCCGCGAATGGTTTTGACAGCTCGAATACATAGTTGGCCGCCAAAGCGTTGGACGATGCGCCGATGATTTGCCAAACCTCATCTATAAAAATCTGCTTGCGGCGGGTCAGGTCTTCTTTGGCTTTATCCCACATATAATCCAGCCCGATGTACATACCCACGGTCAGCAGATCGCCGGACAGCTCGCTGATGTCGATGACAACATAGCTGTTGTCAAGTTTCACGTTCGTCTGGCGGTTGAAGCTTGATGCCGAGCCGTGTACAAGACGGTTCAGAATATTGGCGATACGCCGCGTTTCCGGGGCGGCGGACAAAACAGTGTGCAGGTCGCCCAAAATCGGCATTTCGCGGTATTGACCGGGAGTTGCCGGGTCATCCAGACTGGCATTGTCGTAGGTGATGCCCTTGTTTCGGTACGTTATAACGATGGCTTCGTCCAATAACTGGCGCTCTTCGTTGTTCAAATCGGGGATCAGCAAGGAAAAGAAAATGTGCAGTTTCTGAATCTTAGCGGCCAGCTCCGACTGCTCCGGCATGGGACCATCCAGTAGTTCGCTGCTGGTGTGGTCGATTTTGCGGATTTCCATGACGTTGATGCAGTCTGGCTGCCCGGTACGATGCGGATGATGGTGCCGTTCAGTGCCTTGGCCTGCCGGTAAAACTCATGTCCTTTCAACGGAGCGATAATGTAAATGGGTGTTCCCGCCAGCCGCATACGCCGGGCGATAAGCTGCATGGTGAACGTCTTGCCCGCGCCGGAGGTACCGAGGATTGCCATATTCGCATTTTTATAGATGCGGGTGTTGAAGCTGTCGAGGCTGACAAGGGAGTTGTTGTACTTGTTCACGCCCAACAGCACGCCGTTGGTGTCGCACAACTCAAAGCTGACGAACGGATAAAAGCTGGCCGCAGTGGAGGTAAGGATATTGCGGCGGTATTTCTTAAACAGCGCCGCATCCGGGGAACACAGCGGCAGGGAAGAGAGAAAGGCTGCCTCCTGCCGGAAACTGCACAGCTGCAAATTCATATCCTGTGAGACCATGAGCTTGCGTATCTCCCCGATGCGCCATTCCAAATCCTTGACGCTGGCCGCGGTGACGGTCACGAGGATGGCGGCGTAGTAGAAATCCTCGTTGTTGGCGAGGCCGTCTTTCAGGTAGTAGCCGGAACGGATAGCGTTGGAGAGGTCATCAAAGTCCGAGTTTGTGTCGCTGGTGTCCTTGATTTTGCTGCGGTTGATGCGAATCTGCTGCCCGATTTTCTGCATCATGCGTTCTTTGGGCTGTCGTTCCAGAAACAGATCCACATCAATGCCCTCGCCGGCGTTTACCAGCAGCGCCATCCATCCAGCTGTGACCTGCGCACGGTAGCCGTCTGCGGGAATCATCAGGTAGGCATGGTAGGTACCGTCCATGTAGAGATAACGGCCGTGCTTCAAATCCAGCGAGGGCGGAATCATAAAGGCGGCGGGCGGTATCTTGTCCAGCGCCGTAGTATCGTTCTGAGCAAGATAGCTGGCAAGCACATCTTGGATGCGCTCCTGCAACGGCACCTGTACCGCCGTCCGTCTATTTAATAAAGTATAGAAAACGTCGGTGAGGAACTCGTCCTCATTCTCGTGCTCTACGATGCATTGCCGCACTGCGCCAGATAGGTACGGAAGTTGCGGGCGGTGGTTTCGAGCGTGGAGACGATTTCAGCATAGGAGATGTTCCGCTCGTTTGTAGGGACCTCGTATTGAAAAATCACGAAAAACGGCGGCTAACAGCATCGCGAGAGCCAAGCCGTTTGACAAAGCGGATATAGCTCATGTGGCGCTTGCGCACGGCCGCGTCCGGCTCGTTGGCGGCATCCCGCCGCAGCTTGTCCAGATAGGCGTTGACATCTGCCTTGCGAGAGAACGACTTGAATTGCAGCCGCCACCGGGCTGACTTTCAAAAGGCTGGCGAACGAGTAGATGACGCTGCGCTGCTCCCGTGGGGAGCGCAGCAGGAAGTTGATGGGCTCGATCTCCAGAATCTTGATGTGGCGCTCATCTGTGGTGTGCAGGATGCCGTTCTCGATTTTCTCGATGGGGAGCAAGTCGTAGAGCGTCTGCCGTTTTACCAGCTTTCCGTGGCGATCCGCCTTACGTTGCAAGACCTGCGCGTTGTGGGGCAGGGTATCGGAATCATCATAGTAGACAACACGGTATCGCTTACTGATGAGCCGTAGATGTCGGTGTCGGTTGGCTTCGAGATTGCCCTGCTGTGTAGGTGTGACGATACGGCGGCGCTTCATAAAACGGAACCAGTGTGCTACAAACTGCGTCAGACTGTCACCGCCGATACCGACCACACCAAAAACACCCAACGGCACCGACACCGCAATGACGATCATCAGGCGGATGTTGAACGCCAGCGGCAGATAAAACAGCGGCACCGCACTGCCCACGGCAAGCACAGCCGCCTCCACTGCATTGCGCAGCTTGACCGTACCGCCGAGAATCGTACCGGTGTCCACAAAATTCTGCGGGATCAGGTAAACATCCCGCTCTTCGCGTGAAATTTCGACCACCTCCAAACAAAAAGAGCGCCCTCAAAAAAAGGCGCTCTTGCATTTCTGTTCAATTTTGACGATACTATTATAGCAGAGTCATATTGCAGCAAAAAAGACCTTTGCTGTGCGGATGTTGTGCTGATTTACTGCATTTCGGTAGATAAATTTTCAAATGCACATTTGTGGCGACAGAGTGGCTACATGGATTGACAACCGAATGCTATGAACGTATAATGGAGATAAGAAAAAACTACGGCACGAAGGGAGTTTATTTTATGGAAAACATTATTTCGGCGGCCAAAACGGATGTGTTCCGCGTCCGCATCAACCCGGAAATCAAGCAGGAACTGGAATCTGTGTATGCAAAGAACGGTCTTACCCTGACTGATGCCATCAACGTGTTTTTTCAGCAATCGCTGAACGCGGGCGGTTTTCCCTTTGCCGTAACCGAGGACAACGCAGAAATTATCAAGGCAAAGGCACTCTCCCGGCTGGCAAAGCAGTTGCAGGAAGCGCAGGACGACCCGGTTTCTTACTCCGAGGATGAAGTGTATAAGATGTTCGGAGTTGAGAAATGAGGGTAAGCTATAAGAGAGCTGCCGTCAAGGACATGGAGGCGACCCGTGACTACATCGCCGGGCGTCTAAAGAACCCTAAAGCGGCTAAAAAGCTAATGGAGGCACTCCTGAAAGCGATATCGTTGCTGGCGGATAACCCTTATATGGGCGCGGCGTTGGCAGAAAAGTTTGAAATTGACACAGATGTGCGCTATTTTGTGGTCTCAAAACAGCTGATTTTCTATCATGTGGACAATGTAAATGGCGTGGTAGAGATTCTTCGTGTGCTGGACGGCAGAACGGATTATTTGTCGGTGCTGTTTGGATAAGAAAAAAGTAAAGAGGGCGGTTTTTGCATATTAGCAGAAGCCGCCCTCTATTCGGTTTACAAAACAAATAGATAATTAATCAATTACTATGCGCAAAATGTCAAAAAAGTGAAACGGGCTATCATTCAATACTGAATCAAGAAACATTTCCATAAGCGTCACAGCATAATGAGAGACTTACCGGGATGAACGTTCCGTTTCTGGATAGGGTTGCGTTTAAGTAGCACTATTTCCACTAGTCCACACGCTTTGACCACTATAACTCCAACCGTTAGAACCTGCTCCTGCTCCGCTAGCAGCGGTGGCACTGGAAGATGATCCGTCATAATAGAAAGAGGCATATAGAGTAGCTGCACCTATGTACGCTCCATCTTTATAATATTCTTTCGTGACGCTATGGGTCCTAGAGCTCCGAGCTATGCCATTTGTTTCGGACAAAGTGACAACAACCGTAACTCCATCGCCTAAATCTTCTGTATAAATCTTTTTGCCAAAACTATTTTCTTGCGCAAAGCAAGAAAGCGAAAAAAGAGCCATGAACATTGAAACAGACAGGAGGGCGATAAACCTTTTAAGTGTTTTTGTCATATTGATGCTCCTTTGCAATTTGTTCAATATTTTGTTTTGCCAGTTCATCCAGTTCGTTCTGAGAGTAATCTTCTCCGCCTAAGTCTGCATAGGTGGTTTCAGTGTTGATGACCATCACTCCTTTCGTTGCTGCAAAAAAGATTACTACAGAAAAGAGAACTACAACAACTATTCCTATCAATAGTCGCAAACAATATTTATGGTGCTTCGCAGAAAGACTCCATTGTGATATTGTCTGTGCCGATTGGCATTCCACAAAATCGACAGCGGCTTGCTTGGGTGTGGCTCCTAACATGTTTGCGATTGTTTCAAAATCGGCATCTGGATTTTCAATACTTATATCGCGCGCTACATTGTGTACATAAGAAGAAAATTCTTTGCGAGCTGCACGGCAAGGCAATGCTGGTGCCGCAATCTTCAAATAGGATTGCAAATCTTTCTCATTAACCATTTTTGTCCTCCGCGTATATATGTCCATCCATATTCATTAGGTTTTCTAATGCAGCTGTAAATAGCTTGTATTCTTTTCGGAGCTGATCGTAATAGCATTGTCCTGATGGCGTGATTCCCAAGTAAATGCGGGCTCGACCATCTTCAATACTTTTTTTGGCTTCTTCAATAAAACCGTTTTCCTGAAGCCGATACACCGCAAGGTACATTGTATTGTAGGATAGAACGCCCTGCGTTAGTCGATTCACTTCTTGAGCTATTTGGTAAGTATACATAGGTTTTTGCCGCAACATGAATAGAACCAACATTTCGGTCGTGGCTTTCTTCATGGCATCGCGCATACCTTGAGAAACTGTGCTTTTTGATTTTTTTTCCTGTTCCATGAGTGAAATCACCTTGATTTTTGTTTAATATCACTATAACAGAATACATGTATTTGTCAATACTTTTCATTGACAAATATATAATGCTTTGATATCATTTAATTAGAAGATATTCATCCTACAAGAGAGGATTCGGTGATTCCCATGCAGAAAGAAACTATGACCGACAGCAACTTTTAGAGCAGAAATGGAGTTTAGAATGAAAAAGTTTATCAGCCTAATGATGGCAATATTTTGTGTGGTGACTTTTAGTATGTCGGCATTTGCAGATTCTATCACCAATGAACCGCGAATTGCATTAAATTGTCCGAACTGTAGTAGGGGTGGACTTGTTGAGCGTAAGATTGGCGAACGAACCACAACCGTTTATGAAAATTGTGATCACGGCTTAAGAGGGTTTGATAAGAACGAGGTTACCTATAATATAGTGTGTAATAAATGTTCTGCAAACTGTGGATATTCGGAGCAGTCCCGTGAAGTTAGGGTGAGGACAAACCTTATAAAGTGTGGCGGTATTTAAGACGATTTTAGAAAGGCTTTATGTGATGATGAATGAGAAAAAGAATGCACATCAAAGAGGGCTAAAGATTCTGGGTGTTATATCGGTCACTTTCTTTTCTTTTTGCTTTTTTCCCTTACGGCTTTTTCTCAAGATAGTACTCCGTCAGAAAGCAAAGTAGAGCTTGCAGATGGCAAAATTCGGATTGTCTATGCTTTTGATGCGCCAGTGGTAGCAAGCACTTCACAAATGGACGATACTTTGTTAGCGAAAACACATAAAATTATATTTGACGAAGAAAACAGCTGGGCACAAACCTACTCTGTGGAGAGTATTCAAGCCGCGGAAAATCTTTTAGGAATAGACTTTTTGATCAGCAGGAATATCGAAAAATACGCGTTTAACCCGAACAAGAAAGACACACTTAGTGTGCAGGCAACAGAATCGGGTAAGATTGCGAACACTACCTATACTTGTTATCGCACATATAATGGTTACGGTGTCACCATTGTTGCGGATACAATATGGGATGGAAGTTCCTTGAATCACAAAGAATATATTTTTCCATTTTCTCAAAGTCAATATACAGTAAAGGAAATCCCCTTTATAATGTCTTCCGGGGAAAAAGCCACAATTTATGAAGTGCTTGACAAAAAGGGAAATATCGCTGGACAATATGTGATGTTCAATAAGGACGCCACCAATTACCTGCTGTATTTGATACCTTATACACAAGTTGAACAAACAAAAGAGGAAAGACAAGGAAGTGCAATAAAAAAGCTGCTCAATGATTTGATAATCGATATGTGAGAGCAATGTCAAAAGTGCGAAACAAAGATGAAGAAAACCAATTTGATATTCGCTTATTAAAAGTTAGTCACCCCACATGAAAGGGTTTGGTGATTCCAATGCAGAGAGAAATGACCGCAAAAGGCAGAGTAACAATAAGGAGCTTGCCATGAAAAAAATAATAAGTTTTCTTATGGTCATTGTGGTTTCTTGCAGTTGTTGTATGCTTTCGTTTGCAGCAGATGCTGATTCCGAAAACAATAATCTTGCCAAGGCATATATTGAGCCTCGACGCGCTGAATTGGTTGAAGTAGTATCTGCAAACTACGATTGCTTTGATGGGAAAGATTATTATAATCACTATGAGTATCGCACCTACACGGTTCCAGCGGGCAAAACATTGGTTTCGACTGGTCATTATATTGATTGAATAAAAGAAAACTACAAATATGCTGGTCGTGTATGGGATAGGGTTATGCGAACGGCCTATACTTATGAAATTCGATAAAGGTGGAATCAGCAGCAATGGTAAAAAATCTGCGAGCATTATTGCTTCTGGTATCATTTGCAATGTTTATTATTCTTCAATTGACTGGATGTGTGGATTCAGCTGGATTGAAAAGTGCTGCATCGATTGAATCAACTTTGGAGTCGGCAGAGAGCGCTTCGGATTCGCTTCCTAAACTGCAAAGCAGAGATGCATCATCGGCCGACCGTGTAGAGCTTTTGCAACAAATGGAAACTGAAATTCAAGAAATTCAGACAAAGATTGAAGCCTTGGAAGAACTTATTGCTGATGAAAAGCAAGATACAGCGCAGAATGATACCATCACCAAGCAAATTTCTGAACTTCAAGAAAAATTGGATTCGTTAACTGAATCGGCCAATATGCTTCGGAATTTGATTTGAATCATAACATATGGTTATATAGCGTTTTCTACGAAAGCGATATGTTATATACTGATACGATCCCAGAGCAGAACTTTCCTAAGATGAACTGAGACATCTTATAGAAGTAGATGAAGCGTTCTCCCACGTATAATGTCCCAGAATGTGGTGACAAGAATTTCAAGTTACTAAAATCGAAACTGAAAGCAAGTCCGCCAACAAATCACAAGCACGCTGTGATTCGCTGGCGGACTTTATAATGCGAAAAACTGTTACTATGAATAAGGATGATTATACTAAAATTAAGCAAGAAAACGTGTCTCTTAGTTTAGATATCCCTTTGGATTGACATAAACCCCATCGACAATAACACAGATATGCAGATGATTCCCAGTGGAATCTCCGGTGGAACCCACTTTAGCGATGGTATCATATTTGTTTACAATATTGCCGGCTTGGACAAGGAGTTGGCTGCAATGGGCATAAAGTGTACAATACCCGCCACCATGGTTGATGACCAGATAGTTGCCGTAACTGACATGATAGCCGGCTGTTATGACTGTACCGGCCTCCACTGCCAAAATGGGGGTGCCATAGGGATAGGCAATATCCAATCCGTTATGACTGGTGGTGTCCTTGCCGGAAATACCGACATCCTCGCGTTTACCAAAACCGGAAGTGATATGCTGTTTCCAGTTTGGGTCATTGAACGGATTGCCAAACCCGTTACTGGGAGCAGGGGAGCCATCATCGACAAGTGAACCATTGATCTGCCCAAGAATCGTAATACCCTCATGTTCTTCTATTTCGTGGAGATAGACAGTCAGGTTATGCGCATAGGCATCGGCACAGCTTTTCTGCTTGTCGTCAAGCTGCCAGACCGTGTCGGCAAAGTAGTCATCGCCCACATAGGAGAGTGTGAAAACGGTGTAAGTGTGATCCTCTTGAACGGTTATGGTTTGCCCACGCACCTCTTTCTGCACAGGTTCGGTGCGAACTTCCTCGGAAGTAGTGTAGGTATAATATTCTGTCCGGTGCGCTTGTACCTGTGCGGAAAGGTCAGCTAGGCTGATTTTGGTATAGTCGTCCTCTCCTTGGTAAGCGGAGTACATAGAAATGAGTTGAAAGGCATTGTAAGAAACATGACCGCCCACGGAATCATCAATGTCGCTGTAGGTGAGGCTTGCACGCTCGGATTCTATTTCGGCAAGGGTATCCTCGTATGCAACCTGCAAAATATCCGATACGGCATTGCGAAGCTGCATCACGTTGGCAGCAACTTCCAAATCATCATTGACCGCAGTGCTGGGCTGTGTCAGCGTACCGAAAATCGCACCGGGCAGCATGAGCAGAACCAGAACCGGCAGCAGCAAGACTGCAATGGCAACGACCAGTATTTCCTTGCAATACTGCACCGCAGCTTCAGTAGCAGCCCCGGCGGGACCGCCCTGCACTCCCGCTTGCGCGATTTTGGCAAGTTTGGGCGCATTGTGAAGTGCCGTTGAGGCGGCCTGCTGAGAATTTTGGGTATCGTTTTCCATCATTTAGTGTCTCCGTGCGGGGGCTTTTGGCATGGCGGCCACTTTACGCTCATCATACTGCATACGCCCGCGTTCGTCCTGAACGGTAGGCGTTTTTTCTACGCGGGTTGTGGCGTAGACCTTATACCACTTTTCGCCGTCGCGGGAAGTCTGTTCTGTGAAGTGGCCCTCCGGCTTCTCATACTGACGGGCGTTGTACATGGCAAACTGAATCTGCCCGCGGCCGGGGATGATCTCGCGCCCCTGAATCTTGCCGCCGCCGATTTCTACATCTGTGACGCTGTTGCCCATCTGCCCCAGCAGCACACGGTTCATAGCGGCCTGTTGGATAGAGGACGAAGTGGGAATGGAGGTCTGTTCTGTAACAGCAGGACTGCCACCGGCGCGCATGGCAATTTCACTGTCCCTTGTAGGGGAAACGTCAACCGTGCTATCGCCCTCCAGCGCCAGCGGTGTGGCGGGGATAGTGCATCCAGCACGGCATCGTTTTCTGCCGTTGCCATTGCGGTGGGGATATTTTCGCCAGTGGCAGGAACGGGCATAGCCTCAGCATCGCTGGTACCGGCAAAATAGCCATTGAGTGCTTCCACGGCGCTGTCGCCTGTGATGCTGCCGCTGGTCTGACCGGTGGCAATAGACCCGATGACCTTGCTGGCGAAGCGCCGTCTTTACCGAGGCTGTTGTGTACATGGCACCGCCCAAGGACACACCGATACCGCCGGACTGCCCACTGATGGAGCTTGCCGTACTTTGCTGCACATGGCGGCTCACCATGCCGGAAAGCCCGCCTGCAAAGGTATTGCCGGGTGTGACTTTTGTGGTGGCTGTTGAAGCGGCGGCTTTGGCAGCGCCCAGCCCCATAAAGCTTTGCCGATTTCAAAACCGCGAAAAGCCAGTAGCGCCTCAGACAACATCGAGCCGGGCGAGCGTGAAACGCCGATGCCCAATGAGTGCAGAATACCGTCCAGCTTGGTGCTGACTTTCAGAAAAGCGATAGCACACAGCAACCACAGGAACAGATTGCCGGAGACGGCATCCTTGCCATGCGCGTCTACGGCCGCAGCAGCTTCATCCTCGGTCAAAGCAAAAGCGGCCGGACAGTACAGAAGCGCAAGGTTGATGGCGGTGAATAGGGTAAACAGAGTTTTTTCATGTAAAAAATCTCCTATAAGGACAGCGGATTGGCGAGAAACTCACCGACCATATTGACGAACAGTTTTAAGCACCATGCGTTCATAATCAGCAGCAGAAGCTGCCCACTGAACATTCGGCACCAGCTTTTGAAAATGTTGTTTGTGCCGCGCGCCGCGCCCATAGCAAAGGCAAGGGGTGCGGTGAAAACCAGAATTCCCAGTACAACGTATCGCTCGGCGGCTTCCAAAAGCAGCTTTAAGTAGTTCCAAGCCAGAATCACAACGAGAATCAGTGCAATCAAGGCCACAGAACCGTTGGCAATCACGCCAATGATGATGAGTAGCACGGAATTGAAGTCTCCAAACTGCACGCCGGGCAGGCTGCTGTCCAGAATCCAGGTGTAGGGCGTGCCGCCGATCTGCAAGGCAAGGTTGACGATGTCATCGCAATACCAAATCAGAAGCAGGAAAATTACAGAGCGCACCACCAGATTGATGGGATTCTCGGTGTCAATGTCAAACCCTGCGCCATAGCAGCGGTAAAGCTGCCACACAAGGTTTAGCAGCACCAGCCCAATGGCTGTCCAGATAAAAATCTCGTACATGGACGATGCGGCAGGAAAGTACCGCTTGAACGTATCCATATTGCAGCCCAGCGCGCCAAGTACTGATGTTGATGCCAAATCCAGCAAATTCATCACCTGCGTTGCCAGCCAATCCACAATGCCATCTAAAATGCCCAAAGGCGTTCACCTCCTTGCTGCAATTCCGCGCAGGTTTACGGATTCCAAGTGCCGCCCTGGAAGAACGGCGTAACGTAGGCCATGATGAAGCCGAGACCGTTCAGAATCGCCCAGGTGATGGCAATGCGCTTAAGCCATGCGCGGGAATCATCCACGGTCTTGCCGTTCTTGGAAAAGTTCATCAGCAGCAGGCAACGGCGGCGCAGACTACAGCTGTGACGGTGGAGATAGAGATGATTTGCGAGTAGACATCCTGCATGATCTCGCTGGCTTTCGTCCAGACGGTTGTGCTGGCTGCGGCGGTGGGAGAATTATCCTCGCCGGTTGCAAAAGCGGGCATTGCGGTCAGTACACTGCATAGGACAGCGCAAAGGGCTGTCCTTATGCGCTTGTGGTAAAAAGAATACGTGTTTTTCTTGATCATTGAAACCTCCTGTGTGTAAAAATGCTTTATGAGTTGCCAAAAGTAGACCATTACCATAATAACAAATTGGCTGTGCAGGAAAAAAGGCTTTCGCTCTGCGGATGTATTGCGGATGTTGTGCAGGTTCAATCAGGGGTAAGGAGATTGGTGATTTTCTCGCAATTTTGTAGCATAGGACAGTGATGCCAGCAACAAAAGATATTCAAACGTAGAAATGAAATAGAGCTGTCATGAGACGGCAGCCCTATTTTTATCACAAAACCAGTTCCTGTACAAATTCCTTGTGCGATTGATACTTGGAGAGGCAAGACAGTAATATAGATATTCCCATATAACGCAAAGCGCCGTTACCGCAGGTGAAGCGGTAACGGCGGGGAAGTGATTGACTATATTGGCAGCGCAGATAACATTGGGCACCATCATTTCCGGTTTCAACTGATACAAAATGGTATTGGCGCAGACCCGATGGCAGTCTTTTGTGAAATTTCGGCCATAAAGGGAAAACCTATTAAACGAAAACAAATGTTAAAATTTCACCTGGTTTGCTTTCCGGTACTCTGTTGGCGAGGTTCCTTCTGCATTGCGGAAAGTTTGGGAGAAGTAGCTGGAAGAAGAAAAGCCCAGAATAGCTGCGATCTGAGAGAGAGAAAGGTCCGTCTCGGCCAGGAGACGCTTTCCTTCTTTTATGCGGCAGTTGATGATATAATTGATGGGCGAAACACCGTATTCGCGCTTAAAGGCGTGTACCATATAATATTTGGTGATGCTGACCTTTTCTGCCAGCTGGTCCAGCGTGATATTTTCCTTATAATGGTGGTCAATGTAGCGCTTTACCGTTGCACACTGGCGTTGGCAGGCAGGCGGGAGTGGATCGGCACAGCCGAAACACTGGCGTTGCGCATCAGCTGTACAACGATAATATCCATGTAGGCCTGGCAAAGTATCTGGAAACTCGACTCTCGGTTCTGCATTTCCCGCAGGATCTTGCGCATACAGACCAGCACATCGTTATCCTCTTTAAAGGTATAAATGCAAAAGCTGCCCTCGGCGGCATCGGAAATCGTAAATTCCAGCCTTCGATGCCAAGCACAATATATTCCAACGGGTGTGATTCAAAGCTGACTTCGGTGTGGATGACGTTGGGATTGACCACGACCAGCTGGTGCGCCTGCACGGGGAACAGCTTGTCATTGATCTGAAACTGCCCCTCGCCATCGACAATATAAAATAGCTCTGCGTAGCTATGGGAATGTGGGATGGAGGGCCAATCGCCGCTGTATTTTGTAGAGGCTATATTGCGCAGCTTCATCTTGTCGCGGGGGAGTGCGTCATCCTCCGGGTTGAAAGCATAGTTGATGTGGCTCATGGCGAGGCCTCCGAACTTTTTGATATATTGTCATAATTCTATTATATGGCACACGTCCGAAAAATGCAACGAATTTTTTGGGCGATTTTATCAATATGTTGCTTTGTTTCGAAATACAAACGTGTAAAGTGCACAATTTTCAGACGCGAAAGTCGGACGTTGTGCCGAAAAAACGGTGAATAACAATATTGCTAAAATGATGAGCAATATAATAATTGATAAATGATGTGAAAAGCACTACACTTAAGTCACCGCGAAAGGGATGAAATCCCGACATAGAAATTACACTTAGGAGGAAAACACAAATGAAGAAGATCGTTGACACTTTTGATGGCTTCTGCTATGGCAGCA
>ENA-OQIR01000482-OQIR01000482.1-human-gut-metagenome-genome-assembly--contig:-NODE-482-length-17126-cov-1.856992_pt1 | contig 17126 bp, 21 predicted proteins | sample MGYA00242580_ERZ504745 | MGnify/ENA primary metagenome ERZ504745 (study PRJEB26092, sample SAMD00036214) | human gut metagenome | host: Homo sapiens | study: EMG produced TPA metagenomics assembly of... | reverse complement strand
TCCATGCTGGTGAGAACGTAGGTTGCGGTAAAGATTATACTTTATTCGCACTTAAGATGGTGTCGTAAGATTTACCAGAAAGGACGCGATAAGAAACAGGTTTCTATCGTACCAGAGAGGCAGAGTAATTCGTAGAGCAGGAGGCTTCAAATCTATAAAGGTTTGGAGCCTTTTCTTATAAAGGAGATTTAATGTTCGCAGACAGAGCTACCATATATAATCCGTTCCGGTAAGGGCGGCGACGGCCATGTAGCTTCCGCAGGGAAAAATATGTACCTGACGGCGGTCCGGATGGCGGCGACGGCGGCCGGGGCGGAAATATCGTTTTTCAGGCGGATACCAATCTGTCTACCCTGGCGGATTTCCGGTACCAAAGAAAATATACCGCTCAAAACGGCGAAAACGGCCGGGGCAGCCGATGCAACGGCAAAAGCGCCCCGGACCTGGTGATCCGGGTGCCATTGGGCACTGTGGTAAAGGATGCGGAAACCGGCAGGATCATCGCGGATCTTTCCGATTATGAGCCTCATGTGGCGGCGAAGGGCGGCAAGGGCGGCTGGGGGAATATCCATTTTGCCACCGCCACCCGTCAGGTGCCCAGGTTCGCGAAGCCGGAATTCCCGGAGAAGCCCTGGAGGTGACCCTGGAGCTGAAGCTGCTGGCGGATGTGGCTGGTAGGCTTTCCCAACGTGGGTAAATCTACTTTGGTATCCGTGGTCAGCGAGGCGAAGCCTGTGATTGCCGACTATCATTTTACCACGCTTACACCGGTGCTCGGTGTGGTTCATATGGGCGAAAGCTCCTTTGTTATGGCGGACATTCCCGGCTTAATCGAGGGCGCCTGGGAGGGCGTGGGACTGGGACACCAGTTTCTGCGCCATGTGGACCGGTGCCGTATGCTGGTGCATATCGTGGATGTTTCCGGCAGCGAGGGGAGAGATCCTAAGGAGGATTTCCGGGTGATCAATCAGGAGCTTGCGAAATTTAATCCCGTCCTGGCCAAACGGCCAATGCTGGTTGCTGGGAATAAATGTGATCTGGCCACCGATGAGCAGATCCAGGAATTTAAGGAATTTGTGGAAAATCAGGGCTATGCGTTCTTTCCGATGATGGCGGCGATCAGTTACCAGGTGGAGCCTCTGCTGAAGAAAATCCAGGAGATGCTTTCCGCCTTGCCGCCGGTAGAACGGTATGAGCCGGAGCCTGTGCCTGTGCTTCCGGCGGAGGAAATCGGCCGGCACGACGTGAAAATCACTGTACAGGACCGGGTTTACTTTGTGGAAGGCGAATGGCTCCTGCAGGTAATGAAATCGGTGAACTTTGACGACTATGAATCCCTTCAGTATTTCCAGCGGGTGCTGATCAGCAGCGGCGTTATTGACCGGCTGCGGGAGGCTGGCATCCAGGAAGGAGATACCGTCAGTATTTATGATGTGGAATTTGACTTTGTCAACTGACGGAAAACCGGGGCTGGCCTCGCGGCTGAAGAGCCGTTCGGAAAAAGCGGCGTCCGCGTTGAGCGTTTAACGGCGCAGGCGGCAGGACAGGTTTTCCGCTAGTGAGCAGGATAAGGATTCTTCATGAATAGACCGCAGCAGGAGGTGAGGCGTGACGGAACGTTTTTTAGAAGAAAATTGTGCCCCTGAGCAGCTAAGCCCTTTGACTCTGGCCTTTGTGGGCGACGGGTTTATGATTTAATGGTCCGGGAAAGACTGGTGTGCCAGGCGAACCGCCAGGCGGGAAAGCTGCATAAGCTGGCGGTGGAGCAGGTAAAATGCCAGGCGCAGGCGCAGCGCATGGAGAAAATTCTTCCTCTTTTGACCGAGGAGGAGCAGAGCGTTTATAAACGGGGCCGAAACGCGCATACTACCCATACGCCGAAAAACGCGACTAGTGCTGATTACCACAGCGCCACCGGCATGGAGGCGCTGTTCGGTTATTTATACTTAAAGGGCCGTTTGAAAAGGCTCAGGGAGTTATTTGTGCTGATGTGCCAGGAATAATTTTATGAAAAATACAGGGAGGGTCGTGCCATGAAAAAAATGGAATTTACAAGAAAGCAGGCGTGGGAGCTTTTGTGGGACGGCGTTGCTTTTTTAGCCGGCAGTTTTTTGTTTGCTGTAGCGGTGAACGTGTTTACCGCTCCCAACAATATCGCGCCGGGGGGATTGACCGGATTGGCAACAATGATTAATTATTTGTTCGGCGCCCTATCGGTACCACCATCCTTGTTTTTAACGTACCGCTGTTTATCTGGGGCGTACTCCAAATAAACTTTCGATTTATACTTAAGACCCTTGCAGCTACAGTGATTTCCTCTGTGACGATCGACCTGACTGCCGGGTTGTTTCCACCTTACCAGGGTGACCTGATGCTGGCAGCTCTGTTCAGCGGCGTGCTCAGCGGCGCCGGCCTGGGCTTGATCTTTATGCGGGGCGGCACGACCGGCGGCACCGACCTGGTGGCTAACCTGATCGGCAGGAATTTTCGGCACCTTTCTTTAGGCAAGCTGGTGCTGCTGGTGGATTTGGTGGTGGTGCTGATCTCCGCTTTCGTTTATCGAAACTATGAAAGCCCTCTGTACGCGATCATCAATATTTTCGTATCCTCCAAGCTGATCGACGCCGTGCTTTACGGCGCCGATACGGGAACCGGGAAAATGATGTTTATTATCTCCCCAAAAATAAGGAGATCGCTCAGCGGATTATGACGGAGATTTCCAGAGGAGTGACAGAACTTCGTTCCCGGGGAGCCTATCGCGGCGAGGAAGGCGAGGTGCTTCTCTGCGCGGTCAGGCGGTCAGAAGTGTATAAAACACAAGATATTATACGGTCGGTAGATCCAGATGCCTTTGTTATCGTGGGAGATGCCGGCCAGATCTCAGGCGAGGGCTTTAAGCAAAGCATAAGTCAGAATCAAAATAGTGGAATCTAATCGGAAGGCTCCGTAGATGTGCTGGAAGCCGCTGGGCGGCTTAAGAAATTTGGGCTGGTTTGGAAAAATTGGCGGCGAAATGTGAAAAGGAATTAGGAAGAGCACCTTTTCGTGCCGGCCTAAGCACAGGTTTTATTATAATGCCAAAAAGAAAAAGCCATACCAAATCCTCCCTTCGGAAGAGCTGGTATGGCTTTGCTGCGGAGAAAGTTAGTTCTGGCTGTTTTGGTTGCTTTTATTCTGACCTTGCTGGTTATTCTTGTTTTGGCTCTGCTGATTCTTCTTGTTGCCATACTGGTTGTTGTTCTGGTTCTGGCTGTTGTTCTGGTTTTGGTTCTGATTGTTGCTCATGATTTCACCCCCTTTTGTTCTTATTATGACCCGGGGATTAAATTTTTATACAAAGGAGAGCGAATGATGGAAAGGCTCCCAAAAGAATTTTTATCGGTTATGGAACCGCTCTTGGGCGGGAATTATTCGGATTTTATCCAGAGCTTTCTTCAGCCGCCCTACCGGGCGGTGCGGCTTAATCCGTTGAAAATCACAGCCGAAAAGGCGGCGGCCGTTCTGCCTTCCGCTTGTCGCCGGCCCCCTTTTGCAGTGAAAGCTATTACATAGATCCCGCTGCCCAGGGTGTGGGCAGCCATCCTCTTCATCACGCAGGTGCCTACTATGTTCAGGAGCCTTCGGCGGCCGGCGCCGTAACGGTGCTGGATCCTAAGCCCGGAGACCGGGTGCTGGATCTCTGCGCGGCGCCCGGCGGAAAATCTACGCAGATCGGGACCGCGCTGCGGGGCAAAGGGCTGCTGTGGTCCAATGAGTTTGTCAAAAGCCGAACCGGTAGCCTGCTTTCTAATGTGGAGCGGATGGGCCTCCGAAATTGTGTGGTGTCATCCTGCTATCCGGAAACCTTATGCAAAAGACTGGCAGGCTGGTTCGATAAGGTTTTGGTAGACGCTCCCTGTTCGGGAGAAGGGATGTTCCGCAGAAACCCGGACGCTGTAAGGGAATGGAGCCTAAACCATACCAAGCTTGTGCCAAAGACAGGAGGCGATTCTTCAAACTGCTTCCGGGGCGGTGAAACCGGGCGGTGTTCTGGTTTATTCCACCTGCACCTTTTCTCCATTAGAAACGAAGGGGTTGTGGAGACATTTTTAAAGAGAAATCGGGATTTTGAGCTTATAGACTGCGGCGTTTCCTTCGGAAGGCCGTCTGGACTTCCGGAAGCCAGACGTATTTTTCCTATGGACGGCGGGGAAGGCCACTTTATCGCTAAGCTCCGAAAAAATGAGGAAAGCTTTGAAAGCGTAGAATGCGTTGAAAAAGCGGGAATTTATCAAAATAATAAATTAAATAAAGAAATAAAAGCATCTATTAATAATTTATTAAATCAGCTTTTAATAGAGATACCGAAAGGAACTCTTCAAAGCTTCGGAGAAACCGCCCTGCTTCTTCCAGAAGGCCTGCCGGAGCTTTCCGGGCTTGGCGTGCTGAGAGCGGGGGTTCCTGTGGGAGAGCTTCGCCGGGGACGGGTAGAGCCGGCGCATGGGCTGTTCATGGCGAGCCGGCCGGAAGAGTGCCGGCAGGTGCTGAATCTGACAGCTGAGGACCCGAGGGTTAAGGCGTTTCTGCATGGAGAGGAGATTGACGCCCCGGGATTTCAAGGCTTTGCAGGAATTTCCGTGGAAGGCGTCATGACAGGCTTCGGCAAATGCAGCGGCGGCCGTATGAAAAATAGATATCCCAAAGGGTTGCGAACCTTATAATTTTGTGCATGTGTTTTTTCCTTTCTGACCGAGATTGATTGAATTTTCCATCACTTTATGCTATAATACAACCTATATTCGATAAGGAAGTGTTTCTGATGCAAGAAATCAAAGTCACGTTAACCAAAAACCCGAAAAAAAGCCTGCGGATGAAAGCAAGCTTGGCTTCGGCTCCATTTTTACCGACCACATGTTTGTTATGAATTACGACGAGGGCCAGGGCTGGCATGATCCCAGAATCGTTCCCTATGGCCCGATTGAGTTAGACCCCGCCGCTATGTGCCTGCACTATGGCCAGGAGGTCTTTGAGGCATGAAGCCTATAAGACCGCCGACGGCAGAGCTTTGCTGTTTCGCCCGGAGAAAAATATGGCCCGTTTGAACCGCTCCAACGAGCGCCTCTGCATCCCTCTGGTAGATGAGGCTTTCTGTGTGGAAGCGCTGAAAAAGCTGGTCGGCATTGAAAAGGATTGGATCCCCACTGCGGAGGGCACTTCTTTATATCTGCGTCCGTTTATTTTCGCCGTGGATCCCCAGGTGGGCGTGCATCCGGCAAAGCACCTGATGTTCCTGATTATCTGCTCTCCGGTGGGCGCTTACTATCCTGAGGGCCTGAATCCGGTAAAGATCTATGTGGAAAAGAACTACGTCCGCGCCGTGCGGGGCGGCTTAGGCTTCGCGAAAACCGCCGCTAACTACGCTGCTTCCCTGAAGGCGCAGGATGAGGCGGAGGAGCAGAGCTATACCCAGGTTCTGTGGCTGGATGGCGTGGAGCGCCGCTATATTGAGGAAGTCGGCACCATGAACGTGTTCTTCAGGATCGGCGACGAGATCGTTACCCCCGCTTTGCAGGGTTCCATTCTGCCCGGCATTACCAGAATGTCCTGCATCGAGCTGCTCCGCTCCTGGGGATACCAGGTAACGGAAAGAAAGCTGGCCATTGACGAACTGTATGAGGCTTATCAGAAAGGCCAGCTGAAGGAAGCTTTTGGAAGCGGCACCGCCGCGGTCATATCTCCCATCGGCCAGCTGAAGTGGGGCGATGAGATCATGATGATCAATAACGGGGAGATCGGCGAGGTGTCTCAGAAGCTTTACGACAATCTGACCGGGATTCAGTGGGGCAAGCTGCCTGACACTATGGGCTGGACTGTGGAAGTAAAATAATTTCATTATCATTAATAAGGCAAACGAAGGGGAGCTTCGATGAAAGGCCAGGCTTGTTGGATCCAGACGGCTTTCATCGGCTGGCGGCGATAGGGCGGCCCTCCCAATCGTTTGCCTTTTTTCTTCAGCCGATTGAATTAAAAAAGGAGGCGTCAGGATTTGAAGGACCTCAGCTTCACGGTGCCGCCGGAGTACAGCGGCGCACAGGTGAAAACCTTTTTGCGGCGGGGATGCGGCGTATCGGCAAAGCTGCTGTCGCAATGCAAGAAAATGCAAAACGGGATTCTAAAAAATGGGAAGCCTGTTTGGGCGGCGGATACGGCGGCAGCCGGGGACACGGTGCGCCTGACGCTTCCCCAGGAGCACAATTCCATGGCGCCGGAGCTCTGCCGGTATCTGTGCTGTGGGAGGATGACGCCCTGCTGATTCTTAATAAGCCGCCCCAAATGCCGGTGCATCCCTGTCCCGGTCACGATAGGGGAACGGTATGCAATTTTGTCTCCTATTATCAAAAAGGAAGGGTGAAGATTGGCGGTTCCGCCCTTTAAACCGACTGGATAAGGACACCTCCGGATTGGTGATAGGCGCCAAGGATTCTTACGCCGCGTCCGCTCTGAATGACGTGGGGAAAACTTATTTCGCTGTTTGCCAGGGAAGCCTGCCGGGAGAGGGCGTCATTGACACGCCCATTCGGCTGAAGGAGGGACACAGCATTCAGCGGGAGGCGGGCGAGGGCGGGAAGCCCGCGGTCACTCATTGGAAATCGCTGGCCCAGGGAGCGGCAGCCGGAAAAAGCTATACACTGTTGGCTTTGACCCTGGAAACTGGCAGAACGCATCAGATCCGTGTGCATCTGTCCAGCATAGGCCATCCTTTAGCTGGAGATGACTTTTACGGCGGAAGCCGGGAGCTGATCAGCCGCCAGGCTTTGCACTGCGGATTGGTGGAGCTGACCCATCCGTTTTTTCTCTCTCGGATTTGTGTAAAGGCGCCTTTTCCTAATGATTTAAAAAAAATATTAGAATTTTTAAACATTCATAATCAGGTTTTCTGAGGGGATACTTTTATTAAACCGGCGAAAAGTTACAAAAAAGAATTATGTAAATTTAGAGGTTGACTTTCGGCCGATTCTGTATTATTATTTTTCAGAGAGTGTAATTGTGTTTTTTACCGAATCTCTGGATTTTTATGAAATTTTTTGACTATTGGCTTCACTTACTTGTGCGTTTTCGGGGGCAATGCCGCCGAAAAGCGTTTGGCGGGAGATTTGGTTTTACGATGATTTTACCGTAAAGATTGAGATATGGGAGTGTGCCGCGTTGGATAAATTTGTTATTAACGGTGGCAGGAAATTGCATGGGGATGTTAGAATCAGCGGGGCGAAGAACGCCGCTGTCGCTATTATTCCCGCCGCGATTTTGGCCGAGGATATATGCCGCATTGAAAACGTACCGAATATTAGCGATGTAACCAATATCGCCAGAATTCTACAGGAAATGGGCGTTGTTGTCCGCATGGTGAATAAATCCACCCTGGAAATCGACAGCGTCATATTATTTCGCCGGTAGCCTCTTATGACCTGGTAAGGCATATGCGCGCCTCCTACTATCTGCTGGGCGCTTTGCTGGGCCGTTTTTCCCATGCTAAGGTTGCGCTGCCAGGAGGCTGCAATTTTGGCGTGCGTCCGATCGATCAGCATTTAAAGGGATTTATGGCTTTAGGCGCTGAGTATAAGCTGGAAGGCGGTATGGTCAATGTTTCGGCGGACCATTTAACCGGCAATAATGTTTATCTGGATGTGGTTTCCGTTGGAGCCACTATGAATATTATGCTGGCCGCGGTAAAGGCGGACGGCATGACCGTGATTGAAAATGCTGCCAGAGAGCCCCATATTGTGGATTTGGCTAACTTTTTGAACTCCATGGGCGCGGACGTCAGGGGCGCGGGCACCGATATTATTAAAATCCGTGGCGTTAAACAGATGAAAGGCGCCACTTATTCTATCATTCCGGATCAAATCGAGGCCGGAACCTATATGGCGGCGGCAGCCGCTGCCGGTGGGGATATTACGGTTCACGACGTGATTCCTAAGCATTTGGAATCCATTACCGCTAAGCTGGAGGAAATGGGCGTTGAAATTACGGAGTATGATGAGGCGATCCGGGTAGTACGGGAAAAGCCTTTGGCCAAATGCAATATCAAGACTATGCCGCACCCAGGCTTTCCCACCGATATGCAGCCGCAGATCGCCGCGGTGCTTTGCTTGGCGGATGGCACCAGCATTATTAATGAGAACGTTTGGGACAACCGGTTCCGCTATGTAGAGGAGCTGAGGCGTTTAGGCGCTCAGATTTCTGTGGACGGTAAAATTGCTGTGATCGAGGGCGTCAAGGAATTGGTGGGCGCTCCTGTAAAGGCGATGGATCTGAGGGCAGGCGCGGCGATGGTGGTGGCTGGTTTGGCTGCCAGAGGCGTTACAGAAATTGAAAATATTGAATACATTGAGCGCGGCTACGAAAATATCGTAGAAAAATTACAGGGCCTAGGAGCGGACATCCGCCGAGTGTATTTCCCGGAGGCTTCGGTGGCTCAGGCCCTATAAAAGAATAGGCGGCCAACGGCACGAAAAATTTCGGTTTTTCGTGCTTTCTTATTGCTCTCTTTCAGCGCTTTAGATGTCTCCGCCGAATCGAGGCGTTATTATATGCCGTTCGGCTTATGCTTTCTGTAGAGAGGCGGGTTGGAAAAACGGGGGGATCATACAACATCGGGCTTTATCAGGATTCGTATTTTATAGCCTTTCTGATTTCACTTGGAGCGTCCGCCAGCTGCCTCCCGATGGGAGCTGTGATGAATGAACGCCTTTCCCTGCGGCTTTTATAGAAAAAGGCTTGTTCCAAGGCAGAGAATGCAAAAGGCGGATAGATAAGACTGGCCGGCGGATTAGGCAGCGTATTTTATTTGAAAACTGGGAGGACTCTATGGCAAAGGTATGTCCGCTTTTCAGCGGCAGCAGCGGCAACAGCTGTTACATAGGAACCGGGGAGCATGGAATCCTGGTGGACGCGGGAAGAACAGCGAAGCAGATGGAGGGGGCATTATCGGCCAATGACATCAATATCTCATCTGTCCGGGCAATTTTTGTCACCCACGAGCATACCGACCATGTCAAGGGACTGCGGGTGCTGGCTTCCCGGCATCATATCAAGGTGTATTCCTCCATGGGCACTCTGGAGGCTCTGAATGATATGCAGATCCTTTCGGGAAAATTCCCCTGTGACGTCATCTCTGAAAACGGGATACAGGAAGCCGGAATGGAGATCCGCCCCTTTCACACCTCCCACGATTCGGCGGAAAGCGTAGGCTATCGAATTTCATTGCCAAACGGCCGCGTGGTCGTGGTCGCCACTGATTTGGGCTTTGTGTCCGAGGAGGTCCGGTCGGCTCTTGCCGGCTGCGACGTGGCGGTGATGGAATCCAATCACGATGTTGGGATGCTGCAAAGCGGCGGCTATCCCTATTATTTGAAACGCCGTATCCTGTCGCCTCAAGGGCATTTGTCCAACAGCGCCTGCGCCCAGGAGCTTCCGGACTTGGTAAGGCAGGGAACTACCCGAATTCTTTTGGCGCATTTAAGCAGGGAGAATAATATCCCTCAGCTCGCTTATCAAACGGCGCTGTGCAGCCTGTTGGAGCAGGGCATGAAAGCTGGGGAAGACTTTTTATTGCAGGTGTCCCCTGTGGAGAATTCAGGAGGACACACCCTTTTGATTTAACTGGGAAAGGAAAAAATAATGCTGACGGTGCGGATTCTGTGCGTAGGAAAATGCAAAGAGAAATATTGGCGGGAGCTTGCGCCGAATACGGTAAAAGGCTGTCGGCCTTTTGCAGGTTTGAGGTTTTAGAGGTGGACGAAGAACGCCTGCCGGAACGGCCCTCGAAGGCCCAGATCGAAAGCGGCTTAGAGCAGGAGGGAAAACGGCTTCTTCAAAAAGCGGGCAGCACTCCGATCGTCGCTTTGTGCATCGAGGGCAAAGAGCTTTCCTCGCCCCAGCTTGCCCAGTATGTGGAGCGGGCCGCGGTAAACGGCGCCAGCAGCCTGGCCTTTGTCATCGGCGGCTCCTGGGGACTGTGGGAGGAAGTAAAGCGGAAAGCGGCGCTGCGGCTTTCCATGTCTCCGATGACCTTTCCTCATCAGCTGGCCAGGGTTATGCTTTGCGAGCAGATTTACCGCGCCTTTCAGATTGCCCATTCGGGGAAATACCATAAATAAGGCTTTGGTTCATGAAATGTAATACATCGAGAGCCTTGAGCTTCCCAAGCGCCGTTGACGCCAGCGGAAGTCTTAGGGCTTCTTGCATTTTCCGGCGGCTGGAGTATAATAAAAGCAGTTTTGGAATGATAGGCTTTTGGGGCGCTGTCCCGAAAAACCGCATTTGACCGGCCGCGGCGCGATGCTTTGGCATTAGGCTGCTAATATCGATAGCGGCTATGAAAAATAGAGCGGCATATGGGAGAAGAAAGCATGAAAATCAATAAGATCCGTTTTTTAGAGCCGGGTAACCTGCCCTACCGGCGGTCGATTAAGAACCTCTATGTCTACGACCAGTATATTCGGACGCTTCCCACGGCCTGATGACCTTGGCTACCGTGGCGAAGGAAGCGGTGCCGGATACCTTGATGTACAGCGAGTCCATTTCAAAATCCGGTGGGATGACGTGCTGGACGCGGATATCGTGCTGATTGGAATTTTTACCTTTCAGGCCAAGCGGGGCTATGAGCTTGCCCGCTTCGTCAGGAAAAATTCCAAGGCCCTGGTGGTACTGGGCGGACTTCACGCTCGATGAATTATCAGGAGGCTGCTCAATACTGCGATTATGTACTGCTGGGAGAAGGGAGGAATCTATCCTTAAGCTGATTGACTGCCTGCGAAGGGATCAGGAAATTGATTTTCCCGGGGTAGCTTATCGGAATAACGACGAGATTGTGTGTACGGGGCAGTGTGTGCCGCCGCATAATATCGATATTATTCCTGATAGAGACCTGCTTTACCATTACCGGAAAATGGCGGGGCATAATACGGTTTGGCCGCAGGTTCACGCGTCCAGAGGCTGCCCTCACAATTGCGATTATTGTGCGGTAGTACGGCATTTCGGCAGAAAAGTGCGGACGAGATCGCCGGAAAATGTTGTGGAGGATATCCGCCAGGCTATCGCCTTTCACGACCAGGGCCACCGCCGTGCGGCCAAAATACTCTGGCTCACTGATGATAACTTTTTCGCGGACCGGGATTGGGCGGTATCGGTGCTCAACGCGATCATTCGCAGCGGAATTCGGTATCAGTTTACGGTTCAGGCCCGGTACGAGGTGGGCTTTGACGACGAGATGCTGGAGCTTTTGAAAGAGGCGGGCTTCTGCGAGATTGCCATGGGAATCGAGTTTTTAGAGGATGAGACGTTTGAAAGCCTGCATAAAAAGAGCACTTACGCGGAAATTGTCCGCTCGGTAGAGAATATCCAGCGCCATGGCCTGCGCGTGCGGGGATTGTTTATCGTAGGCGCTGACAATCACGTAAAGGGCGTAGGGGAGCGGCTGGCGGATTTCGTGATTTCCCACGACATCTGCGGCGTCCTGATTCAGTCCATGTATTTTGTACCAGGCACTCCGGTGTATAAGACTCATAAAAATAAGCTGATCCACACCGACTGGTCGAAATACAACGGTAATGTGGTCCATTATCCGGAAAAGATTGCGCCCGATGATTTGCAGAGGGAAATTATTATCGCCAGCAAAAGAATTTACTCAGTAAAGCGGCTGATTCAGGCGGTGACGCATCGCCGCGGCTTGGAGCGGCTGTTGTTTATAGGCGAGTTCTTCTGGCAGAGAAGCGTGCGGAGCGCGTTAAAAAGGGAGCTGCCCCGCTTGAAGCAGGCCGCTGAGAAATCGGGCCTGTACAGCGCCGGGACAGAGGCGGCCCGCTAAGCAGGAAATATCATCAGCGAAATAGGCCGTTGAAAAGGGCCGCTGTATCCCAGCTGTTTCTCCGGGATACAGCGGCTCTTTTGCCGCCGCTTTTAGCAAGTGCCCGGGCAGAGCCGGGGAAGGATAATCCGCCCTAGTGCCCGGTGGAAAAAGAATTATGGCTTGCTTCGTAAAAGCGCTTAGAATGCTGCCGGTTTTGAAGCCCCTTCAACAGCCGGTGCCGTCCGGCTTGGTTTACCGCCTCTCGGTCCAATATTTCCGGTCCAGTGAACGGTATTGTACTGCCTCGGCCATGTGGCCGCTTTGAATGATTTCTTCTTGATCCAAATCGGCGATGGTGCGGGCAACCTTCAAAATCCGGTCATAGGCGCGGGCGGATAAGCCCAGCTTTTCAAAGGAAAGCTTTAACAGGCGCCGGGCGCTTTCTGTCATCGGACAGGCGGCCTTCAGAAGCTCCGGTAAGATTTTTGCGTTGCAGGCGGCGGGGGAGGCTTGATGTTTTCGGTACCGCTCGCGCTGTAAAGCCCTCGCCCGTTCGACCCGCTGCTGAATGGCGGCGGAGGGTTCCTCGGAACCTGAGGCGCTAAGCTGGTCAAATTCTACCGGGGGAACTTCAATGTGAAGGTCGATTCGATCCAGCAGGGGACCGGAAACCCTGGAAAGATACCGGGATACGCCGGCGGGGGAGCAGGTGCAGGGGCGGGAGGGATGGCCGAAATATCCGCAGGGACAGGGATTCATAGCAGCCACAAGCATGACGGAGCAAGGATAGGTCAGGGTTACGCCCGCTCTGGACAGGGTGACGGTTTCATTTTCAATGGGCTGGCGCAGAACCTCCATTGCGGCGCGGGAAAACTCGGGCAGCTCGTCTAAAAATAAAATGCCGTTGTGGGCCAGAGAAAGCTCTCCCGGCTTTGGAATCAGGCCGCCGCCGGAAAGCCCTACGGCGGAAATTGTGTGATGGGGAGAACGGCAGGGCCTGCGGCGGATCAGGGAAGCCCCTTGGGGGAGGGCCCCGGCGATGGAATAAATCTTTGTGGTTTCGATCATTTCCTCAAAGGTCATGCCGGGAAGGATGGAGGAAGCCTTTTGGCCAGCATGCTTTTCCCGGAGCCTGGAGGGCCGATCAAAAGGATGTTGTGTCCGCCTGCCGCCGCGACCTCCAAGGCGCGCTTGGCCTGAGGCTGTCCTTTTACCTGGGAGAAATCCGGCAGGGGAAAGGGGTCATCCTGAGGAGAAGGGGGAGAGGCGGGAGCCAGGGGAATACGGCCGCTCAGATGCTCGATCAGCGCTGTAAGGTTTGGAACCGGATATACTGTAAGCCCCTGTACCAACGCGCCCTCTTCCGCGTTTTGGGCGGGAACATAAATTTTTTGAAGCCCCGCCTGTTTCGCTTTCAGACACATGGGAAGCACGCCGTTTACCGGACGCAGCTCCCCAAAGAGGGAAAGCTCTCCAAGAAAAGCGGAATCTCCCAGGCACGCACCCAGCTGGCCGCTGGAGATTAGCACAGACATCAGCACAGGCAGGTCGTATAGAGGACCCTCCTTGCGGATGTCGGCGGGAGCCAGATTTACGGTGATACGGCCTGTAGGGTAGTCAAACCCACAGTTTTTCAAAGCGGCCCTGACCCGTTCCCGTGATTCTTTTACCGCGGCGTCAGGCAGGCCTACCAGGTCAAAGGCAGGAAGAGAACGGCCGATGTCACATTCGACCTCTACCAGAAAAGCTTCCGCTCCGTATAGCCCCATACTGATCACTTTAGCTGCCAAGAAAACACCCCGTTTATGCCTTGTATTTGCCCTTAATAACCATATTTACCTTAATTATACTGCGAACCAACGAAAAAGTATAGGATACGACGAAATTTTTTGATATTTTTGTATAAAACCCCATTGACTTTTCTACACACTTGGGGTACTATGTAAGAAAGTATTCTTCGTGGAACCTTGAGGTGGTAGGATTGAACATACCTGAACGGGTTGACGGCATGGGCAATCTTACAGATGGGGAGCTTGTCGCCAGGGTAAGGCAAGGGAATCAGGAAGCGTTCAGCGAGCTGATTTCCCGATACTATGGACTGCTGCAGTGGAAGATTTCCGGCTACCGGAAGCTGGGGATTGATGCGGATGATCTCTTGCAGGAGGCTGCGCTGGGATTACTGGATAGCGTGATGTCCTTTCAGGAGGGCAAAGGCGCGTCTTTTGAAACCTATGCGACCGTTTGTGTAAACAACCGTTGGTAACCCTTTATCGGGCGGCTGCAAGGCAGAAAAATATCCCTTTTCATTCTTTGGCCGGCTTTCCGGAGGAAACGCTTCCAGAAGCGGATGCTGGGGTCAATGATCCGGAGACGGTGATGATTGACCGGGAGAATCTCCAGCAGATCAAGAAAAGAATTGAAGAAACCCTTTCAACCCTGGAATTTCAGGTTTTATCTCTTTACCTGAACGGTTTAACCTATGCACAGATTTCAAAATCTCTTTCCATTTCACCTAAAGCTGTGGATAATGCCCTTCAAAGGATTAGAGCGAAACTGAAGAAGACCATGTAGTTTCCCGTGTGATTACTTGTTTTATATGTGCCCGGATAGCTTAAGTTAGAGCGTTGATTTTCAAAGGCGTCGGTTTAAATCCGTCAAAGGGCGAAAAATTTTATTATCCAAAGCGAGGTAAATCAAATGTACGAAGACAAGACTCTCATCTGCAAAGAATGTGGCGCTGAATTTGTATTCACCGCCGGCGAGCAGGAATTTTATGCTTCCAAGGGTTTCGTAAACGAGCCCCAGAGATGCAAGGCCTGCCGTGATGCCCGTAAGAACGCCGCAAAGCCTGAGCGTGAAATGTTCACTGCTACCTGCGCTGCTTGTGGTCAGGAAGCCAAGGTTCCTTTCAGACCCCGTGAGGACCGTCCGGTCTATTGCAGCGAGTGCTTCGCTAAGATGAGGAAGAATAAGATAAGTTCCTTCTTATGAGCAAGGGTACGCTCCGGAAAGCTTTCCGGGGCGTATTTTTTATGTCCCGGAGGAAAAGGCTTTTACCAACCGCTTTTAGAAAGCGGTTGGTAAAAAAGGACAAAAGCCGAGGGCGCAGGAGTGATTTCCGACTGGCCGCCGCTTACAGCAGGAAAGCAGGCGGGATTTGAGTACCGTTCAGACCGGGACGCCTTCAAGCCGCTTTCGCGGCTGTGAAAAATGTATTGCAAAGCGGGGCGCGGGAGATTATAATAGAATCAGACGTGAAAAGCAAAGGAGGTAAATTGTTTTATGGCAACGGTAACAAAGGATACTATCATTGGTGATATTTTGGATATGGATCGGACCACGGCGCCCTTTTTCCTGGAGATGGGAATGCATTGCTTAGGCTGCCCGGCTTCCAGGGGAGAATCTTTGGAACAGGCTTGCCTGGTGCATAATGTAGACCCGGACGAGCTGGTAGAGAAACTCAACGAGCACTTAGCTGGTAAATAAACTCGCGGAAAGCTTGGGGCCGTGACTGCCGTCGCGGCCCAATTTGTAGGAGGAATCAAATTGCGCCCCTTGTTTCAGCTGGATCCTAGGCTGTCTCTGTGCGCCTCTTTTGTTCCCGCGGGAGCTAAATTGGCGGATATCGGAACAGACCACGGCTACCTTCCATTTGGCTGGCAAAGACCGGCCGGGTCATCCACGCTGTGGCCGCGGACCTGCGTCCCGGCCCTCTGGAGCGGGCTAAGGAAAATGTGAGAAAATACCAGGTAGAGGACATCGTGGAGCTTCGGCTGTCCGACGGCCTACAGGCTTTCCTTCCGGAAGAAGCGGATTTTATTGTGATCGCCGGTATGGGAGGAGAGGTGATCGCGTCTATTTTAGGCGCCGCTCCCTGCTGAAGGAAACAGGCGCCCGGTTAGTCCTTCAGCCGATGACGAGAGCGGAAGAGCTGCGCCGCTTCCTGGCGGAGCATGGGTTTGAGATTTTAGAAGAGCGGCCGGTACTATCTCTGGGAAGGCCCTACAGCGTTCTTTTGACGGCTTATACGGGCCGTTCAGGAAGCCGGGGGAATTTCTTTCCCTTACCTGGGGAAATTGCTGCAATCGCCGCTTACCGATAAAGCAGAGCGCACTGCCGCGCTTGCCTATCTGGCAAGCAGCTTCGCCATCTCCAAAATCTGGAGAAGGGAGCCCGGGCCGGCGGAGAGCAGGAGGCTCAAATGGAATACTGCCAGGCGGCGGAAGCGCTGAGGCAGCTGATCAGGAGGAATTTCCAAATGGCAGCAATTGATGAAATTTATCGTTATCTCAATGAAATCGCGCCCTTTTCCACCGCGATGGATTTTGACAACGCGGGCTTTTTAGTAGGCGATGGAAAAACGGAGGTCACGAAGGCTTTGGTAACCCTGGATATCACGGCGCAATCGGTAAGCCAGGCACGGGAGAAAGGGGCGCAGCTGATCGTCAGCCATCACCCGGTAATTTTTCATCCTTGAAGCGCCTGCTGAGCAACAGTATTCCTTACCTTCTGGCAAAGGAAGGAATCGGGGCGATTTGCGCCCATACCAATCTGGACATGGCGCCGGGAGGCGTCAACGACTGTCTGGCCGGCCGCTTTGGGGCTTTCCGGACGGATGGGGGTGGCTTTTTACGGCGAGCTTCCTTGCTGCGTTATGGGAACCCTTGCCCAGCCTATGGAACCGAAAAGCTTCGCGGCGTTTGTAAAAGAGAGGCTTTCCTGTGAGGGGATACGGTATGTGGCGGGAAACCGTCCGGTGAGAAAAGTGGCTCTATGCTCCGGCGCGGGAGGGGAATTCCTGTTTGACGCCATGGAGAAGGGGCGGATGCCTTTGTCACCGGAGGTAAGCATCATGAGATTTTGGCCGCGAAGGAAGCTGGTTTGACCCTGGTGGACGGCGGGCATTTCAAGACTGAGGATATCGCCATGGAACCGCTTCGGGAGAGGCTCTCCAGGGCGTTTCCAGGAATTGAATTTTTCCTGGAGGAAAACGCCGGCGACGGCATCCGTTATTTATAGTTCGATGAGTTAGCCGGCGAATGGAATCCGGTCATTGGATAATACCGGCGAATGAAAGGTTCATCATGGGCGCGGAATGCGAAAGTCTGCTGCCGGAGAAAGGGGAGGAAAGCAGACTCGTTCGCCGGGCGCGGCTGGAACCTCACGGGGTATGCCTCGCTGGTACGCCGGAAAGAAAAGCGGCGCATTGGCGCCGCTTATGAGGAGGAAGCTGTATGGCGCTTGACGGAGCGTTTTTGAGACATTTAAAGAAGGAAATCACAGACCGGGCGCTGGC
>ENA-OQIR01000481-OQIR01000481.1-human-gut-metagenome-genome-assembly--contig:-NODE-481-length-17144-cov-2.790445_pt1 | contig 17144 bp, 22 predicted proteins | sample MGYA00242580_ERZ504745 | MGnify/ENA primary metagenome ERZ504745 (study PRJEB26092, sample SAMD00036214) | human gut metagenome | host: Homo sapiens | study: EMG produced TPA metagenomics assembly of... | reverse complement strand
CGCTGGATGTGGACTGCCTGATGTGTGCCATCTGCAATGGCCGCACCTATGGCGGCGGTTTCTGTGCAGCGCCGGAAGCACAGCCCGACGATGGCTGGCTGGATGTATATATCATCCGCAAGGTGAGCCGCGTGACCATTGCAAAGCTGCTGGGAATGTACAAGAGCGGCAAGCACTTCCAGAACGGTCAGCTCGTCAGGGCTGCAGAGCCGTACTTCATTTACCGCCGCGCAAGCAGGTGAGCCTGCGCGCTGCGGATGGCCGCGGGCCGATCGTTGCCACGGCAGACGGTGAATGCGCACCCAAGGAGCAGATCACTGTACAGGTACAGCCGCTGGCAGGGCGCATCCTTCTGCCAAAGCCTGCTTTTGAGCGCTTTGCAGCGCAGAGGACGGCACAGAGTGCAGACCGAACATGAAAAACCAGAAGAAGAGACAGCTTTTTTGTCCAAGAAGAAAGCTGTCTCTTTTTCGCTGTACGGCTGATTTTTTCATCTGTCATAAATTCTTAACAAAAAGAAGCAAAAAAGGTCTTGATTTTTCGGGTCAAGATGAGTACAATACACTTAGCACTCAGAGAAATGGAGTGCTAAAGAACCAAAGGGCCGACACGAGACCCTTTGGACACAGCAAAGTTTTAAATTATATTTTTACTATAGGAGGGCAAGAACTATGAAGATCATTCCTCTTGCAGACCGTGTTGTCATTAAGGCTGTTGAGGTTGAGGAGACCACCAAGGGCGGTCTGATCCTGACCGGCAGTGCTAAGGAAAAGCCCCAGGTGGCTGAGGTCATCGCTGTCGGCCCCGGCGGCGTTGTGGACGGCAAGGAAGTCAAGATGACTGTGAAGGTCGGCGACAAGGTCCTCACCAGCAAGTACTCCGGTACCGAGGTCAAGGTGGACGGCGAAGAGTGCACCATCGTCCGTCAGGGCGATATCCTGGCAGTCGTTGAGGACTGAGCAGTTTCCCCTCTGATATTTGAAAATTGAGCTTTAAAGGAGCGATTTGATTATGGCTAAGCAGATCAAGCAGGGCGAGGATGCCCGCAAGGCACTGTGTGCCGGTATCGATACCTGGCAAACACCGTTAAGATCACCCTGGGCCCCAAGGGCCGCAATGTGGTGCTGGGCAAAAAGTTCGGTGCACGGTCATCACCAACGATGGCGTGACCATTGCCAAGGAGATCGAGCTGAAGGACGAGTTCGAGAACATGGGCGCACAGCTGGTGCGTGAAGTCGCTACCAAGACCAACGACGCAGCAGGCGACGGCACCACCACCGCAACCGTTCTGGCACAGGCCATGGTCACCGAGGGCATGAAGAATGTCACCGCCGGTGCAAACCCCATGGATATCCGCGTGGCATGAGCAAGGCTGTTGCCAAGGCTGTTGAGACCATCAAGGCTCACAGCCAGAAGGTGAAGGACAGCAACGATATCGCCCGCGTCGGCACTATTTCTGCAGGCGACCCCGAGATCGGCCGTCTGATCGCCGAGGCTATGGAGAAGGTCACCTCCGATGGTGTTATCACCATTGAGGAGAACAAGACCACCGCTGAGACCTACAACGAGATCGTGGAAGGCATGCAGTTCGACCGCGGCTACCTCACCCCGTATATGGTCACCGATACCGACAAGATGGTGGCTGATCTGGACAACGCCGCTATCCTGATCACCGATAAGAAGATCAGCGTGATTCAGGATCTGGTCCCTCTGCTGGAGCAGGTGATGCAGAACGGTCTGAAACTGCTGATCGTGGCTGAGGACATTGCAAACATAACACCTGCAATGGCTGTGGCAATAACTGCTCCGGCTATGCCGTAAGCCGAGCGCCACGAAACGTCAGAAAATTGCGTTTTGAAAACCTCTATACCTACTATTAACAAAAAATATGGAATCCCAGCAAATATAAGTGTGACGACCCAGCCCCAACGGGAAATTTTTTTATTAAAAATGTCCTCTTGACGTTTTTTCTCATTTTCTTCCATAGATGATATACGAGTTTTTAATGCCTCTATTTCATCTGAAGAACTCCGTTCAAGATCTTCTAATCTCTTTTGAGTTTGCCCATGTGCTACAACCTCATCTTTGTACTTCTTTTGTGCCTTTTCTTGAATATCCTCGTACACTTCCAAATATGTGTTGGAATTAAAACGAGCATAATCCCCTTTGGTAATATCCATTAAAGAATCAAGCACAACTTTGTGAGTACGCAGGAATAAGAACTTCTTTTCATCTATTGCATCTGCATTTCGTGCTTCATCCAATGACTGTATATACTTATCAAGCAATACTTTGTCCGGCTTCAGAAGAGCATAGCAGTCAGCAAGCAGTTTTTTCTTTTGATACTCCAACATCTGCATCGGACTATCCAACCAAAGGACAGCGCCAAATAAGTCCGCAGATATGCAAGCAGGAATATGCCCGGACTGCTGACTTCGATTACTTTCATATTTTTTGCAAACATTTGCGATAGTATTATTGGAGGTCAGCATGATATGCTTAGCATTTTGTAATCTGGTCGCAGTTTGCCCTTGGCGTTCACGATAAATCATTATAATGGACCGTACATCAGTCCGAATACTGTTTTGCTTTTCCTGTGACAATTCATAGCCGTGATCAACATACCTGGTTTTAACCATATCAAATAGGCAAGTTTCATCTTCTTGAAACTTATCCTGATAAACGTCATAACTGGTCTCTTTTACAGTTATGCCTAATTCATTTAGTTTTGTTTCAATATTTTCGCAAAACTCCGAGATCTCGGTTTCATCCATTTGAGAGTCGTGGAAGAAACGGGCAGCGTTATTAGCCTTTCTCAAATCATAAGAAGTACTTGTTGCCCATCCAGCAGCTCTTGCAATAATACCATCTACTTCTTGAAAATTATGATCTAAGACATGGATGTTACACTTCGCTTTTATCATGTCAGCAATGAGTTGTCTATAAGACTCCGTTCTGGAAACATTGTCCATCCCAAGCAAAGAAAAACAATAGGGGAATCCAAATATATATGCAAGTTAGAATAGTCCGTTACTGCTTCTCCCGTATGAAACAGTGCCTGTTTTGTAATATTACTTACGGAGAGAGCAGCAACAAAAGAATATAGCTCTGTTTGAGATTCGCCCTGCTCTTTGACAAAGCTATACCACGCATATTCAGAAGAAGTTAACCCGTCTTTTTCATCGACTTTCTCGCCAGACAAGATTTTTTCATCAGAATCATCAATAATATCTAAAATAAACGTATTTACATCAATCGAAGAAATATCGATTTCCTTTGTTTGGCAATATGCAGTGAATTCACGAATCAAATTCTCCCAAAGAGAATCAAATTCTGTTTTACTAAAGCGATACTTGGATAGTTCGTTTGTAACAACGCTATATTTACCATGGTCTTCAATAAAACTACCGTTATGCACGCCAACCCCCAAAACTTGTCGAATAAATGGAAGTGGAAGTTCTATTGTATAGCGTTCCTTAAATTTTTCCGCAACAACGCCGTCTTCTACTACCATTAGGTGTTCCTCAAAAATCATATTTGCCATGAAGGAAAAATATGTATCAAGGATATTATTCCCTAAATATCCGGCTTTATATGCAGCATACAGTTTGGTTATGTTGCTCATCTCTTTTTTACCTCATTTCAGCCGTTCACACAACGGCAGCAGTTCTTCGATTTTAGCAACGATTCGATACTGTTCCTCAATAGGAGGAATTGCTATAATTACATTTCGGATAGCATCAATCGATATGCTTTCTTGAGCTGTAGCTTTCTTGTACTTTGTCAATTCGGCATATCCATATGTGCTTTTTAAGTACCACAAAACATATTCTTCCAGCACAAAAGTTTTCGTGTCAGAATTAAGCAGTTCTATTTTACTAACATTAGAGCCAAGATGCGCTTTGAATGACCCATCAAATATTGCAATATTTCCGATTGTACCGACATACGGAGTCAGCAGGCACTTCTTCGCTATCTGACTGCGAGGCAGTTCATCTGAAATGCTTTCTGGAATATAACTCTCAAAAGAAAAAACTAATTTTCCGTTTTGAACATTTTTCCCTTTGAATAACGGAATTCCGTCTGTGACAAGGTTGTCGGCAATATATTTCGTATATTCAAATCCAGCCAACTTTGTAACAAACGCAATGTCATCGATATAGCAAACTTTCCACGACAACGGAAAATCGAACGGTATAGCTAGTTCGGAAATAGGCTCTAAAGCTCTTGTCTTCTTCAGCTTGCCGGCCTTAATTAGTTTCTGCTTGTACGCCTGAATCTGTTGGTACAGTTCCTCGCCAGTGCCTTCCTCGGCTCGCTGTTCCACCAGCTTACCCTGTATGGCATACTGGAGAATGGACTTCTTCATGTCCTCCGGGAACTTAGCGTTAAATTGCTCCAGCTTTTCATAGGCGGCAGCATAACGGTCAACCAGAGGAAGGAGTTCCTCAATTTTGGCAACGATGCGCTTTTGTTCGGCAAGGGAAGGAGGGGGACAACCATTTGGTGTAGTGTTTGTGACGAAAGTCCCGGCATTGCCGTTCCTTTTGCGTTCATCATATTCATGGACTTGTAAAAGTAAAAAAGATTGTAAAAGAAACGCAACTCTATCGCCTTATACGGACGCAGTCTATGAACATGGTTTTGAAAACAAATATCGTAATCATAGTTCCATATCGCTGTTCTTCCATAGTATGCGCCACCCTCACACATCAGCAAATCTCCCTTTGTTACCGTGCAGCGCTCTAACTCATCATCAGAAAAGAACATTTCCTTGACGGATGAAAAATCAAAGGAATTCCAATACAAATTCGATGTAGTAATAAAGCGTTTTATACGCCCCGGTTTATCAACCTTTTTGGCTGATGAATTCATTGCCTTTCCGGTATTATGAGCAAAGATCTCGCCTACTCTTACCCACTTCCAGCTTTCTGGAATATCAAAAGGAACTTCATCTTCGGAAATCTCCGCCAACGGTTTTTCCTTTTTGATTTTCTTTTCCTGTATCAGCCGTTGCTTTTCTGCCTGAATCTGCTGATACAGTTCTTCGCCGGTGCCTTCCTCGACTCGCTGCTCCACCAGCTTGCCTTGAATGGCATACTGCAAAATGCTCGCTTTTAACTGCTCCGGTGTCATTCGCTCACACCTCCCGGCAGCAGGGCTTCCAGCTCTGCCAGCACCTTGTCGATTTCCGCATTGAGGGTGGTTCGTCTTTCCTGATATTCCCGGATCGTGTCCATGGGGTCAAGGATTTCTTCTTCCTCATGGGGATAACCGCACAAGTCGATGTTGCAGCCCTGTTCGTTTAGCAGATACTCTGCGGTAAACTTCTGTGCTTTGAAGTTTTCGCCGTCCGGGATTTCCTTTCGGTCATTCCACCATGCCACACAATCATCAAAGTGCTTCAGCTCCATGGGCTTCGTCTTGGAGAAGTGCTTTCTGTCAGACGGAATATCCACACGATAAAACCAAGTATCTGTGGTGGGCTTGGTGTTGTCAAAAAACAGCAGATTGGTAGTGATGGAAGTATAAGGGCTAAACACAGAGCCGGGCAGCCGGACAACCGTGTGCAGATTGAACTGGGAAATGAGCTTCTTCTTAATGTTCACCTTGGCGTTGTCCAGACCGAACAGAAAGCCGTCCGGCACGACAACAGCAGCCCTGCCGTTCTTCTTCAAACGGTACATAATAACCGACATGAAGAGATCTGCGGTCTCGGAGCTTGCCAAATCGTCAGGAAGAAGCCTTGAATGGACTTGTCCTCATGCCCGCCGTAGGCGGATTCATCAGGATCACATCGAACTTATCGTCGTCCGTGTAGTCCAGCAGATTGTGTTTCAGCGAGTTCATGTGGTAGATGTTCGGGACCTCAATATCATGCAGCAGCATATTGGTTACGCAGAGCAGATAGGGAAAGGGCTTTTTCTCAATTCCGTAAATGCTGTCATCAAGCTGCTTCTGAGCCGTAGTGTCCATTACCTGCTTGGAGAGCTGTCCCAGCCAAGAAGTGATAAATCCACCGGTGCCGCAGGCGAAGTCTGCCATCTTTTCGCCCAACTGCGGCTTTATCATCAGTGCCATAAACTCGGTGACGGCTCTCGGCGTGTAGAATTCACCGGAGGAACCGGCGGATTGCAGCTCCCGCAAAATCTCCTCATAGACAAAACCAAAGGCATGGCTTTCCTTTACATCATCAAATTCGATCTCGTCAATGACATCAATGACCTGACGAAGATAAACGCCGTCTTTCATATAGTTGTTGGCATCCTCGAAGGTGGACTTGACGATGGCTTTCTTAATGGGAGTATCCGGTGTCACCTTGATCCCCTCATAGAGAACCGCATCACCATCTTTCACATCATTGCCTTTCAGCACCGGGAACAGAATGTTGTTGACGAAGTTCAGCAACTTGTCCCCAGTCATAGCATGACCGTTGCTGTCGGTTTTCGCCCAATTTCTCCATCTAAGGTCTTCTGGAATGATGGATTCGTAGGCGTCCTCGTTTAGTTCCCAATCATCTTCTTTTGCGTCATAGACTTTGAGAAAAAGCATCCATACCATCTGCTCAATTCTCTGGGCGTCACCGTTGATACCAGCGTCCATACGCATGATATCTCGAATTCTTTTTATAAAACCTGACTGCATCGCCATCGTTATCCTACCTCTACTTCTTCATAGATGCTTGCTTCAAGCTCTTTAACAGCGGCTTCATATTGAGCCTTGCCGCCAAACAGCTTGACAATTTTTGCAGGCTTACCGTAATTGGCAAAATCCGCAAGGGAGAGAACCTTAATATCCTCAACCTCTGTGATCCCTTGGTTCATGTACTTATCCAGCAATATATCAAGAACGGCTTGTGCATCGGCAGAATACTTGCTGAAAAAGTCTTTCTTCTTAACATTGTTAGCCCGTTCTTTTCGGGTCAGCGGCTTCTTGCCGTATGCCACATAACAGATGAAGTCGAAATCGTCCACATCTTTCATACCTTGGTCTGCTTTCAACGCTTTTAGATCAATGCCCATCGCCGTGAAAGATTCCTCAATCGTTTTCTTTTTGTCCGACGCTTTCCATTTGCTGATAAAATCGGACAGAGAAGCGTATTCCCCCTTGATGTTGGTTCTGGTATAGTCGATAATGTCCTCCTGCCGGAGCAGCCTGCCGTTGGCATCATAAACAGAAACCGTCTTATTGATGATCTTTACTCTGCACCCGTCTTTATCAACGATAGGGGTCTCTACAGGGCCATCAGGAGACTGCGTACCTCCACCACCGCTATGTCCGCCGCCCGTTGGCTTGGAGCCACCATGCTGGAACCCCTCATCCTGTTCAACAGGGCCGTCCCAATCTGGGTCGGAAAACAGCCTTGTCACATTCCGAAAATCCATGACAACAAAATGTGTCTTGCCGTCTTTTTCTCTGATCCGGGTTCCTCGCCCGATAATCTGCTTGAAAGTGGTCATGCTCTCAACCGTCTTGTCAAGAACAATGAGCTTAGTCATCTTACAGTCAGCTCCGGTGGAAAGCAGTTCCGAAGTTGTTGCAATAACGGGATATGGTTCGGATACAGAGATGAAATAGTCAAGTTTGGACTTTCCGTATACGTCTGAGCCGGTGATTCTTACGCAGTAGTCCGGATTCTCCTTCACCATATCCTGATTACAGTTGATAAGGGCAATCCTCATGCGTTCTGCATGATCTTCGGAAGCGCAAAAGACGATGGTTTTCTGCATTCTGTCGGTGCTTTTCAGATATTCCGTAATCTCCCTGGCAACCTCATCAATGCGGTCTTGGAGAATGATGGTGTAATCGTAATCCCGGTTGTTGTAAATGCGGTCTTCAATGACATTGCCGAAAATATCGGTCTGTCCTTGGTATGGTCTCCAGCCGTCTCCGATGTTGGTTGTGATATTGATGACCTTAAACGGGGCAAGGAAACCGTCCTCAATGCCCTGCTTCAAGCTGTAAATATAAACCGGCTCTCCAAAGTAGTCGATATTGGATACCTTTTCGCTTTCCTTCGGAGTGGCGGTCATTCCGATCTGGGTTGCCGAAGTAAAATACTCCAAAACCTTACGCCAGTTGCTATCTTCCTTGGCACTTCCTCGGTGACACTCATCTACCACGATAAGGTCAAAGTATTCTGGCGGAATCTGCCTGAAATGCTCCTCATCATTCTGTCCCACCATCTGATGGTAGAGAGCGAAGTTCACTTCATGAGAAGCAATCTTGTTCAGGCAGTCTTTATCGGAGAAATCTACCTTATAGATGGTCTTTTCGAGCGGGGCGAAGTCCTGCAAAATACTTTGGTCAACCAGAATGTTTCGGTCTGCCAGATACAAAATTCTCTTTTTAAGGTCAGAACGGAGCAGCCGGTAGACGGATCTGAAAAGCTGTGTATGTCTTGCCGGTTCCAGTAGCCATGACAAGCAGCAGTCTCTGCTGTCCTCTGGCGATTGCTTCAACGGTTCTGTTTACGGCGTTTCGCTGATAATATCTTGGAGGATAAGTACTTTGAGAAGAATAGTAGGGCTGAGATACAATTTTCTTTTCCAAATCAGAAATGCCTTTGCCGCCGTTCAATTCAGCATAATATCTCGCGACAAGCTCATCCTGGGTCGGAAACTTCTCTAATGCAATCTGCTGTTCCTGTCCAGTCAAGAAATCATGCTCATAGAAAGCGTCGCCGTTTGACGAATATGCAAACGGCAAGTCCATCATCTGAGCGTATGTCATCGCTTGCTGCAATCCATGAGATACAGAGTGATTATTATCCTTTGCTTCCACAACGGCAATCGGCTTGCCATCGTTTAAGTACAGCAAATAATCGGCATACTTGGGCTTGCTGCGAGCTACGATGTTTCCACGGATATTGATGCGACCATCTGTGATTTTGGTCTCCATCGTGATATGACCTTTCCAACCTCTCTGAATGACCGGAGTAATATAATTCAATTTGATGTCTTCTTCGGACATCTGCTTTTTGCCCAAGATAGCCATTATCCAAACCTCCTAATCATATCTTCGGTATCGGTTATTCCTTGATCGTTTCAAGAATATCCTCAATCCGGCAATCCATTACTTCACAAATGCGGAGAAGCACACCTGTTGTAATATTGTCTCCTTTGCCCAGCTTTGCAAGGGAAGCGGAGCTGATCCCTGCCTTTTCCTTCAAGTCGCTTTTTTTCATGTTTTTGTCAATAAGCATCTTCCAGAGTTTGTTATAGCTGATACGCATCATTGGAAGCCCTCCCAGCTAATTTCGTGAATATTTCTTATATTATAACACAAATCCGTAAATTCCTCCACTTGTTTAGCAAATTAAAGATTTGCAAAAACAAACTTATTTTGCGTTTGCAAATCAAATATCTGTTCTTTTGACTCTCAATTAAGAAGTGATAGATTTAATCAAATAGAGACAATTAAAATTGTGTTCTGTTTTCCTGATAGCAAAAGAAGCGGCCACCGACTATTGAACAATTGGCGGTCGCTTCTGCAAACTCTGTTAACATGAGCTGTGCGAACTCTATCCCCAGAGCCTAAAGCTATGGTGGCAACCAAGAGTTAAAACACATATAATGCGCTTGAACGAAAATTTTTGTTTTTTCAGTTTCGACTACTTGAACTTTTATGCATTTGTAGTATAATAAAGCTAGAGGATAGCGGCGTTGACCAGCTATCGGTGGCGATGAAGCAGTGGACTGGTTCGGTATCAGCCGATTGTGGAGCCAGACCGTGGGTTGAGCGTGAACCACAAGCCGAATAGATTCGATGAATCGAAAGAAAACGCTTAATAGGAGCCTTGCCTTTCGGCAGGGCTTCTATTTTTTGAGGGAAGGTGAAAAGATGCAGAACGAAAAGCAGGATATTCTGTACCGGGCAGCGGCGGTCTGGAAGGAGCTGACGGGGTATCACTATCGGCTTACATATGGCTACAAGGGCGAACTGCACCAGATTAACCTGACCTTTGCACCAGAGGACTTCCCTCATCTAGCGGGCTTTCATTACCTCAAAGACCTTGCGCTGCCTCGGTACAACCCGCGCAAAACGGTGGATATGATCCTGTCGGGTAAAATCACCCATGAAACCGTGCGGAAGGGTGCGCAGTACCGGGAACTGGTCGAGCCGCGTCTGATGGCGTTGGTGCGGCTGAAGGAAATTCTGGAACAGGACTTCGACCTGTTCTCCTATGTGCCGCGTTTTTATCCCTTCGTTACCAAAATCAAGGCAGACTATCTGATTTCCAGCCAAGGCGAACCGACTGCGTTCGTGTTCATCATCAAGGAATCCCCTTCCGGTGATGCCGTGTGCGATTTTTTGTGCTGCTCTGCCTTTGAGAAGGGTGACCGTGACTACCGCACGAACCAGCGTTCCAGAACTCTGCTCAAGAAGGAACGGGTACAGACCGAAACATCTAACACGGTGGTTCTGTACGACCGTTTGCCAAAGAATCTCGAATAACGAACGATGCCCACCAGTTTATGGCGAAAACCATAGGTCGGTGGGCATTGTGTTCTTTATGGGGGGCGCTTAATCTTCCAGCCTACTATGGTCACACCCCAGCGATAAATAATGCCCCATTTCCACTCTCAGCACCATCTGTGCATATTCCAAGGGCTTGTTGTACAACAGCCAGTCCAGTTCCGCCCGCTGAACCGGAGTGTTGCCGTATTCGTCCTCCACGGCGATGCAATCGATGGCAAGAGTGGTGCCATCCTCGAACCGGGCTTCCACCCGGTTGGTGTCCATGTTGTAGCGGCAGGAAAGCAGTTTCGTCATAGTCGTATCCTCCAAGACTTGATTTTTGGCGTGCGGTCACTCAAACCAATGCCGTCAAGTCGATGGGGATAGGGTGATTTTATTTGTCGGAGAGTAAGTGCACGGTTTCTGCACGGATTTTGCACGGTTTCAAAACGTGCAGAGGGTGCAAATCGTTGCAAAATTGGATAAAGGGTGCAGAAATTGCTGGGTGAAAAATTACGTTGCTTTGATTAAAAATAACGATAACTCGAAACTTCCAGAAACTGAGACGAACCGGCGACTTGCTCTCTTAATCAGTGGGCCCAGGGTTCAAGTCCCTGGAGGTGCACCACAACAACAAAATCCGAACTTTTTTCCAATAGGAGAAGGGTTCGGATTTTTTGTGTTCTTCGGAAAACAGAATGAATCCCTTGCTTCCATCGAAAAACGTCCCAGACCTTATCATAAGAAAGCACGACAGACCACTGTAAGAGTGCCGTAAGGCAGAAAGGACACGAGTATGAAGTACGATGAAAGAACCTGCAAATTCAACATGGACACCGGCTGCGTGGAACTGCTGCTCCGGATGGGAGAAGAATCTCCATTGACTGCACTGGGGTCGAGGATGAATTGGACGTGACCATGGCGCAGAGGACGGAACTGGACTACCTCATCTACAACGATCCGCTGGGCTATGCGGATTTGATTCTAAACGGCGAACCGGAGGAATATTTGAAGAATGTGGCTGGAATCCATGGACTAGAAGACTAACCCCCAAAATCCACACACGATAAGGAAGGCGGAGTGTTCCATCAAAAGAACACCCTGCCTTCCTTTTATTTCAGCTTGAAGCTCAGTGACGGAGAAAATCATGATCTAGGATCTTGATTTTTGCCCCGGAAAATTCAATAACCTTTTCATCCCGCATCCGGCACAATTCGCGGGAAAGCGCGCTGCGATCTACACAGAGGAAGTCGGCCAGCTCGGTACGGCTGTACAGCAGATGATAACATCCTTTGCTGTCCGGTGTCAGCGTCTGCAAATAAATTTTCAGCCGGTCCCGCAAACGCTTCTGGGCAAGAATACGCACCTTCGTATTAAAGAATAAAAGCTGCTGTGCCATGTCCTGCATCAGATTAGCGGTCACCTGCATCCGGCAGGGACAGGTCATGGTCTGCTGGGACATGAGAGCGCTGAAATCCAACCGGAGCACCGTACAGTCTGAGTCGGCCCGCAGGCAGACCGGACTGGTACTCCAGCCGGTACAGGCCAGTTCGGCCCCAAAAATCTGCCCGCTTGCCAGCCGGCAGATGCTGACCTGATTTCCATTTTCATCATACAGAAACTCTTCCACTGTGCCATCCAGCAGGATGCCTGTATTGTGGCTTTGCTCACCCAGTTCCACAAGATGCGTATTGCGGGGATATTGATGCACGCTTGCGTGCAGGCAGTCCAGAACATCCCGGTAGCGGCGCGGCTGGATGCCGTGGAACATTCCGCACTGCTGTAAAATCGAATAATATTTTTCCATGCTCCAAAATCATTCCGTCCGTTGCCATAACAACGGACACATCGAGGTAGTTGTGTTAAACTCTGGTTAGAGCTGTCTAATTTACGACAGCTCTATTATACGGAATGAAGTTTGAAATGTCAAACCCTCAAAGCAACAGGGTTGATTTTTGAAAGGAGCTGTCCCATGTATTCTTTGGGAATGGATCTTGGCACCTCCACGGTCAAGATCGTGCTGATGCAGAACGGAACGGTGGAGAAGTACTGGCTTGCCGTGCATCACGGCAGGCCGCTTCTGTGCCTGCGGCAGGGCTTGTCGGAACTTGCTATTGGCAGGGACGAGACACTTGCTGTTTGCGTGACAGGTGATAATGCCGGGTCACTGCTGGAACGCTGCCCGGTTCTGTCAGAATTAGGAGAGATCCCTGCCATCGTGGAAGTGTGCACAGGCTTGTGCCGCAGGCCGGTTCGATTATTGAAATCGGCAGTCAAGGTGCGCGGTTCATCACGGAAGTCCAGAGCCGGACCCGCAGTTTGCGGCCAACGAGCATTGCGCAGGCGGCACCGGTTCCTTTTTTGAGGATCAGATGTCCCGTGTGGGCTGCAAGCTGGAGGATTATTCTGCGCTGGTTGAGCAGGCGCAGAGCATTCTGCGGCTTTCCGGACGCTGCGCAGTGTTTGCCAAAACGGATATCATTCACCGCCAGCAGGAAGGTGTTTCCACGCCGGATATCCTGCTGGGATTGTGCTATGCAATGATCCATAACTACAAGGCGACCATTGTGCGGCGGCTGCCGGTCTGCAAACCAGTGGTATTCTGCGGCGGCGTGACCTGCAACTCCGGCGTGATACGGGCTATCCGGGATGTGTTCGACCTGACCGAAGAGGAACTGATCGTCCCGGAAGAAGCGCGTTTTGAAGCGGCCATCGGTGCAGCATGCAAGGCAGAAGGTGCATTTACACTGGCACAGCTGGATGCGTTGTTGAACGATGCAATGGCAACACGCTCCACGACAACCGGGCTTCCCAGACTGGAACTGTTGCCCGGCACTGATCTTTCTGAGCCGAAGGCACCGGTATCCTCCCGGAGAAGGGCTGTGCGCTGGGCATCGACATCGGTTCCACCAGCACCGACCTTGTTCTGGTGGGGCCGGAGGGTGAACTGGTGGATTTCCAGTATCTGCGCACCGCAGGCGACCCGGAAGGAGCTGTCCGCAAAGGCCTTGCAAGTATTCGTCAGCGGTTTGGCGATATCCGGTTCACCGCAGTCGGTGTGACCGGTTCAGGACGAGAGCGCGTCGGCAAACGCATCGGAGCAGATGCTGTCCGGGATGAGATCACTGCGCAAGCCAAAGGAGCTGCTCATTGGGTGCCGGAAGTCGATACCGTGTTTGAGATTGGCGGACAGGATAGCAAATACATTAGCATCCAAGAACGGTGAAGTTGTGGATTTTCAGATGAACAAGATCTGCGCTGCCGGTACCGGTTCTTTTGTGGAAGAACAAGCTGCCCGTATGGGCATCCCACTGGCGGATGCTTTGGCCATTGGCTTATCCTCTGAACATCCGGCATCCTTGGGAGAACGGTGCACGGTGTTTATCGAAACGGCCATTGCGTCCGCTTCCGCTGAAGGTATTTCACGGGCGGATATTGCCGCAGGCCTTTGTCATTCCATCGTGCAGAACTATCTGCATAAAGTGGTTGGTTCTAAACCTGTGGGTCAGCACATCGTTTTGCAGGGTGGTGTCGATTACAACCCCGGCATTGTGGCGGCATTCCAATCCGTATACGGCGACCGCGTACAGGTCAGCCCGGTCTTTTCCATCAGTGGTGCGTATGGTGCGGCTTTGCTGGCACAGGAAGCTGTGGGCAACGCACTCAGTCGATTTGTGGGATTTGACAGCCCGGCAAAGGACGCAGAGGACAGCCGCAGTGCGGAGATCCAGAAGAACATTGACTTCTACAAGCAGGCGGACAAACTGCTTTTGGAGGGTTATACCGGCAAACGCGACCCACGTAAAAAGACCGTAGGTGTGCCTTTTGCGTTGATGATCCACAAATTCTTCCCGATGGCGAATGCCTTCTTTACCTCGTTGGGCTTCAATGTCGTCCTGACCAACCCCACCAGTGAGGAAACGATCCGGCTGGCTCAGCAGACCGCACAAGGGGAGACCTGCTACCCGGTCAAACTTATTTACGGCCATATGCAGCAGCTCATCGACCAAAAAGTAGATTATATCTTCCTGCCCACCATCCACACGATGAAGCACGAAAGAGCCGTGTGAAACACAACTACGCTGCGTCTATATGCAGACGGCAGCCGTATCCATTGCCAAAGCTCTGGACATTGAGAGCAAGGGCATCACCTTGCTCAGTCCGGTGTTTGACCTCGATTTTGGGCAGGAAGCTATGGCATCTGCAATGCTGGGACTGAGCAAGATTTTAGGAATCCCGAAACCGTTTTGTGCCAAAGCTCTGCTCAGTGGTGCCATGGCGGTGCGCCGCCATACCGCCGCCGTGGAAAAACAGGGCAAAGCTCTGCTGGCGACCCTGAGACCGGACGATAAAGTGTTGGTGCTCATCACCCGCAACTACGGCGTTTCCGACCCCATCCTGAACATGGGCATCCCGGAACTGCTGTTGGAACGCGGCTATAAAGTCATTACGCTGAGCCACCTGCCGGCCATGCGCTGGACATCTCCGATGAATACGATAATCTTTATTATCCGTTCGGGCAGCATATCCTGTCCGGAGCAAAGCTGATTGCTCACCACCCGAACCTCTACGCTGTCTACCTGACGAACCACGGCTGCGGCCCGGACACCATGCTCTCACACCTGTTCAAGCAGGAGATGGGCGATAAACCCTACCTGCAAATCGAAGTGGATGAGCATTTTTCCAATGTGGGTGTCATCACTCGCATTGAAGCGTTCCTGAACAGCTTGCAACACCGCCCGGCGGTGGCTCTGCCGATAGATTTCAACATCGAGCAGGTCGATATTCACCCCTGTCGTCTGGCACAGACACCATCCCCCAATGTGCCACTCTATCTTCCGGCGATGGTGCTTATACGCCCTATCTGGCCGCATATTTCAAACAGCAAGGGCAGATCCCTACGAGCTGCAGCACCTGACGGACGATATTCTAAGCCTTGGCCGAGCAGAGACGAGTGCAAAAGAATACCTGCCTTTCCCGGCACTGCTGGCAGTATCCTTGCCGAGCGAAAAAACGACCAGACACATGCGCAGTTCCTGATTCCGCAGACGCAGGGAGCGGAAGCAGACGGTCAATACGCCCGTGTCATCCGTGCTGTGTTGGACCGCAGAAAAGAGCTGAATGCTCAACTGGTCAGCCCGATGCTGGAAACACTGCCCGAAATGGCGCAGAACCGTGATGCTCTCTTCCGCGCACTGTTGGCGGGAGATATCCTCTATGCTGCTCCGGCAGATAAACGTGCAGACATTTCGGCACAGTGGGATGCTCTGCCCGGCTGGGAGCAGCTGCACGCTGCGGCGAGGGAAATCGGCGCACTTCCCACCACCAAAGGCCGCCGTATCGCTGCTGTTGGTACGCCGCTCTGCCTGACAGAACTGGACAGCGGCGTACTTGCCGCGCTGGAAGCCGAAGGCGAACAGGTACTTCGCGCCCCACTCAGCGAGCACTCTGGTTTCTGTGGAAAGACAATTTGGATGAAAACAAACCATCGGCTGGTTGGCTTGACCAGATGCAGAGGCAGATGCAGACCCTTGGTAATGAACTTGGAGCGCACAGTGCCTTTGCGGAAGACGCTGAAACACTGTTCCTCATTGCGGACTCTGCCTTGCCGAATTTTTCAGGCGGGAACGGTCGATATCGGTACGCCAAGGCCGTGGAGCTTTCTGGCCGTACCAATGCAGTGCTGACCCTTGCACCCCGGTATGAAAATACCGCTATGATTCTGGATATGCGCGGCCTGCACGATGCCTGCAGTGCCCCACTGTTCCAGCTTTCCCTTGATAACGACTGGGATGAAACTGCATGGAGCCGCCTGCGCTCGTTCCTCTACTACTGCTGAATCTGGCAGACGCAAAGAACCCGTCCGGTACGTCCGGACGGGTCCTTTGCGTCTGTTATGAAACAGAAAATCGCTTATTCGATGACCAGCAGCAGGCTCATTTTGAATTTGCCCTGTGCGGTAACGCTGTGCAGGCCGTTCTTATCGAAGCGGAAGCTCTCGCCTGCGTTCAGTTCGTAATCCTTACCCTCATAGCCAATAATGGCCTTGCCTTCGAGGGCGGTCAGGATGGCATTGCCGGGAGCGCGGTGCGGAGTCAGGCCGGTGCCTCGTCAAAGCCATCAGGACAAATTTCATGTTGTCTGCATGAGCGATGTCCAGATTGGCGATGCTGCCCTCTTCGTAAGAAATCAGGTCTTTCAGGGCTGTGGGCTGGCCAGCTTTGATGATGTTGTTCATGATAGTATTCTCCTTTTTCAAAATAATTTCAGTATAGATCATACCGATATCCGTGCTGGTTCCACACAGTGTTTTGGGCGGAACAGCCAGAAAATCATCCCCGCAAAGGGAACTGCCCGGCCATCTTCGCCTAAGATAAAGCGGCCGTTGCCCATAGCACCCACATACAGGGTCGTACAGTCATAGCTTTCCGGCGTAATGGTAGTACCGCCCCAAGGGAAAACCAGGTGACCGGCACCTCTTTGCCAAGGTTTGCCGGGCGGGAGACTGTCATACAATCACGGATGGGGCGCATTGCGCAATGGTAAAAGGTTGGTGTTCCATGCGGTATGCCTCACAGTGAGATTCGTAGGCTAAAGCATCGGCATTTCTATTGGCCGCCTGTTCAAAATGGATTCCTGCAGGTTCCGCAAAATCACATTTCCCCGGCACAAGCATGGATGCC
>ENA-OQIR01000480-OQIR01000480.1-human-gut-metagenome-genome-assembly--contig:-NODE-480-length-17152-cov-2.632070_pt1 | contig 17152 bp, 22 predicted proteins | sample MGYA00242580_ERZ504745 | MGnify/ENA primary metagenome ERZ504745 (study PRJEB26092, sample SAMD00036214) | human gut metagenome | host: Homo sapiens | study: EMG produced TPA metagenomics assembly of... | reverse complement strand
AACCCGGACGGTGCGAATCGGATTGAAAGTTCTATGAAACAGGAGTCGACAGAACCATCGGTTTTGTCCATACGTCGTGGCCTCGCCGAAAAAAAGTGAAGCTCTCAGGCTATGATGCTGCATGTACGATGATTACGCAGGGGAGAAATGCCATGTACAAGGAATACGCGCGGCCTTTGGAACAGCAGATTGACACAGACAAAAATATTTTTCGGTGCTTGAGGAACGAGCGAACCGTACTCCGAACGATTCCTTGGTCGAATACAAGAATGAGCATGGCAAGTGGGCGTCGTTCAGCGCCACCGAGTTCCGAGACAAGGTCATCGCCATCGCCAAAGGCTGATCGCCCAGGGCATCATGGCCTGGCGACTCGGTGTCCATCATCGCCCACACTTGCTGGCAGTGGACTGCGCTCGACGTGGCGATCATGTCGATCGGCGCTCTCACCGTTCCCGTGTACGAGACGAATTCGCCCGCGCAAGTCAAAATGATCTTCAACGACGCCAACGTCAAAATGGCGTTCGCGGAAGATGACGCGCAGCGCGACAAGATCGAATCCGTCAGGAGCGAATGTTCCGATCTTGGTGACGTCTATGTCATCGGACTTGGTGCGATCGACACGATGATCGAATACGCCATGCCGTGTCCGACGCCGAATTCCAAGAGCGCGAACATGCAGTCAAAGGCTCGGACCTCGCCACCATCGTGTACACTTCCGGCTCCACAGGAACGCCAAAAGGCATTGAGCTCACCCATTCCAATTTCGTGTTCATTACCTATTCGGGCATCAACTCCATGCCCGACATCGCGATGAAGTCGAACCGTCGTCTGCTGCTGTTCCTTCCGCTGGCACATGTGTTCGCCCGCTACATGCAGTTCTTCTGCTTCGCCGGCAATGTTTCGCTTGGCCTGTCAGGCAACCTGAAGACGATCCTGGCTGATTTCAAGGCGTTCAAGCCGACGTTCATCCTTGCCGTGCCGCGAATCTTCGAAAAGATCTACAATGCGGCGTCGCAGAAGGCCGGAGCCGGCCTCAAAGGACGTATTTTCGCAGGTGCCACGCAGGCGGCGCGCGACTGGTCGCATGCGCAGCAGTCAGGCGAAGGCATTCCGGTCGTCTTGAATCTCAAACATGCGTTGTACAACAAGCTGGTGTACTCCTCGATTATGGACGTGTTCGGTGGTCATGTGGAATACGCGGTTTCCGGAGGCGCTCCGCTTGATTCATCCATCGCGCATTTCTTCAATGGCGTCGGACTGCCGCTGCTGGAAGGCTACGGCATGACCGAAACCTGCGCTCCGTCAAGCGTCAATCCGACCTCCGGATACAAGATTGGCACCATCGGACTGCCACTGCAGGGCGTGACCATGGGCGTCGACGAAGAAGGAGAACTGTGCATCAAGAGCCCGGCCGTATGCGCCGGCTACCACAACAATCCCGACGTCACCAAGCAGCAAATCGTCGACGGCTGGCTACATACCGGTGATCTTGGTTCCATCGACGATGAAGGCTTCGTCTCCATCGTCGGACGTAAGAAGGACCTCATCATCACCGCCGGCGGCAAGAACGTCTCCCCATGCGAGATGGAAGCGTCGATCATGACGTCGCCCGTGGTGAGCCAATGCGTGATGATCGGCGACCGCAAGCCGTTCATCGCGGCCATCATTTCGTTGGATCTTGGCGAAACGAACGCATGGCTTGCGTCGAAGGGCGCGGAATGCGTAGTATCCCTCGAGGAGGCCTCCCGCAATCCGATCGTGCACGCCGAAGTGGAACGTGCCGTCAACAAAGCCAACGAGCTCGCATCCCGCGCCGAATCGATCCGTAAGTTCGAAATCGTGCCGGACGAATTCACCGAAGAAAACGGCTTGGTCACGCCGAGCATGAAGGCACGCCGTCAGGCGGTGGTCGACCATTACCGCACGCTGATCGACACAGTCATCTACGTTCCAAAGAACAAGTAAGCGCCAATTATCGCAAAAAAGCGTTGACTGCAATATAAAAGCTGTTTCGTCGAATTGTTACGACGGAAACCAGCTTTTTATATTTCTTGTTCGGATTTCGTATGTTTGATGATCCGGATTATCTCGTATCAGCCGGATTACAGTCCTGCGTCGGCAAGCGAGATATATCCCGGTTCGATCAGCGTTTTCTTCAGATTGTTGGCGCTGACCGCAAGCGCCTCTTCTTGGATGGTCGGCACTTTCTTGTCTTTCATGGCTACGGATGAGATGAATGTCAGCTTCGCAAGCTTGCCCGACGTGTTAAGCTGCACGCAGGTCCGTGCAATGTCGGATGCCAAGGTCTTGCGATTTTCCAAAGCGGTCATCCACTGTTTGCCGTTCACGATATTCGGCATGGAGCTGACGTAGGCGCCGTAGCCGGTGATGATCGGCCATTGCGAGTTCTGCTCGTCAAGGGAATCGCTGGTATCTTCCGTATCGGAATCGCCGTCATCGGATTTAGGCGCCTGCGCAGGATCGGGAACGGATTGTTTTTTCAGGTCTTTCTTGCCGGTGATATTGTCCACGATGCCGGAAATGGTGATGGATGGGTTGATGTCGGCCGCCGAACCGGTATAGCCAAGATCGTTGAGCTCTTCGGAAACATAGCCGGCCACATAATCATTGCAGGAGATGATGCCGTCGATACGGGTATGACGCGATGTGTCCTTGTCCATGCCGAGACGTTCGGCGAGTGTGGATTTGATCCGTTCGCTTTTTGCCGCGTCGAACGCCACGGACGCCCAATCGGATTCCGTACTCGACGAGGTCAGCGTGCCGGATGGGGAAACGGCTTTCCCTTCTTTGAAATACGGTCCGAGCACTGACCAAATGCCTTTGAACACGTCTTGCGCGAAAGTCGCGTCCGCTGTGCTGCCGCTTTCATCGGCGGCATCGTAGGGGAGCAGCACTTCGATATGCTTCGGATTGTCGGAGCTGGTTTTGTCGAGTTCAAGTTTGCTGACCAGCTGCTTGGCCTGCAGCTGTCCGACTTGTTCGGCCGTAGTCATCGGTGCGTACACATCCGGAATGAAACCCTGCAGCGTGTTCGACACTAACACGACCTTCATACCCTCGTTTTTAGCGAGCTGCAATGCGGAAACCAAGCGTTCCGCGGATTGGGCGTAATCCTGGGCGTCTTCGTCGGAGGAGTTCCCATTCCATGTGATGGCGTGCGACGCGTAGTCTCCATACTGGCGGTCGGATTCGGTGGTGTCGGCCACCGGCGCTACCACCAGCGTGGTTTTGTCGGAGGAATCCGCATCGTCGCCGGTACTGTTGACGTGGTCCACCACATAATCCTGCACGCTTTGGCTTTGTTTGTCGAGGCTCGACGCCGTTTTGACGGTGATGTTGGAACCTTTGACGTTGTTGTCTTTCAAAGATGAGACTATTTCCGGCACTAGTTTTTCCCATTTGCTCAAAGGCGTCTGCTGGGAGATGGTGATGCCATCAGAAGGGGTGAAGATCACCACGTTGCCGGCATCGACGGTAGTGGCGGTGCCGGCGGAGTCCGCTTCATGCGATTGCGTTTCATTGTCGGACGCGCAGGCGCCCATGGCCGTGATGAGCGAGATCGATGCCAACAGTGCGAACAGATGTTTCGTCACGGTCGTGCGGTGCAGTGTCATGCCGTTTCCTTCATGAAAATCGAATGATGATTCCTATGCTGAGCTCCGATTGTAATATCTGGACGTCAAAAAGGGCTGGATATGCGTGTGAACCATACGTATCCAGCCCTTTGAGTCTGCTGTTGGACGTTCAGCCAAAGGTTATTCGGCTAAGAATCATTCAGCCAGAGCCTTGGCGAGATTTTCGTCCAAAGCGTTCATGAAGCCTTCGGTGTCAAGCCAGGCTGATCCGGACCAACGAGCATGGCGAGATCCTTGGTCATCTGGCCGCCTTCAACGGTGGACACGATGACTTTCTCCAATGTTTCGGCGAAATGCTTGACTTCCGGAGTGTTATCCAAGTCGGCGCGGTGCTTGAGGCCGCCGGTCCAAGCGAAAATCGATGCGATCGGATTGGTGGAGGTCTTCTCGCCCTTCTGCCAACGGCGGTAGTGGCGGGTCACGGTGCCATGCGCGGCCTCGGCCTCGACGGTCTGTCCGTCAGGGGTCATGAGCACGGAGGTCATGAGGCCGAGAGATCCGAAGCCTTGCGCCACGGAATCGGACTGCACGTCGCCATCATAGTTCTTGCAGGCCCAAATGTAGCCGCCATGCCACTTGAGGGAACTGGCCACCATATCATCGATCAGACGATGCTCATAGGTCAGGCCCGCTGCGGCGTACTTGTCTTTGTATTCGTTTTCGAACACTTCGGCGAACGTATCCTTGAACTGGCCGTCGTACGCCTTGAGAATCGTGTTCTTGGTGGAAAGATACACCGGATAGCCGCGCATCAGACCATAGTTGAAGCACGCGCGGGCGAAACCACGGATGGAATCGTTCACATTGTACTGCACCTGGGCCACGCCGCCGTCGGCGCCATAGTTGTACACGACATGCTCGATCGGCTCGGAACCATCTTCCGGAGTGAAGGTGACGGTGAGCGTGCCTGCCCCCGGAACCTTGAAATCAGTGGCCTTATACTGGTCGCCGAACGCATGTCGGGCTACCACGATCGGTTTGGTCCAGCCGGGAACCAGACGCGGAACGTTGCTCATCACGATCGGCTCGCGGAAAATGGTTCCGCCGAGAATATTGCGAATGGTGCCATTGGGGGACTTCCACATCTTCTTCAGGCCGAATTCCTTGACACGCGCCTCGTCCGGCGTGATGGTGGCGCACTTCACGCCGACATGCTCACGCTGGATGGCCTTCGCCGCGTCGACGGTCACCTGATCGTCGGTAGCATCGCGGTTTTCGATGCCGAGATCGTAATATTCGAGATCCACGTCGAGGTACGGAAGGATCAGGCGATCCTTGATGTCTTTCCAGATGACGCGGGTCATTTCGTCGCCGTCGAGTTCGACGACCTTGCCTTCGACCTTGATTTTGGCCATGTGTTGTTCTCCTGTCGGGATTGAAGGTGATAAGTTCCTGTCTTATAACGAACGTGTTAACGATACCTGTTAATGTCCAAAAAACGGGGTGGCGGCGGGTGACACGCTCTTGCATACTGTCATTGCTGAGCATTAGCCTTGAAAGCATGTCTCAGGAAATTGAAATCGGTTTGGGCAAGAAGGGTCGTCTGGCGTACTCTCTGGACGACGTTTCCATCGTTCCCTCCCGTCGTACTCGCGATCCGCAGGATGTGTCCACTTCTTGGCAGGTTGACGCCTATGAATTCGATGTGCCGGTCATCGGCGCGCCGATGGATTCGGTGACCAGCCCGGCCACCGCCATCGCCATGGGCAAGATGGGCGCTCTTGGCGTGCTCGACCTCGAAGGTCTGTGGACCCGCTACGACGATCCGCAGCCGTTGCTTGACGAAATCGCCGAGCTGCCGGCTGAAAGCGCGACCGAACGTATTCAGCAGATCTACGCCGAGCCGATCAAGCCGGAGCTCATTGTCGAGCGTCTGCATGAGATTCGTGACGCCGGCGTCACCGTTGCGGGCGCACTGTCTCCGCAGCGCACGCAGGACTATTACTCGACCGTTCTCGAAGCGGGCGTCGACCTGTTCGTCATCCGTGGCACGGTCGTCTCCGCCGAGCATGTCTCCCAGGATCACGAGCCGTTGAACCTGAAGAAGTTTATCTACGATTTGGATGTGCCCGTCATCGTCGGCGGCGCGCCAATTACACCGCGGCCCTGCATCTGATGCGTACCGGCGCGGCCGGCGTGCTTGTCGGCTTCGGCGGCGGCGCGGTGTCCGCGAACCGCAACACCATTGGTGTCCATGCTCCAATGGCCACCGCCATTGCAGATGTGGCCGAGGCACGTCGCGACTATATGGATGAGTCCGGCGGCCGTTACGTCCAAGTGATCGCCGACGGCGGCATGGGTGACTCCGGCAGCTTCATCAAGGCGTTCGCGCTTGGCGCCGATGCTGTGATGCTTGGGTCCCCGCTGGCTCGTGCCAAGGAAGCTCCGGGCAAGGGCATGCATTGGGGTACCGAAGCCCGGCATCAGACGCTTCCGCGAGGCTTCCGTACGAACGTCGGCACCGTCGCACTCTGGAAGACATCATGTTCGGACCCAGCCACAATGCGGACGGCACTACTAATTACATTGGTGCGCTCCGTCGTGCCATGGCAACCACCGGCTATGTCGATCTCAAGAGCTTCCAGCGTTGCCCGGTCACGGTCGCTCCGACCCGCTGAACAAGCTTTTCGGTAAAGCCTGAATAACGGTTTGCTGATCCTGCAGTGTCATGCTGCAGGATCTTTTTGTTATGCTTTCTCGGCTGAGAAAGTCAGGTTGGAATGATTAAGCTATACATCGCAGATGAAGCAGCAGAGGTGAGATGAATGGCAGTGCGTAGAAGCGGCGATCCCCGACGTTTGGACCCGTTGTCCGGACGATTCACGGACTACATCGTGATCGATACGGAAACGACCGGATTGAGTGTGCGCAAAGGTGCCAAACTCATCGAAATCGGTGCTGTCAAAAATTCATAATGATGAGCTGGTCGACGAGTTCGACCAGCTCATCAACCGTTCGAACATGTTCCTTCAAGAATCACGGGTTTGACTGGCATCAACGATGGCATGCTGCTCGGCAAACCGGACGTACGCGAAGTCATGGATGAGTTCGCGCGTTGGTGTTCGGACACGGCCGTGGTCATGGCACACAATGCTTCCTTCGACATGTCATTCCTCGACAATGCGGTGCAGCTCGCCTATGCTCAGCAGGACGCGCGTTTCTCGCACCATTTCGTCGACACGTTGGATCTCAGCCGCCGGCTGCATCCGGAAAAACGAAGCCACAAGGTTTCCACCCTTATCGTCGACTACCATATTGCCGACATGGAGGAACACCGCGCATTGTCTGACGCCAAGCAGGAATGGATGCTGTACCGTGCCATGCGTGACGAGGCTGAACTGCTCGGCATGCTCTGACAGTCCGACGTCCGACCTAACGTCGTTCGAATACTTCGACCCGGTATTCGCCTGCGGAATAATGGTCGGTGTTGCGATACTCCGTCGTCTTCTGCTTTTTATCGTTGCTTGATCGTGTGAGATAGTAGATGGTCTTGCTTGACAGGTCATCCAAGTCGCGAACCTGTGTCATGCTGCCATGGAGGGGAGCATAACCACCTCTGCTTGACGCGTATCCTGCTTCAGGAAATGATAATTGTCGCAATCGTGATAGTAGTAATACGAATCAATGTAAGTGAATTCACCATCGGCAACAACAGCGGACGAACTGTCGCATTGTGTGAATTCGCTGGCCTGAGCGGCATGCGGCGTCAAAGCACGTTCATAGATGTAGTTTCCACGGAAAAGGAAGCTGACGGATCCGCCGATAAGCAATGCGAGGCACAGTATCCACGACAGCCATTTACGCAAGGCATGCTGTATCGAACCATTTTCGGACGGATGTTGGGCGGTGGCTATCCTCACGCAAATCAACGCGAGCGACGCGTACAAGAAAGGTATGAACGGAGTCGCATACCGCACGGTGAAAAAGCCCCAAGGCCAGCAGAACCACCAGTGCGGTAATTGCGTTGGACCAGATGGAACCTGCCGCGCCGACATAATCGGTATGGCCTTTGAAAGCGATTCCCAGAATGATGCCGAATGCCGTTGCAAGCAGCACGCGTGTAGTGAACCCTGCATTTTTCTTATGTTTGAGGAACGATAGGACGGCGAACAGGATCGCGGCCACGACGAGTGCGATTCAATCGTATGCGATGTTTGACATTTTGTCGTTATTCCCTTCTCGAAAAACGATGATGCGTTACGTGAGATACCCCCACGTTCATGTCGGACATCAATCTATCCGCTCGTTCTTCGGCGCAACGCCTTGTGGTTATTGCCGTTTTCTATAGTCGTCTATCAGAGGCAGTCATTCCGAGGCATACAGGCTGACGTTCCAGTGTTCCGCAAGTCGCTCCAAGAGTGGTTGTTTTGCGTTTAGGGAGGGCTCGTTTTAATATGGGACGTCGGATAACTGGCTTCGTATCTGAATTTGTCTGGATTTGTTAGGGCCGGAGGAATTGGAGATTAGACATGGCATTAAGCGCCGCGATTATTCTTGCAGCGGGTGAGGGTACCCGCATGCGTTCCAACAAGCCGAAAGTGCTGCACACTTTGGCCGGAAAGACGTTTTTGAACCGTGTGATGGATTCCGTGGCGGCGCTCGACCCTGAAACGTTGGCCGTGGTCGTGCACTACCAGGCGGAACGAGTCGCCGAAGCGGCCCGCTCCTACAATGAGCGTGTCACCATCGTCAACCAGGATGACATTCCTGGCACCGGACGAGCCGTGCAGTGCGCCATGACGCAGTTGAAGGAGCAAGGCGGGCTTGACGGCTCGGTGCTGATCGCAGCTTCAGATATGCCGCTGCTCGATGCCGACACGTTGAACCAGCTGCTTGCCTTCCATGAGCAAAGCGGCAATGGTGCCACCGTGCTCACCACCATTCTTGACGATCCTACCGGCTATGGCCGCATCATCCGCGACAGCAAGGCAACGTGCTGCGCATTGTGGAACAGAAGGACGCTAACAGCAGCGAACTGGCTGTGCACGAAGTGAACACGTCCGTCTACGTGTTCGACGCCAAACTGCTGGCTGAAGCGATTGCCAACCTCAAATCCAACAATGCTCAAGGCGAGTTCTACCTGACCGATGCTCTCGAAACCGCCAAATCCAACGGTGCCGTCGGCGCATTCGCAGCCCCCGACCCGTTGAGCGTCGAAGGCGTCAACGACCGCGTGCAGCTTGCGGCGCTCGCCAAAGCCCACAACAAGCGCGTCTGCGAGCATTGGATGCGTGAAGGCGTGACCATTCTCGACCCCGAAACCACATGGATCGAAGATGACGTGCGTATCGAACGTGACGCCGTGATCCTTCCCGCTGCTTCCTCGAAGCAGCACGGTAATCGGAGAGGGCGCGCAGGTCGGCCCATACACGACGCTTATCAGTGCGGTCATCGATGCCGATGCCCATGTGGAGCGTTCCCGCCGTGCAGGAGAGCCACATTGGCCGCGCGGCCAACATCGGCCCATGGACGTACCTGCGCCCGGGCAACGATCTTGGTGAAGAATCCAAGGCCGGCGCCTTCGTGGAAATGAAGAAGGCACACATCGGCAACGGCACTAAAGTGCCGCATCTGAGCTATGTGGGCGACGCCGACTTGGGCGAGCATACCAACATCGGCGGCGGTACCATCACTGCCAACTATGATGGCGTGCACAAGCACCACACCACCATCGGATCGAACGTGCATGTCGGTGCCGGCAACCTGTTCGTGGCTCCTGTCGAAGTCGGCAGCGGCGTCACCACCGGTGCCGGTTCCGTGGTTCGCCACGACGTTCCGGACGATTCCATGGTCTATTCCGAAAACACACAACATGTAGTAGAGGGCTGGAAGCCCGAATGGGAGCGCTGAATATGCCGGCAGTACAAGATTCCATCGACGCCATCCGCATCGCCGCAGCCGCGGCCGACCGTATGAAGGCCACTGACCTCGTAGCCTTCGACGTCACCGAACCATTGGCCATCACCGACGCGATGCTCGTCGCCACCGCTTCGAACGAACGCCAGGTGCTGGCCGTCGCCGAAGAAATCGAAAAGGACCTGTATCTCAAGAGCGGCAAGCGTCAGCCGCGTTCCCGTGAAGGCTTGACCGAAGGCCAGTGGGTGCTGCTCGACTACGGTGATTTCGTGATTCACGTCATGCATCAGGAATCCCGCGACTTCTACCGCCTCGAACGCTTGTGGAAGGATTGCCCGAGCATCGACCTGCAGCTTGAACATCCCGAGGCTTCCGACGAAGAGACCACGGAAACCGCGGAATAACACGTACGAACATGCCTTCACGTTTGGATGCGGAAGGCATGTTTTCGTATCAGGCGAGATAGTATTCGCAAATTTCATAATCGAGAAAGCAACGGAGAAGGAAGCAGTATGCCTCGAAACGTCGAACTTGAACACAGCGGCACAGTACCGGAGCACGTTCATGCCATCACTCTGGTGCGTCATGGGCGCACCGCCTACAATGCGCAACACCGCTTGCAAGGCCAGATCGACATTCCACTCGACGAAGTGGGCCGATGGCAGGTTGAACAAACAGGCAAGGCGTTGCGTGAACTGTATGTTGACCGTCGTTCCGATATTTGCGAAACGGCGTGGTTGTTTGTTCGGATCTGGGGCCGTGCCGCAGCCACCGCCCATGCGTTCGCGGATCCGCTCGGATTGGAGGTGCATCCGGATGCCCGCGTGCGTGAACGCAGCTTCGGCGACTGGGAGGGCATTTCCGTCGAAGAGCTGGCGCAGCGTTACCCTGAGGATTACCGTTCCTGGGCGGAATTTCGTGGCGGAGAACTCAAATATGGCGCTGAACCCAAAGAGGAAGTGGGGCGGCGTGGCGTCGAAGCGCTGAACGATTGGGCGTTCCGTGCCGGGCGTGACACGGATTTGTATGTGTTCTCGCATGGCGCGTGGATTTCTCAAACGTTGCAGACATTGCTGGGAATGGCTGACGCGCACGGTGATTTCGCCGACATTCTGTCGATGCGCAATGCTCACTGGGTGCGGCTCATTCCATTGGAGATCGGTTCCGCATTGCGTTGGCGTTTGATGGATTACAACCATGGTCCCGCCATTGCTGACACCGAAGAATGGGAACATCCCAACCTGTAGCGGGTCTGCAATCGGTCCATAGCCGGCCGATGCATGGTGTCGAACGCTGCCTGTCATCGTTTTTTCAAGCTTTTCACAGAATCGCCAGTACTTTCATAGCGGAATTAGCTATCGTCAGGGCTTGTGGAAAATTTTTTTAAAGGAATCTCTTTTTCGTCGATTTGCGCGGGTGCGCTGGCGGCGGTCACGTCATTCCTGCTTTCCGCGAAAATCGGTATCGCGGGATCGGTGATTGGCGTGGCTGCGGGCTCGGTTGTTTCCGCGGTTGCCACGCAGGTGTACAAGAACGTTTTAAAGGCGTCGGGGGAGAAGCTCCAACAGGCCGTGCCGTTACCGTCAAGTAGTGATGAGGCTTCGGATGAGCCTGCTGCGGATGAAACGCAGGTGCTTGGCTCTTCCACGAAAGGTGACGAGACGAGGATTATCGGCTCGTCTCCCGTTGCGTCGGATGCCACGATGGTATTGTCCGCCGACACTGTTGCGATTGCGCCGTCCGGCTCGCCGCGCGTCATCTCCTCCGGGCAGGAGGATGAGGATGCGACCCGCACGCTTGGCGATATTGCCGGAGCGGGGGAGACTCCTGTGGTCCAGGACGGGCAGCGTGGTGTCGGTAGCGCTAGCATTGCCAACGGGAAATCCGCTGCTCGTAGCGCACGTGGTGTCCAAGTGCAGCATGCGGGACGGCGTTCCTCGAATTGGTTGCATAGCAAATACGCTCCGGCGATCATCGCATTCGTCAGTGCTCTGGTTGGTGTGGGAGTAAGTGCGGGATTGATTCTCGCTTTCACCGGCGGTCAGGGAACGGATACCGTGGTGCGTAACGTGGTGCATGAGAAGGTTGTGCCTTCGCATGAAAACACTGGCGATTCCGGATCCGGTAATGAGCAGGTTCCTGCGCAGAAGCCCAAGTCCGATTCCACGGATTCGAATGATGAAACCACCACGGATGGCAGCGGCAAGACCACCAGCGGTTCCACCGACTCGCCCACTTCCAATGGCACGTCAAGCAATACCACCAATGGTTCCACGTCCGGAAGCAGTGGATCGTCATCTGATAATTCCAGCAACGGTCCCAGCCAGACCGGAACGGACCCGTCCAACGGTACCGGTTCGAACGGAAGCACGTCCGGCACCACTGGTGATGGTTCATCATCGGGAACTGGAAGTAGTGGCACTGACGGATCGACGGGCACTGGCACATCGGGATCCACCGATGGTACTGCCGGTTCGACAGGAGATGCAAGCAGCAACTAGCGTTACCGGTGCCGTACTTCCGTGTCGCCCGCATGAGGCGAGATTGCATATTGCGGATTACATATGGCAGTTTCCTAATGCGGGCGACACGCCGAAAGTTGCGTGGTCCATGTCTGTGATGTATCTTATACAAGGTTTGCAAGGCAGACTTTGGGGCTATGGCGCAGCTGGTAGCGCATCTCCATGGCATGGAGAGGGTCAGGGGTTCGAATCCCCTTAGCTCCACAATTATCGAGGGCCACTCCGCAAGGGGTGGCTTTTTTTGTTGAAACGACGCTGTTTCGCGGAAGTGCTTGCCGAACCTCAAAAACGTCTTAAGGTGGTAGAAACCGGTTATAAGGTGGTACGAAGGTGGTAAAGAAAACGGCAACGGCAGGACAGGCAGGTATCTGCTCGCGCTCTACCTCAGCCACGACCTCACTCTGCCCACCGTGCTGTCCCTATCCAGGACGATCGCGGAGAACAAGAACGAATACTATAAGGCGTTCACCGAGGCCGAGGACAAACTCAACAGCGGGGAACTCACGTTCTTCGTATACACCATCCTCGGACTCATCGAACGGGCGCAGGAATCCCTGATCGAGGAGCTCGTCGTCAAAATCGACCAGCTCGACAAGGCGACTGTCCTACGTGACGAGCTACGGAAGGAACATGCGCTGTCCACGAACGCAACCCTGCTTCTCTACGCAGTCATGCAGGAGGAGCTGTTCGACACCACCAAGTCCATGACGCTCGAAGACGCAGGCGGCGACCTCATGCTGACGAAGCAGACGATCCGCAAATACGTGGACGAGCTGGCGGGCGTGAGCCTCATCGAGTTCACAGGAAGACGCCCTCTCAGATTCAGGGCCTCCGAAGCGCTGCGCACGCGCATACAAGCAAAGCGAGAATGGGGGATGGAATGAAATGCCTTTGTGCTTTTTCTGGCAGATACCGTCTGACATACCTAAGCCAGCAAACAAGAATTGTCACATCGCAAAAAGCCCAGGCTAAATCGGAGATGTCTGAATCTGCATAAATTCTTTTGAGAGAAAAACCATCAATGGAATAAAGAAATTCACATACAATATCTAAGCCGAGTACGAATAGCGGCATGCCGTAGGCTTTGTCTTTGAACCCATTGCGAATCAACTCGACGTGCATATCGTCCAGCAAATACCGCTGATGCCAACCCAAAATCAATCCTTTCTTTTCCATGATTGATTGGATAGCAGATGATCGTGGTCTGACGCCTCAACAAAGTGCGGAACAGGTGCATCTTTCCTAAATTTGTGTTCAGATGAGGCACGTATGTGATGTTATTCACGTTGGGTGAACATGCGTTACGGGGTTTCTTGACGTAGTCTGAAAGTATGCCCGCATTCCATGGGCACGCAAACGAAAGGACGTCATCATGCAGATCTCACCGATGAGATGAAGGAATTCCTCAACAGCAACCTCGCATGGGTGGCCACCATCAGCAAAGAAGGCCAGGTTGATCTCGGACCGAAAATGAGCATGTTCATCATCGACAGCAACCATATCGGCTACCACGAGCGCACCGCGGGCCAAACATACCGTAACCTGCTTGACGGCAGCGATCTGGTCGTCGCGGTCGCCAATCTTGAACAGAAGAAAGGCTACCGCTTCCGTGGCAACGTCGTGCTTCATTCCGACGATGCGATCTATGACGAGCAGGTCAAAGTCGCTGAGGAACGCGGTACGAAAAAGCCGGCAACCATTCCGGTCTTGGAGATTACGGAAATCCAGGATCTCACCCCGGGCGCTACGGCAGGTAAAACCATCGTCAAGGACTGATCAGTTCCATACTGACCTAGTCGAAACGATAACAGCGGAGAACCGCAGGCGGGACAGCATGTCCGGTCTGCGGTTCTCCGCTGTTATCGGAACGGAATATCGCGCATATGCAGCATATCGTTCGCGGCGGTTCGACTATGGATCCCTATACGACAGCTGCATGTATGGGTTGTGGATAAGTGTGGATAAGTGTACGCTCATCCACTTATCCACAGATTTTCTTAAGGAGGTGGCGGGCGAATATTGGTTTCTGCCATGCTGGTCTGCACGCATAAGCGAAGACGCTCATGCGACAACCAGCAACCGAAGAAGGTGAACCATGACACAACACACCATACGCCGCCGATGCGTAGCATTCCTCGCCATTGGCGCTATGGCGGCCCTCGCCATGCCGAGCACGGCCCAAGCTGCTCCACAATTAGCCGATCTGGCGTCAAACAGTCCATGAGCGTGAAAGCAAGCAACGGGGAAAGCCTCGAAGGCAAGGACCTCCGCGCATCCAACTCGCCACATACACTGCGGCAAGCGTGGACGGCAACACGATCGTCGGCTACGATCTGACCACGAACACAGCATTGGCGCCAGACATCACCGCGGCGGCCAAAACAGCCGGAGCCACCGACGCGAACCTCACCGTCAACGGCAAAAACGATCCGATGGCGTGGGTGGTGAAGAATCTGACCGACTCACGCAGCGATCTGTGGAGCGGAAAGCTACGCAACTTCTGCAATAGCCTCGCCAAACAAACCAACTTCGCCAAGCAGGAGGGAACGGCGGTCGCCACAGCCAGCCAAGACAAAACCACCATGTCGACCGGCAACGTACTTGTGCCGGGAATCTACGCCATCGTGGACCGTACCCCGGCAACAACCACGCCAAGCAACGGAACCGCCGTCAAAACGACCGCGTCCATCATGATGATGAACGGCACCGCGGTCAACGGCATCAGCCAACTGCGCACGGCCAGTGGCACGACCTTGACGCTCGGACAGGTGATCTACAAGGTATCCAGCGTGGAAGCACCCGATAAGAAAGTCAACGTCGGCAGCACGTGGAAAGACAGCGCATCCGAAGCGATAGGCAAGGATCTGACCTACCGCGTGACGCAGAAAATCCCTAACTGGACAGGCTATGATCACTACCATCTCGCGTTGAATGACAAGCTTGGCACAGGCCTCGACTACGTTTCGCTCACTTCGATTACCGTCGGAGGCAAAGCATTGGCAGACACGTTCTACAAGGAAAACGTCAACGGCAAAACCATCAGTTGGCTGTTCGGCGTCAACGGAGACATCCTCGCTTCAGACGCATCAAAGGCAGCCCTGCCGGTCGGTTCGACGATCACCGTCACCTACACGGCCCGCCTCAACGGCAACGCGGTCATCGGAAGCCCCTGCAACGTCAACTCCATCGACTTGGAATACTCCCATAACCCCAACGCATGGCAGGACCACAACAACCAGCCCGGCAACGAGGTCAAAGTCTGCACCGGTGAAATCGCATTGCGCAAGGTCGACGCCAAAAACCAAAAGCTCACCGGCGCGAAATTCACCATCGCCCAAGGCACCAACAACAAAACACCTTTGAAACTCGTATCACTCGGCAAAGGCAACTACCGCCTCGCCACCAGCAGCGACACCACAACCACCACCACGTTCGAAGCCGGCGAAACCAAAATCCAAGGACTCAAAGGCGAATACACCATCACCGAAACACAAGCGCCCCAAGACTACTCACCGCTCATGCTGCCCAGCGCAGTCGTCACCGTCAACGTTGACGATGCCACCATGACGTGGAGCATCGACGTCAAATCCGACCCCAACAACCTCATTAAAAAAGGCGACAGCCACACCGTGGTCGTCACCAACATCCGCACCATCACCGAAATACCGTTGACCGGCGCGGCAGGATTGACCATGCTTTTCAGCATCGCAACGCTCCTCTTCATAGGAGGCATCGTAATGCTGCGCATGTGCAAATCAGCTGACGACCGCTAACCGGCATCCAACGATAGGAAACACATGACGGTCCCCACGCACGACAAACCCCGACACAAAAACACGTCGCAAAACGCAACATCATCCGATGGTGCGTGGGAACCGCCATGCTCACCGCAACAGCACTCATCATCAGCATCCCCCTGATCATGCGCGCCGAAGACAACATCCAACAAGCAGCCAACGTCAAAGCATACGCAGCCACCGTCACCAACACCACAGACACGACAATCCAAGAAAGCAAAAGGCAGGCAAAACTCTACAACGCACGCCTCGCCAACCGAACCAAACCACAAACCGACGATCCAGCAGACAACTCAACCAACAACCAAACCGACAACCAAACAAAGGATAAAACCCCAACACAAAATCCCATCGAATACAACCAACAACTCATCATCCCACCCAGCGACGTCATAGCAACCATCAACTACCCAAAACTCGGCATCAACCTACCCATACGGCACGGAACCAGCGAACAAGTGCTCGCCATCGGCGCCGGACACTGGAAGGGAACATCCCTACCGATCGGGGGAGCGGGAACCCACACCGTCATCACCGCACACCGAGGCCTCGCCGACAAACTCATGTTCACCAAACTCGACCAAGCCCGCGAAGGCGATGAATTCACCATCACCACCCTCGATGAAACCCTCACATACCAAGTGCAAACCATCCGCACCATCACCCCCGACGATTTCACCTGGATAAACAAACACGACGACACCGCCGATCAGGCACGCTCATGACCTGCACCCCATACGGCATCAACACACACCGACTCCTCGTCACAGGAACACGCATCCCAAACCACGACGAATGCCCGCCCGAAACAGGCTGCCTCACCGACGGAACACTCACCGCCACAGCTTCGTGCTCACCACCGTATGGGCAATCATCATCGCGCTCGCACGCCACAGTTACAATGAAATGCATGATCGACGAAGTATTGTTCCTACGCCACGGACGCACCGCCTACAACCTCGCAAGACGACTGCAAGGCCAAATCGACATTCCCCTCGACATCGTCGGCAGGTGGCAGGCCGACCAAAGCGCTTATGCACTCGCTAAAAAGTACTATTGGGCGAAAGTCGCGCACCTCGCCGACCATAATGACGAACTCGCCCAACCCGCGTACAAGGCGCGTATCTCGCCAATATCGACGAAATCAACGAGGCGCCGGCCGCAAGTCGACGCATGGTCGTCGTGTCGTCAGACCTTTTCCGCGCCCAACAGACTGCCCACGCCATTGCCGACCTTCTCGGACTTGACGTAGTCCTCGACCCGCACCTGCGTGAACGCAGCTTCGGCGAATGGGAGGGCATGACCCGTGAGGAGATCCTCG
>ENA-OQIR01000479-OQIR01000479.1-human-gut-metagenome-genome-assembly--contig:-NODE-479-length-17160-cov-2.031175_pt1 | contig 17160 bp, 20 predicted proteins | sample MGYA00242580_ERZ504745 | MGnify/ENA primary metagenome ERZ504745 (study PRJEB26092, sample SAMD00036214) | human gut metagenome | host: Homo sapiens | study: EMG produced TPA metagenomics assembly of... | reverse complement strand
GAGAACAGCGTGTACTTCTTCAGCTTTTATTCGATGATTATCCACGTTATGTTTCGTTCTTTTCCAAGATTGATCAAGTACATATGATTGGTTATCGACGTAGAAAAGTTTCAAATGGAATGTTTTGATGACTGTTCGCAATGAACAACGTCGTAGAGCAAGACGTTATAGAAAGAACACTAGAAAGAGAATCCGCCGTGCTGTCAATAAAAAACGACACAAAAATAAACGAGGGTAGGGGTAAAAGGCTCTGGAGCCTCCTACCTTCCGTGGATTCAGACAAGAGAAATCAGCAGTGTTGGGACTTGCTCTAACCCAAAGGACTGGAAAACAGGACGCACTGTTGAGCTTCTATCACAGGGAGAAGCCTATTACTGGCATATCCTGAGATGGAATGATGAAATCGAGGATATTCGTGAACAGTATCCTTTAGACCTTGAAACGACACTGGAAATCTGTGATGACTATAACGTGAAACATCCACGAAACCGTCATACGTATATGACATCTGATTTCTACGTTACATACAAGGATGGCAAAGAGAAAGTATTCAGTGTGAAACCATCAAGAAATGTATTGAAAAAAAAGCGCACCAAGGAAAAGCTCGCTGTCGAAAAGGTCTACTGGGAAAGATTCAGACATGTACCGTTTGAAATCGTCTACAAGGATGAAATGAATATCGTCTTAGCAGAGAATATTCGCATGGTATGTATGTTCTACGATTTATCCAGTGTATTTGATGAAATGTCCATGCTGAAACATTATATTGCAACAAAAAAAATCCAAGTTGATATGGAATCAGAACCGCTTGATTTCCAGTATTTGCTTGAGATTTACAGAGATGTATTACCCGAAGTGAAAGGAGACAGCTTAGAATGCTCACAACATTAAACCTGAAAGTAGGTTCCATTCTTCATGATATGGAACAAAACATTGATCATAGAGTAATCTACATGAATAAAGATTACTTAGTAACGATTCTCATCAATGATTCCAAAGGAAAAATCGAACTTAACGAATGGCATCTTGAGACAGTTCAATATTTCATTGCTAAGAAAGAAATTGCAATTCGTGAATCTAAACATGACAAGGTGTTTGACTTTGATGCTTTATCGGAAAAATCAAAGGAAACCTATCTACGTAACAAAGATATTGTTGAAACAGTCGGAGATATCTACGGACCGTGCTACTTTTACTTAGAATCCAAGAAGCCTAAACCATGTCTTAAAGAGTTAAGCAACAAATACGGTATTTCACCAAAAAGCGTTTTTCTTATTGTTAAAAGATACTTGATGAGTGGTTTAGACCCATTCTCCTTATTATCTCAAACAGGAAAGAAGAGCAAAAGTGGTCTACATTATTCCACAAAAACAGGTCGTCCACCTATGTTTGAACAAGGTATCCCTCTAACTGATGAACTACGTGAAATCTTTGATGACTGCTGTAAACACTATTTATCTGGCAGAGAAAAGTCTTATGCAACAACTTATGACTGGATGCTCACAAAATATTTCACAGCTCGTGTAGAAACACAGACAAGCAAAGGTGTAGTAGTACAGAATAAGCTGCTGCCAATCGACCAGCGACCTACTAAAAGCCAAATGGAGAACTATATTGTTACTCATACATCAGCTAAAGCACGCCGTGTATGCAAAACATCCAAACGTGAATACAGAAACAATGAACGTATGCTTGTTTCAGACAATCTTCTTAATGTGCATGGCCCTGGAGATTTATTCGAAATGGATGAAGTTGAAATGGATGTATCCATTGTCAGTGAAGTTGATCCAACAAAGGTAATCGGACGTCCAATCGTGCATGCAATGGTTGATGTCTATTCACGAATGATTACGGCAGTATCTGTTTCTTTGGAGAATAACTCAGTACTTGGCTTCACAAACTGTCTTTTGAACCTTGGTGAAAACAATAAACAGCTTTGCAGGCGTTACGGCTTGGAGCTAAAAGATGGCTTATGGGACATCAATGTTTTGCCAAACCGACTTCGCAGTGACCGTGGTTCTGAATATCGTTCCAAAGAGGTCAAACGTATCTGCAACGAGTTGAACATCACTCTGGAGCTAGTGCCACCGGCTATGGGGTCGCTGAAAGGACAGGTAGAACAGCTCTTCCACCAGTATCATTCGGTACAGAATGATTTGCTTGAAGCAGAGGTTTGATTACCCAACGGCATGATTCGAACCACCATAGACATGCGGTCCTTACATTGGATGATATCTGGGTATTCGTAATCAACCAGACAATTGCTCACAACATGATGACAATGAGCCAGTATCCAATGACAAAGGATATGTTAGAGAAGTCAGTACATCCCATTCCATTAGAGTTATGGGACTACGGTTGCACTAAATATGGTGTTCCAAGACCAATTGTCAACCTTGACCAGTTTGAGTATTCAATTCGTAAAGAAGTACGTGCTCGTATAACCCGTAAAGGTATTGAATGGAATGGTTTGTATTACATTGCAAATGATCCTTGGCTTGCAGAACAAATCACCAAGACGAGAAGAAGCTCGGTGCCTTTGAAATGTCGTCTTGATGAAAGAAATATAGGTTCTTTATGGTACATTGCAGACAATCGCCTTGTAAAAGCAACCTTGAATGAGAATCGAGCAGGAAACTATGAGTTCAACGGTATGTCACTTCGCAACTACGAAGAATACAAGACCAAGAAAAAAGAGCTTGTAATGGAGAAAGCTCAGGAAGACCAGGAGATTCGCTGTGCAAGACGTATGGGAATGCAGGCAACCTTGGATGATGCCGTTAGAGTTGCAAATCAGACGGCACCAAATGATGACAAGACCAAAAATATCCGCCATAACCGTAAAGAAGAAAGCATCCTTGTATTAGAGGCAAATTCTATTGGAGCACGTTTGAACACAGATGATGCACCATCCTTGGTTCCTTTGAAAGATGCAGAACCCGAACCTGAAGCCTTGTCAGAGCCTGAATCAAATGAAGAAATTAGAAAAATGACCTTTGAAGAAGCTCTTGAAAGAATCAAACAGAAAATGTAGGAGGTACAGTTATGAGAGAACTGAACTGGGTCTACTACTACTCAAATGTAGAGAAAGACCAAAATCAATACACCCATGAAGAATGTACTCGTGTAGGTCCTGTTGATGCTAAATATGTAAAATCATCCAATAGGGACTTTAACAACAACCCGTTCATTGAAGCACTTCCAAGACCAAGAGATGGAAACGTCCTTTTGAACGCATATACAGTACCTATTCCAAGTTTGGATGCTGACGATTTGAGCAAGATGTCTGTGAACGAGCAAAAGGCAACTGTAGTTAGCTTGAAAAATCTAAGACTGCCTTTATCGTTCCAAAAAACAGCTTGAGTTCATCAACTATGATGTAATCGTAAGCTCCTATATGCTTCGCAAATCCTATGTATGGGACACAAATGCTATTGGCGAGTCAACTGACAAGAAGCTCATCAAAATGAAGGGCAAAATCGAAGATAGTGCTCCATCTGGGTTTGCCTTGCTAGGCTATTCAGGATGCGGCAAATCATCTTCGTTGAAGCAGTTGTTCGATAACATCCCACAAGTAATCATGCACCATCCAGATCCAGGAACTTCGATTCCGCAGATACATATCTGGTCGTAAGTTGTATGCCAAACAGCAACTTTTCAACCTTGTATAGACAGATTGGAGAAGCCATTGATAATGCTTTAGGAAATCCCGAACCTATCTATGAAGTCATGATTAACAAGAAGTGCAAAAGCCTTGCAGACAAGCAATTAAAAGTCTGCCAGCTTATCGAAATGTTCTCGATTGGAACCATCGTTATGGACGAAATCCAACTTATCGACTTCAACACCAATAGAGAAAACAGCTATGAAGGTCTTTTAGGTATCGTCAACAAGACAAAGGTAGCCTTGAGTGTAGTTGGAACAGATGAAGCCTACAAGAAGCTGTTTACAATGCTTAGAAATGCACGTAGAGCAGGTGACTTCATTGACGCTTCCGCATATACGACTGACAAGGATTATTTCAACATGCTGGTGAATATGCTTTTGACTTGGCAATGGCTGGATACACCGATTCAATGGTCTAAGGAACTTTCAGACACTTTGTATGAGTGCTCAGGTGGTATCATTAACATGCTGATTTGGTTGTACAAATGGATCATGCTGGAATACATTGACAGTAAGTCCAAAGGGAAGATTGAGACCATCGACAAGAAGTTCATTGTGCGTGTTAACAACAAGCATTTCAAACAGTTGAAAGGTGCTATCGACATTGTTAATCAGGCAAGAACTGAAGAACTTGAAGATGAACGTATTCTTACGATTGCTGAGGAAGAGAAGAACAAATATCAAATGCCTGAATCCAACATCAGCAACATGGTTTATGAGAGCAAGATGATGACAAAGGTCATCGACTTGGTCCGTGAAATCTATGTAGAGTTTGACTCTGACTCAATTGGCAGAGCAACTCGAATGGTTTTAGAAGAAGATGTCAATCATCGTTTGAAGCCACATGAAGTAGCTAAACAGGTGATTGCCATTCTAAATGAGGAGCCTGTAAAACCAAAGAGAAAGGTTACAAGAAGAACTCCTGCATCGAAGAACATCTGTGATTACATTACAGATGATAACTAACAAAGAGACTCTGTGTTTCTTTGTTTTTTTATGCTCACCAAGGCATAAGAACCTTTTACTTTGGCATAGGTAATACATAACACTTTTCTATAAGAACTACTACTATATAAACTTATATAATACCAAACTATGTCAAGTTGAATAAATTAACCCTAAGTCTAATTATATAAGATATTTATTAAGAAGATTAATATACTTATAAAAGACTATACATATACAAGATATACTACTTAATAAGAACTTTATACTTTTCTTAAAATAAACAAGTAATATACGTATAAGACTTATTAGTTTGATTAAGATAAAGCTCGAAAGTTTTTTATAAGAACTTATTAGTTTCTATAAGAACTTATTAGTTTGTCTGTTTCAAAAATAATCGCTACATAAATATTGTAACATATATTAAACTTCGCATAATCTATCTTATGTAATATTTATAAAATTAAAAATAGAGCAGAAATTCGATAGAAATCGAATAAATCTGCTTAATATTGATATTTGACGGATTCAATGCAAGGATTGATGCTTCGTATTTGGTATTCTTTAATTACAAATTCGTGTAAATCAAGATTCTTAGTTTATGATTAAGTACAATATCTAGATTTATATTATAAATACACATTCTCTAATTTGAATTGAGACGTATAGTTGTTCATCTTTTTTGATTTCACGACAAATCACAGAGCCCTATGAATCTCTAGTTCTTACATAATATAAGGAACCTAATACAACTTCAATAATGATATATGGTACGGCCATTAAATATGCTGAATATGGATGCAGATCCGATGCTGCATACGGCATATCATCAATTTGAAGCTTGCCAGATTGAATCTCTTCAATTTTTGTTTTATACATATGAACACGATATGGACAAACCACAGCTAATACAATCATAATCATTAATAGAATGCGTCCTGGTTTTTTTAAAATGTTCATTGTGATCACTCCTAAATATTTTTATAAGTATATCACGATTTAATATGTGAAACACTTCACAAATATTTTTTAAGTCCTCTAAATAATGTAATGCATCCCGTCTTCCAATATCATAAATTTCTTGTAGATGATTTGGATCTTTTTCAATCATTGCACACGCAATTGGTTAGAAGGTCGAATCACAAACACTTTGCCTTCCCTTTCTAATTGTTCAATTTGATCTAACGTTTTATTATATACGATATATCGATTCTCTAAAGCTTTTGTAAGATTTGGATATTCTTTGAAAGCCCTCTTTAAAAGTTTGATATACTTCATTGGTTCTTTACGATACGATTTATCACGCGTTAATACTACAACTGTTTTAGTAGATCTTTCTAACATCCAATTTACAGGAATTGAATCACTCACACCACCATCTAATAATTCGTAACCATCAAGTTTTACGGGTTTCGAAACAATCGGAATCGATGCAGAAGCACGAATCCATTCAATATCTGTGGCATCCCCATTCAAAATCTCATGATAAACGGGATTTCCAGTATGAATATCCGTACATACCACAGTAAATTTTAATGGGTTTTCTCTAAATGTTTTTGTATCAAACGGATCTAAAATCGTAGGTACAATGCCATACGCAAATTCTTTATTGTATAAATCGCCTGTTTTTATAAAACTTTTTAAACCAGAATATCTTGAATCTTGACAAAAACGTTTATTATAACGAAGAGCTCTACCAATCTGTTTTGACTTGATATTACACCAAAGGCAGCACCAGCACTAACTCCAACCGCTTCATCGAAACATATGTCATTTTCCATAAAAACATCAATGACACCACAAGTATACATACCTCGAAAGCCTCCGCCTTCAAGAACTAATCCTTTCATTTCTGACATAATCATCACCTCGAAAATTATACAACAAAGTGAACTATAAAGAAAAGGACTTATTCAAGTCCAATCTTAAATGTATTCGATTTTCCAAAAGCCTTCGAATTCATATTGACCACAAAAGGCTTTGTACTTTTGTCCGTAAAATCAGGTGCTGCATTTTCAAAATGAAATTCAATTTCTGCGTTGATTGTCTGTTTACTATCTAAAAAATACAACATATAACCCGTTACTTTAGCCTTAAAACTTTGTGTTTTAGGTGCCATCCCATTCGTTGAAAAATCCTTTTTTTGAATATCTTCCATACTTGAAAATTCACCTTTGCCACTTAAATCAATACCCTCTAAAGTAGCACTTGGCGTAATATAAGGAACTGTAATACGGCTTTCTGTTTTGTTTTCATAGCGAATTTTAACATTTTTTAATACCGTTTCATTATTCTCATATACATATTTTGCTTTTGATCCATCCACACTGATTTTCAATGCATCATCCTCAAAGAACACATTATTTCTTATCTTTCGAATCCTTTACATTTTTATCAACTCGCCTTACGGATGTCAAAGCTTTAAAAGGTAAGAATTGCTTTTTCTTATTGAAAGATAAACCCAAGTTTTTCTGATCATTATTTGGAAAACCAATATATCCATAAATATACGTACTTTGTCCTTTGCTGATTGCATATGTTGGTGTCGATTGATATTTATCAATGACACTAATATCTTTTTCGTTATTATCCGTAACTGTATAATAAAGCTCTTGTGTATTAAATGGTTTCTTACCCTTGTTTTTTATACTTGCCAAATAATAATAATATGTTGAATTATCCGTTTCATTTGTCACGGTTAAAACATCCAATAATTTACAAGATACATTAGAAGTAAGATCCACATGATTTTCTGGCTTTGAACAACCAAATAAAGATAAAGATAAAAAACATATACATATTAGACTTATTATTTTTTCATGTTAATTCTCCTATGGATTACAGTTTTTACAAGGCAAATAGCCCTGTTGAAGCAAAACATCTCTAGAATCTTTTGTTTCAATCTTATTTGAATCCTTCATTTTTTTCACACTTGGACAAGTAGGTTTATGAAACTTATGCGTATTTACATTTAAAATATACGTCATATTGTCTTCACTTGCCTTATATTCCTTTATAATACTCTCTTTCAAACGACTTGAATCGCCTGTTTTATAATCAATTTTAATACCTGGCTGCACATTATAACAATATACATTAAAGGATATCCCCTGACCTTTATCTTCAACAGAATAAGCCTCTATTTGAACACCATTGGCAACCAGATTATCACCATCGTATATAGGTGTAACGCGATATAATACGTGATGATCGGTCTTTTTATATAATCACACACCTCGTTTTCAAAAGGAAGCATACCCTCTACATTCAAATACCGTGTGCCTGTCATTAAATTTTTTCGATTTGCATTCTCACCTGTCAATTGATACCCAATCAAATGACAACGATTATATAAATACTTCCCATCAATTCCCTTATAACGAACGGTATGCCATCCAGCCGGCTTTACAGTACCAATACTTGTACGCTTCGTATTTGGCATCAAATCCTTAGAAATATTCGCATATGCGACTTGTGGCCGGTCTAAAGAATCCAAATTTGAATACGATTCAAAACTCTTCTTGTTCATATCACTCGAATTAAATTGAGGCTCATTATCATGAATCTCAACATAAGGCGTTCCATTATATTCTGGAATATCATCCAATTCGTAAGCAGATATTGGCGTAATCAAAGTTGAAAGAATGACAACAATTGATAAAATTAAATTTTTCATACTATTCCTCATATAATTGACACAAATAATGTCAATATAACTCATATACTAAAACCATGAAAGGAGTGAGTGTTAAAAAACATAGTACGCAATTATCGTTCGAGTCAAAAAATATAATAAACCCCTTATGTACTATGTTTTTAGATGTCTAATGACATCTTTTTTATATTTCTAATTTTTTAAACACAGCCTCACGAGCCATTGTTTCAAATTTATCTTCTAGTGGTTTTAAATCACTATATTTAAAATCTGGATTTCTTTTTTGTATTGCTTTTGAAATCACAAAATCCGCAACCTCAGGATTTTTAGGAAGTAATGGACCATGTAAATAAGTTCCTAAAATCTTTCCATCATAGAAACCTTCATAGCCTGCATCAAAACTATTACCATACCCCTTAACCACCTTACCTAAAGGATGTGTTACATTTAATGTTTGACCACCATGATTTTCAAAACCAACAATACGCGTTTTTAAACCATCCAAATCGGCATCAATCACAACATTTCCAATACAACGACTACCAGCTTTACCCGTATCCGTATAATAATCATAGAATTGTAAACCGGAAATTTTTTCATTATTCGCCGCAATATAATATTGACCAAACAATTGATATCCACCACAAATTAGAAGAACAAACGTCTTCTCATCCATTGCCTTTTTAATATTTTCTTTACGCGACAGTAAATCAGGAATCAAACTAATTTGTTCCTTATCCGCACCACCACCTAAAAATATTAAATCATATTCACTTAAATCTTTTTCTTCACCAATACCACAAGTATCCAATTCAAAAGGAATACCACGATCTAAACAACGCTTCTTTAGAACCATCATATTTCCCTTATCACCATAAAGATCCATGATATCATGATACATCCAAACTACTTTCATAGACCCATCTCCTTTTTAATCGCATTACGAGTAGGAAGCAATGCCGTATACGTTGCGATCGCATACGTAGTACGCTTTGTAGCTAAAGCTGCTTTAATGGCAATATCTAAAGTATCTACCACACTTAAAGGTCCTTTATAACCACCATAATAGATTCTTAAAGCCATATCATTTGCACGTAGACCCGTACAAATAATTTCTTTTGTGCTATCCTTCATGATTTTTTCAAAGAAAGTGTCATAAATCCAGCTTACATCTGTACCATCTTGTTCACGATCATTTAATACAATTACGATTGTTTTATTTGAATCATCTTTTTCAATGACCTTCATGACCTCATTTGCACCCGTTGGATTTTTAACTAAGTTTAAAATACATGTTTGATCATTTGACTTAAACGTTTCATTTCTTCCTGCAGGCTGAGGCGCATGACTAAATACAGATTTTACACAATCCACAGAAATACCATAATTTTTCGCAATATTTAATACAACCGCACAATTATACATCGAATACATTCCTTCATAAGGAGATTTAAAGCTGACTTTATCACTCGTAAATGTTTCTTGATCCAGATCAATATTTTTTAGACAAACATCCATTTCTGGAGTTTTAAAATTACATTTTGAACAATGGAATTTACCAATATGCGAATATTGATAATAACTATATTCAAGTCTTGCCCCACACTTTGGACAAAATTTTCCTTCACTTGCCTCTTTTGTGGTTGTAACAGAATACTTATTCTCATCCATTCCAAAATAAGAACAAGTCGCATTTTTAGCAACTAAATTTAAACGCACAACATTTGGATCATTCGCATTTAGAATCAAACACCCCTTATAATCTGGCAAAACCTTTTCAATCGAATCAATCAACTGTTCCATTTCACGCGCACGATCTAATTGATCACGAAAGAAGTTGTTGACCACAAAATCTGTAACCGGAATAAAAGGAAGAATGTGTCTTACATTTAGTTCATCACACTCTAACACGACCGCATTGGCTTTGATTTCACCATTTAACTTACAATTTGTAAGTAATGTAGTCACAATACCCGCCTTTAAGTTATCTCCTTTACGATTCGAAATAACATTGTATCCTGCATTTTGAAACAAGTCCGTAATCATATTTGCGGTACTCGTTTTACCATTGGTACCCGTAACTAAAATGACAGGTCCATTAAATTTTAATTTCGTTAATATATTCTTATCCACCTTGCAACCAATAGATCCAGGCATAGATCCACCTCTTCCAATAAGATGAAGTCCCCAGGCACTTAGTTTTGTAGATAATATAGATAATGTTTTCATAAGTACTCCTTTTTCAGACTCTTCTATTATACAACAATTGAAGTTGAATTTAAAAATTGAAACACATATAATATTAATGTTAGGAAGAAACTAACTAGAATAGGTGGAACAAATGAACGAATATTACCAATCTCCTCTTTCACAGAGATATGCATCTAAGGAAATGCAGGCATTATTTTCAAACGACAAAAAATTTACGACATGGAGAAGACTTTGGATTGCTCTTGCAGAATCTGAAAAAGAATTAGGATTAGATATCACAGAAGAACAAATCGAAGAATTAAAAGCACACGCTTTAGATATTAACTACGATGTCGCAAAAGCTAGAGAAAAAGAAGTACGACATGACGTAATGTCACACGTATATGCATATGGAGTGCAATGTCCAAAAGCAAAAGGAATTATTCACTTAGGGGCAACAAGCTGCTACGTTGGTGACAACACAGATTTGATTATCATGCACGAAGCTTTAGAGCTTGTACAAAAGAAAATTGTCAATGTATTAGAAAAATTAGAAGAATTCGCATTAAAATACAAAGACATGCCATGTCTTGCGTTTACTCACTTCCAACCCGCTCAACCAACAACTGTAGGTAAAAGAGCTAGCTTATGGGCACAAGACTTATATATGGACTACGTTGAAATCCAACACTTATTAGACAATAAAAAACTATTAGGATGTAAAGGTACAACAGGAACACAAGCAAGCTTTATGGAATTGTTTGAAGGAGATACAGACAAAGTAAAAGCATTGGATAAAAAGATTTGTGAAAAATTAGGTTACGACCAATATTTTGCGGTAAGTGGACAAACCTATACTCGTAAATATGATACACAAGTATTACAAGTCTTAGTTCAAATCGCACAAAGTGCACACAAATTTAGTAATGATATTCGTTTATTACAACATATGAAAGAAATCGAAGAACCATTTGAAAAATCACAAATTGGTTCAAGCGCAATGGCCTACAAACGTAATCCTATGCGTTCAGAAAGAATGGCAGCACTTGCGAACTACATTATTGCTGATTCCATCAACCTGCAATTACGGCAAGTACACAATGGTTTGAAAGAACATTGGATGATTCCGCAAACAAACGTATTTCAATAGCCGAAGCCTTCTTAGCTACAGATGGACTATTAGATCTTTACTTAAATGTAAGTGATGGTTTAGTTGTATATCCAAAGTTGTAGAGGCAAACCTTTTAAAAGAATTACCATTCATGGCTACAGAAAACATTATGATGGATGCTGTTAAAGCCGGTGGGGATCGTCAAGAGTTACACGAATTGATTCGTCAACATTCAATGGCAGCTGGTCGTGTTGTTAAAGAAGAAGGTAAACCAAATGATTTGATTGACCGTATTGCACAAGATCCAAAATTTGGCATGACTAAAGAACAAATCCTTTCTATCATGAAACCAGAAAACTTTGTGGGTCGTTCTGTTCAACAAACAGAAGAATTCTTCAAAGACTTCATTGATCCAATTTTAGCTAAAGAAAAAGATGCATTAGCATGCAAGCAGCTATTAACGTATAAAAATTAAAGAGCTCATTTGAGCTCTTTTTTAATACAAACTTTGGCATTGGATTCCTTTTATTTTCTTTTAAAACCTGTCTATAATTTGGCATCCAAGTACAAAGTAAATTATAAAAATCTTTTGAATGATTGAAATGAAATAAATGCGCTAATTCATGAAGAATGATCGCATCCACAAATTCTAAAGGCATAAATATAAGATTCACATTGAAACAAATCTTATGTTTACTAGGTGTACAACTTCCCCACTTACTTTTATAAAAGCCATATTGTAAAGAAATATTGTGTATATGTAATTGTTCGCAAAAGAATTCAAAACGAAGATCGATATATTTCTTTGCGTTTTGTTTCAAGAACCTTTGAATCAATGTTTGATCTGGATACAAATATAAATCATCACCCTCAACATAACAAACTCTTTGATCGATATAATGCAATCTGTATTTTTTACCCAATAAAGAAATCAAGTCATTCTCTTTAGAAAGAGTATACTTACTTAATTGATTCTTAATCCAAGCCAATTGTTCATTTACAAAATCATCAATTTCTCTTGTAGAAACATTTAAAGGAGCGCTTACACAAACCACTCCTTTGACTACACGTATTTTTATTCTTTTACAATTGGATTTTTTATGAAGTATATACTCCATTAGGCAATATCTTCTAAGACTTCAGTCGCAATATCATTTAGATATGCATCTACTTTTTCTTGTTGATCCTTAGAATATGCATCATACTCATTGATATCACGAATCAAATCCAACATTGGAAGTGTTCCATATAATTTTGTACAAGTTGAATTACACAATGTTTCCACATCTTCTTTTTTATAGAATTCAATTCTTTCATGACAATTTGGACATTCTAAGTACGCCATATTTTCAATAATACCAAGCACTTTCACTTCCATCTTTTCACACATGTGACAAGCCTTTTCTACAATCATGCTCACCATTGGCTGAGGTGTAGAAACCATCACAACACCCTGCACTGGAATTGACTGCATAATTGTTAGGGCAACATCACCAGTTCCTGGAGGCATATCAATCAATAAAACATCTAAATCACCCCATACAACATCTGTATAGAATTGTTTTACAACACCACCAATGACTGGACCACGCCAAATCACAGGATCCGATTCAGATTGAACTAAAAAGTTTAAAGACATGACTTTAATGCCTTCTTTGGATTCGACTGGAATCAATTGTTGTTTTTCATTTCCGAACGCATGTTGATTTGACAAAGCTAAAAGTCTAGGAATACTAGGACCCGTAATATCCGCATCCATAATACCAACTTTTAAACCTTTTTTAGCCATAGCCTTAGCTAACATAACCGTAACAGTAGATTTACCAACTCCACCCTTACCAGACATTACAGTGATAATATTTTTAATGTGGTTATCTGGATTGGATTGAATTCCACATGTTTCACTGCTCTTACCACATTTTCCTTGAGAAGGACAACCTTCACATGACATATACTATTCCTCCTTTGATTTTTCTATTTTTTGAAAACAACGATCATAAACACTCGTTAAACGCTTATCTTGAATATGCGTATAGATTTGCGTTGTAGAAATATTGGAATGCCCTAAAAGCTCTTGAACAATTCTTAAATCGGCATCTCCATCTAATAAATGCGTCGCAAACGAATGCCTGAAACTATGTGCAGATATGTGCGGATTTAAATTTAATTCATTCACTTTTTGTTTAATCATCAAGTGAACATATTGCCTTGTACAAATATGGCCTAAACGATTCACAAAAAAATACGAAACATTCTTTACATCCCAAACGAAGCGAATGGAATCTAAATAATATTTCATCTGTGAAACACAATAAGAAGATATCGGAATGATTCTTTCTTTATCTCCTTTGCCTTTGACTTTTAAGATTTGCTCTGTCAAATGCACATCATTTAGCTTTAAATCACAAAGCTCACTAACACGCAAACCACAAGAATATAATACAACTAAGATTGTTTTATTATATTGGTCGATCTCATTGTCTTGAAAAGATGAAAAAACTTTTTTTACTTCATCCACACTTAAATAAACAGGCAGATGCTTAGATGATTTCATCCCATGAATTAATAAAGATACATCTTTGATTTCAGGATGCATAGTTGATATCTGCAAATGAAAAGAATGAATACTCGCAATCATGCGATTCAGACTTGACGCAACATGATCCTCGGCATAAAAATCCAAAAACGCCTCAATATCTAAAACAGAAATATTTTCACACTTAGAAATCTTTCGATCCTTTAAAAAATCTAAGTAAACCTCGATATCATGTAGATACGATTGTACAGTTTTCTTTGATTTCCGTTGCACAACACTCAAATATAAATGATAATCCTCGAATGCATCTTTTAATTCCATAAAACTATTATAACACAAAATTAAATATATATAGGTTCTAATACATTCATATCGCAATTCGACTCTTTGATTGCCTCAATCAATACAGATTTTACCTTATGATCACGATGATCATACGCAAACCGCAAATTGCGAATACTAAAGTTATTTTCATATAGAACTTTATTGATCTCATTTAAACGATTAGGACGATGCACCATATAAAACCGCCCATAACTTTTCAATAAACGATTCGCATGAAATACTAATTGTTCTAATGTTAAATTTTCTTCCATTCTTCCCCAAATGACGAAAATTTAAATGTTCCGGCTTTTGATTGGCATTCATTTTAAAATAAGGAGGATTGCTAACAACGACATCAAATAAATCATCTACATATTCTTGAATTGGTTGGTTTATTAATTTTTACTGGATGCTTAATAAAACAATCCGCATTCTTTTGAGCTACTTTACTCGTTTCTTCTAACACTTCAACACCCACTAGCTCTTTTATATGAAACTGATCAAAGTACACCAACAAAGCACCATTGTTTGTACCAATATCGAGAATACGTTCTTGTTTTTTTAAACGAACAAACTGCGCCAATAATTTCGTATCCGTATTAAAGCGAAAATGTTCACTATCTTGATATAACTTTAAATCTTCATGAATAAAATAATCCAACGTTAAACTCAATTTGACCCCTCCTTCTTCAATAAATCACTTGCCTTTATAAAACATTTACTATCCATTTTCGCATTTAAACGATTTAATATGAAATCTGTATTTTCTTGCGGTACTTCAAACAAATCCACCTGCTCTACAATTTGTTTGGCATCCTTTAAAGAACCAACATGAACACCAATATAACGATATCCAATCGGCTCAAAATAAGCTTCTAATAGCTGCATACAAGCCCCATAAATCATTGGATATGTATTTGAATATGTACTCAAATTCATACTGTGACACACATTATGAAAAGCAGTATCTCTTAATGTTAAAGTGACAAGTCTTCCTTTTTGATTTTCATGCTGCATTTTATGCGTCAATTCATTTATAATGATTTGAAGATTACTACTCACCTCATCAATGGAATATAAATCATTAGAATAGGTTCTAGATATCGAAATACTCTTTTGCGTTGTTGAATAACACAAAGCTGCACTTGAATTACCACGAGCTTTCTGAATCAGAGAATAACTCGATTTACCTAATTTACGTAAGATTTTTGTTCATTTTTTCATCCGCAAAATCACCAATCGTATAGATTCCCATCTCATTTAAAACGGGAACACTCTTTTTCCAATACCATGCATCTCGTTGATTTTTAAAGGCCACAACTTCGTTGAAAGCTCCGATTTTCTAAGTACTGTGATTCCTTTGGGCTTGCGCATATCACTCGCCATTTTCGCAAGAAAACGATTGGGTGCTACACCAATCGAACAATTCATATGACATTTTTCATAGACTCCATTTTGAATTTCAAACACAAGATCTAAAGGTCTTTTATAACGTTTGATAATATCGGTAACATCCATATAACACTCATCAATACTTGCAGGTTCAATTTGATGGGTAAATGTCTTTAAATACGCAAAAAAACTGTGCGGACATCGAACGATAATATCCATAATCACCTTGGATCAATACTAAGTCTGGACAAAGACGCAAAGCCTCATAAACTGGCATTGCACTATGCACACCATATTTTCTTGCTTCATAATTAGCAGTCGAAATCACGCCGCGCTTTGAAGTCGATCCTACCGCAACTGGAAATTCCTTTAAATCCGGATTCTTTATTTCTTCACAACTCGCAAAAAAAGCATTTAAATCAATATGTAAAATCACTCTAGCCATGAATCTTCACCCATAGATCTTGCATAGATTCTTTTGCCTTTACACTCGCTTCACCACTTGTCATAATAGCTAACTCTTGAATCGTTTGGTCATGATTTAGTTTTTGAACACGCGTGATTGTTTCATTAAAAGTCGATTTTTACTTACTAAATAATGCGTGTTGGCCATTACGGCAACACTTGCTAAATGCGTAATACATAACACTTGATACTTATTGGATAAAGTCTTCATTTTAGCCCCCATTGCCAAAGCTACTTTACCACTGACACCTGTATCAATTTCATCAAAAATAATGGTTTCAATTCCATTAGATGCCTGAAATACAACCTTTAATGCCAACATCAAACGAGAGAGTTCACCACCACTTGCAGATACACTTAAACTTGAAAAATCCTGGCCTGGATTCATTGACACTAAAAATTCAATTTCATCAATACCATTTGAAGATGGTTTCTTTTCGGTACAAGAAATCTTAAAACGAGCATTTTCTAACATCAAATCTTTACAATGCTCCATCACCTTTGATTCTAGTAAAGAAAAGACATCTTTTCTTTTAACAGACAATTCATTTGCCAATTTCATATAAGCCGCAAAGGATTCTTCTTTTTCTTTTTCCAACTTATCAAATACATCCTGACGATGAATGATTCGATCAATTTTATCCATGATATTCTTTTTAGATTCCATTAAAGACATGTAGGAACCACCATACTTACGATACAATTTTTTGATTAAATATTGACGATTTTGAAGACTATCCAAATCTAAAGCGTCATTTGAATGTGTATCACGAATATGCTTAAGTTCTTCATCTACACTTTGTAAAGAATAATATAAATTTTTAAATGTTTCTTCATATGCATTTAGTATTGATGATTTTGAAGCTTGTTTATATA
>ENA-OQIR01000478-OQIR01000478.1-human-gut-metagenome-genome-assembly--contig:-NODE-478-length-17198-cov-2.252416_pt1 | contig 17198 bp, 25 predicted proteins | sample MGYA00242580_ERZ504745 | MGnify/ENA primary metagenome ERZ504745 (study PRJEB26092, sample SAMD00036214) | human gut metagenome | host: Homo sapiens | study: EMG produced TPA metagenomics assembly of... | reverse complement strand
CGATTGAGGAGGAAGATTTACCAAAGTTGATAGGCTTCTTAAAAGGCAGGAAACAAACGGAAAGTTTTCTCAAAAGCGATGCAGAAAGAACCAGTCACAGACATGGAGGAAGTGTAAGTGGCGGAGGAGGTGGGTTCCATTCCCTTCATTGCCTTTGAATGAAAGGCGCACTTATGGACAACCAGAGGTCGTCCGTATAAGTTTGCCACAGGTGGCAACCGGTCTGCGCTTACGCTTGCCGGGCTCGTTCCGTCGGCGGGGCTTTCAGCCAGACCTGCTCATGCCGCAGGGGGCACTCTTGCGCAGAGGGCGTTCCGACAGCTTCACTCCTGCAAAACCAGAAGAAGATGCTGTCGGAAATCAATGCCGGATACGGCAGAAAGGGGGAATCGTATCATGGTCGATATTTCACTTTACAGTAAAGATTGTCGGGCGCAGTAAAGGAAAATCTGTCATATCCGCATCGGCATATCTTAATGGAGATGTGATGAAGAATGAGGAAACAGGCAGAATCAGTTACTACACTTCCAAAAAGGAAGTCGTCTACACCAGTCTGATAATGTGTGAAAATGCACCTTCTGAATGGCTGCATGTACCGGAAGAAAATATAAAAAGGTTTCAACAGTCTATCCGTTATAAAAGAGCGGACGATAAGGAAGCCGCACTGGAAAAGTTTAAAATCACATTTCAGAAACAGCGGCTATGGAATGAGGTCTTGAAGATAGAAAAAATGCAGATGCCCAGCTTGGACGTTCATTTGAATTTTCCCTGCCGAAAGAATGGAGCAGACAGGAACAGATTGATTATACAACTGAATATATTCAAAAGACTTTCGTGGACGAGGGAATGTGTGCCGACTGGAGCATACATGATAAAAGGGCAACGTCTGACAAGTCAGCCGTAGGAAACCCACATGTGCATTTACTTGTAACCATGCGACCATTCAATCCAGACCATTCATGGGGCAACAAAGAAGTCAAGGACTGGGATTTTGTCAGAGATACTGACGGAAATATCGTGGTTGATGAATCCCACCCGGACTGGTGGCAGGATAAGAAAAATCCTGACCGTCATGGAATCCGTATTCCGGTACTTGATGAAAACGGAGTACAGAAAGTCGGGGCAAGAAACCGAAAACAATGGAAACGGGTTCTGACCGATGCTACCGGCTGGAATAATCCAAAGAATTGTGAGTTATGGCGAAGCGAATGGGCTGGGATGTGTAACCGGCATTTATCCATAGACAATCAGATTGACCACCGCTCTTATGAAAGACAGGGCAAATTAAAAGTCCCTACGATTCATGAGGGTGCGGATGCAAGAAAGATTGAGGAAAAATATCTCACCGGGCAGATCAGGAAAGGTTCATGGAAGGTAGCGGAAAACCAGATGATTAAGAAACAAAATGCACTGCTACAGAAGGTAATCACAACCTTTGGTAAGGTATCCGGTGCATTGTCGATGTGGAGGGAGTGGTTGAATGACATTAGAAGAAAGCAAAGAAGTAATTCCCATGATGGAAGCAATGATTACACAGATAGAGGAACAGCAGAATATCATGGCAGAGATGCTTCAGGAGATACAGGAAAAGGACGAGAAGCTGATGTGCTTTCAGGAGCAGGAAGAACGATTGCAGCAATTAGAGAAAGAATTGTCAGAGCTGCTACAAATCTTGCCAGATACAGAAGAACTGTTGATGCTTCTGGAAGAAAAGACAGACCAGATACAGAAACTCACAGACGAAAATCAGCAATGGCAGGAATTGGCACAGAAATTAAACAGCGAGAACCGGCTATTGCAGAAACAAAACAGCGAATTACTGAACTTGAACAGCAATTAGAGAAAGGAAGGTTGATTGATGAACGAATTAAGAAACTCAAAGAGCGACGATCAACTGGAAGAGTTGCTTCTGCTGACAGAGCAGATGCAGGAAGAACTCGACCAGAAAGACCGGACTATCGAGAAATTGAAAATGCAGCTCGACGAATCGCTGACCTTGAACGAGAAGTTAAACAGCGAGAACAAAGCAGGGAACATTCAAGCCTTAAAGAACGACTTGAGGAAAACAAAAGAATTATTGCAGAGCGAGAAAGAGAAAACGCTCACCGCAAAGGACATGATAGAGGAATGTCGAGATAAGCTAAGGCAGGCAGAACAGGAACGGGACTATGCACTCTCTCATCAGAAAAAAGTAGAGATACCGGTTGAAAAGCCGGTGCTCTATCAAAAGTGTCAGAATTGTAACCAGACAGCTTATCTGAAAGCGAAGGAAAGGTATGATACACAGAGAGAAAAACTGGCAGGCAGATATAAAGCAAAAACAGTCATGTATGAAGCATTGATATTTCTGTTGATATGGTATTCCGTATCAACTACTCTTTTCAGATGATAAGGTCAAAAATATTTATTTCTGATTGCGTGGTATTCTTTGATACAATCGCCACTTTTGTACAGACCATTGCAGGGTGGATTATATCGGCGACAAAGAACATAGCACAGATTAGTAATGGAATATCCAATCCTGTCGTTGCCGGAATTATATACTGGCTGATAAGAATACTGATCTGCGGTGGATGTTTGGTGGGTGCTGGAATACTTGTAGCATTTATAGGGATAAAGATTGCAGAGTTATATAAGAAGTGCTGTTGGGATATGATTACCATAATGGTAATACTTATAAGCATGGCAACAGCTATCTACTTTGGGAAGTGGATAAAGACAACATTGCCAATCAATCTGCTATTTCTCTTATTATTCGTGCAACTGGTATATGTTGGAATCAGGTGGTATGTAAAGGGATGGCGAGAACAAGGGATATCATTAAAACAAAATACCGATATTTTATTGGTACTATATGTCTTTACTTTCGCGCTAATATATATTATAATATTAGCACGAAGGAGAAAGCATATGACTCAGTTTGAAAAATTAGATTTGTTGTTGCGTGAATGTGGAGGGACAATTCAGACATTTCAAGTTCTAAATAATGGAATTAGTAAGTCTGTGTTTATGCATATGTGAAGGAACGAGGATTAGAACAAGCTGCTCATGGTGTGTATGTATCGCCGGATACGTGGACAGATGCAATGTACCTTTTGCATTTACGTTGTGGTCAAGCTGTATTTTCTCATGAAACTGCATTGTTTTTCATGATTTAACGGACAGAGAGCCTTTGAAATACACCATAACAGTAAGAAATGGATATAATCCAAGCCGTTTGCAGGAAGACGGTTTTCAAGTGTATACAGTAAAAAAGGATTTACATGAAATAGGGATCACAACTATGCTGACATCATTTGGACATTCAGTTCCGGTTTATGATATGGAGAGAACGATTTGCGATCTGCTTCGCAGCAGGAAAAATATTGAAATGCAGGTATTCCAAGATGCATTAAAGCAATATGCAAAACGTAAGGATAAAAACTTACGGATGCTTATGAAATACGCAGCTATGTTTCATGTTGAAAACATACTTAGACCATATTTGGAGGTGTTACTTTAGATGATAACAACGGCAAGACAATTAAAGGATTTAATTCGTAATCTGTCAAAGAAAAAATCCGCAGATGCACAGATTTTGATGCGGAATTATATGATGGAACGTTTTTTAGAACGAATTTCTTTATCAGAGTATAAAAATCAGTTATATTAAAAGGTGGGATGCTGGTGGCGGCAATGGTTGGTCTGGATGCCAGAGCTACTATGGATCTGGATGCTACCATAAAAGGCACTAATGTCAGTGTGGAGGATGTAGAAATGATTATATCCCAAATTATATCAATTCCACTGGACGATGGTGTTTCATTTCAGGTCAAACGGATATCGGAAATCATGGAAGAAGCAGATTATCCGGGTGTTCGTGTAAGCATGGAAACGAAATTTGATGGTGTAATCACACCATTAAAGATTGATATTTCTACAGGAGATATCATTACACCAAGAGAAATCAAGTACAAATTTAATCTTATGCTTGAAGACCGCACTATTGAGGTATGGGCATATAATCTGGAAACGGTATTGGCTGAAAAACTGGAAACTGTTATTAGTCGAAACGTTACAAATACACGAATGAGAGATTTTTATGATATTTATATTTTACAAAAGTTGCATGGAAAACAACTCAAAAAGCAAGTTTTATGGAATGCACTTGTGGCAACTGCAAGAAAACGTGGAACATTGGAGCAGATAAACTCTGGGGATAGAAGAGAAATATTTGATGAAATAGAAATAAGTTCTGTTATGGAAAACATATCAAAAAAATTATTCTTACGCTGCTGATATTTCATGGCATGCAATTGTGAAGTCAATCTGTGCATTATATGGAAGTATATTGGAGAATATGTATGACACATAAAAAACTGATATGTAAATTACGTTAGCATTTTGAGTTGCCTAAATTCGAAAGTTAGGAAAATCTTAATAATTTCTCAGGCAATCCATTGTGAATTTAGATGTTGTATTTGCTATACTTAATTGGAAATATGAGCAAAGGAGTTGAAAATATGTCTGAAAAGATATTGATTATAGATGACGAGCAAGATATAGCGGATCTGTTGGAGGTCTACTTGAAAAACGAAAATTACGTCGTTTATAAATTTTACTGCGCAACGGATGCCATGTCGTGTATTGAAAGCGGCGACATTGATCTTGCCATTCTGGATATTATGCTCCCGGATATGAACGGCTTTTCACTTTGCCAGCTTATCCGAAAGAAATACACTTATCCAATCATAATGCTAACGGCTAAAATTGAGGAAACGGATAAAATAACGGGGCTGACATTGGGAGCGGACGATTATGTGACAAAACCTTTTCGCCCACTTGAAGTAGTTGCCAGAGTGAAAGCGCAGTTAAGACGTTACAAGAAATATTCACCCGGTATCATCACAGAGAAAATTCCATCGGAACTTTCCTATAACAAATTGTGCTTGAATGTGCAGACCCATGAATGTCTGTTAGACGGGGAACCTGTTTCTCTAACCCCGACAGAGTTTTCTATTCTCCACGTCCTTTTGTCAAGTGCTGGAAATGTTGTAAGCATTGAGGAACTGTTTCATGCGGTTTGGAAAGATGAATACTACTCTAAAAACAGCAGCACAATTACTGTGCATATTCGGCATCTGCGTGAGAAACTGAAAGATACTTCCGATACTCCGCAGTATATTAAAACGATTTGGGGTGTTGGTTACAAAATTTAAGCGAAAGGAGTACGCTATGAAAAGAAAATCTAATTGCTTCGTAACCATTTTATTTTTAATTTATCTGGCACTCTTGGTTTGGATCATACTGTTCAAACTACAATTTTCAATCAGTGATCTGGACAAGATAAGAAGTATAAACTTTATTCCTTTTCACTATGACAAGGAAATTGGAGCAGCATTTCACTTAACAGAGGTACTCGAAAATTTCTTGATTTTTGTTCCTATGGGCATTTATCTTCAAATGCTTCTGCCAAGAACAAAATTATATGTGAAGTTCATGCTGATTGCTGGAACAAGTTTTTTATTGGAAACTATGCAGTATATCTTAGCAGTCGGACGTTCTGATATTACTGATGTACTCACAAATACGGCAGGTGGTCTTTTGGGGCTTGCTGTATATTCGATGGCAGCCCGGTTAATCGGAAATAGAATAAAAGCAAACAGACTGTTTTCCATTCTGGCAGGCATAGTAAGTGTTGTCGTGATTGGTCTGCTTGGCTTTCTTCTGTTTGCTAATCGGTAGGAGGTGTATTCTCATGTCGAAGAAAGAAATGACAACAGAAAAGCGCCTTAAAGTGCGCTTATACCTATCATTGCTGGTTTATACCGTTGTTGGATATGGTTTAACCCTTATTTTGGACTACATCTTTTCAAAATTTGACAACGGTATTTTTGCATGGCTCTACTGGCGGCTCGATCTGCTTTTTATTTTGTATCTGATGCTCGGCTTTATATGTATCTTCAATTACTATTGGAAAAAGCCGTGGGGCTATCTGGATGAAGTAATTGACGCAACCCAAACGGTCTATGAGCAGAACAATCATACAGTATCGTTGTCTGAGCCACTGAAAGAACTGGAGGAACAGCTCAATCAGATTAAAATGTCTGTTCTGTTGAGCAAGCAGGCTGCAAAGCAGGCAGAAGAAAAGAAAAATGAAATTATTATGTATCTGGCACATGATATACGCACCCCTCTCACAACGGTAATCGGCTATTTGAGCCTGCTCCATGAAGCCCCTGACATGCCTGAACAGCAAAAGGAAAAGTATGTAAAAGTTGCGTTGAATAAGGCAGAGCGCCTTGAAAAGCTCATCAATGAACTTTTTGAAATTACCAAGTACAATGCACATACGGTTATTATCAAAAAAGAAACTGTGGATTTACATTGTCTGATTGCGCAGGTAATAGATGAAATATATCCGACACTCTCCGCAAATGGCAATACAGCGGTATTTACTGCGGAGGATAACTTATCCGTGAACGCTGACCCTGAAAACTGGCGAGAGTTTTCAGTAATCTTTTACGAAATGCTGCGTCATATAGTTACCCGCAGACAGAAATCACTATATCCGCCAAACGGTTAGAGCATGATATTCAGATCACTTTTGAAAATCGTGGAAAAACAATTCCACAGGAACAGCTTAACAGTATATTTGAAAAATTCAATCGCTTGGATGATGCTCGGCTTTCTAATACAGGTGGTGCGGGACTTGGTCTTTCTATTGCGGAAGAAATTATACATTTACATGGTGGAAAGATTACTGCATCCAGTCAAAACGAAACCATAGACTTTGTGATTACATTACCCCTTTCCGCTTAGGAAAATAAGAATGTGATCTTAGGAATTACTTAGGAATTTAAGCGTGTGATTTTTGAGATTGAAAAGCCTTTGTTCGGTACAATGATATCGAACAAGGGCTTTTTATTGTTCAACTGAAGCAAAAGAAAGGAGTGTAAGCATGGAACTGAAAATAGAGCATTTAAGCAAGCAGTTCAAAGACAAAACAGCAGTAAATGATGTCAATCTGACGTTGACTCCCGGCGTTTGGGGACTTTTGGGGGCGAATGGTGCAGGGAAACCACGCTCATGCGCATGATTGCTGATATTATGACACCAACCAACGGAGCGGTTTACTATGACGGAAAAGACATTCGAGAGTTAGGTGAAGTCTACCGAAGCAAGTTTGGCTTTCTGCCGCAGGATTTTGGGTATCACCGGGATTTTACGGTCAAAGATTATTTGGAGTATATGGCTGCGCTGAAAGATATTCCCACAATGGCAACTACCAAAAAGATCAATCATTTGTTGGACATTCTTTCGCTCTCCGATGTGAAAAAGAAAAAAATCTCCAATCTGTCAGGCGGCATGAAACGTCGTGTTGGTATTGCGCAGGCTATGTTGAACGACCCGGAGATACTTGTCATGGACGAACCGACAGCAGGACTTGATCCCGGAGAGCGCGTGCGTCTGCGGAATTTCATTTCCGAGTTTTCGCATGATCGAATCGTGTTGATTTCCACCCATATCGTATCTGACATAGAATATATTTCTACGCGCAACGCAATTATGAAAGCCGGAGAAATTGTTGATGTCGGAACTACCGCAGAACTTGTCAAGCGGATTGAGGGCAAGGTTTGGAATTGCATAATTCCGACCTCAAAGCTGCCGGAATGTGAAATGCGGCTGCGCATTATCAATCAGCGAGGCGAAGATCACAATCAGGTTTCTATTCGTTATCTGTCCGAACACTCGGAAATTGATGGATCTGTTACAACGGAACCACGATTGGAAGACCTGTATCTGTGGTTGTTTCCGCAGACAGACTTGGAAAAGGAGGACAGATAATATGCGACTCTTTAGACTTGAAATAAAACGTATTTTGAAGTCACGGCGCACCCTGATTTTACTTGCAATCGCACTTTTGCTTTCCGTAGCCATGGCATACCTGCCTATTTCATTTGAGGGTATTAACCGTCCAAACGAAGATGGCACGGTTACAGAATTAGATGGCTTGGCAGCTATCAAGTACGAACAAGATTTATATAAAACATCCGCTGGTGAAGTGACCCCGGATAGGATCAAATCGGCTTTGGAACTTATCAAAGCTGCGTTCGAGAATATGGGCCAGTCGAGGAAGAGGGCTTTCCTCTGGCTGTATTTGTTGAAAAAATCGTCCCGTTCCGTCACTTGCTGATGGGTCTGTCCGAAGCGTTTGCTGATCCATTAACAGGCATTGGTGCTGATTTAATGGATATTGACCCGAATGACATTGACGGAGCCTATTATGAAAAGTGCGCAGAACATTTACAGGATGTCATGCGGAATGAACAAAGAGAAAACGAAACCGCACAACAGAAAGCTCTTGAAAATAATTCAGAACTTGATACGCCATTTTATCTTCATTCTGGAATTTCTAAAGATGCATTTGATTATATTGAGTTGTATATTTTGTGCCTTGCTATTTTGTGTGTGGCAATCGCAGCTCCTACTTTTGCTGGAGAATATCAAACGGGCGGTGACAGCATCCTGCGAACCACCAAATACGGGCGTAAACAATTAGCAATTACCAAAATTCTGGCGGCATTTACACTTTTCGTTGTTACTTTCCTTGTCGGGATCACGGTACACATTCTGATTTTAGATGCAGCGTTCGGGACGGATTGCTTAAAAACATCGTTTCAGATGCGATACTCTATCATTAATCTGCCAAACATCAATCTGGGGCAGTTGCAGATAATTCTCGCAGCAGCGGGCTTGCTTTCTGTATTAGCAACGGTTAGCTGTACGTTGTTCCTGTCTGCAAAATGTAAAGACACATTGACAGTTTTGCTGATCTCTATTGTAGTTCTTCTCATGCCGCTTTTTGCTTATGTGGCGATGGGAGCAACATGGCTCTCTACCATACTTCCATCTGCCGGAATTGGTATGCAGAACAATTTCCTTTATCAGCTTGCAGATTTCAATTATCTGAATATCGGTGGAATGAGTTTCTGGACACCGCATGTTATTTTGATTTCGGCAGGAATTGAATTATTTGTGTTTACATTCTTGGCGATTCATTCCTATTGCAGACATCAGGTAGCATAAAAGAAGTTCAAAATTTGACACGTCTATTCGGAATGGAGGTTTCATTTAAAACAGATCAAATTTCTAATCCAGCGTATAGCAGGCACTCATCCCATAACCGTGAGTTCCATAACGTAAATTGGCAGATTCTGTGGTGCGATTCACAGTGTAAATTGGGCATGTATAAGCGTCCTCTCACAAGTCATTCGTGTAGAGTAGGCGGATGAAAATTTCATCCGCCCCTCATCAAACCGTGCATGAGGTTCTCCCTCACACGGCTTTCCGACATTCTTCTTTCTACAGCATTACGTCATGCTCTAGCCATTTTCTTTAATCCTTTTTCGTAAATGCTATTTCTAACAAATCCCACTCTTGACATATGTTTACGCCTTTGGTGTTTCTTGTTATACCATCTTGTAAAGGTGCTGATAATATACCAGTCTAATTCCTGCATCCATGTCTCATTTGTTTTGGTGGAATAATAATTCTTCCAACCTATGATTTTCGGATTTAGATTCTTTATTAAATCCTCTTCCTTTGCAACTAACAGACTTCGACCGTTTACATTCTTTTTGATTTCTGCTTTCATCTTCTTCATGGCTTTCCTGCTCGGGTACTGATAAGTTTCTTTATACAATTGTCCTTTGCTTGTTTCCGTTGTCATTCTTCTGTGGTGCATTCCAAGAAAGTCAAATCCCTCTTTTCCGTCCCACATGCTGACAATCTTTGTTTTTACTGGGTGTAGCTTTAAATCCAGTTTTGCCATGATGTACTGCAATAAGTTCAGTGCGTGATTTGCATTTTTCTTATTCTTGCAAATGATGACTGTATCATCTGCGTACCTTACAAGAATACCGTGAGTAAGTCCATACTTTTCCCACAGTCTGTCCAGTGTATTTAAGTAGATGTTTGCCAATAACGGAGATATAACTGAACCTTGGCTTGTTCCCAGTTCGGAAATTGTCAGTACATTTCCGTATAATACTCCTGATACTAACCATTGTCTTATCAGCTTCAATATCCTACGGTCTGATATTCTCTGCTCTGCCAGTTTCATCAGTTTATCTTGGTTTACGTTATCAAAGAACTTCTCAATATCTGCGTCTACTACATAATAGCCCTTGTTGTTACACGCTTTCCTTACCACTTCCAGTGCTTGCCTGGCACTTCTTTTCGGTCGGAATCCATAGGAACAATCTCTAAAGTCAGCTTCGAATACTGGCTCTATTGCTATCTTGGTAGCCATCTGCACAATTCTGTCCTTGACTGTTGGTATTCCAAGAGGTCTTTCACTTCCGTCTGGTTTTGGTATCATAACTCGCTTTACTGGGGATGGTTTATACTTTCCATCCATCAGTTCCGATTTGATTTCTGACAGGTATTTTTCAATTCCCATCTCTTCAATATCTTCGATTCCGATACCATCTACACCACTGGAACCTTTGTTAGCTTTTACCCGTTTCCATGCTTCAAAAAGTACATCATCACGATATACCTTATCGTAAAGTGCATGAAATCTTCGGCTATCACATTTCTTGGCTGTCAGATATAGTTTGTTTTGAAGTTGTCGAACTTTTTCTTTGGAGTTGTTAGTCTGCATGACATTCTCTCACTCTTACCCTCTCTACAAACATGAATGAAGCAAGGAACCTTCCCATAGACTGCGTTTTCTTGCACAGTCATTATCGGTACTATGTTCCTCTCCGACTCCCTCCCATCAGAAATACGATTTCGCCAAGCTTATACGCTTTCTTTTTTACCTTTCGGTGATGGGTAGGGTCTCTCCAGTTCCGAACCACACTTTTCATACATACCGTTTCCTATATACCGAGGGATTCCTCCGTGCTGCTTTCCAGTTTCTTCGCACGTTCCATGGCTTTCACCCATACGCCCAGGGTTCAGCTTCCCTTTGCTCTCTTTTCAGAGACCTTTCTAACGATACGGCAGAATTCACTTTATGTTACGGTCTGCATAATTGCTCGCCCCTCTTACCGAGGTTACTTTATCCACTCGCTTAGTACCCTGCATTACTGCAACGCACCGAGTTTAGCTACACGGCTCACTGGCGATTACCGTGACCGGACTTACACCGGCTAGTGTGGTCCAGCTTCGCTGGACACACGGCAAACAAGAAGGTGGCGGAGGAAATCTCCCTCCGTCACGCTTCCAATATACTGTTCCTGATCATTCAGTACCGGGACAGCGGTATAGCCATGTACCATAAACCGTTCCAATCCCTGACGAATCGTATCCTTTTCAAGAAGAAATACAGTGGAGATTTTGGGAATCATGATTTTAGCTATGTTCATTTCACTTCTCCAGAATACCGTCCAGCATCAGATTGACTTCCAGCACATTGACAGTCTCTTCACCAAAGATGCCAAGGAATCGTCCGTCGGTGCAGTTTTGGATGATCTCACGCACTTCATCTTCGGTCATATCATTTGCCTTTGCAATGCGTGCTACCTGATATTCCGCTGCTGCCGGGGAAATATGGGGATCAAGCCCACTGCCGGAACAAGTAACCAGGTCCACCGGAATGGCCGTTTCGTCCATGTCCGGATCGGCAGCCCGGAGCTTTTCTACCCGCTCTGCCACGAGCTGTGCATACTCCTCGCTTGCCGGAGAGAGGTTGAAGGGAGCGGCGTACATCAGTGCCTTTCCGTTTTCATCCGTATAGGTTGAAACATCAATATTCATAATGCGCCCCCACATATGGGCTTCATCTGTATATTGCTGCCCAAGTAATTCACAGCCATATTTTTTCCCGTCTACTTCAATGATGCTTCCGTTTGCATTACCCGGGAAAATAAGCTGAGCGATTCCTGTGACAACACCCGTATAGATCACGCCGCACAGCAGCGTAAAGATCAAAAAGATCATGCCTGCCTTTGGCAGTACACTTTTCATTGTTTTCATAATATATACCCCCTTATCCGAAGATTGTGAGAAAAATTTTCTGAAGCAATTCCGGTTCCCATATGGCGAAACGCAGCGTAATCACACATAGGACGCTAAGGTCATGCCAAGAATTCTTTCAAAATACGAGATTGTTTTCTTTGTTATCGCATTCATATTTTGTCTCCTCCTTATACCAGCCGGTAAACACCAGCAGAACATCAATCAGTTTCACAAAGATAAAGGGAGCCGCCAGACCGCCCAGACCATAAACCAGCAGGTTCCGTGACAGCAGCTTTCCGGCAGAGACCTCACGGTATTTCACACCTTTCAGTGCCAACGGAATGAGCGCGATAATGATGAGTGCATTATAAATAATCGCAGAGAGGACAGCGCTTTGCGGGGAATGCAGCCCCATAATATTCAGAGCAGACAGTCCCGGATAAAGTCCCATAAACAGCGCCGGAATAATGGCAAAGTATTTTGCCACATCGTTGGCAATGGAGAAGGTAGTCAGGCTGCCTCGTGTCATCAAAAGCTGTTTGCCGATGCGAACAATGTCAATCAGTTTTGTGGGTGAAGAGTCCAGATCCACCATGTTACCTGCTTCTTTTGCTGCTTGTGTGCCGCTGTTCATGGCAACTGCAACATCTGCTTGTGCCAAAGCCGGAGCGTCGTTGGTGCCGTCGCCTGTCATGGCGACCAAATGACCCTTGGCTGAAAATCACGAATCATTGCCAGCTTTCCTTCCGGCGTTGCTTCCGCAAGGAAGTCATCCACACCGGCTTCGGCAGCAATGGCCGAAGCAGTAATCGGATTGTCGCCGGTGATCATAATGGTCTTGATGCCCATTTTTCGCAGATCTGCAAATTTCTCCTTCACACCCTGCTTGATAATATCCTTCAAATAGATAACGCCGAGGATCTTGTGGTTCTTAGCCACGACCAGAGGTGTGCCGCCCTTGGACGCAATAGACTTGACAACTCGATCACAGTCTGGAGAATACATTCCGCCTGCATGGGTCACATAACTCTGCATGGCATCTGCTGCGCCTTTTCGGATTTCGTTCCCGTCAAAGTCGACGCCGCTCATACGGGTCACGGCAGTAAATGGGACAAAGTGCATATTCTTGTCCTGAAGGCTTCTGCCACGAATTCCAAACTGCTCCTTTGCCAGCACAACAACGCTTCTGCCTTCGGGGGTTTCATCGGCCAGAGAAGAAAGCTGAGCGGCGTCCGCCAGTTCCTGAATATCAACACCATCTACCGGAATGAACTCCGATGCCTGTCGATTGCCCAAGGTGATTGTTCCGGTTTTGTCAAGCATCAGAATGTCTACATCACCGGCGGCTTCAATGGCACGACCACTCATGGCCAGAACATTTGCCTGGTTCAGTCGGGACATACCGGCAATACCGATGGCGGAAAGCAAGGCACCAATGGTAGTAGGAGCAAGGCATACCAGCAGCGCAACCAGAGTTGTTACAGAGGTGGGATTCTCAATTCCTGCCAGTTTTGCAGAAAAAATAGAATAAGTGTAGAGGGAGACTGTTACTAAAATAAAGATGATGGACAAGGCTACCAGAAAAATCTGTAAAGCAATTTCGTTGGGCGTCTTCTTCCGGGCAGCACCTTCTACCATCGCAATCATCTTGTCCAGAAAGCTCTCTCCGGCTTCGTTGGTCACTCTGACAACGATCCAGTCCGACAGTACAGTGGTGCGCCGGTCACAGCGCTGCGGTCGCCGCCTGCCTCACGAATTACAGGAGCGGATTCGCCGGTGATGGCGCTTTCATCCACAGATGCCGCCCCTTCTACGACTTCGCCGTCTGCCGGAATCTGCTCTCCGGCTTTGACGATCACCAGTTCCCCCTTTTTCAGCAGGGCGGAGGGAACCACGGTCACGCTGTCCTTCTCCGAGACAGAGGGAATCTTATGCGCGTCTACGTCCTTACGGGATGCCCGGAGAGAATCAGCCTGTGCCTTGCCTCGGCTTCTGCAATGGCCTCGGCAAAATTGGCAAATAGCACGGTAAACCAAAGAATCACTGCAATCGCCAGCGTATATCCGCTTGGAGCGTCTTTTAAGCCGAACAGGGACACCACCCAAAGAATGCTGGTCAAAATAGCAGCCACAAAAACCAGAAACATGACCGGGTTTTTTGCCTGTGTTTTCGGGCTCAATTTCACAAAAGAATCTTTAATTGCCCTGCCGAGCATTTTCCGGTCGGCAAAAGCACTTTTCTGTTTTGTACGCATATCTGTAAATCTCCTTTACGCAATGCTGCCAAAGAACTCAGCAAGTGGACCAAGGGCAAGCGCCGGAAGAAGCTCAGCGCACCGATCAGCAATACCACAACAATCAGCAGGAAAACAAACATTCCATTTGTGGTAGATAAGGTGCCCGCAGTCGTGGCAATTTTCTTTTTCCCAGCCAAGCTGCCTGCGATTGCAAGTGTGCCGATGATGGGCAGGAACCGGGCAAAGAGCATCACCAGTCCCAGACTTACATTCAGAAATACGGTATTCGCATTAAAACCGGCAAAGGCAGAGCCATTATTGCCGCCACAGGATGAGTAGGTGTACAGCATCTCAGAGAAACCGTGGGCACCGCCGTTATGCAGGCTATCCATGACAGAGGTACTACAGCGGCAAGGCCGCTGCCGACCAGAATTGCAATGGGTGTTGCAAGGCAAACCAGTACCGACCATTTCATTTCATAAGGCTCAATTTTCTTGCCAAGGAATTCTGGTGTACGGCCTACCATCAGACCGGCAATGAACACCGTCAGAATAGCAAAAGCAAGCATACCGTAAAGGCCGCAGCCCACGCCGCCGAAAACAACCTCGCCAAGCTGCATCAGCAGCATAGTCACCATGCCGCCAAGCGGCGTGTAGCTGTCATGCATGGAATTTACAGAGCCGTTAGAAGCTGCTGTGGTGAAAGCTGCCAGGTAGAGGACGCTGCAATGCCGAAGCGAGTCTCCTTGCCCTCCATATTGCCGCCCGCCTGTTCGGCCATTGACATATTGACTGCGCCGTTTTGTGCAAGCTGGGGGGTGCCAACCTGTTCAGTGACGGCGATACAGCCCAAAGCAACAACCAGGCAGAGAAACATTGCCATAAAGATCGCAACACCCTGCCTCTTGTTCTTTACTGCAGAACCGAATGTGAAACACAGTGCCGCCGGAATCAGCAGAATGGAAATCATTTCGATCAGATTGGTAAAGGCATTGGGATTTTCCAAAGGATGTGCGGAGTTGACGCCCATATAACCGCCGCCGTTAGTGCCGGTCTGTTTGATTGCGACCTGGCTGGCCGCAGGACCCATCGGTACGAACTGCTCGGTGACGATCTGTGCATCCGAAACGATTTCGCCATCTACAGTGACGGTTTCGGTGTCTAAGTCAATTACCGCATCCTCAAGGATTTCGCCTTCTGCACTGACGGCAATCGGTTCTACAAGGGATACTGTTTCTGCACTTTTCAGGTTCTGGATCACGCCGCCGCCTACCAGCAACAGAGAAATGACCAGATTCAGCGGGAGTAGGATGTGAACCACAATGCGGGTCAAGTCCACCCAAAAGCTTCCCAACCCGGAGGATTTCACCTTGATAAAGCCACGGATCAATGCAAATAGAACGGCGATACCTGTAGCTGCGGAAACAAAGTTCTGAACAGTCAGACCTAAAGCCTGAGTGAGATAACTCAATGTGGATTCACCGGAATATGCCTGCCAGTTTGTATTGGTAATGAAACTTGCAGAAGTGTTAAATGCCAAATCCCATTTCACACCGGAAAGATGCTGCGGATTTCCGGGAAGAACACCCTGCACAAGTTGAAGCAGGAACAGAAAAACAAGCCCGACACCGGAAAAGGTCAATACACTTACCGCATATTTTTCCATGTCATCTGTTCTTCTCTGTCTACACGCATAACCTTGTAAATCAGGTTTTCGCACGGTGTCAGAACTTTGGACAAAAAAGTTTTCTCGCCGCTCATGACGTTTTTATGTATGCGCCCAGCGGAATTGCCAAAACAACCAGAATGGCAAGGTATAAAACATACTGAATCATGGCGCTCATGCCTGATCATCTCCCTTCATTAAAATATAGACATACCACAGCAGCATTGCTGCCGCACATACACCTATGAGTGCAATTAGCATTTGCATAAGAGCTATCCTCCTTTTTTGATGTCCCCAATATCATAAACCCTTTCCTCTAAAAATGGCATTAGTGATCTTTTGCGCGTTTAAAGATGAAATAAAGATTACAACCAACCCAAAAGCCATGCCATAGGAAAGGCGATAACGATCGTACTGATACAGACACACGCCAAAACCAGTAATGGCATTCCAACAAAGATGGAGATGGAGCCAAGTAGCGGATGATGCCAAATAAAGCGCTCCGCTTTTGCGTCAAATCTTTGTTCAAATCTTCTCGCCGCATTTGTAATGCTCATAATTGTTCACCTCATTTCTTTCTTGCAAGGCCATAATACCGCTAAAAGTATTAAGAGGGGAAAAGGGTCCTGCAATCGAAACAAAGATTGTATAAGTCTTTGTCGCTCCAGAAAGTGATCTTACGGCTTTGTTCAAGCCTTGTGCGCTTTTGTCTGAAATCCGTCACGCTTTATAACGAGTCGTGATCCTTCAGGGTTTTGCTGCCAAATAGATGTCAAAACAGCAGTATAGCCCGGATGGAGGCGCTGTCGATAAAATAAAAAAGTGAACCCTCTGGGTATTTCCACCCAGAAAAGTCCACATAGAAAGAGCTGCTTGGATTTATAAGAGATCGCAGTTGTCCAAATCCCTGCCATGAATCGTAGTTGTGGATGTACATTTGATGCTCGGTCTGAACAGGCTAGATTGCAGCTGCCATTTTGGGCTCGAACCCGACCGATTTCCCGGCTTTGCATAAAAATCCGATACCTGTTTTAAGGGGCTGATTTTGGCTCTGCACATTTTTGCACACTTTTTGCACACCGGAATAGCTGGATAACAGATGCAAAACGGAACAACATGTGCGGATAATGCAAAGGATGCAAAGTATAAAATCACGACAAAACGCCAAAAACAACGAAACTGCGTGATTTGGAAAATTGACGAATGTTGCACATCGGTTTCTCTTAATCAGTGGGCCCAGGGTTCGAGTCCCTGGAGGTGCACCACAACAACAAAATCCGAACTTTTTTCCAATAGGAGAAGGGTTCGGATTTTTGTTTTCTTCGGAAAGCAGAACGAATCCCTTGCT
>ENA-OQIR01000477-OQIR01000477.1-human-gut-metagenome-genome-assembly--contig:-NODE-477-length-17209-cov-4.253132_pt1 | contig 17209 bp, 24 predicted proteins | sample MGYA00242580_ERZ504745 | MGnify/ENA primary metagenome ERZ504745 (study PRJEB26092, sample SAMD00036214) | human gut metagenome | host: Homo sapiens | study: EMG produced TPA metagenomics assembly of... | reverse complement strand
AAGCCATCTTGACGCAATTCTCGGCGCCGACAGCCTGGCCGATGGGGCCCTCGGGCTTGGTCATGGCGTAGACGCGCACGCCCATGCCCTTCATCTTCTTGACGGCCTCGAGGACCTCGGGGGTGGTTCCGGACTCGGAGGCGGTGAGCACGACGGACTTCTCGGTCATGCGCTTGTGGCCCATGACGTTCCACTCGGCGGCGTGGATCAGGTAGACCTCGAGGTCGCGGTCGCCGAACTTGTTCATGAGGTACTCGAGCTGCATGAGCTCGTCCCAGGTGCCGCCGACGCCCATCAGGAACACGGCGTCGTAGCCTCGTCGGCGACCTTGTCGGCGAGCGCGGTCATCTTCTTGCCGGTCTCGTAGAGCGCCTTGCCGTCCTCGAGATAGCCCTCCTGGTCGAAATGCATGATCTCGATCTTCTCGGTTTCCTTCATTTGTCTCTCCTTTCTGGGGTTGTTTCCACATCCCCCATGCCAACGGGCATCAAAACCCGCTTACATTCCGTAACACTCAGCCGCTTTGGCCTTAAGCGCATTGACTGACTCTTCGTAGCCCTCTGCCTTGACCTCCATTTGCTTGGAGACGGTATCGAGATACGGGTGCACGTTCCATGACTTCAGACGCTCGGCGATCATGGCCGCAATCGTCTGGAAGAACACAAGATTGGGAATTGCGCTGAGCAGCGGAGCCACCTGAGGCACCGCAACCTCGTGAGCCCTACCCTTGGGATGGGCCGTGAGCAGCACCGTTTTTGCCGTAACGTTCGATAGCGCATCGGCGATATTCGCAAGACGCTCCGACCCCTGCGGATCGTCGACGATAAACACCAGATGGCCCGGAACGATCTGCATCTCGGGACCGTGGACGAACTCCTCGCCTTCGTGATGCATGGCAGGAATCTTGATGGTCTCGCTCAGCTTGAGCGCTGCCTCCTCGGCAACACCATAGTTGGGGCCGTTGCCGACGACCATGGCGGGCATGTGCTCAGAAAGCTCGAGCATGTGATCTTGGACATATGCCTCGGCGGTCTTGCACATCACGGCATTAGCTGGATAGCCTCGCGCAGGTCATCAAGACGCTGAGCAACGCCCTTGGCGTCAATCGTTCCGCGCGCCTGACCGCCGTAAATACCAAAGAGCACCAGGTACTCAACGAGAACCTCGACGCCCAGAGTCACAAAGTCCACCGACTCGACACCCACACCGTAGTCAAGAACGATGTCAGCGTGTTCCTTGATGGGTGCCTCGACGTTTGCCGTGAGCGCAACTGCAGCCATATCGTGTGCACGCATGTAATCGAGCGCCGCAATCGTATTGGTCGAATAGCCGCTCTGCGAGACGGCGATGTTGAGCGCATGCTGCGGATAGGTGTGTTCAAAATCGACGAAGGCCTCGGGCGTCACAACGGACACCTGCATCTGCAGCGCATCTTGCAGGTAATCGCGGGCGCAATCGGCGGCATGGCGCGACGAACCCGAAGCAACGATGCGCAGTGCATCAAAAGAACCGGACTGGAAAATATCAACGAGCTGCGCTACCAGCTCAGACGAACGCTCGAGGTTCTCCCCCATACGCACATGGGCAAGCTGAACGTAATCGAGCATCTTCATCGTCTCACCTCGTAACAAATCATTAGTATTTGATACCAATCACAGTTACAGGTTACGGCTTTTTGATACCTCTTTGTCGATTAATTTATCCCCATCGGCGAACGGTCGATTTTGAGCCATGTAAGGTTGTATATACAGTCGGTCAAATTGCCCAAACAGACCGGCTGTTACCGCGCGCGATGCAAAGCCCCAGCTAGTACGTATAGGTGTAGCCGCCCGCATCGCCACGATTGAAGGACTTTACATACTCGATAGCCTGACCGCTCGCGTCATAGCTCACGCATTCCAAAAGCAAAACAAGATCCCCTTGTTCCAAGCCAAGCAAGCCCGCGTCGCGTGCACCCACCGCCTCGATATCGAGCTTCTCCTGTGCCATGACCGGCTTTCGGCCCAACATCTCATAGGTCTCGTACAAACTGAAGACCGACACGTCAATATCTTCGATTGTGGGAAACAGCAGGCACGGGATGAACGCCATCTCAATCGATACGGGATCGCCGTTGACGCAGTTCAAACGCCGAATCGAATACAGCAAATCGTCCTCGGCAATGCCAAACAGGTTGGCATAATATGGGCCCGCATAACGCTTGGAACGCGCGAGGATGCGGACGGACGCTCGCCGCCCGAAGCACGAACCGACTCGCGAAAGCCTCCTGTTCGTTCGTAGCAACGGGCACTTTCTGCGCCACAAACGCGCCCTTTCCGCGGACGCGTCGAATCTGCCGCGCCGAACCAGCTCATCGACAGCACTTCGAATGGTCAAGCGTGTCGTACCAAATTCCTCGGCGAGGTCTTTTTCGGACGGAATCATGGAACCCGTGGGATATATACCGCGTTCGATACGCTCTTCAATGCGACGTCGTATGCGCATATAAACCGGGGTGGCATCTACTGTTTCAGCCATTGTTCACCTGCCACGCTCCTCATGCCGTTCTTTTCACCGTTATCGGCAAAGCGGAACTTTGTGGGCAAAATCACCGATTTGCAATGCTCCACAAAACGCATGTCCTTATCAAATTCGATCGTGCTCTCATAGAACACCGGCGTCCCCTCTTCTTGCTGGAGCAGCTCGGCCTCTTCGGCGTTCAAACGCGAGATGGAGATATGCTCACGTCCATGCTCAACACGCACGCCACCTTCTTTGAGCAAGACATCGTAAAGGCTCTCACACTCAAAATCGTGCTCGGGAAGCGATGGGCACAGGGACAGGTTAACGTGAGCGGTCTCGATTGACGCCGGCTCGCCTCAATAAGTCGAACGCGCTGCATGCGGAGCAAGGGAGCGCCTACAGCCACCCCAAGCTTGTCGGCAAGCGCCTCATCCGCCTCGATGGTCCCGGTGGAAACCAGACGAGAAGAGGGGTGCAGGCCGGCAGTCCGCACAGCATCGGAAAAGTTATACGTTTCCTGGAAGATGTTCAGCGGCTTGGGAGGACACACATACGTGCCCGATCCGCGACGCTCTCGAGCGTTCCACACGAGATAAGCCGCGTGATACCGGCACGCAACGCCGTACGCGAAACGCCAATCTCTTCGCACAGCACGCGCTCGGCCGGCAGGCGATCGCCGCCGGCAAGCTGATGGTGCTGGATATACCAAAGAATTCCCTCAACAGCACGATCTTTGGGTGGAATTGCATAAGATTCGCCTGCCATTGCACAGACTCCTCATTCAGAAACGTATGCCGCCAAAATTAGGCCAGCCCTCCCATGGCATCAAATTCTGCCTTGATCTTCTCGGCGACATTCCGATACGACTTATATAGACTTGAATCGCGTTTGACCTCGTCGGTCATAACGGGAATCTCTAATTTGGAAACCTCGTCTTTTCCCGTCTGAACCGCCACAACAACGCCCATACCAAGACACATATTACGCTTGGCAGCGTTTATTTTCGCCGCCTTGGCAGGATTTGCCAGGATACGCTGGGCAAATTCCTGTTTAGAGACCGCTTCTTCGGCCTCCGGATCGCCTGCCTCGGCCACTTCGCACTGCAACACGTCCGCATAGTCAAAAATCTTCGGCTCGCCACCGCGTTGATGCACAGCCCACTTGCGGCGCGTGGCATCCTGGTAGATAGCCGGCAAAAATGTAAACCGCGGCGGGTCCAAAATCGTATCCGTGATGGTAAACACATCGGGATCAAAGGCATCCTGCGGGTTTTTCTTCTTGAACAGCCCCATATCAGCCTCCCGTACTAGCATTAAACAACTCATGCTGAATATAGCACCAATTTCAAGCCACTGCTTTATCGCATCGGTGCGCGGCGTCTATGGCTCGCCCAGCGGAAGAGTTAACGGACGAGGGCCGGGGTGCCTGCCTTGTTTTGAGAAGTGGGCTTCGCGAACTTCTCACAAGGCAGCACCCCGGCCCCGCCGGCAAATAGCGGACACTCCGCATGCAATCTATGCAAACAAACAAGTACGCTTAGCTACATTCGGTAAGATCGAGCACGCTGCCCTTCACGATAAGCGCCGGCTCCAGAACGACCTCTTCGGCACGCCTGCCGCCCCTACCGGCAAGACGCTTGGACATGCAGCCAAAAGCATGCTCCGCAAGGACACCAGGGTCCTGCTCAATCGCGGTCAGCGCCGGCTCAAAGAGAACGTCGGCCGCCGAGTTGTCATAGCTCACCACCGAGATATCGCCCGGGATGCTCTTCCCCATCTCGTGTAAGCGCTTGAGCAAACCGAGGGCAATGTTATCCGAGCTTGCGAACACGGCAGTGGCGTCAGTTGCGAGCACCGCCTCCGAGGCCTCGTAGCACTCGGGATGTAGTACTCGCTCTCAAACTCTAAACGCGCGTCGATAGGCAGGCCAACCTCGCGCAGCGCGCGCTCATAGCCGGCAAGTCGCTTACGCCCCGTATTGGAACGGCGCGCGTTAACCAAGCAGGCAATGCGACGGTGGCCCTGCTCGATCAGATAGCGGGTGGCCATGTAGCCGCCCATCTCGTGGTCGAACATCACCTTGTCGCACTCGAGTCCCTCAATGGCACGGTCGACCATCACGGCAGGGATAGGCAGATGGCTGACTTCTTCGCGCAGGGCGCGGTCGTCGGAGAACTCGTCGCCCACAACCAGGAAGACGCCATCAACGCCGCGCGTTACCAGCTGGCGCAGCAGCTCCAGATCGTCGTCGGCACTTCCACCCGAGCTGGTAATGAAGAGCGCATAGCCGTCCTCGCGGCAGCGCTTTTCCAGGCTACCGGCGAGCGAGGCAAAAAAGCGGCTCTCGATGTTAGGGACGATAAGGCCCAGCGTGCGCGACTCGCGCATGACCAGACTACGCGCAATCTGGTTGGGGACATAGTGGTTGCGCGCCGCGACCTCCTTGATGAGCTTGCGGTTTTCTTCCGAGATGCGACAGGGCCGATTATTGAGAACAAGCGAGACCGACGAGGGGGAAAGCCCCACCTCCTGGGCGATCTGCTTGAGGGTGACTTTGTTGGCCATCTCGCTCCTTCCAGGTTTACGCGCAATCTCTTGAAAGTATAGCGACCGACCCTCTACCTCGGTGATAAACACTTTACCAATCCGGTAGACGGCTGTTTTATCGCCGCCAGCGCACCAAATCCGTCCGGGTGGGGTATATTGCAATCGATTGATGACAACGACCACCAAAAGGCGGATATTCGTATGCACGAGAACGACTTTTTTAACGAGGACCTGCTGTGCGCGCTCGCCGGCGTTGCCGGCGAGGACAACGTGTTGATGAGCGAGCCCATGCGCGAGCACACCACGTTTAAGATCGGCGGCCCGGCCGACGTCTTTGTCACGCCCGATACCGAGCAGGGCCTCGTCGCCACGCTCGATACCTGCTATCGCTGCGATCTGCCCCTCACCATCGTGGGCAACGGCTCCGACCTGCTCGTCGGCGACAAGGGTATCCGCGGCGTTGTCGTGGCGCTGAGCAAGGGCCTCTCCGACATTACGGTCGACGGCACGCATGTCACGGCGGCAGCCGGTGCCTTGCTTTCCGATGTCGCCGCGGCGGCAGCCGAGGCCGGCCTTACCGGCATGGAGCCCATCTCGGGCATCCCCGGATCGGTCGGCGGCGCCTGCTACATGAACGCCGGTGCCTACGGCGCCTGCATGGCCGATGTGCTGGAGTCCGTGCGCGTCTACAAACCCGCTCGCCAGCTCGACGACGGCACCCGCGGCAGCGGCAACATCATCGAGTTCGATGTCGACGAGCTCAACCTGGGCTATCGCAAGAGCCGCATCGCTGACGACGGCTTTACCGTGCTTTCGGCCACCTTCAATCTCGCCCCGGGCAACGCCGCGATGATCAAGGCCGACATGAACGACTACCGCCAGCGCCGCGAGGACAAGCAGCCGCTCGACATGCCGAGTGCCGGCTCCACCTTCAAGCGCCCCGAGGCTACTTTGCCGGCAAGCTCATCATGGATGCCGGACTGCGCGGCCATGCTGTCGGCGGCGCGCAGGTAAGCGAAAGCACTGCGGCTTCATCGTCAACGCCGACCACGCCACCGCCGCCGACGTCGACGAACTCATCCGCCACATCCAGGCAACCGTCAAGGACCAATTCGGAGTAGACCTACAACCCGAAGTCCACCGAGTAGGCGAATTTTTATAGCCCGCTCGCCGCGGTCCACTTTAATTAATAACGGGACAAGTGATGTAGCTCACTTGTCCCGTTTTCATTTATTTGCGAAGAACATCGGCCATCCGCAGGATTGAAATCATCGACCGATAAGTGAGTTCCACCTTTTCGCCCGCAAGCAGTCGTTTCGAGCCAATCTCATCTAGCCCCACAAGCCGAGAAAACAGCAAGCTACTCATCGTGCCCTCGTCAATTGATTCCTTTATGGTCTTCAAAACGTCCGTATCATGAAGCGACGCCGAGCTGTAGGGGGCAACACGAGCGGAACTCTCAATTAACGACGAGACAAAAGGATGGAGATGCTTTGGACATAGTCCATCAAACACCACATCCCCATTGTCATCCGAGCCGACTAGTCGCCAACTATAATGATCGACCCAGTCGTCTCCGTCATATATGGTGTCCATGAGCAACTTCCCGTCTAGAGAGAAACCTGTTTGAACATCGGGGCGCAAGACCGCAATCCATATAGGACCCGCAGCAGCTCCAACCCAACGCACCACACGACAATTGTATATTGCGACTATTTTAGATCTACATGATCAGTTCGAGTTCGCAACAAGGCGATTATTGCAGCTAGGTTATATTTCATTTTCCACTTTGATGAGCCGTCGGCTCCAAATTCCAAAACCGAAGTCCACGGAGTAGGCGAATTCCTTTAACAAAGAAGGCCCCGAAAGGGGCCTTCGCCATCTTTATATCAGACAACCAGTCCGGTGTGTCGCGCTTTGAACCCGGAAGGTCCGGGACTGCGGGCGAGGCATAAGGTTGGTCGCGAGTTCCGCACGCAAAGAAGGCCACTTAATGTGGCCTTCGTCTTGCGCAGGACTGTAGAGCAGGCAACCTTATGCCTCGCCCGCAGTCCCGGACCAACCAGCTTCAAGCCGCAGTTACGACAGCGCAATACCGCCAAGCCAGCCCCAGCGCACGCCAGAGCCAGTGCCGTAGAACCCAATGAACGAGTCAAGCGACCTCGACGTGATGGCGCCCTCGTTACTCATAACGATGCCGCCGCCAACGTAGATGCCACGTGGCCATAGATCAGGCCCGGTATGCCGGTGCCGCTATGCGATGAGTCGGCAACAATCATACCCACCTGCAGCGCCGAGCGGTCGGAGCTATAGCACCAGGCGTTAAACATATCGCACGCGTTACCGCCAAAGTAGCCAACGCCGGCGTTACGGAAGACATTGGTAACCCACGCCGCGCACCAGTTCTGACCCGGCGAAGGCGTGGAGTAGCACGCGTTGACGACGGCCTGCTGCTTGCCCGAGCCGGCATTCTGCTGCGGAGTTCCGGGCGCATACGATCCACCGCCCGAGCTCGAACCACCCGAGTAGGAATTGTTCTTGTTCGCGGCGGCCGCGGCAGCGGCGGCGGCCTTCCTGGCAGCCTCCTCGGCCTGGGCGGCAGCGAGAATCTCTGAATCGCGCTGAGCATGAGCTCCTTGACGTCGTCGGAAAGACCGCTCAGCACGGTCTGGACTTCTTGCTGCTTGGCTGCATGTCCTGCATCTGGGCAGTCTGCTGGTCCTTGAGCTTCTCCAAGTCGGCCTTCTGCGACTCAAGCTCGGTCTTTTGCGCATCGAGCTCTTCCTGGATGGTCTGAATGTCCTCGATGGCGTCGCGGTCGCTCTTGTTGATCTTCTCAACATAGTGCGCATTGGCGACGAGCTCCTCAAACGAACCCGAGGCGAGCAGCAGCGACAGGATGTTGGTGCCGCCCGACTTATAGCTGGCGGAAACGCGATCGGAAAGATCGTCGCGCTTCTTTTTGAGCTCGGCCTTCTTTTCGTCAATCTGCGCCTGCGTGCTGTCAATCTGGCCCTGTACGCCCTCGATATCGTTGAGGGTCTGGGCGTTCTTGTTGGCCAGCGCCGCGTATTCATTTGCGATGCCGTCGAGCTGGGCCTGGACCTCGTCAAGCTGAGCCTGGGCCGCATTGAGCTTGTCGGTGGTTTCCTTGGTGGCCTCCGCAGCATGGGCGCGAGCGGGCAGACCAAAAAGAACGGCTGCAGAAGCTGCGCCGAACAGGGCCTTGAGGGCAGTGCGACGCGAAAGCTCCTGGGAAAGGATGGAATCGCTGTTTGGTGACATATCTACTCCGTTACATGTTTATTTATATGTCGCTCAACTCATACATATTAGCGTACATCCGGCGCATCCCAACGATTTCCACGAACGGCAGCAAACCGTATGGTCGGCGGCTCGTATGCAAACGTCAAGATCGAGGGTATGCCCACGCCAAACATTTCCATGAGTACGTTAGCATGTTCATCTGCTTTTCCTGCCCTGCACGTTTTGGGTGCCCCTGCCTGCGCTATACTCCCCTGAAGAAGTGTTCCTGACTCGATAGGAGACTACATGTCCAAAGCACTCGACCCCAAAGACACCTGCGTCCTCGTAACCGGTGGCGCCGGCTTTATCGGCTCGCACACCGTCGTTCAGCTGCTCGAGGGCGGCTACCAGGTCGTCATCGTCGATGACCTCTCCAACTCCAGCGCCGTCGCCGTCGACCGCGTCAAGACCATCGTGGGCGAAGAGGCTGCCAAAAACCTCACCTTCTACGAGGCCAACGTGCTCGACCGCGAGGCCATGAACAAGATCTTCGACACCCATCAGATCGACCGCGTCATCCACTTCGCCGGCTTTAAGGCCGTCGGCGAGTCGGTGAGCAAGCCCGTCGAGTACTACCACAACAACATCGAGAACACCCTGGTGCTCATCGACGTCATGCGCAACCATGGCTGCAAGTCCATCATCTTCTCGAGCTCCTCGACCGTCTACGGCGACCCGGACAACCCGCCCGTCACCGAGGAAGACCCCAAGAAGCCCGCAACCAACCCCTATGGCTGGACCAAGTGGATGATCGAGCAGATCCTTATGGACGTTCACACCGCCGACCCCGAGTGGGACGTTGTGCTGCTCCGTTATTTCAATCCCATCGGCGCCATCCGTCGGGCCTGATCGGCGAGGATCCCAAGGGCATCCCCAACAACCTGGTGCCCTATGTCGCGCAGGTTGCCGTGGGCAAGCTCGAGGCCGTTCAGGTCTTTGGCAACGACTACCCCACACCCGACGGCACCGGTGTGCGCGACTACATCCACGTGTGCGATTTGGCCTCCGGTCACGTTGCCGCCCTTAACTGGATGAACGGCAAGACCGGCGTCGAGATCTTTAACCTGGGCACCGGCACCGGTACCTCGGTACTCGAGGTCGTCGCCGCCTTCTCCAAGCCTGCGGCAAGGAGCTGCCCTACGTGATCCGCGAGCGCCGCGCCGGCGACATCGCTGCCAACTGGTGCGATGCCTCCAAGGCCGAGCGCATGATGGGCTGGAAAGCTCAGTACGACATCGCGGATATGTGCCGCGATAGCTGGAACTGGCAGAGCCACAACCCCAACGGCTTCGCCGACGCCGAGTAGCAAAAACCTACATACCGCTCTTGCCCCGATCTCACGTTGTGAGGTCGGGGCTTTTTCATGGCATGTAACCATTCGCCGAAAATCGACCAACTTTTTTATCTTGCCTGTACATGTTTAAACAACATGTTTTACAATAGGCATATCGAATCAGAACATCGGAGGCGGACTGCGCACCCATCGGCAGACCGACCCCACAACAAGAAGGTTGGTGAGCGCATTCATGGAGCGTGCAAGCGGCGTCCTCATGCCCGTCTCATCTCTGCCCGGACCATACGGAATCGGCGGCTTTGGCTGGAATGCCTACGACTTTGTCGATTTCCTCGCCTCGTGCAAACAACATTATTGGCAGATTCTGCCCCTTACGACGACTAGTTACGGCGATTCGCCTTACCAGTCGTTCTCGGCCGCGCGGGCAACCCTAACTTCATTGACTTTGCCGAGCTTATCGAAGCCGGGTATCTGGAGCAGCGCGATATCGACGGCGTGTACCTGGCTCCGATCCCAGCAATGTCGACTACGGTGCTATCTTTGCTGGCCGCCGCCAAATCCTCGACCGCGCCGCCGAGCGCTTCGCCGCGAATAAACCAGCCGATTTCGACGACTTTATCCAGGCAAACGAGGACTGGCTCATTCCCTACTGCGAGTTTATGACCGTAAAGGAGGAGTGCGGGCTCAAGGCCTTTTGGGAGTGGCCCGAGGAGCTCCGCCGCCGCGGCGAGGCATCCAGCAAGGTCTGCGCCGCCCACCCCGAGCGCATGCTTTACCACCAGATGACGCAGTATTTCTTCGATCGCCAGTGGAGCCGCCTCAAGGCCTATGCCAACGAGCGCGACATCCTGATCATCGGCGACCTGCCCATCTACGTCTCGCGCGACTCCGTCGAGATGTGGCCACGCCCGAGCTCTTTAAGATCGACGCCGCCGGCAATCCCGTCAGCGTCGCGGGAACGCCGCCCGACCAGTTCTCGGCCACCGGCCAGTACTGGGGCAACCCCATCTATGACTGGGATGCCATGGAAGCAGACGGCTTCTCTTGGTGGGAAGGCCGCATCCGAGCCGCCCTCGACATGTACAACATCATCCGTCTGGACCACTTCCGCGGTTTCGAGGCATTTTGGGAGGTGCCGCTCTCCTCTCCCGATTCGTCATATGGTTCGTGGACGCAGGGACCCGGCCTCAAGCTCTTCAAGGTGCTCGAGGAAAAGCTCGGCACGCTTCCCATCATTGCCGAAGACCTGGGCTTTCTTACCCCTGGTGTCATCGACATGCGCGACACCACGGGCTTCCCTGGCATGAAGATCCTGCAGTTTGCCTTTGAGGGCACCAACTCGTACTACCTGCCGCACAACTACATTGCCAACACCGTCGCCTACGTCGGAACGCATGACAACGAAACGGCACGCGGCTGGTATGAGGGAACGGCCACCCCGCGTCAGCGCGAGCAGGCGGCCCTGTATACCCACCAGCAGGCAGGCGAGTCCATGGCCGATGCGCTCAACCGCACCATCGCCGCCAGCGTGAGCGATACCTGCATCTACACCATGCAGGACCTGCTCAATCTGGGCAACGAGGCGCGCATTAACACCCCCGCCACCCTGGGCGGTAACTGGACTTGGCGCATGCTTGATGGCGCCATCACCCGCGAACTCGAGCACAAGCTCACCGGCTGGACCGAGACCTACTTCCGCATCCCATCGGAAGCCGAAATCGAGCTTCCTCAATAGGAGCCACCGCGCCCGACCCCGCCCCACCGTGCGGACGCGACCGCTTTTCCCGCGCGAGGCCACTCCAATCCCCTCGCGCGGCTTCTTTTGAATTTCTGACATGTCGTCAACTCGCCACAGGAGGAAACATGCCCCGTATCAATCTTGCGGATCTTGCCGAGCAGTCCTTTGGAACTTCGCTCGAGCAACTCGATGACCGCCGCATTTACAAACTGCTGGTCAAGCTCGTACAGGAGCGCTCCGCCGCCTGCCCGCTCAACAATGGCAAGAAAAAGCTCTACTACATCTCTGCTGAGTTTTTGATTGGCAAACTGCTCATCAACAACATGATCGACCTTGGCATCTATGCCGAGGTTAAAGACCAGCTCACCGCTGCCGGCCACGACCTCAACAAGATTGAGGAGTTTGAGGTCGAGCCCTCGCTGGGCAACGGCGGCCTGGGCCGTCTGGCCGCGTGCTTCCTGGATTCCATTGCCACGCTGGGCCTTACCGGCGACGGTGTGGGCCTCAATTACCATTACGGCCTGTTCCGTCAGCGCTTTGCCGACAACCAGCAAAAGGCCGTCCCCGATGAGTGCTTAGCGAGCAGGACATCCTGATCGATGACGACCGCTCCTACACCGTCGAGTTTGGCGATTTTGCCGTCACCTCCAAGCTCGTCAACATCGATGTGCCCGGTTACGGCCAGCCCACCAAGAACCGCCTGCGTCTGTTCGACCTGGCAAGTGTCGACGACGGCCTGGTCCCCGGCAGCTCCATCGACTTCGACAAGACGAAGATCGCCAAGAACCTCACCTTGTTCCTCTATCCGGATGATTCCGATGAGCAGGGCCGCCTGCTTCGCATCTACCAGGAGTACTTCATGGTGAGCAACGCCGCCCAGCTCCTGATCGACGAGGCCGTCGAGCGCGGCAGCAACCTGCACGATCTGGCCGACTACGCCGTGGTCCAGATCAACGACACGCACCCCACCATGGTCATTCCCGAGCTCATCCGCCTGCTCACCACCGAGCACGACATCGAGTTTGACGAGGCCGTTGCCATCGTGCGCTCCATGGTCGCCTACACCAACCACACGATCCTTGCCGAGCGCTCGAGAAGTGGCCGCTCGCCAGCCTGCAGAAGGTCTCGCCCGCCATCGCCGACATCATCGTCAAGCTCGACGAGGTTGCCAAGGCCGAGCACGACGACCCGCGCGTCGCCATCATCGACGAGCACGACACCGTCCACATGGCCCACGTGGACATTCACTTTGGCTTCTCCATCAATGGCGTCGCCGCACTCCACACCAAGATTCTGGAGGACACCGAGCTTCACCCGTTCTACGAGATCTATCCCGAGAAGTTCTCCAACAAGACCAACGGCATCACCTTCCGTCGTTGGATCCATGGCGCCAACCCCGCGCTCGCCAACCTGCTCGACGATGTGATCGGCACCGATTGGCGCAGCACCGGCGACCTGAGCAAGCTCGCCGAATTCGCTAACGACAAGGATGTTCTTGATCGCCTGGCCGCCACCAAGCCGAGGCCAAGACCATCATGCGCCAGTTCATGGCGCTCGAGCAGGGTGTGACCATTCCTTCCAACGCCATCATCGATGTTCAGGTCAAGCGTATCCACGAGTACAAGCGCCAGCAGATGCTCGCGCTCTACATCATCTGGAAGTATCTCGATATCAAGAACGGCAATAAACCCGAGCACCCCATCACCATCATCTTCGGCGGCAAGGCGGCACCTGCCTACACCATCGCCCAGGACATCATCCATTTGATCCTGACACTGTCGCAGTGGATCGCCAACGACCCCGACGTGGCCCCTACCTGCAGGTTGTCATGATCGAGAACTACAACGTCACCGCCGCCGAGCGCGTGATTCCCGCTGCCGACATCTCCGAGCAGATCAGCCTGGCCTCCAAGGAGGCGAGCGGCACCTCTAACATGAAGTTCATGCTCAACGGCGCTTTGACCCTGTGCACACTCGACGGCGCCAACGTGGAGATTGCCGAGCTCGTGGGTGACGAGAACATCTACACCTTTGGTGCCTCGTCCAAACAGGTTGAGCAGCTCTACGCCGACGGCACCTACAACGCCGGTGTGCTCTACCGCAAGCCCGGCATTAAACTGCTGGTGGACTTCATCACCAACCTGCCTTTATGGCGACCGGCAACGCTGAGCGCCTGCAGCGCCTGCACGACGACATTAAGGGCAAGGATTGGTTTATGGCCCTGCTCGACATTGAGGAATACATCCAGACTAAGGAGCGCGTGCTAGCCGACTACGAGGACCAGGACGCTTGGATGCGCAAGGCGCTGATCAACATCGCCAACGCCGGCACCTTCTCGTCCGACCGCACGATCTCCCAGTACAACGACGAGATCTGGCACCTGAGCTAATTCGCTTCCCTTACCCATCCTCTTGAAAGCGGAGTCGCGGCAACGCGGCTCCGTTTTTTGTGCCCATACGCCGGCCCGTGATTTGTCTCGACCAAACAATCTCGTTCTGTAACAGGTAGCTGCCGAAATCAGCCTCCCGTGTTACAGATCGAGATGAAAGGATAGGCAGCTCGATGCTGTCTCAATCTGTAACATCTAGACCCAATTTGGCCCTCCTCCTGTTACAGATCAAGACAAACCGGCAGATCAACGGCCCCAGCACAAAGAAAGGCTCCCCTCTCGCCCAGTGGACGGGAGGGGAGTCTTATATGTGACCGCGGCAAAAGGATGGCAAAGCCGCAGTCGCCCAAAAGGAGGGCCTGATTGGATCGGGCTAGATAAGGTTCTTGCCAGACACCTTATCGAAGAGATGGGTCGCGTTCTTCTCAAACTTGAACCAGATGGTGTCGCCCGCCTTGAGCGCACCCTTGGCCTCAAGGTCGACAACGGGAATGATCAGGACAAACTGGCCATCGGGAGCGGTCACGTGGACATGCTCGGTCGAGCCCATGAGCTCGGTCACCTCGATGGTGCCCTGAAGCGCACCCTCCTCGCCCTTTTCGGCAAGCAGAATCTGCTCGGGACGTACGCCGGCCGTGATCTCCTTCACGTCGCCGCCGTCCCAATTAAGGGCGAGCTGAGCGCAGGTCTCGGGGGCCAGCGCGACATTCATGTCGTCGGTCTTGACGGTAAAGCCGTCGCCCGAGCGCACCAGCTGGGCATCGAAGAAGTTCATCTGCGGCACGCCGATGAAGCCGGCGACGAAGATGTTCGCGGGATGGTTGAAGACCTCCTGCGGCGTGGCGATCTGCTGGACAACGCCGTCCTTCATGACCACGATACGGTCGCCGAGAGTCATGGCCTCGGTCTGGTCGTGAGTAACATAGATGAACGTGCCCTTGATCTCGTGGCGCAGCTTGATGAGCTCGGCACGCATCTGGTTACGCAGCTTGGCGTCCAGGTTGGACAGCGGCTCGTCCATCAGGAAGACCTTAGGATCACGCACGATGGCGCGGCCGATAGCGACACGCTGGCGCTGGCCGCCCGAAAGCGCCTTGGGCTTGCGGTCGAGGTACTCGGTGATACCCAAGATCTCGGCAGCGGAGCGAACCTTGCGGTCGATCTCGTCTTTGGGGACCTTCTTGAGCTCAAGCGTAAACGCCATGTTCTCGTACACCGTCATGTTGGGGTACAGAGCATAGCTCTGGAACACCATGGCGATGTCGCGGTCCTTGGGCGCCACGTCGTTGACGCGCTTGCCGTCGATGAGCACGTCGCCCGAGGTAATGTCCTCCAGGCCGGCGACCATGCGCATCGTCGTGGACTTACCGCAGCCAGACGGGCCAACGAGGACGACGAACTCCTGGTCGTGAACGGTGAGGTTGAAGTCCTCTACAGCGAGCACGCCATCCTCGGTAACCTTAAGGTTATGCTTCTTCTCCTCGGTCTTCTTCTTTTTGCCAAAGAAGCCCTTCTTTTTGGACTCGGTGTTGGGATACACCTTCTGAACATGTTTGAGAACGATCTCGGCCATGTCTTTACCTTTCGATGTGCGGCGCCGCGCTGAGGGGCGCCGCAGAAACTTGCAAAACAGTTACGGCATCAGCTGACGCACCTGCACCACGCCGTCGATGATGTACTTCTGGCAGAGGATGTACATGATGACGATGGGGACAACGACCATCATGATGCAAGCCATCATGGGGCCGAGCTCGACGTGGCCGTAGCCGCCGCGGAAGTACTGGATCAAGATAGGAATGGTCTTGTACTTGGTGGAGTCGAGCGTAAGGTAGGGCAGCAGGTAGTCGTTCCAGACCCACATGGTCTCGAGAATGCCGACCGAAAGATAGGTGGGCTTCATGATGGGAAGGACGATCTTAAAGAACACCTGGACCGGGTTGCAGCCGTCGATCATGGCCGCCTCCTCGATCTCGAGTGGGATGTTCTTTACAAAGCCGGCGAACATAAAGACCGCCAGGCCCGCGCCAAAGCCAGATAGATAAAGCAGATGTTGAACGGCGTGTTGAAGCGATGCGGTCCGCCAAATTGGACAGCGTGAACATGAGCATCTGGAAGGGCACGACCATCGAGAAGACGAACAGGTAATAGAAGAAGTTCGAGATCTTGCTGTTGACGCGAACCACGTACCAAGCGCACATGGAGCAGCACACCAAGATCAGCACGACCGACGTGACCGTGATGATGAGCGAGTACATAAATGCCGAGGCAAAGCCCTGCTCGTTAAGGGCGTGCACGTAGTTTGCAAGGCCGTTGAACGTCTCGGGCGTGAGCAGATCGAATGCCGTGGTGGTGCTGATTGCGGTCGCTTTCTTAAAGGAATTGAGCGCAATCATAAACACGGGGTAGATCCACGCGAGCGACAGGATCGTAAAGAAAATCGAGAGCGCGCGGTTGATAACCTTATCGCGTTTCATTACTGCTGCACCTCCTTGGACCTCGTGGCCTTAAGCTGAATCATGGAGATGGCTACGACCAGGATGCAGAAGATAACCGCCTTGGCCTGACCGATACCCTGCCATGCGATACCGGCACGCGAATAGAACGTGTTGTAGATGTTCAGGGCGAGCATCTCGGTGGAGTGCGCGGGGGCGCCGCCGGTAAGGGCGAGGTTCTGGTCGAACAGCTTAAAGCCGTTGGTGATGGACAGGAACAGGCAAATGGTGATGGTCGGCATCAGGTTAGGGATCTTAACCTTCCAAAACGTCTGCCATGCCGTGGCACCGTCGACCTTGGCGGCCTCGATGTAGTCGGACGGAATGGACTGCAGACCAGCGATGTAGATGATCATCATGTAGCCGACCTGCTGCCACAGGGTCAGGATGATAAGGCCCCAGAAGCCGGCAGCGGAGTTAAGGGCAATGAGCTGGGCGCCCACGTTGGAGAGCAGGCAGTTGATCAGAATCTGCCAGATGTAGCCCAGCACGATGCCGCCGATCAGGTTAGGCATAAAGAAAATCGTACGGAAGATGTTGGTGCCTTTGAGCGCCTTGCGGGTGAGCGCCTGCGCAATTGCCAGGGCGATCACGTTGATGAGCACCGTCGACAGGAAGGCAAACGCCACAGTAAAGAAGAACGACGTGGCAAACTGCGGATCGGACAGCGCGCGCACGTAGTTCGCGATACCGACAAGTGCGCGTTGTTAATAGTAATAAACTGGCAGAACGAGAGATAGAAGCCTGGATAAAAGGGATCACGAACCCGATCATAAACGCCAGGCACGTGGGCAGCATAAAGAGCGGCCACCAGCGCTTGAGTGCTTTGCCCATAGAAGGTCCTTTCAATATGCAGGGGGCGGGCAAACCTACGTCTGCCCGCCCCCTGTCGCTAATCAGATAGCTTGGGCAGCAACTGCTTACTCGGAAGCAGCCTTCTCGG
>ENA-OQIR01000476-OQIR01000476.1-human-gut-metagenome-genome-assembly--contig:-NODE-476-length-17213-cov-2.114655_pt1 | contig 17213 bp, 24 predicted proteins | sample MGYA00242580_ERZ504745 | MGnify/ENA primary metagenome ERZ504745 (study PRJEB26092, sample SAMD00036214) | human gut metagenome | host: Homo sapiens | study: EMG produced TPA metagenomics assembly of... | reverse complement strand
CTGCTGAAGCTTTTTAAAAAAGCAATGACGATCTGTGCCTGGATAGAAATATCCAACGATGCGAATCGGTTCATCTGCAATGATAAGACGTGGTTCCATGAGAAGGCTTCTTCCTATGGCAACTCTCTGTCTCTGTCCGCCGGAAAGCTCTCCCGGCTTTTTCGACAGAATGCTTTCATCCAGTCCTGTCTCCTTCAGGATTTCCCGAAGCCTGTTCTCCAACATTTCTCTGTCACGGATCCTGCGGCTGATCTTTACAGGCTCCAGCATGATCTGCCGTATGCTCATTCGGGGATTCAGTGCAGCGCCCGAATCCTGAAAGATCATCTGGATCTCAGTCTGCATTTTCTTCCGCATTCCGAAAGGATCCTTTTTATCCGGCACTCTTTCTCCCTGATAAAGATCTCCCGTCTGTGCCGTAGATTCCTGCAAGCGTTCTGGCTGTCGTGGATTTCCCGCAGCCGGTCTCACCCACCAGTGCCATGATCTCACCTTCCCGGATGCTGAAGGAAACATCATCCACTGCATGGAATCGTGTAATCGGAACGGATACGGAAATTGCTGCTTCAGATTTCTGGCTTCAATCAGTACAGACGCCTGTTTCTGTTCTGTTTTCTGTAAAAATGACGCTTCCTTTTTATCCGGTTTCTGTTTACGGCCGCTGTTTTCCTGTAATCTGTCCTTCAAAATGGAGGGCTTTTCTATTTTCGGAGCTCTTTCATCCAGAAGCCATGTGGCTGCATAATGCGTATCACTGACTTTAAACATCGGAGGAGTCTGTTCATAATCAATTGCCAGCGCCTGGGGATTTCGAACGGCAAACGCATCTCCCGGCGGAGGATTCAAAAGAGAAGGCGGCATTCCGGGGATTGGATTCAGCTCCCCTTTTTCACCTGCAAATACAGGCAGAGAAGACAGAAGTCCCCAGGTATAAGGATGCCGGGGATCATAATAAACCTCTTCCGCTGTCCCGATCTCAATGATCTTTCCTGCATACATAACTGCAACTCTGTCTGCGATCCTTGCAACAGCTCCCAGATCATGAGATATGAACACAATACTGATCCCTGTTTTTTCTCTCAGCTCAAGAAGCAGATCCAAAATCTTTGCTTCCACGGTCGCATCCAGTGCTGTAGTCGCCTCATCGGCAAATAATATTTCCGGATCACAGGCCAGTGCAATAGCCAGCACACAACGCTGACGCATTCCTCCGGAAAAAAATGAGGCTGCAGGCCATAGCGCTGTTCTGCATCCGGAATTCCTACCAGCTTCAGCATTTCCACAGCTTTTTTTCTGGCCTCATCCCTGGATACTTTCTGATTTTTGATGATAGCCTCTGTGATCTGTTTGCCAACAGGAATCGTTGGATTCAGCGTCAGCATAGGGTCCTGGAACACCATGCTTACCTTACTTCCGCACAGCTTTTCCATTTTTTTTCTCTTATAAGCTGTGATATTCTCTCCGCAGAGACTGATCTCTCCGCTTTTTACATGTGCATTCGGTGCAGAAGCTTCATCACACTACGGCACATAACGGTTTTTCCACATCCGGACTCACCTACGATACAAAGTATCTCTCCTTTTTTTACCGTGAGATCAACATTCCGGACGGCCTGTACCTCGCCGTCCGGTGTGTCAAAGCTTACCGAATAGTTTTTTAATTCCAAAACGGTTTCCTGCATGATCTTTTCCTTATTTTGTAATGGTCCAGTCTTCAATATTCCACATAACACCTACGGAATGATGTCCCAGAACACGTGTGGTATCCAGTCCGTCAAGTCCGGAAACGCCTACATAATCTCCCTGGAGATAAGCAACCAGAAGGATACCAGGTGCCTCGGCGTATGCCTTTTCGAATTCACTGTAAGCCTCTTTTCTGGCTTCCTCAGTCTCACCGTGACGGCCTTCCTCAAGATATTTGTCCACATCTGCATTGGAATAATGCATGTTATTTCCACTTGCGTCGGTTACAAAGTTTACATATGCCATATCCGGGTCAAACTGTGTTGAATAACCTGCAAGGAATCCATTGTATCCTGCATCCCAGTCAAATTTGGTAACAAGCTTTACTTCCATTTCCACGCCAGCCTGCTTCAGCATATCAGACATGACATTGGCAATATCCACACGCTCTTCCTCGTAATCACGTACCTGGATGGTAAAGTGGAATTTCTGTCCGTTCCTCTCATAGATCCCATCATCACCTTTTTTCCATCCCAGCTCTTCCATCTTCTTTGCAAAGGTATCCAGATCATAGGAGTAGATATTAGCTTCCTTATCTGTTCCGAGAGGATTTCTCTGGATCGGGCTGTATGCCGCCTCTCCCTGTCCTGCAAGAACACCTGCAATAATGGAATCCTTATCCAGCGCATAATTCAGAACGCCGATGGAATCTCCGTTTTCCTTCCAGAAATCTGTGCTCATATCCATGGCAGCTCCACGGTAATCTGCTGTGGTGAACTCCCAGTAATTATATCCGTCCTTATCCTTGAACTGAGAAGCATAGTTGGAATTCAGCCATGCAAGATCCGCCTCGCCGGACTGGAGCATGGTTGCCTTTGCAGTCTCATCCGATACTGTACGGTATACAACGGTTTCAATATTCGGAACCTTTCCGTAATAATCTTCATTTCGTTTCAGTGTGATCATTCCGCCGGTAGCATCCCAGTCTTCAAATTTATAACGACCTGTTCCCACCGGATTCTGATTAAAGGATGTAGTATTCACATCCTCTCCTTCCAGAAGATGCTCAGGAAGGATTCCCATGGTAAAGTAATCCAGCATGGCAGCATCATACTGATCCAGTGTAAAGATCACAGTCTGATCATCCGGTGCCTCAATACTTGTAATGTCCTGGTAATTGCTGGTGATGCTGGCTCCCAGAGTTTCATCCTCTGTAAGCTCCTTATAGGTGTATACAACATCCTCTGCATTGAAATCTTCTCCATCATGCCACTTAACACCATCTCGAAGCTTAAAAGTATAGGTATTGGTATCCTTGTCAAAGGTATAGCTCTCTGCAAGATCCTCTACCGGCTTTCCATTGGCATCATATTTCATCAGTCCTGAAAAAATAAGATCCGGAAGTTCATCATGGTTATTCAGAAGGGGATTGATCGTACTTTCTGACTCACCTGCATATACCAGAGTTTTGTTTTCTTCTGCCGCAGCTACGGTTACCGCACTGCCTGCGGTTGCTCCTGTACATGCTGCGGTCACTGCTGCCAGCGTTATCGCCGCATATTTTCTGCCATAGTTGATTCCTGTTCTCTTTTTCATTCTGTTTTCCTCATCTTTCTTTATTTTCAAACCGGTTATCCACACTTCGGAATGTTTTATCACGGTTTGCGTCCAAATATTTTTTCTGACTGCATCAGAGATTGCTGTAATGATTATTTACCTCACTTCTCACAAAGCTTCCCATACTGGTAATGCACATTAAAGTAATGACCAGAAAAACTCCCGGGATCACGATCACCCACCAGGTATTCATGATCAGTGCTTTATTTGCCAGCGAGAGCATACTTCCCCAGGAAACTACATCTGCCGGAAGCCCAAGGCCAAGAAAGCTTAAAGTAGATTCCATGGTAATACAGCTGCTTATCGAAGAGATCACCACAAACATGATCGCCGAAACAAAATTCGGTATCAGATGGTGATACATCACATATCCAAAACTTCCTCCGCAAAGTCTTGCATACATCACATAATCACTGTTCCTTATCTGCCGCACTTCACTTCTTACAATACGTGCCAGTGCAAACCACCCGGTAATGCCGATGATCACAGATATGCTGATCACATCATTGGCCTGAATAACCGCAGACAGGATCAGGATCAGCAAAAGGGTCGGAATACTTCCGCACATTTCCGTAAACCGCATCATAACCGAATCCACCTTTGGACCTGCTGTTCCGCTGATGCATCCGTAGGTAACACCGAACCAGGGTAATGATCGCCGCACCCAGAAGTCCGATCACCAGAGAAACCCTTCCGCCATACCAGATCAGTGAATAAATATCTCTTCCAAGCGAATCCGTTCCAAAGATAAATTCCTTTCCCGGCGGTGTATTCAGATTCTGGAGATAAAAACCTGAGATCATGATTTGCCACAACATTTGCAAATATACAGCCCAAAACGATCAGAAAAAGCAGGAACAGGGAAAATACCGGTTTCCCTTTCAGCTTTTCCCGAAATGTTTTTTTCCGTTTTTCAGATTCATACTGCTTCCACCCGGCACCAACTACCTGAAAAGCTCAGCTTCTGAAAGCTTCCGGTCAGCTACCATACCCTCACCTCCGAATCCTTCATTCTTGGATCGATCTCTTCATTGACAGTCTGTGCAACAAAGCTGCTTAAAAATACGATAAATCCCGTGATCAGCACATCGATCATCAGCAGATTATAATCATGATATTTTGCAGATTCCACTGCAAGGTTTCCAATTCCCGCATAATTGAAAACAGCTTCCACAGTTACAGTTCCACCGGTTACATGGGTACCGAAACTGCCATGATACTCACGATCGTCGGCATTACATTTCGAAGACAATGCTTCCACAGGATCTTTCTTTTGGAAAGTCCCTTGGATCTGGCAAGAAGTACATAATCCTTCCGCACCTCATCCAGGAATTTGTTACGTATCATATATGCGTAATACCAGAGATGGCTGAAGATCATTACTACCAGCGGAAGGATCATATGCTTCATACGATTGCCGATACTATCTGCCATTCCCACATCATAGGCACCGCTGCTTGGGAACCATCCAAGATTTACACTGAAGATCAGGATCAGTACCACACCAAGCCAGAAAGCCGGCACATAATAGGCTGCTGTTCCGATCTTGCAGATCAGCCGGTCGATCCACTGATCCTCATGAAGCGTGCAGAATATGGCGATCAGAACTGCCAGTATAAAGATCACAATATAAGCAATTCCTCCCAGCACCAGAGTATTTCCGATCAGCGGTCTGATCACATTCATAACCGGCTGCCTGTATTTCAGCGACAATCCGAAATCACCATGGACTACGTTGGTAAACCACCTTACATACTGTACCCCGATCCCCTGATCCAGTCCCAGTCTCGTTCTGGCCGCAGCCACTTCCTCACTGGTCATCATTTCCAGGGAATCTCCGTAAAAGGACTGCAGGGGATCTCCCGGTGCCAGTCTCGCCAGCCAAAACACCACCACAGACAGCAGAAACATAACCACAGCAAGCAGAAGGATCCGCTTCAGGATCCGGATGACGAGTTTATTTTCTTTGTTCATAATTTTCCTTTCCCACTGCCCTTTACAGTTCAGACAGACATTCGCATTCCGCTCTGCTGCATGCTCATGAACACAAATTGTTGAGCGATTTGTGGTTACTGTTCACTCTGTTCTCAGTAACGATTTGTGTTCACATTTCAAAAGCAGTTATGGCATTCAAAACCATAACTGCTTTTGAAAGGGTCGTGTTATTATTCGACAAAACATTCGTATGCACAAATAGGAGTGCGCGGAGGTTATGTGCATCACAGTGTTTTTATATTCAGCACGCGGAGTGTGCTGCTGATATTATTTTATCATTTAACAGATTTCGGACAACCCCGGTACGGGGATATTGGACAGTCGGGTTTTGCATGGATATGTATTCCATATAAAAAACGGGACTTTTCTGTATCAGGAGCCTGTGTCCTGTGCAGAAAAATCCCGTCTGGTCTTTTGCTTTATTCTTTTATCACTTCCCGGAAATCTGAAGTCTTTCCTTCACGAATCCCAGAAAATCCTTTCCCTGTTCACTGAGCTCTTCACCTCTCCGGCAGATGCACCCGTAAACAAGTTTCTGGCCTTCTCCCGGAAATGTATATTTCACGGAGGAATATCCCGGATCACGGCCGGAAAGATCCGCACCACTGATATTACACAGCTCTCCGGAGCCAAGAAGACGTTCCACGATATAATCACTGTTTGTTACGACTACAGTCTCTGCCTCCACTGCGGAATGACCGTTTTCCTCTACAAGGTTCCGGTAATTATCCGGGGAAAATTCATCGGGAAATCTCTGGATCAGCCTGAGCTGGGACATATTAAAATCTCCCTCATCTGCTGTATCTGCTTTCCCTTTCCCGGTATAAATATTTACCTCGGTTTCCGTCAGCAGCTCAAATTCCAGGTAATTCCGGGAAAGAAAATACTGGAACGCTGCCAGCTGATTCTGCATCACATAGGCGAATCCATATCGTCCTGTCTGGCTTTTACACGTTTTATGATCTCATGGGTATCTGCTGCGTAAACCTGATAATGAAGATCATCGCACTTATGTGCTTCATAATACGTTACGAAGGTATCCGCAAACCAGGAGCTGGGATGAAAGCATACACACAGGCTGCTTTTTGCAAGTGGCTGTGCCTGCATTTCCAGTTCATCTATATTTTCCAGGATCCTCTGCACATGGATATATGCACGCTCTCCTTCCGGTGTCAGCTCTATGCCCTTTGCATGACGGACAAACAGCTGAGTACGCATATCGTCTTCCATGGAACGGATCACCTTGCTTACATTTGACTGCGTGGTAAAAAGCAGCTCTGCAGCCTGGCTGAAGGAGCCTGTTTTGACACAGGCCGCAAAATACTGGATCTGTTTGATATTCAGCATGCTCCTACCTCGTTTTCTTCGCAAAGATCAAAAACATCGGGGTCGGATTATAAAACTCGTCTTTTTCTGTATAAATACGTTTGCTGATACCAAGATCAAAGGAAAATTCTTCCACACCTGTACGGCTCAGCGTTTCCAGATCCCATGCCGGACGCAGAAAAGAGCTGATAGCAACTGCCGCTTGATATCCTCACATTCCTGCATCAGTTCGTCCTGGATCTGATGATGGGCATGATTCTCCGGAAGATCCGCAGTGTCCGCAAAGTCTGCTGCCCCGTAATTTGCATCCAGATTTATCATCACTCCGCCCGGTTTCAGTACTCGGAACCATTCCTGATAAGCATGCTCCGCGTCCGGAAGTGTCCAGGTAAGATTCCGGGATACGATCACGTCAAATTCCTCATCCGGAAAATCCGGAGCTTCTGCATCCATCACCATAAACCGGCAGTCTGCTTTTTCTTCCTCAGCCAGCTCCTTTGCATGAGTGATCATATCCGGCGTCAGATCGATCCCGGTTACCTGATGGCCTTCCTTTGCAAGAAGAATGGTAAAAAATCCGGTTCCGCAGCTACATCCAGGATCCTGAGATTCTTTTTCTTCGGCAGATACTTCTTAAGCTCAGCCATCCAGCGGCCTGCAAGTGCACTGTGAAGCTCTGCTCTTCTCTGTTCCAGAAAGCTGTCGCTGCGCCTGGTCCAGTACTGAGCGATCCTTGTTTTCCGCTCATCTTTTTCTCTTACGATATTTCCGTAGGTGATCACAGGGCCGCCTTCCACAACCTGAAGGCTTGATACCTGATAAAGGATCACACCATCCATGTCTGCGCGACAGATTTCCTGGACATTTCCCTCATAATCACGGATCTCTCCGAGATACTCATCCTGATGAACGATATCGCCTGGTTTCTTGACCGGGTACCAGAGACCGTTGACACTGGCACACTGGTAACGTACGTCATCCATCTTCAGAGGATAATAGGTGCTGTGGGAGCGGATTCCTCTGTAGGCCCCAATGCTGCAGAGAATATTCCGCACATCCCGGCGCATGGAATCCACTTCCTCCCGCTGCCAGGTTCCCATACATCCCCTTTCCAGAAGCACAGCCGGAATATCGCAGGTACTTGCCGCATAATTATAGCGCCGCCTGTACTCACATTTGACTGTACCATATATGGGACATCAACCTGCTCTGCCATTTTTCGGGAGGCTTCCACGATCTCCGGCTTTGCCACACCTGCAAAATATACATACGGAGTCAGCTCCTCATAATCGTCACCGCCGTGAAGATCGATATAATAATCCGCCTTCCGGATCAGGGATTCTGTGATAGCTGCCGCCAGACGTTCCATTTTTGTTCCGTCCTTTTTGCCCGGGAAAACACGGTTCAGATTTTTTCCATCTTCCCAGCTGATACTGCCTGCACGCTTCTCAAAGTCTTCCCGGTTCAGCACCTTTACCAGAACCAGCTGGCCCTTTACCTTTTCCGGCTTCAGCCGCTTCGACAGCTCGATCAGAGTCTGGATTCCCACATACTCTCCTGCATGAAGACCTGCTGTGACGAGAACGGTTTTTCCCGGATCTTTCCACGGATGATGGTTGCCGGAAGGACAAATTCTCCATCTCCGAGTTCAAGAAAACCTTCTGTTTTTTCTCCTGCCGCAACCGGAAGATTCAGGAAATGATCCGGTTTCACACCGGTTACCATAAACATTGGTGTGGACTGATAATTCAGTCTCTCTTCCTCACTCCAGACCGTTTTCCATATTTCTGTGTCTGTGCGGATTCCAAGAAGTCCTGCTTCTCTGAGAGTTTTTACGTCCCAACGGGGACGGCTGATCTTTGACAGCGGTACCTGGAGGGCAATCCGTTCCATGCGCTCAATATCTGTACAGAGATAGTGATCATCCAGGCTGTTGTTTTCCACATTTTTCCGGTCGTTTTCGTAGGCCTTACGCTGCTCTTCCTCATAAAGATAGCCGTACCAATTGGCATCAAAATTCAGAAGCCTTCCTCCTGCCTTCAGTACACGGACCCACTCTCTGTAAGCAACATCAGGATGCTCCAGATTCCAGGTAAGATTTCGTGAAATGACCACGTCAAAGGTATTATCCTCAAAATCCAGCTTCTGTGCATCCATCCTCCAAAAACGGATGTTCCGGCAAAGCTCTCCCGCATTTTCCTTTGCCTTTTCCAGCATTCCTTCCGTATAATCTACTGCATCTACATGATATCCGGCTTCTGCCAGGATCACAGGAAAAAATCCGGGACCTGTTCCGATATCCAGGATACGGATCTCTTCCTTGGGCTTGTCCGGAAACTGACTGGTCAGTACCTTAAGCCATGCGTTTTTCTGCGTTCCCGCAAGCTCTTTATGATTCACTTCGGAGTACCCTTCTGTACGGGTGCTCCAGTAAGATTCGATTTCATCGAGAAGTTTTTCCACGTTGATTCCTCCGCACTTTTCTATTCACGTGAGGGAAATCAGGTCCCCCCACAGGTCACGTTTAATGTACCAAATTGTCAGGGTATTAACAAGCCCCTGGGGGGATTCCCCACATTGCTCTGCCGATAAAATTTCCGAATGCCAAACACTGCTTCCGTACTCCTGTCCACCTTGTAATTCTCCGAATGCTGTGGTATCATCCTGGCTGTAGTAGTTCAGTAATATAACCGAAATTGAAAGGATGGTTCATATACAAATGACAACACAGGAACTGGCCTATGAAGTTATCAGCGTTTAAAAAAGGAATATCCTGATGCAGACTGTACACTGGATTATGATGATGCCTGGAAGCTTCTTGTAAGTGTCCGTCTGGCAGCTCAGTGTACCGATGCCCGAGTCAATGTAGTAGTTCAGGATCTCTATGCAAAATACCCGGATGTGGCAGCCCTGGCAGCTGCAGAGCCGGAAGCGATCGAAGCCATTGTACGTCCCTGCGGCCTTGGAAAAAGCAAAGCCCGGGATATCAGCGCCTGTATGCGCATTCTCCACGAACAGTATCACGACAAGGTACCGGAAGACTTTAACGCACTTCTGAAGCTTCCCGGTGTGGGCCGAAAAAGCGCAAACCTGATCATGGGTGACGTATTCGGCAAGCCTGCCATTGTAACAGATACTCACTGTATCCGCCTTTCCAACCGCATCGGCCTTGTCCATGACATGAAGGATCCGAAAAAGGTGGAAATGGCTCTCTGGAAGATCATCCCTCCGGAAGAAGGCAATGATCTCTGCCACCGTCTTGTCAATCATGGAAGAGAAGTCTGTACAGCGCGGACAAAACCTTACTGTGACCGCTGCTGTCTCAATGATATCTGCGAAAAAAATGGGATTTGAATGTATGCAGTTCAATAAACCTTCAGACCCCGGAAAGGAAAAACATAATGAATTTCAAAAAACTGGAAAATAATCTCCTGGACATGATCCAGGAACAACAGGTAAAGATCGGATACATGAGCGGAGTCACCCGTTTTTATTATCCGCTGCAGTCTCTGAACCGCCTTCTTGGCACAGAGCTTACGGAAGAAGAAATGCAGCATGCAATGGAAGAATTCTCAGATTATGCCTGTGACCGTCTTGGAAAGGTAACAGCTTCTTCCAAAAACGGACGTTTCTGCATCACCCTGCCGCCTCAGGCCTCGGACTACGTTCACGAAAACCGAAAGCCAAGTGAATTTCTGGTACGCTTTATAGGCACAGTTGCCCGTCATGGCTGTACTCTGGATGAAGTGATGGACGTTTTCACGCTTATTCCGACCATGTACACGTAGAAAAAACAACCGGAACCGGATTTGATTATCTTGTATATTTCGAAGACGGGATCCCAGATGACTACCGGTATTGTCTGTCCCTGGAGGGTGAGCATATGATCTATCATAAGTTTACACCGGAGGACTATGAAGATTTCGGATTCTGATCTTAGAACACCGGACAAGTTTCCACACACTGCTTATTGCTTTTCGCAACCCTGCAGGAGATTTCCTGGATTTGATTAAAAAACCGCCGGTCTGCAGACAGATCTTCAAAAAAATCCTCTGCAGATCGACGGTTGTTTTTATTTTCTATGCCCGGAACTTCTTCTGCATCTCCCGCACCATATCTTTCCTCTTAAACAGAAACAGCCATACCAGCATCAGGAAACTGACGCATATGCAGATCAGCGACGGATACAGCACCGTCACCACACCGGCAACCAACAGGATCACAGGAATCACTCCTCCGAAAGCTCCTGCTTCCAGAAGATAGATCATATACTCCGCCACCTCCAGCTTCTGTACCGCAGTGATCACCCACATGGAGCAGATCACAGCAAGCGCAGCCAGAGGAAGCAGATAATCCACAGACCAGCCACGCCAGCCGGTAAACACATCCCAAAGCACTCCTGCAACAGCTGCGATCACCAGCTGCCACATCTCATTCTTCAGAAGATTCCTCCGCTTCACATAAGCCACTGAAACCATCAGCCAGGTGCAGAACGCCCCTGCAGTCACAAACCAGGCCCAGCTATATGACCATCCAGCAGATAATCGATCAGATTGCATACCACAGCCAGCACAATACACAGAAATGTAAAGCTTTCAAAAAGCTTCATCTGCTGCTTCTGCTCCTCTTTCTGTCCCGGAAGATCATTCTCCCGAATTGTACAGGACACCTGCTCATTTTTCAGTCTCTCCACAAAATTCCGCTCAATATTTCCATTGGGGATCTTGGACGTAAAACTTAAAACCATCTCATCACCAAAAGAACAGGAACACAGCTGCAGACTATCCGTGCTTGCAAAAAGTCCGAATCTCTGAATATATTTCCGATATTCCTCCGGCATCCGGATGATCCCCACATTGGAATAGATCGCCGTGATTGACCTTCCTCCAGGGTCGTCCCGGCAAGAAGAAACGGGGTTTTGATCTCCAGTGGTACCAGACGCAGGATCGGATTCTTCTCCAGGCTTACCAGATCATTAAGCTTTGCTTCGATCACGTCCTTACTCAGTTCCTTTGCAAACTGCTCCTTTACGGATTTCAAAATATCCTCAAAGGCTGTATCAGACTGAAAATAACAGCTGATCTCAATCCATCCGAAAAAATTTGCCATAGACCGGGATGGAAAATAATTTCTCAGATTTACCGGGATCATCAGACCAATGGGCTTTTCGCCTGATTCTGAGGCACTTCTTCATGGATCGCCAGATAAGCGCTGCCGTAAGAAAAACCGTGATCGACACACCGGCCGCTTTTGCACGGGCGTGGATCTCTTTTACCGGAATACAGACTTCCGTAATACTCATATCTTCCTGCCTGAGCTTCTCACCTTTTAGCTGGAAGGCAGGCTTCTTGGACTCTCTCTTTCTTGGCGCATCGGAGGAATAATACTGAGAAAAACTGTCCTCCTCCATATCCCTGCCCGTAATGTTCTCATCCGGAAAAAGCTCCGGGAGCTCTGCGGATGGGTGCGTCTCCTGAAGATAATTTTTCACCAGCTCCATCAGAAAATGCATGGCTCCCGTTCCATCCGTCAGCGCATGAAATACCTCGAAGTTGATCCTGTTCTTATAGTAGCTCACCCGAAAAAGAAGCGTTTTTTTTGTCCGGAATATAAAGTCCGCTGCAGGGTGCACCTGCTTCTTTCTTTACCACTGCCGGAATATCACGTCTCTCCAGATAAAACCAGAACAGTCCCTTTCTTAAAACTGCACGGAAAAGAGGATATTTTTCCAGTGTCCTCTCCAGGGCTTCCTGCAGTGTTTCTTCTTTTATCTCTTCTTTCAGTTCACAGTAAAACGAAATACCCTGGTATCATTCTTTCCTGTCACCGCCGGGAACGCCAGCGCTGCGTTGTCAAGTTTTCTCCACTGTGCATATTCGTTCTTCATGATGCTTTCCTTCTTCCTGTTCTTCTGCTTCCAGAAAACGATTCACATATGCAAAGCTCTCCTGCACATGCAGAAATTTGATTCCCAGTGCAAAATACCCGTGAAACGCACCTGCGATCCTGTGCACTTCCACACGATTTCCCGCTTCCTTCAGCTTTCACCAAATGCCTCTCCTTCATCCCGAAGAGGATCGAACTCAGCGGTAAGTATCAGTGTATCCGGCATATTTCGAAGATCCTTCTCCAGGATCGGCGCAAAATATGGATTCCTCCTGTCTTCCGGACAACTCTCATAGAGTTTCAGATAATCTTCCATCTTCTCTGCTGTGAGAAGATAGCCGGTTCCGTTTGTTTTTACGGATTCAAAGGGAGAGTCTTCCGTATAACAGTTATTCAGTGCCGGGTAAATAAGGATCTGTTTTTTCGGGAAAAATTCTCCGCGGTCTCTGGCCATCATACATACAGCCGCTGCCAGATTTCCGCCTGCACTATCTCCCATAATGGTGATACGATCCGGATCCGTATTCAGAAGAAAACGATTGGTGTAGAAAATCTTCGCAGCTGCATAACAATCCATCAGTCCCACCGGGAAACGGTATTCCGGTGCCAGCCTGTATTCAACAGACGCCACGATCTGACCGGTAGACTGCGCCATTCTGGCACAAACCCGCTGATAATTCTCTACACTTTCCGTAACCCAGCCACCACCATGGAAAAACAGGATCACCGGTGGTTTCTTTCCGGAGGCGGCACCGTTTCCATGTCCTCTTCTGTTGGAAAAAACAGACGGATCGGCACTTTATAGTCTCCGTTATAAACTTCCGCATCCAGTGTCCTGTAAAAGATCCTCATAGGATCCATCTTCTTAAGATCTGCCAGCTTTCTGGAAGCCTCCACTTCGATCCCGCCATAGGAAAGAGCATGGAGCACTGTCCGCACGGCACGTGGCATAGCAGTTTCTCTCCCGGTCGGAATGCCCGGAACTATGACCGGGCGGCTTCTTCTGTTTTCTTTTCTTGTATAGATATATTTTGTTTCTGTTCCATATCTTCCAGGAATGCAGACTTGTTTCACGTCAGGTACGCCTGTAGGCAATCCTCTTCAGAATCTCATGATCTGTACGGATGATCACTTCCGTTCCCTTATAGCCCCGGATATAATATCTGTTTTCTTTCTTTTTTATACGTGGTTGTCTCAATCGCAGTAAATATTTTCTGATTACTTTTTCCTCCGTGGATTTTTCCTTTATTTTCACCTATGATAGCATCCGCAGTCTATGAGTACAAGTCATAGTAAAAAATATACTGCTGCATGATCCCACGCATTCCTCTGTATCTGCGGTTGGGAAATCCTCTTTTGTAATGCACGTCCATGACCTGACGGATGTGGGTATCTATGGGAAATGCATCCATATGATGCAGTGCAAACAGGCAGATACACTCAGCTACCTTTTCTCCCACACCACAGAGCTTCATCAGCTCCTTCTTTGCCTGATGGTAACGCATATTATAGATTTTTTCCAGAGAGATCTGGCCGGATGCAATGGTCCTGGCCGTTACTGCGATATATTTTGCCCGGTATCCCAGGCCGCATCCTCTTAACTCCTCTTCCGTTGCCTGACTCAGCGCCTCTACAGTCGGAAAAGCGTAGTATTCCACACCTGCAGATGAAATTTTTCGCTCTCCGTATTTCCGGCAGATGGTTTCGATACATTTGCGGATACGCTTGATATTGTTCTGCTGAGATATCAGAAACGTAACGATCATTTCCCAGAGATCCTGTCTTAATATCCGTATCCCGTCTCCTGCCTTTATTGCGGCACCCAGATATTTATCCCGTGGATTAGCCGCATTCATGTAAGCTTCATAATCCGTATCCAGATCAAAATAAAGCACCCAGTAACAGATAAACTCCTCCTGAGAGCAGCAAAAATCCACCACTCCGTCTTTCTGATGCATTTCCAGATACTGGTCTCCCGCCACCATTGGAAAAATGTCCGTCTCCAAGCTTTTCATCCGGAAACACTGTCCGGAATCGCATATTTTATCAAGGCTGAAATGTTCCAGTTCTACTGTGATCATGTCTGTTCCTCTCGTAAATATTTTTCCTTATATAATGTCCTGTATTCTCTTGGTGTCATCCGGTACCGTTCCCGGAATACCCGGTTAAAAGTCCTCTGACTTTCAAATCCCGCATTCATACAGATATCCGTAATACTTTCATCACTACATTCCAGATGGATCGTCACATAATTCAGTCGCTGCTCATTGAGAAACTGATTGAAATTCCGGTGAAAGGTTCCGGAAAAAACTCTGGACAATGCGAACCTGCTGATGCCCAGATCTCTGGCCATCCAATCCAGAGACATCTCCCTCCTCCATATGATAAAGCTCCTGTCCCATACCAAGCTCCAGAGTTCCCTCTGTGATATAGATAAACTCTATGGAGTTATGAAGATGGGGTGAAGCATGGGCTGAGGTCCGCAGATGAATATGGAGATTCTTCTTTTTTTCTTCGTATACTGGAAACATAGATTTTTCTCTCCGCAATATTTGACTACTTTTTCTGTGTTTTTGGCACGTAATATTTCCGAGAGTTTATTATAATGCATTTGTAAGTTAAAGAAAAGAGGAGGAAAACAAAATGAAAAAAATCATAGAATTTATCAAATATGCGATCAAATGCTACATGGAGATCAATGCAAGAAATCCATACTTCCGCTAAGAAGATCCACAATAATATCTGAGGTCACGGATATTTTGTGTGGACCATGCGCATGAAAAAACTGAATAAAGGTCAATAAATGACTTGTGCGAAAATAATATCACCTGGCATCATGAAGTATCTCCAAAGCCCGTTTATATCTTCCATGCAGCCGTGATATCTGTTCAGCAGACATATTTTCGCAGTCAGAAAGACGTGTTACATCAGAATTGTGGAGCAGATCAGCCTGCTTCACTTTTTTTGCGATCGGATTTTTCCGAAGATTCCGGATATAATCGAAATAATTCATATTCTTATCTCTTGTAAGACAACGTAATGCCTCCACAACCTCTTCCGGAAATTCTCCGGTAAGATCCTCAAATGTGATCTCTGTATCTTCTATCACATCGTGCAGAAGTGCCGTACATACACTGAGTTCATCATCCATTTGCTCCGCTACATGAAATGGATGAAAGATATAAGGTGTCCCGCTTCGATCTGTCTGTCCATGATGTGCCTCGTATGCCACCTTCATAGCTTTTTTCGTCAAAGCTGTATAAATCATAGCTGTGCCCCCGTCAGGTCTTTCGACCTCCCGTTCATACTCTGTATTACACAGTATAGCATCTATATTTCCTATATACAAGGATAAAAAGTTTTATATATCTATCATTTTTACTTATATACGACAATTTTCTGATTATAATATCCTCAAAACTCTGCTGTTCTTGTTACTTTTCACTGGTAATGTTCCGCGAGGTGTTTTTTTGTGAGCGAAGGTCACAGAAAACCCGAGACATACCGTGCGAATTTATGCGATCAGCATAAATCCTGTGCATCGCGAAGCGTGTTACTGAGAACGGAGTGAACAGTGACCTTATTTGGATCTTTCGTTCGGTCATGAACTCGCTTGCCCTCATTCTGAAATTGGTATATACTTACCTTGGTCAGGTAAAACTATTCATATTCGTGGTATTACACGGATCACTTCATTTTAAAAAAGAAAGGAATCTTACCTATGAAATTTATATATCCCGCAGTTTTCCGTCCCACAGAGGACAAAAAATACAATGCTTTTTTCCCGGATCTTGCCTGCTGTGAAGCCAACGGTGACACGCTGGATGATGCCATCGAAAATGCCAATGCAGCTGCATACGACTGGATCTACACAGAGCTTATGGAATTTGAGGGAAAGCTTCCTCCGGTTTCCGATGAGAGCGATCTGGAGCTTCAGGAGGGAGACGTTGTCCGCAATATCTCTGTAAATATCCGCTTCCAGGATGGCTGGGACGAATAAACTCCCGTATCACAAAACAAAGGCGACATTTAATATTATTTTCAATAAATGTCCGTGTTGAAAATGCCTGTTATGCCAAAAGCATCCAGATCGGTAATTGTCCTTTATTACCGATCCGGATGCTTTTATTATACGTTTCTTTATTGTTCATGGTACTGTCTGAAAAATTTACGCAATCCGTCCAGTGCTTTTACCAGCACTTCTGTCTCATTCTCATTCAGCTCTGCGATCACCGCTTCTGTCATCTGCCTGTGAAACTCCGCATGATGATGATATGCCATACGTCCCTTATTTGTAAGCTGGATAAATACCACACGCCGGTCCTTCTCACTTCGTTCTCTCTTCACATAGCCTTTTTTTTACAAGACTGTTCATAGATGTTGTGAGGGAGCCTACAGTGATCTTAAGCTTAGCTGCAATGGAGGACATGTTCCCTCCTCCAAGACCTACAGCCTCGATAATGTGCATATCATTGTTGGAAATGTCTTTGAACTCCTCCGTAATGATCGCTTTTTCTTCAATATTCATGATTTCATTAAATAATTTGACCAACAGGTCATGCAGTGTATCGTATCCTTCCAATGCGCTCCTCCTGATACTTTGTGTATCAAAATTTTTGATAGATTGACAAATTTGATTATACACAATGTCCCTGCACTTCGCAAGTTCTATCCATCGATTCTGTTATATCCAATTGCTTCTGTTCA
>ENA-OQIR01000475-OQIR01000475.1-human-gut-metagenome-genome-assembly--contig:-NODE-475-length-17264-cov-1.772772_pt1 | contig 17264 bp, 17 predicted proteins | sample MGYA00242580_ERZ504745 | MGnify/ENA primary metagenome ERZ504745 (study PRJEB26092, sample SAMD00036214) | human gut metagenome | host: Homo sapiens | study: EMG produced TPA metagenomics assembly of... | reverse complement strand
TCCGGTGCTGCACTATTCTCTGTCAGTTCCTGCCCGGATATCTCAGTTCTGCGCGGACGATTCTGTATTTTTTGCTGCCTCGTTATTTTCTGCAATCAGTTCAATGCCCCGTTTATCGGATACTTCTTTTTCATCCTCGGAAAGTACCAGATCATCCAGATTCTCCGGGATATCCAGGCCCTGCTGAACTGCACGGAGGATCTTCATGAACTCTTTACCTGTAATGGTTTCCTTGCGGATCAGATATTCCGCGATCTTATCCATCTCTGTTCTGTGACTTCCAAGGATCCTCTTGGCTTCCTCATAGGAATGGTGGAGAAGCTTCATCACCTCATGATCGATCTCTGTTGCGGTATCATCACCACAGTTTAAAACTGCTCTTCCGCTGAGATACTGGTTCTCCTGTGTGGCAAGTCCCATCAGTCCGAACTTCTCAGACATACCATACTGTGTGATCATGCTCTGGCCACCTTGGTAGCCTGCTCAATATCATTGGCAGCACCTGTAGTGACTGTGTCAAAAACGATCTCCTCTGCAGCACGTCCGCCAAGATAGCCTACCAGCATAGCTTCCAGCTCTTTCTTGGTGTTGAGATATTTTTCTTCCTCAGGTACCTGCATAACGTAACCCAGTGCTCCCATGGTACGGGGTACGATGGTGATCTTCTGTACAGGCTCCGCATCCTTCTGGAGTGCATTTACCAGTGCGTGTCCGACTTCATGGTAGGATACGATCCGGCGTTCCTGTTTGCTTAAGATACGATCCTTCTTCTCTTTTCCCACCAGAACTACCTCTACGGATTCTTCCAGGTCCTTCTGTGATACAGCTTTACGTCCCTTCTTGACTGCAAGGATCGCAGCCTCATTGATCATATTGGCAAGATCAGAGCCTACCGCACCGGAAGTTGCAAGTGCAATAGCTTCAAAATCAACGGTGTCATCCAGAAGCACGTTCTTGGCATGTACCTTCAGGATATCCACCCTTCCTTTAAGATCCGGTCTGTCAACGATCACACGTCTGTCAAAACGTCCCGGACGGAGAAGAGCAGGATCAAGAACCTCCGGTCTGTTTGTCGCAGCAAGGATCAGAAGTCCCTTGGATGTATCAAAGCCATCCATCTCCGCAAGCAGCTGGTTCAATGTCTGCTCACGCTCATCATTTCCGCCGCCATAGCGGGAATCACGGCTTTTACCAATGGCATCGATCTCATCGATAAATACGATACACGGAGCATTCTTCTTAGCTTCCTCGAAAAGGTCACGGACACGTGAGGCACCCACGCCCACAAACATCTCCACAAATTCTGATCCGGAAAGAGAGAAGAACGGCACCTGCGCTTCACCTGCAACTGCTTGGCAAGTAATGTCTTACCGGTTCCCGGAGGGCCTACAAGAAGTGCGCCCTTAGGCAGCTTGGCTCCGATGGCTGTATATTTTCCGGGGTTGTGAAGAAAATCCACAACTTCCTGGAGTGATTCCTTGGCTTCATCCTGACCTGCCACATCCTTAAAGGAAACTCCCGTTTCCTGCTGCACATAGGCCTTGCTTTGCTCTTGCCTACGCCCATGCCCATGATCCCGCCGCCTTTGTTCATGCGGCGCATGGAGAACATCAGAAGTCCGAACAGAAGCAGTGTCGGCAGAACCACGCTCAGAATCATTGCAACAAATTCACCAAAAACATCCGGCGGATCGGTCTCAAACTTGATTCCCTTTCCTTCCAGTCTCTTGGTAAGTGCTGTACTGTCTTCGGTCTTCGTGGTGTAATAGCTCATATCCTCGTACTTGGAATTCTTTTTCTTGGGTACGATCGTCAATGTACTGGACTGGATCGTTACTTCCTTAACCTGGTCCTTATCCACCATATCGATAAATTTATCATAGGAGATCTCACTGCTGTTATCCTTCAGCATATTGGTAAACAACGCGAAGCACACCAGTGTGACCAGGAGGCATATCAGAAAAGCCAGAATCGACTGATGATTCTTACCTGATCCCTGCCTGGGATCTTTGTTGTCAGGTCGCTTCCCGTCCTGATCATTATTCAGTTGATTTATTCATTTTTTCCTTCCTCTTGTCATTTCTTTATTATAAAGAGAAAAACCATATAAATCAACTGCGAGATTACAAAAATACCATCGAAAAAACACCACACTGGATATTGCCAGTGAACGTAAAGTTGTAGTATACTGTTCCCAGTGAATTGGAAAATTAAAGAGGAGAGGAAATCAGACAAATGAAAATAGGTTTTGATAATGACAAATATCTGAAAATGCAGTCAGAACACATCCGTGAAAGAATCGGTCAGTTCGGCAACAAGCTTTATCTTGAATTCGGTGGCAAACTGTTTGACGACTACCACGCATCCCGTGTTCTTCCGGGTTTTGAACCGGACAGCAAGCTCCGCATGCTGATGCAGCTTTCTGATCAGGCGGAGATCGTTATTGTTATCAGTGCCAATGACATTGACAAGAATAAAATACGTGGCGATCTTGGGATCACCTATGACGAAGATGTGCTCCGTCTTATGGATGAGTTTTCAAGCCGTGGCCTGTATGTGGGAAGCGTATGCATCACACAGTACTCCGGCCAGGAAAGCGCCGATCTCTTCAAAAAACGTCTGGAGAAACTGGGAATCCGTGTCTACAAGCTTTACCTGATCCCCGGCTATCCAAGCAACACTTCCTTTATTGTAAGTGACGAGGGTTATGGAAAGAATGATTATATCGAGACTACCAGACCTCTGGTCGTGATCACAGCACCGGGACCAGGAAGCGGAAAGATGGCAACCTGCCTTTCCCAGCTTTACCACGAATACAAACGTGGGGTAAAAGCCGGCTATGCAAAATTCGAGACCTTCCCGATCTGGAATCTTCCTCTGAAACATCCGGTAAACCTTGCCTACGAAGCTGCCACTGCAGATCTGAACGATGTCAACATGATCGACCCGTTCCATCTGGAGCTTACGGCAAAACTACCGTCAACTACAACCGTGATGTAGAAGTTTTCCCTGTTGTACAGGCCATGTTTGAGAAGATCATGGCAGCTGCCCTTATAAATCTCCGACAGATATGGGTGTCAACATGGCAGGTAACTGCATCGTTGACGATGAAGTATGCCAGGAGCTTCCCGCCAGGAGATCATCCGCCCGTTATTATAAGGGCATGAACGCTCTGGTTTCCGGCTCCGGCACAGAGAATGAGGTACGTAAGATCGAGCTTCTTCTCCAGCAGGCTCATGCAGAGATCACTGACCGTAAGGTTGTTCCGGCTGCCTCGAAAGGAAAAAGCAACCAATGGCCCTGCCGCCGCTCTGGAACTTCCTGATGGAAAGATCGTATGCGGAAAAACCTCCGATCTTCTCGGCGCATCCGCTGCGCTTCTTCTCAATGCCCTGAAAGAGCTGGCAGGAATCGATCACGAGCTTCATGTGATCTCTCCGGATGCCATCCATCCGATCCAGCAGCTGAAGACCAAATATCTGGGAAGCAGGAATCCACGTCTTCACATTGATGAGATCCTGATCGCCCTTTCCATAAGTGCCGCAACCAGCGATGCCGCACGCCTTGCCCTGGAACAGATCCCGAATCTCCGCGGATGCCAGGTTCATACTTCCGTAATGCTTTCCGATGTGGATGTGATCAGCTTCCGTAAGCTTGGTATTGAGCTTACCTGCGAGGCCAAGAAGGAACAGAAGAAAAACTATCAGAAAGACTGATTCTTTGATAACATACCTGCTGTATAAATAAAAGCTATATAAGAAGCTCCGACCAGGACGATACATATATATCATCCCGGCCGGAGCTTTTTTATCTTATCTTTATCTTATTTCTGCGTTACTGTATCCGAATGCTGCTTCCCACACCTTCTCCGCCACATTGCTTGGTAACGATAATCTTATTATCAATTCGTTCCTTCAGTTCGGAGACATGGGAAATAATTCCTACCAGGCGTCTGCCATCTGCAAGACTGTTCAGTGCTTTTAATGCCTGCTCCAGAGACTCCTCGTCCAGAGAACCGAATCCTTCATCCACAAACATGGAATCCAGCCGGATTCCCCCGGCTGAAGCCTGGATCTCATCGGAAAGTCCCAACGCCAGGGATAAAGATGCCTGGAAGGATTCCCCACCGGACAATGTCTTTACACTTCGTTCTGTTCCGTTATAGTGATCAATGACATTCAGATCAAGACCTGCTTTTTCTTTCTGATTTTTGCTTTGTTCCTGGCGTTTCAGCTCGTACTGGCCGCTGCTCATGGTCATAAGACGGAGATTGGCTCTTCGCAGGATCCGGTCAAAATATGCCATCTGGATATAAGTTTCCAGCTCGATCTTTGCCTTTCCGTTCAGTTTTCCGTTTGCGGTATCCGAAAGATTTTTCATCCAGACATATTCTTTTTCCGCCGCAGTCATTTCCGTCTGACGTACCTGCACTTTCTGATATATTTCCTCATTTCCCTTCTGAACAGAAAAAAGTGCTTTTCGTTTTTCCGAAAGCTGTGTTTTCTCTTCCCTAAAACGGCTGTACTGCTCTCTGAGCGCATCCTCATCTACTTCTCCGATTTCTTTTTTCTGCTCCTCAAAGTTTTTTACAACCGCTGTTATTCTTTCTTTTTCCGCCCGGATCTCCTGCAATTTCTGTTGAGCTCTTCTGCTGCTTTCTTTCAGCTCTTCATACTGCTTCCTCTGTGTTTTTATTTCCTGTTCCCGAGATTCTTTTCCACCTTCTCCGAGCTCTTCGTTCAGCTCATCCACTTTCTGTGCTTTGTTCTTCCTCTCTGTTTCCAGACGTACGATGTCCTGTGCAGCTTCATTGATAACTCTTCCAGTTCTTTCAGAGTCTTTTCTCTTTCTATGATCAGCTTCTCAAGATCCTGTTTCTGTTTTGCTTCTTTTTCCTTTCCCTGAACTTTTTCTGACAGGCAGCTGAGCATATCCTGTATCTGTCTTTCAAATCCTGCAGCTGTGTTGTCCGTCACTTCTCCATTTCCTGCCACCAGACTTTTCTGAATCAGTTTTCGGATTTCTTCTGCTGTTATCTGCTGCTGCTTTTTGTTTTCCACGTCTCTTGTCTGAAGACCGGCCTGTTTTCTGTCACATTGATTTTTCTCTTCCTGTAACTGAACGATCTCTGTTTCCAGCTTCTCGATCCACGTTTCTGTTTCGTTCTTCTTTTTTTTACGTTCTATTGCTATGCGAATCTCTTCCTCGCTGTCTGCCAGCTGCTTTTCACATTGGTCCTGTTTTTCTTTCAGCAAAGGGATCAGCTTTTTCCATTCCGTCTCATGTAAAAGCTCTTGTGCCTCCCTCTGGATCTGATGCCATAATGTTTTCTGGCGTTCCTTTCGTTTTCCTGCTTCCACGCTCTGTGTATTCGCGTCATTCTCCAGCCTGTCCAGTTTTTGTTTCTCTCTGTCCAGGATTTCCTGATCCACAACCTGTCCTTTGGGAAGTATTCCCGGACGCGGATGCTCGAAAGAACCACATACCGGGCACGGGCAGCCCTCTTTCAGTTCCTGCGCCAGGAGCCCTGCCTGCGCGTCCAGAAAACTCTGAAACAGTTTCTGGTAAACTTCTCTCTGTTTTTGTACTTTTTCAATGGAAATCTTATATTTTTCCTGCTGCTCTTTCGTGGCATTATAAGCCCCTTGAAACTCCTTGACCAGAGCAATCAGTCCTTCTAATTCTTTCTTTTTCCGAAGCCCTTCTGTCTTTTTCGTCTCTGCTTTCTGAAGTTCCAGCTCCGCGCTGTCCAACAGCGCCTTGTCTTTCTTTTGCTGCTCCAGCTCTTCCTTCTGCTGCGTTTCTTTCCGGATGATTTCTTCCTGCCATCCATCTATCTGTTTCTGTTCTTTTTTGATCTCTTCTTCCGTCAGCAGACAGCTGTCATAGCTTCGTTTTTCACTGTCCAGTTTATTGTACTCAAACTTATATTTTTGTAGTTCTTCTCCTGCATTTGCCAGTATTGAAAGGCGTTTTTTTTCTTCCTCATCTTTTTTCTGCAAAAGCTGCTCTTCGGAAATATCCTTCTCTTTTTTTTCACTGACTGTTTCGAGCTTTCCTTCGATTGTTTCCAGCTCTTTTTTCAGCTTTTCCAGCTCCTGATATTTTTTCAGCTTTTCTTCTTTTTCACGGATCCTGATTCCAAGCTCTTCACATCTGTGATCTGCATCTTTATATTTTTCCGCTTCTTCTACTGCAAGCTGCAGAAGTGGTGTTAATTCTTCCAGATCTTTTTCCGCTTTTTTCTTTTTCAGCTCCAGATTTCGTTTCTGAGCCACGAGATTTTGTGCCTCTTCTGCTTTTCGTATATCCTGATTAAGCGAGTCTTCTTTTTCCCGGAGCTCTTTTTCCTGTGCTTCACCATATTCCAGAAACTGCTTCAGAAGTTCCAGACTCCGCTCCAGTTTTCCCTCGAATTTTATCTTTTTCAGTTCGTCAAATTCCTCTGCCTCCTGCCATGAAGCAGTCTCCGTTTTCACTCCATCCAAATACTGGGCAATACTGCGGCGCATTTCATCATATTCCTTATATCTGGCTATTGACGCATCCTTAAGTTTCATCTGAACCTGCTGATAAAGCCCTGTATGAAAGAGCTGTCGGAAGATTTCTCCTCTCTGTGTAGTTCCTGCCAGAAGTAATTTCTGAAAATCCCCCTGTGCGATCATTGCGATCTGTGTGAACTGATCATAACTCAGTCCCAGAAGCTGTTCCACTGCCGCAGTAACATCTTTTGCCTTTGTCACCGGCTGACGTTCATCCGGATAGATCAGCTGTGCCTCAGCTTTCCTAAGAGTCTGTCCGGTGCCTTCTTTTTTCGGAGCCATTATATTCCGGACTCCGGCGCACGTGATAGGTTTTTCCCTGATAGGAAAAAACAAGCTCTACAAAAGTCTCTGTGAAATCTTTTGCATACTTACTCCGGAACATGGCTGATTCCCTTACTTCTCCACTGGCTCTTCCATATAACGCAAAGGTGATCGCATCAAAGATCGTGGTTTTCCCGCTCCGGTGTCACCGGTGATCAGGTAGAGACCTCCCTCTCCAAGCTTTGAAAATCAATCTCTGTTTTGTCCGCATAGGGCCCGAAGGCACTGATGGTCAGTTTTTCCGGTCTCATTGTTTCACCTGCCACTCAAAATGTGTGTAAATATACTCGCATCGAGATAACGTAGACTCTCACGAGTTCTACTTACTGCTTCACCGTGTATGTTTTTGATTGACCGAGATCATATCTACTCACAAGTTCTTGTACACTCCACAGTCGTAAATTCCCGAAAATAGCCTTCGGTACATACTCACGTTTGCGTTTTAGTTATGCAACTTCGTAAGTTATTGCATCTCTCAAATTAAGTGCAGCATTGAGATCTCTGTCTTCGACATAACCGCAACTGCATTTGAATATTCTATCTGAAAGCTTTAAATCTTTTTTGACAGCGCCACAGCAGTGACAGGTTTTAGATGATGGATACCATCTATCTACTACTCGAAGTTCGATCCCATTTTCATTGCATTTAATCTGAAGCTTTGTTCTAAATTCATAAAATTTTTGTGATGCAACTGCTTTTGAAAGATGTCGATTCTTCATCATACCCTTTACATTTAAGTCCTCGATCGTTATATAAGATGGCTTGGTTTTCACTATCTCAGCGATTGTCTTGTTAATGTAATCAGTACGGATATTATCTATCTTATAATGAAGTTTCTGTACCTTGCGTTTTTGTTTTTGTATATTCGCCCTTTGAGTGACTTCTCCTTTCTTTAGATTTTCATACTTACGGGAGAGACATCTCTGTTCCCGGATAAGTTGTTTCTCAAGCTTTTTCAATCTTGCTGACTTGTTGATGTTCTTATAAGTCTTACCATTAGAAACAATGGCAAAATCCTTTAATCCCAGGTCTATGCCAATTCCTGCATTGAAATCATCAGCAATCTTGTTATCAGAAATTTCTACAAGAACTGAAACATAGTATCTGTCAGCTTTCATTGAGACCGTGCCGCTTTTAACCACATATCCGTCTTTAGTTGTTGGAATATATCCTTTTTCTTTGATACGGACCCAACCAAGTGACGGAATATTGATTCTATGCCTTTCGCAACGGCAATCCTTTGGATTATTCTTTACAAAATACATCTTTACATCAGATCTGCCTTTCTTTTTGAACTTAGGAAAAGCACTCTCGTGATTGAAAAATCTTGTAAAAGCAGTTTGTCCATTATTTACTGACTGTGTTACTGCTTTTGAATAAGCTTCCTTGATCCACGAATACTCCGGATGCTCAGAAAGATATTCATTGTTAAGCCAGACTCTAAACCTGTTACTGCTCATAAACTTTTCACCGTTGTCGTAAAGTTCTTTATTATGAGCAAGATAGAAATTATAAATGAATCTACAAGTTCCTATCGTCTTATGAATCTTGACTTTCTGTTCCTCTGACGGATTTATTTCCGTCTTGAAGCTCTTTAGCAATTTCCACATCCCTTTCTATTTGTTTTTTATACTTACGAAGTCCGTACAACCTACAAGAGAACACACGGAGTATTGAAACAATATCCTGCACGAGTTCTTCTTGTGGTGATAGTTCTTCGTTGTTCACTACCACGATAGTCGTATTGAACTTCGTACAGAATTTTTCAAACCAGTCGTAACCAAATCTGATAAATTTATCTTTGTGAGTTACGATTATGGTTTTGATTTTTTGTTCCATCACTTCATCTAATAATTCGTTCCACTTTTTACGATTGTAATTAAGACCACTTCCATAATCTTCAATACACTGGTCTACAATAATACCTTTGGCATTACAAAACTGTTGTAAAAATGCAACCTGGTTTTGTAAATCATCTTTTTGATTTCTTGTAGATACCCTGGCATAAATAACTACCTGACGTTGGTCATCTTCAGTATTTATTCCTTTGAATTGCAGATATTGGTCATAAGTGTAATAACGTCTATCAGTTGGAGTTCGGTTTGCCTTTAGAGTTCCTTCTCTATCCCAACGCTGTAATGTTTTTACAGATACACCTAACAGTTCAGCAAAATCTTTTGGCTTATAATTTGTGATATTTGATGTGTTCATAATAATTTACTCATTTGAATACATTCAAACACATTTAATCATATTAGTCAATAAATTCGATTACTCAAGATATTCTCCTGGATCTTACGTATCAGGTCTTCGGAATATTTCCTCTGTTCTTCATTCATGGGCTGGTTATTCTGCAGTTCAAAAAATTCCTCAAAATATTCCAGCTCGGATTTCCTTTTCACCGTTTCTGTACCTGCGATCTCCTGGTTTTCTCTTGTGCGTCGGTTATCATATTCCAGTCTCATCAGATTCGGATAAATAGTACGGAGCTTCTGCATTCCATCTACGATATCTTCTTCATCTGTCAGCGTGATCTGCACATAATCCTCTGTATTTGTGTCCTGATAACCGGACAGTGATGTGATATCCATGTATGTGCCTTTCAGTTTTCGCATATCCCGAAGAGGCTTCAGCGGAATCTCCCTGATCTTGAGATTTCCTTTTTCCAGAAGCTCCACAACTGTCACGGATTTCTGCTGTCCTGCCTCGGAAAAAGAATATTTCAAAGGCGTTCCGCAGTAACGGATGTGCTCGCTTCTCACATTCTGAGGACTGTGGATATGTCCAAGTGCCACATAGTCAAAATCCCGGAACACATCTGCCTCCACCTGGTCGATACCTCCAACGGAAATCTCTTCAGAATCGCAGCGCATGGCACCTACCACAAACTGATGGGCGATCAATACATTGCGATGACGTTTATCAATCTCCATATGTGCAACTGCCGCCTGCACTGCCTCCTGGTAGGTACGGATCTCATCCACATCTTCTTCTCCTTCCAGTCCGTGCCTCACAGTTGCCGGACGCACAAATGGAAGCAGATGGATCCACACTTCTCCATAGCTGTCCGTTAAACAGTACTTTTCTGTTTTTCCATCGTATACCGGAGACATGCAGATCCCGCTGCTGCTCATGATCTGTGAACCGAAAGCGATCCTTTCCGCACTGTCATGATTTCCGCTGATGGCATACACCGGAATCTTCCTTTCTGCCAGCTGCGTAAGAAACCGGTCAAAAAGCTGCACTGCCTCTGCAGACGGAACCGGTCTGTCATAAAGATCACCGGCGAGAAGGATCCCATCCGGTGCTTCTTCATCAATAATTTCCACAATCACATTCAAAATATATTTCTGATCTTCCACCATAGAAAACTCATTGACTCTCTTTCCCAGATGCAGATCTGATAAATGGATCAGTTTCATAAATGTCTCTCCTCCTGTGCTCTTATTTGATCCTGCTATTTCTGTGTCTGTATCTACTATGCCATATTCCGGGGCAGCGCACAAGAAAAACAGGGCTCCCTAATATCATTTTCAGGTGCCCTGCTTCTGACTCTTTCACATTTTTTCTGAAATCTCTTATTTTTTGTTCAGCTCACGCAAAACCTGCTCCACGATCTGGGAAATCTGTGTTTCGCTGATCGTATTTTTTGCCTGATGTACAGATCCAAAAAGTTCCATTTTTTTGATAACTTCCGCTTTTACCGCAGCTACTGTTGCAGGGATCAGATCGATGATTCCCTTGTTCATGGAGCTGAACTGGCTCAGTGCTGCTTCTACAGCCGCAATGTTGATATCCGTAAAGATATTTACCTTGCTGATGCCGCACTCGATGGCTTTTTTGAAATCGCTGTCTGTAAGGCCGGAACCGCCGTGAAGTACCAGTGGAGTATCAATGGTATTGGCAATCTGACGGACCTGTTAAAGTCCAGTTTCGGTGGAAGCTTATATGCACCGTGAGCGGTTCCTACTGCAATGGCAAGGGCATCCACATTAGTTTTCTGCACGAAATCTTTTGCCTGCATGGGATCTGTATAATAGGCGGAAGGATTTTTCAGATTGGAATTTCCCTCTGCGGAACCTTCGTTGTCTCCCACATGGCCCAGCTCACCTTCAACGGTTGCACCGTAGGCATGGGCGATCTCTGTCATTTCCTTTACTTTCTGCACATTGGTCTCATATCCATCCGTAGAACAGTCATACATGATGGATGAGAATCCCAGATCCAGCGCCCTTGATGCAGGTTTCTTTTTTCAGGCCGTGATCAAATGTACCACTACCGGAACTTTGGCCTTTTTTGCCATGGGGATCAGATAATAGGCCACTTCCTCCAGTGGTGTATAGGGAAGTAGAACCTCTGCTGTTCCCATGATCACCGGAGAGCCTGTCTGCTCCGCTGCCTCAATGATTCCTCTTGCCAGTTCCAGATTTACCGCATTGAAAAGTCCTACCGCATATTTGTTTTTTCTCGCTGCCGGTAAAACCTCATTCATATTAACAAGCATCTTTATCCCTCCTGCTTACTGCTGTTTCTGCCATCCTTCGGCAATTTTTTTCTCAAGTTCTTCAAAGCTTCGAAGTCCGCTTAATGCATCGTATTCTTCCACACAGGAAGCGCCGGTTCCTGCTGCCAGGTGCATGCATTGCAAAAGAGGCCGGTCCGAAAGCACCGCACACAGAAATGCGCCGATGGATGTGTCTCCCGCTCCTGTTGCAGAACGCACACGCGCCGGAACGTAACTTTTTTCCAGGCCTTCCTGATTTTCAAATCCTTCCAGCTTCCGGCCGGATTTTTCCCGCAGCCGAGCCATGGCATCTGCATTTCCGGTTTTATAATACATGCCTTTTACACCACATTTGATCACTGCAATCCCGACACCCATATCGATCAATTTTTCTGCAAGCGGTTTTACATCGTTTTCTATGGAAAGAACGTCTATGATATCTCCGCCGCCGGCTTTTTTCTGAAGTTCCGTGTACCGTTTCCGGTCAAGCATGTACAGAAGCTCCTCAATGCTTGGGAAAAACAGATCTACAAATGGCAGTGTGTTCCTGAGGATTTTTTCCCAGTCTGCCTTTCCGGCTTCTGTTTTCTCATCTACGGCAGCCATATCCAGAGATGTGACAACGCCCTCCCCTGCCACCATCCGGAACATTTCGGTCAGCTCTTTTCCTTCTTCCCTGTACATGGATTCCATCAGCGGCGGATATCCGAAATGGAATAGTACCGCCTCCTTAAGAAGATCTTTCCGGATATCAGAACAGTGAAAGTCATGGTTTGCTCCCGGATGATGGAGAAAAATACGGTCGATACCCGGAACCGCCAGTACAACAGAATAAGAAGTTGTGCTGGTATCTGATACGATCATTCCGGAATCCAGTCCGTATTCTTTCAGGATTCCGAGGACCATATTTCCAAATTCATCGTTTCCGATCTTTCCCATAAGACTTACATCCGCACCAAGTTTATGCATACACATGCCGGTGTTTGCCACGGATCCTCCTGTATGGACATCCGCACTTCCCACATTCAAAAGTTTTCCCGGTGAAAGGATATCGCCCAGTTTTTCCACTTTTTCGTCCGGAAATACCGGGGTGATATCAATGCATATATGTCCGGCAGCGATTACTTTCTTTTTCATTACGATCACCTCTTTTTCTGATTCTTTTCTGCGGCTTTCTTCAAAAATTCCAGCGCCTTTCCGGAAAGGACAAAGGTCTGGTCATTTTCCAGATCTTCAGAATCCTCTCTGATCTTTGGCGCACAATGGGTGCTGCGGTATTCTGAAGGAAGATAGCCCAGCTGTTCTTTATAGATTTTATTCAGATAACGGTAATCAGAAAAACCGCACAGGATGCTGATCTCGCTGATACTTACCGTTGTATTTTGATCATTTTCTTGCCTTCTCAATCTGAGGAAATTCACATACTGCTGGAACTGATCATTCCCATGGTATCCTTGAAAAAATGAGATAAATATGCCACCGAAAAGCTTTTCTTGCTCCGCGATCTCAGTCAGAAGAAGTTTATCTGTATAGTTCCGGTCTACATATTCCAGGATCCGCTCCATTCTTTTTCCCTGCTGGTAAACATTCATCTTCTGCCTTTCTGTAAGGATATGCCAGGGATAGATCCGAAAGATCTGCCCGAATATCTCATAGATATATGCCATACAGAAAAATTCGTAATTAGGTTGTTTCTCATAATAAGCGATCCCCAGCCTGTAAAAAGCTCTCTGAGATGATCCAGCGTTTCTCCCTGATACTCCGGTTCTGACAGACAAAGGGTATCAAACTCCGTATAACGGATCCCCTGGCAGATCTTTTCGAAGGCTCCCGGCATAACCTGTATGGAAAGAAGCAGCGCATTCTCGGTCATGCTGTGAAAGGCATGAACCTGTCTGGGATTGAGAAGGATCACATCTTCTTTTTTCAGAACTGCAGTTTTTCCGGTGGTATAGACTGTAACCTCTCCTTCCAGCACCATGCAGATTTCAAATTCTCTGTGCAGATGCAGCCGGCGGTGGATCAGTTTTACCAGAAACAGGTTCAGATATTCCAGATGGGGATGTTCTACAATCTCATATTCATGTCTCATGCCGTGTTTTCCTTTTTTTTTGGATTTTCCCAGAAAGATCAGGGATATCGCACAGGCCCCCTGCGTATATCCCTGATCGCTGTTTCTTATTTGATACCCATCAGAAGGTTCATTACATACATTTCCAAACCTTCAAAGTCTCTTTCTTTTACACATTTCTCCTGGAATGCATAGTCAAATCTGTCTACTTTGTCTTCCAGTGCCTTAAAGATCTTAAGGCTGTTTTCCAGATGCTTGTAGCTGTCTGCATCTTTTGTGGTCCTCATAGCTTTTACATCAAGACCTACATATTCGCCATGATCACCATATCCGTTTTCTTTGAGAACTTTGACCTGATTGAATGCGGATCTTAAGTTTTCTACTCCAAAGGATTTATCCTGATCATATTTGATGCCGTTCTGATCATTGAGATGTACGGTCATCAGTTTGCCCATTGCCATTGCAAATCCGATCTCATGTGCCGGATCAAGTCCTGCCAGTACTGCATGTGCACTTTCCAGGTTGCCGCCTACACGGGATGGATCAATAGTTGCTGCGGAGATTGCCATAACATGTCCCATGGTTCCACAGATACTTCTGTCGATTGGTTCATTTGGTTTTGGCTCGATACAGATGCGGATGTTCGGATCGTATTCCAGCATTTTGTTAATGGCTTCGATCAGCATCTTGGTTGCCCATACCGGAGATTTGGATTCTGCACAGAGGGTTCCTTCTCTTGCCAGCCAGAGAACGATCAGATCTGTCCCAAGCTCTTTTGCGATATCGATAGAACGGTAAGATCTCCACATTGCGTACTCTCTGTCCTCTGCGGAAGTGCTCATATAACCACCGTCAATGGTATGGCCGTCCATCCAGAGTCTCGGTGCAACAAATTCTGCTTTCAGTCCCAGCTTATCCAGTGTTTTTTTGAGATCTCTTGCTTTTTCTTTGATCTCTTCCACAGAATAATCGTTGATGTTGGGAACTGCATCATCATCATGAAACTGGATTGCGGAAAATCCCATTTCTGCGAATTTTTTATACTTCTCTTCTGCCGGGATATCCTCTCTTGTAGCCGGTCCGTAAGAATCCGCTCCTGTATGTACGTTCCATGGTCCTACTGAAAATTTGAACTTTGACATATCATACCTTCTTTCTTTTTTATTATTTTTGTCGTTCACTTGATGATATCATTATATAATTTACAGAAATTTCCACAATGTTTATCTTGTCTTTCTGATATGATTAATTTGCTGTATAACACAAAATAACCATATTGCTCATCTGGCTGAAGTTTCTCTTTTAAATTCTGTCGGCGTGACTCCAGTCTTCTCTTTAAATACCCGGAAAAAGTACTTGTCATTGGTGTATCCCACCATTGCGGCAACTTCCTGCACGCTTCTTTCCTTGTCTGTGAGCAGACGTTTTGCTACCTCGATCCTGCAGGTTTTCAGATATGCTGTGATGGTCACTCCCATCTGTTTACTGAAGATCTGGCTTAAATACTCCGGAGAAATGTTCAGCCTTCCGGCGATGCTTTCCAGTGTCAGTACGCTTCCGTATTCTTCCTGAATCATCCGTGCTGCACGCCGCACCAGAGGGTGTACATCCTCCGGCAGCGGATACAGCTCGTTGATATCTGATATCTGGTTTCCGCCTGGTTTTACTTTTTCCATCAGACGGAACATGATCGTTTCTATTTCTTCGTAGGTTATGGGCTTCAGAAGATAATCCGTTACCTGATAGCGCAGCGCCTGCCGGGCATATTCAAAGTCCGAGTAGGAACTGATAATGATAAAATGACTTTTTTTCCATTGTTTTTCATAGAGATTCCTTATCATTTCCAGTCCGTCCATCACCGGCATTTTAATGTCTGTGATAACCACATCCGGAATCCGCTTTTCAATCAGTTCAAGTCCTTCTTTTCCATTTCCCGCTTTTCCTACTACTTTGATCGACGGATCGATAGACTCCAGTAATCGTACCAGACCATTTAACGATCCCTCATCATCTTCTACCACTATAACTCTCATATCCTGCTCCTTTGCACTTTTCTTTCCAGTGCTCCAGTCCGCCCTCCCGTTGTTTATACGTTGTTTATACGTTTTTTATAATCTTACGGTGATCTTTTCAGAGCCATCCGGGCGGATCATCAGGCCATCATCGGTTTTTTCCATGCTGCCGCCAAGGATCTCCGTTGCTTCATCAATTCCCATAAGGCATACACAAAAGCTTCCATCCAAAGTTTCGGTCTCTATGGTAACCGTTTTGTCCTTCTTCTCTACGACTGCTTTCAGTACACTTCTGCATCCGGCATCAAAGATCTCACAGGAGGCCAGAACGCCTTCTTCCATCTCATAAACTTTTAGTGTAACATTCTTTCCATAATCGTAAACGATCTGTCCCTCTGCCTTTCCTTCCGCAATAATGGAATTCGGTCTTACAAGAAGCGGCAGGGCTTTATACCCGTATGTTCTGGTGTACCATTTACCGCCCTGGAATTTTTCCCCGTCAATGTAGTTTGTCCACACGCCACTTCCCGGTACATAGAATGTTACGGTGCTGTCCTCGCTGAAAACCGGCGCCACAAGAAGGTTATCTCCAAACATATACTGGCGGTCAAGATAGCCACAAGACGGGGCACCCGGAAATTCCATCATCATGGAACGCATCATCGGGATTCCTTCGATATGTACCTTATTTGCCTGTGCGTACAGATATGGCATCAAAGCACATTTCAGATCGGTAAAGAATTTTAAGACTTCGCAGCATTCTTCTCCGAAATACCACGGTGCACGGTAACTTTCCTCTCCATGAAGACGACTGTGGGAAGAAAGAAGTCCAAATGCAACCCAGCGGTTGTACAGATCCGGTGTTGCCGTTCCCACAAAGCCACTGATATCATGTGCCCAGAATCCATATCCGGACTGTGAGAATGACAGTCCGCCACGGAGGGTTTCCGCCATGGAAATATAGGAAGATTCATTATCTCCGCCCCAGTTTACAGGAACTGCTGGTTCCTACGGTTGCGGATCTGGAAAATACGCAAGCACTTCCCCTGCCATTTTTTTCCTCCAGAAGATCATAGATGGCTTTGTTATATAAATATGGATAATAATTGTGCATTTTTCGTGGATCAGAACCGTCATAATATACCACGTCTACCGGAAGGCGCTCACCAAAATCGGTTTTTACATAGTCCACGCCCATGTCAATGATCCGGCCCAGTTTTTCCTGATACCATTTTGTTGCTTCCGGATTGGTAAAATCAACCACTCCGATTCCTGTCATCCACTCATCGGACTGCCATACATTTCCTTCTTTATCTTTGATGAAATATCCTTTGTCTCTGCCCTCTTCAAAGAGCTCGGATTCCTGACTTACATAGGAATTGATCCAGACGCAGACTTTTACTCCATGGTCATGGATCTCCTTTAACATCTTCTGTACGTCTCCATAGCGGTCTGACCACCGGAAATTGCAGCATTTATAATCATCCATCCAACGGGCATCAAAATGGAATACACTTAACGGGATCTTGTATTCTTCCATTTTCTTTATGGTGTCCATGGTGATCTTTACATCGGAATCCGGCATCCAGCTTGTAGAAAGCCACAGACCAAAAGTATCTGCCGGAGGCACCGGAGATCGTCCGATCAGCGCAGTATACCTGGAAATGATATCTTTTGGATTTTCTCCGCCGATCACAATATATTCCATGGACTCTCCTTCCACGCTGAAGTCCACATGTCTGGAGCTGATGCTTGCCACCTCAAACTGCACACGGTCCGGCGTATTTACAAGAAGACCATAATTCTGTGAAG